>WOR8_10003687_pt1 | contig 14910 bp, 23 predicted proteins | sample DeeMarSeWOR38_10_FD_19890 | JGI IMG/M metagenome (IMG submission 19890) | reverse complement strand
CATTATCCATAGAAGCGTCTAATGAATTAGAACCATCTCCTCTTAAATTAACAGTAAAGTTTGCAGATGCTGCTGCAGTGTATAAAATTACACCTTGTGTATTAGTATCTACGTTAATGTCTGAATCAAAAGAACCTGTTACAGTTACTTTTTCTGCAAGACCATTAATTTTACCATTACCATTTAATGTTACTCTTCCAATTCCTTTTGGTGTTAAATTTAAATCAATGTTTGTATCACTACCTGTAACAGAAACATTTGGAGCTCCAGTTGTTGCTGCGTTAGCAACTGTAATTTCATTTACAGCTGAAGCTGTTTTTGAAAACTTGATGTATTCATTATTTGAATCATCTTCAATTGCACCACCTGTATCAATTACAATGTCATTACCATTTGTATCTAATACTGCTGATAATTGTGGAGCATAATCGTTTGATAATTTTCCAACATTTGAATCTGCAACGTCTGTTCCATTAATGTATAAAACTTTTGCACCTTTATCTGTAGCAGAGAAAGTTACACCTGTTTGACCAGAAACTTTTACAGTTACAGTAAAAGCACCTGATGTGCTGTTTTTAATAATGTAAACTTTATTTGTTACTGTTGATGGAATAGTCACATCGACGTTTCCAGTAATTGTTCCAGTTAATTCTATAACTGCATTTTTACCATTTGAAGTTGCTGCGTTAGTAAATGCTAACGTTGCACCTGTAGTTGCGTTTAATGCAACTTGTTGAAATCCAGCAATTGATTGTTGAAGAATAACTAAATTTGTATTTGTAATATCACCCCATAAACCAGCTTTTTCACCGGTAACCATTAACTCTAGTTTTAGGTCTGTTGAATAACTTGATGCCATAATTTTAAATCCTTGTTGTTTTTAATTTATAAAATTTAAGCGGCCGTGTCAATAATATTCCAATTGACATTTGATCCGGTGTCTACAATCTGCCAAGACTGTACATTAATGCTTCCAGAAGTTATTGTCAACGCATTTCCTGTTGGATCAACTTCAGCTGAAGCACCAGCTACAATGCTATTTAAACTAATATTTAATCTTTGTCCAGTAACATTTACAGGTGTCAAGGCATCTAATATTGCAGTACCTTGAGCTATTTCTAAGGCAAAACCACTTAATGATAAATTAGCGTCAGCAGTAATAGTTACATCTTCTAAAGAAATATTTAATTGTTGACCAACTAAAGCTGTATCTGGATCTACTTCAACATCTGTAGGAGCAGGCATTTCTAATGCAGATTCTGCTGTAGCTTGACCCCAAGTTTGTTGACCCCAACCTATTATATTACCCCAACCTGGATCATAAGTTGTAGTTAATTGAACATCTACATCTGATCTAGTAGTTACATTTCCAGTTGAAGTATTTAATTGTTGACCAGTTACATCAACAAAAGACCAAATACCTTGAGCACCCCAAACTTCAGTACCCCAAGCATCTCTACCCCAACCTTGTTCGTTGTAAGCTGTTACTGTACCAACACCAATGTTTAATTGTTGACCTGTTACTTCTGCATCTGGTGCAGGATCTAATGTTCCTAAATTTGTTGTTAATTCAATACCTTGTGGGAAAGTATCTACAGTTATTATTTCTGTAACATCATCTAATGTAATATTTAATTGTTGACCTGATGCATTAATCTGTTGACCGATTGCAATGTCTGGAACATATGGACCGCCCCATTCTGTAGTTGTTGCATTCCATCCTAATTGACCCCAAGATTCTTTTTGTCCTGAGTCAATGGTTAAACCAATACCTGTTAAAGTGACTACGTTTCCGCTTTCACCCCAATTCTCAACTCCCCAAAAATCTGAACCCCATCCTTGATTAGGATAAGACTCTACGGAATTTAAGGCAATAGAATTTCCAATGCCTGTAACAGTTATTGTTACATCATTTTGATTACCCCAGTTACCTGCGTTCCAACTAAGTTCGCCCCAAGCATTGGCCATAGGAAGTTACCTCCTACGCGTTACCAATTCTTAGAATCGCTGCTGAAGTTGTAAATGCTGGGAACTGAATTGTGAACGTTCCTGAAGTTGCTGTTTTGTCGCTTGTAAAATCTAATACCGCAACTGCTTTATTTGCAGATGAAACATTATAAATTAAAGCACCTCTAGCTGTAATCGTCACACCAGTAAAAGACAAATTCGCAAAAGTAACCATTGCAACACCTGATGCAACTGACGTACTTGGATTTGGTTTTACTAATATTCCACCACCTGCAGTATACTGACCAGAAGCCGGAACTTCATTAGTTGTTGTATAAGCTGTAGTAGCAGAGTTTAACGTTGCAGTAGAAGAGTACAAAGCAAGTTTAAAAGTGTCACCACCAGAAAATTGAAACTTGTGAGTTCCTTCTAGTAATTCTTTTTTAAAACTATTTGCAACCGCTTGTGTTATAGCCATATTTTACTCCTTATTGTGTTTTTGGAAGTCGAGGTGAACCACTTTGGTATTCATCTCTTCTTCGTCTTCCCATTTGCTCTACGGTGAATCCCTCAAGAGCTTGCTTATATTTTCCTTCGTAGAATTGGATCATATCAGCTGGTCCTTTTAAAAACCCGTAAGCCTCTACTAAACAAGCATACAAAAGTCCGTTGGGAAATTCCTTACTTAAGTATGTTTGAGTATTACTAACCGATAATCCATTTGGTTTCAAGATATAATTTATCTGCATATTATAATTTTGATCTGGGGTTGGAGCTATAACAATAGTGTCTTCGTCCCAATAACTATAGTATTTTGGTAATCCTTGTACTCCTGTTGGATTGTACTCAGATATAAAGTTCGTGTCTCTATATTCTAGAAACGAGCGACTAGAATTATTTGCACCACCTGTAGAATTAGTAATTTGAACTGACCTAATGATCAATGTTTCATCATTGATTAATGGTGTATTTACATATCTTTGACCTGCAATAATATCAGCTTGTGCATAAGATCTATTATTATCAGAATCTACATCTCTTAAAATCCTAAATTCTGCATCAGAAATAAATCCATTGATGATAGTTGAAGTAAATACCGTTGCATCAACCTCTGTTTAATCTCTTATTTTTGTAACTAGTTCTGCGTATGTCATATTATGGTGTTAATGTCACAGGTCCTGCTGTAACAGTCATTCCTCCAAATCTTCCTGATACAGTAGGTGTACTTCCTAAATTGAAAGTATAATTATCTGTACCTGTTACTGTTATACTAAAACCATTTGAATTTTCAAATAGTGTATAAGATAATCCTCCTGGACTTCCATCAACATTTCTAAATGCAACAACATCTCCTGTTGTTCTTCCGTGTGATGGTTCATAAACATTAATAGTAGAATTACCAGAAGTTATAATAAAAGGTTCTGGTTGTAATAATGGGTCAGTTTGTGGTTCTGTTCTATCTGGTCTTGCCATTCTTAAACCTTGTGGATCTGCTGTATGTGGTTTTGGTTCTAATTGTGGATGTTTAGGTTCAAATTCAGAAATATGAACTTTAGCACCATTCCATTCAGTAACCATTTCTTTGTATGGAAATTCCATACCTGAACGGTCTGAAATAAATTTTGAAAATTTTCCTGAAGCAGTATTAGACACTTGGATAATACACCTTCGGACTTATATACGAGCTGCTAGAAGAGCCGTCTTCTTGTAGCGCTCTTTGAAGTTCATCTTCATACAATAATTTTAATTCTTGCGTTCTTTGTGGTGCAAATTTTTGAGACAAATAATAAGATAATCCAGAAACCATACAAGGTACGAATCTATAAGGTACATCCGTTGCATTTGTATAAACTCCAACATCTTGAATTCTTTTTACATAATAGTAATTAATAAAATTTCCTGCTTCAGTTGAGCCAGGAGTTAAATATAAAGTTATAGTAACTTTATCTATGAATCTTTGAACAAAGTATTGTACTGGAACTCCAGTATCTGTTTTATTAGATAATGATTGATATTCAGATCTATTAATTTTAGTTAAAGGAAAATCTACTGAAGAAGAATTTCTGTAAGAAGCTTCTAAAACATCATCTACACCATAAACAGCTGTAGCATCAGAAGTACCATCACTAGTTGATCTATACATTGTATAAACTGATTGACCATTAACTAATGTGATTGAGTTATTTGCAACTTCCCAATAATGCAAACCTCTATTTGCCCATTCTTGAAACATTATGTTTAAAGAACGTCTAGCAGATTTTAAATTAAAACCTGCATTAGGTTGCATTCCAATTCTTTCGTAAGCTTCTTCTATGATTTCATCAATAGAAAAAGTTTTATCAAAAGTTGTTGTTCCAGAAGTAGTATTAGCCATTTAGCCTCCTACTTATCGTATACGACAGTTACTTTTCCAACTAAGTCTGTTACGAAAATTCCGCTTTCAAATAATACTCCATCTTCTGGAATATTAAATGCAAAAACGTCACCTGCTGGTGCATCTACTTGAAAATAAGTAGAACCTGCTGTTCCGTTTAATAGCGTTGCAGCTGCTGCAGTTGTAGTATTAGGTGCTCCAAGAATAATTCCTCTTAATCTTGTTCTTCCTGCAAACACTAAACCTGCTGTAGTTTTCTGCGTTGCTTTAACATCTGATTTCATATTTTAATATCTCCTAATTTTTAGGAGCTCCCGAAGGAGCTCCACTAATTATTAACTGTCAGCAAATACTGTAGCTGTATTACCTGCAGTAGTTGTGCAGATGTTCATACCTTCTACTAAATATTTAGCTGTATCAATTGCTGTAACTTTTATGACTGAACCAACTTTACCACCTTTAGTAGTTCCATTGAAAGTCATAACATCGTTAGTTGCAGCTGGTACAAAAGCTACAACAGCATTATCTGTTGTATTAAGATTTGTAACTGAACCAAAGAATTTGTCAGTACCATCTGTTTTAATATCCAAATCAGTTGCAGCTGTTTCAATAAAGAAAGTATAAGTTGCACCTAAGTTATTTGGGTTATTAACATCATTTGGACCTGCAACAGCTGAATCAGCCGAAGCATTAATTGAAGGTAAAGTTATTTTTCCGTCAGCGTCGTTGACTTTAATAACTCTTCCTGCGTGATCAGCAACTGTTAAAGTTCCACTTGTGAAATCTTTAGTTGCTCCAACACCAGCACCAATAAATCCATTTAAAGATTGTACCGGTCCTGAAAATGTAGTTTTTGCCATATTATTATCCTCCTAGTTATTTCCACATAGTCTCTAGGCCGTCGACTATACGCGTCTATGTAGAATATTTATGTATAGTGATTAATTTATATATGAAAAAATAGAAGAGTGCAAGGAATCCCTATAGCGTTTGACTGCTTTTGTAACAAAAAGAGTTTATTCCTAATTAGCCAGCAAATAGATGGATTTCACCATCTAATGGATTTCTCTTAGGACTCTCTTGATTCTTTAAGATAGATCTAATTACTGTTTTGATCTGATCTCCAAGAACTGACATTTCCGGTGTTACTAGTCCACCATTTTGAAGAAACAACTCATTCCATTTAGATTCGAGTCTGATCTTCTGAGCGAACAACACCATATTGTCTTGAGCCATCGTTAACCTCCTCATAGGTTATATAACATTTACGTTTATCGTAAAAGATATCTGCTTCCCACACAATAGCATTTTTTCCTATTTTGTCAAGGACCACTTCTTCAATAGATTCAGTTGTATCTAAAGCTTCAGCAATGAAGTCTGTAGTGTAACCATAAGCTCGAATTTGTATTCTAAATTTCTTTCTCTGCATTCTATCACTCTACTAAAAAGAAAGGCCCCAATCAAGGGGCCTTTCAAAATAATAATACTTTAAATTAAGTATTACGCACCTGGTGATCCGAAGATACCTCTGAAGTCAGAGAAACCAAAAGAGTATCTCTCTCTTGCTTTGTATCTTACGTTACCAGTATCGAAGTCACCTTCCATAGCTGTTTTGATTGGTGATCTTACGAACATTTTCATACCGTTAGGTACGTCTGTTTTGATGAAGAACGCATCTGTGTCAGTTAAGAAATTGTTAACCACATAACCTTGTGGAATCATTCCCATACTGTTGATTGCGTTAATATCATTGTCCGCAGTTCCAACTCTTTGAGCTGATTTCATTAATCTCTCAGCAGTGAATTGTAATTCACTAGGGATGATTAATTTCAATCCTCTCGCAGCTATTTTCAAGCCTCTTTCATCAGTGAAAGCCGCAATATCAATTAACGACTGTTCTAATGAAGTTTCATTTAAGTCGGCAGAAGTGCCTAACTCATTTGAAACTGTACCAGCGATTGTTGGGTGGTTAGTAGCACAAAGCTCTTTACCATCTCCGCCAGCAAAGGCTGAATCAAATGCATTGTTTAATACATTTGCAGCTTTTACTTGTTTAGTGTTCGCCATAGATCTTGCTAAAGCTTTTGTGTATCTCGAAGCTAATCTGTCATACAAGTTATCTTCAATCGCTTCTTCAGTGATTGAGAAAGCAAGAGCAATTGTCTCGTGCGTATATCTAGCAGTGAAAGTTTCTTGTGCACTGTCAAAAGTTACTCCAGAACCTTCTGGTTTAACTTGAGCATTGCCGAAACCTGATAACATTACTTCCTCTTCGAAAGCTCTGTCTGAAGTTTCAGTGTCGAAAATTTCAGCGTGCTGATTTTCATATCTTTTGTACTCCAAGCCGAATAAAGCATTCAAACCTGGTTCTAGTTCTTTAACTAGTTGTCCTCTACTAATAGCCATAGTTTATCTCCTTATATTCCGCTTGTTGTTTTTAAGTTATGTTCGTTAATGATTCCAACAACGTTAACATTTGCTGCATAAGTTGTAGCATTTGCTAATTGATTGTTTTCGTCATCTTTAGTAACTCCGATAACTCTGATTTGAGCAGCTGTACTAACCATTGTGCCAGTATCAACTTCAACTTTAGATATGTAGTTCGGTGAAGAACCAGCAACGTAAGTTGCTAAATCTGCGTTTAAGTTAATATCTTCAATAGGTAGTGTAGTGCTTGATTGTATTTCGAACCTTTCATAAGGATCATCACTTACAAATCCAACGATGTCTGTTGCAGCGTTAGATGCTTCTAAGTGATTAGCCCACGTAGGTTTCGAATTGCTTGAATCAGTATAGAATACACCGTTAAGCGAACCTAATAAGTTACCGCCTGCTCCTGCTACACCAATGTATCCAGTAGCTAAAGCTTTAACTGGGTCGTTTTGGTAAATAGCCGTTGAGTTGGCTGCAATACTATATTCACTTAAACCTTGGTTGTCTCTATTCTGACCAACTTTTCCGATTGCTCTCAATCCGAAAGCAGCGTCTTTGTTTGCCATAGTTTTTACTCCTAAGTTTTAGTTTATATTTAGTATCACGGTAGTTGGTATTGCTAAAAAATTATTTTTTAGTACCACCAAAAGTTACGCGACTCTGCCTCTCACTATTGATTGGCATACTTGGGTGTTGTTCCTTCAAAAGATCGTTGTTTACTGCTTCATCTCTATCTGAAACTTGTTTTCTAAAATAAGCTTCACGAGATTTTGCGATCTCTTCTGGTATCCTTGCCAACACAAGGCCGCCAACTCCTATCACTCCTGCGTATTTGCCTTCAGCAACTTGTGGATAAGGATGCTCTGGGTATTGGTCCGCTCTTACGAGTTCCCATCCAGATCTGAGTTTACCTGACATATTCTTTGTATCGTCCATACCAAGTGTTTCAGTTCTTATCCATCTGTGTCTGAATCCATCAGGCGCAGGTGGTGCGTCTAGTGATGACGGGGGAGTCCAGGTTGTAGGTCTCTTATCAGAAACTCTAGACTGACTCGCACGCGGGGTCTTAATGTTTTTATCTTCGTTCATATGCTTAAACCTCCTTCGTGATTATTTTTAATTGTTTTGCATAATCTTCCAATGACACTCCTAATTTTTTGGCGATAGCAACTTGAGAAGGGGTGAGTCTCACAGTTTTGCGACCTGATTTTGTACTTCGCGTCGCCGACGCTACTGTTTGTACTGGCTTAGTCGTATTTTCAGCCGTTGTACCAGTAGTTGTATCAAATTTCTGCGGAAAAGCAAGTCTCATTCTCTTGTCTATTTCAGCATAATATTCGTCACTGTTAGGATCATAACCTTCTTCTTCCAATTTATTATGGATGTCAAAAGCCGTATAAGTCATTGGTGTATCAGTACCAAACCATTTATTTTTAGCTCCCCAAGCTTCTGCTCTAGGATCTATTCTTTGTGGTTCTTGCCTTCTTGGTTCAAAGGTAGGAATTTCTTCCTTCTTTGATTCAGCTTTAGGCATTGATTCTACCGCTAACTTAGCTTCAGCAAGTCTAGCTTCTTCATAACCTAGTCTTGCTATTTCTTTTTGTGCTTCAACTTCTGAAGCAACATCGTCATTAACTCTTGCTTGAGCTAACTTTGTTTGAGCTGCAAGTAAACCAGATTTGATTCTCTCTTCTCTGTCTTTTACTCCAGCTTGTTCAACTGAAGAATATTTCTTTAACAAAGATTCTCTTTGTTCCTTTTGCGCTTTTGCAAAAGCCAAAGCTTCGTCTCTTTGTCTTTGTGCTTCTCTCCACTTTCCAGTGAGTTTAGCAATTCTTCTTTGAACGTCCTTACTATAGTTTTCTAATTCTTTATCTTTCTGGTCGCCAGCTCCTTGCTCCTCGCTGCTTGTTGCTTGCGGCTTGGTGCTAGAGTCTTTTGTTTCCTCTACGGAAACATCTTCCTTGGTTTCAACTTGATTTTCAGATTGAGCTTCGTCGTTTAATTCAACTTCTTGCTCTGGACCTGAAGTATCAATATCCACCATAGGTATTTCTCTTTTGTTTTCTTCTTGCATAGATTCCTCCTATGTTAAATGTAATGCAACACTGATTCTGGATCTTTTACAGTTCCTAGAACCTCGTCGTCGTTAAGTAGACGGACTTCTCCGCCTTCTATTGGTAGCCTTGAACCAGCATATCTGGCAAAGATCACCCAATCTTTTTCTTTACACCAAGGACCACTTTCAAACTTATCTTTGTCTTTATAACAAAGAGGTCCCATCTTTAAAACGTAGCCACAGTTTGTAACCATTCTAGCTTTGTCTAAAGACTCTTGTGAAAATATGATTCCACCTTTTGTTTTTTCTTTTGGTGTAAATGGTAAAACTAACATTCTCCAACCAGATGGCTCTGGTAGTTGGTCCAACATTGAACCAATGTTATTTTCATCTAATCTTTTTACTTCTTGTTTTGGTTGGGACTTATATTTATCTAAAAGCCCTGTATTATTCTTCGGTATTTCGTTGTCCGAATTTAATGACGTTTGTTTCGTCTCGTTGCTCATCTTTTTTATCCTCCTTTGGATTTAGCAGGTTTGAGATTTCCTGATCTATTAATTGTAAGGCGTGTGCCTGTCCTAACAGATATTTATATTTTTCCATATCTGTTACTCCTCCAGCTACCATAGTATCACCTACAGACTGGTAAGAATTTCGTATGTGTTTTCTAAGTTTAGTTAAAAATTCTTCAAAGTTCATTAGCAGTTCCATTTTCTAAGACTTTTATTAATCCTAGAATCTGGGTCACGTGCAGTTTTTGCAGAAGTTAATCTTTTCTTCATACCTTTCATACGTGCGCAGAAACTTTTTCTACGATTTGCAGCCTTAGAACCTTTCTTCAATTTTGAAGGTTTAGTTGTGACAGCCATAGAAAGTTTAGAACCAGGATTTGCAGCTCTATAAGATGCAATACCTTTTCTATTTAATCCGCCTGATTCAGATTTACCTTCTTTACGTTGCCACGCTGGAGTTCTACCACCTTTAGCCATTTCAACTCTATGACCTTTGGGATATGGTACGTTATTTTCTAATTGGTCAAAAATTTTAGGTGAACCTTTTTGTAAGAAAGCTCTGCCCATTCCTCTTGATTTAATCATTATATCATACCTTTGTAATATTTCCTGTAAGATGGATTACTATATGTTTTTCCATCAACATTCAAGTCGATGAAACTTCCAATATAACCACCTTCAGATTTTTTAGTTCTTTTAATAATTGTTTTTACGTTAGTTGGTTTAGGGCCAGTATTTTGGGCTGCACGTTTTCGTCTGACAGCACTCGCCTTTTGCGAGCTTGTCATCCGTGTGGCTTTTGCAAGTGGCACGCATTTTGGATATTTTCTCTTTGAGCCTTTTGACCTCCCGCAAGGTTGATACTGCCCATTCTTCTTCGGAGCTCCAATGTCTACCCATTTTTCTTGAACCCATTTTCTTAAACTCATTATCTAATTTCGCAACCTTTTCCTCTTTTTGCTAATCCTCCGGTTGCCATTTTTTTTCTTTTTTTTCCACCTGGTGTTACTTTCCCAGAGCAAACTGCAGAGGCATACATATTGGCATACGCACTTGGGTATACCTTGAATTTTCTTTTTGCTGCTGCTTTTCCTCTTGGACAAAGTTTTGCCATTAATGTCTTGCCTTACCCCAGCCTTTAATTTGAATTGGTTTCTTTTTACCTTTTGGATTACCAACTAAATCAACTGAATCATCAGCTTTAACTTCTACTGGTCCACCCATAGCAAATACACCTCTACCTTTTAGTACATCTGCTTTAGTTACTTTTCCGTCTCCAGTTAAATCTGGAAATTTTTTCTTAGCCATTTTATTTTCCTCCGTTTTTATTCATATTTATCACATCAGTTGCCTTAAGTCCATAAATTGCTGCGACTACTGAAACCCATAATCCAACTATCCACCAAGGCATCTCTTGTAATTTTTGAAAATAAAGGTCAATTTTCTCTTGCATCTTTTCATCTTCTGCAAATACAGAATATGCTAACAAAAATAATGGTGAAGAAATTGTCAAAAGTACAAATTCGTCCTTCCAATCTTGTTTTTGATTTTGCATTATTTGACCAGAATACTCAATTTCGCCTCTTTTCATCTTTTCAGCGTGCAATAATTGAGCTTCGGACATTGCAACTTCCGATTTTTTCTTATTTTTGTAAATTTCAAGGCCAGCTTTAACGCCTTGACCTAATAATCCCCAAGGTATCATTTATTTTTTCTTCTTTTTACTCATTTTAGCTTCAGAAAGTGCTATTGCAATCGCTTGTTTTGGATTTTTTACGATTTTTTTAGATTTCCCGCTATGAAGTTTTCCTTTTTTGAATTCTCTCATAACTTTAGCTACCTTTTTTTGTCCTTTTTGCATTATATGCCTCCTCTATTTTTTAGTTCGTGTTGTAAAACAGTTTTTGTTATTGAAGTATCAGATCTTAAGTTTGCTAATTCTTCATTCTGTTCTAGTTTTTGTTGATCTGTCATTTGATTCATCATTGATTTCATCTTATCAAGATTTAATCTATCTTCAGATTCTTTTTTCTTACGTTCATTTTCCATTGCTCTAAGATCTAATTCTCTTGCTCTTAGTTTTGCGATTGGATCGTTGTCAAATTGAGAAGTAATTTCTTTTTCTTCCTTCATAAACTCTTCCATCATCTCTGCAATCAATACAGCTTTTCTAGATTCAATTCTTTCAGACATCATTCTAGCTTGCATTTGTAATTGCTGTGCCATTTGTGGATTTTGTTGCATCATCATTTGCATTTGTTGTAGTTGTTGTAATTCATTTCTAAATTCAATCTCAACTTGTTCTTGTGCCATCAAAGAAATATGTTCAAAACAATTTTTCTCTAATGCTGCCATTATCACCGGATTATTTCTAGCCATATTAGTTGCCATAAAATTTAAGTGAGCAGTAATGTGTGCTCTATGGTCTTGACCTGGAAATGCTTGGAACGGTTTCCCAGCGAGAGCATCAATGTGTTCTAACGCTGGGTCCTTTGGTTGTGGTGGTTGTGGTCGAATTAAAACTTGATCAATGTCTTTTACACCTAATGCTTCATACATATGTCTGTATGCATTGTACATATTGTGTATTCCTGGATTTGATTGTGCCAGTTGCAATTCCGTTTGCGCAAGGGAAATACGCTGTGTCTGAGAAAATATGTTTGGATCAGCAACTGGCAAGATATCTACACGGTCATCAAAGTCAGATTGTTTAATCTGTTTTTGACCACCAACTACATCGTATGGATACTCTGCAGGTAGATAAAGTTTGAAAACTCGTGCTAATAATTTAAATTCTTGTTTTAATGCTGCATAGATTCTTTTGTGAATCGCAGACATAGTCCTTGATCCTCTTTCTAGCAGCGCAACTGTCGTGCCCACCGCGGCTTGCTGATTCCCATCCCCAACTTGCAAGTCTGCTATAGAAGCAAATCTTTGACCTGCAGTTACAACGACACCCATAAGCTGTAAGAGAGTTTGACTAGGCTCTTTAAATGGTAACATCATAAATGAATCTCTGATGTTTCCTCCAGGTGCATCTACATCTCTAAATTCACCAGGTTGTATTGCCTGTGCATCGTCTCTAATTCTGATTCCTCGTTGTTTAAATCCTGCTGGGAGATTTGATAAAGTTCCAGCGTCTAATAATTGTCTTAAGGCAGATGTCGCAGTTCTAGATAAACCGCCGATCATATGTATTAAACCAAAACCATAAAAACCAAGTCCTGGTAAAAATTTAAAGTGTACGAAATATTGTATCTTAGCTCTTTTAGGATCATTTATTTCATAGTTTCTTTTTATAGATAAAACTTCTCTTGAGTTTTCTTCTAATGTTACAATGTATGGAAGTTTAATTCCTGTCGGCTCACCATCGGGCCCAACGTCTTCAAAACCTTCCAAATCTAAATTAATGTGACATTCTAAAATATTAAATACGTCTTCATCACGACTTCTTGTCGTTCCTTCAAGTTCTCTTTCCTTCTTCTGGACTTCATCTTCATTTAATTGTCCTGGTTGAATGTCAATGTCTCTATAAAAACCTGCAACTTGTTTTTTACGTAATTCATTTTCAGAAATTTTAATACGATGAATAATTGCTTCCGCATCATCTAATGAGGTAGCTGTGTACGGAACAATTAAATCATCAGCCGGTACAAATTTAGAAACGGCTCTTTGCAAAATTTCATCATAGTAAACTTTTTTAAATGATGATCCTGCCAAAGGTAAATAAAATAACATTTGATCAAACTCAGGTTCATACTCTTTCATCTGATCCATCAATTGATAGTTCATAAAGTCTTTGACTCGAGATGCTTGTTGAGTTTTTTCTGGAGTATTTAATCCGAGGATTTGTGTTCTAACTGGTCCATCAGCCGGTAATAACTCTTTATATGCCAACGCCTGAAACTGAGTAACAGCTTCAGCAAGCACCGGATGAGTGGCACCCGAAGCACCCGAGAATGGTTCCGTCCTGTTTTCATATTTAAATCCTAACAGATCTAAACCTGTTTTGTAAGAACTTTCCCAATCTTTTCTTGAATTTTTATAATCTTGATAATTTTGAAATATATCAGAACCTAATCTACCTAATACATCATCTGGTAAATGTTCAGCTAAATTATCGTAATGATTTTCAGTTCCTTCTACTGAAGCAATTGCAGGATCATAATTAATATCTACTGACCCATCTTCATTTTCTTGAATCTCAACCGGATTACCTTGTTCGTCAACTTCTTGCTGTTTTTCTAATTCAGCTTCTTCGATTTCAACATCAGAAGGTACGGTAATATTTTGTTCTACGTTAGGTAGAACCTTATCTATGTCTGCCATTATTTTTCTCCAGTTTCACGGTTTTAACAGTATTATATTGATAATTCAAGCCTCGCGATTGTGGTCCTCTTTTAGGAGGTGGCCCTGACTTTTTACCGTGTTTATATGGTGTATTAATCTTCATAAGTAAATTTTTTCATATCTTGATGAGAAGAATCTTCAATACCAAATTCAACTTCTTTCATTTTACCTTCTGCATCTGGAAACACTTCTACTTCATCATATTCCAATGCTCCAGTTTCAGGGTCTTTTCTAATCTCCATTTCAAGTTCATTTTTAATTCCAATTTCATCTCCAGCAGAACCATAATTTGTTTTCTTTATTCTTGTAGAATTTGCTGAATCAACAACAGTATATTCTCCTAGATCATATTGAACAAAGCCATCTGGGTTATCTGCTTTACCAAGTATTTTTGATTTACCCATCATTTTAACTTTACCAATTAAATCTAATAAATAATCTGGAACATTATCTGCTGATCTTGATATGACTTCCAACATTTCTGGAGCTTCCTTTGCAATAGGTTTTATAAACTTACCTAAGAAAGGTAATGTTCCAAGAAGTGTAATTCCTTGACCTGTAAATTTTAAAAATCTTCTTCTACCAAAATCTTTTGGCTTACCACCTTTTTCAAGAGAAACTCTACCACCATTTGCAAATGCAACAGAATAAGGTTGACCTGTAACATCAAATACTTTTTGTCTAATCATATTTAAAATTCCTGATCTACCTTCAGCTCTATCTTTATCTTCTTGTTTAATTTTTTCTTCAACAATTTGATATTGATTATTTAAATACATTTTTTCTTCTTCAGTTACTTCTGGTCTACCTCTCATTCCAACAAGACCTTCGTCCATCATTTCAGATTGAGACATATCAAATGATTGTTGTGCATTTATTTTCTTTTGAATCTCTTGTGCATCTTCTGGCAAACGTTGGTATTTTTTAATTGTATTGTAAAGTGGATCTACGCCTACAAATCTAAATGCCATTTCTGGAACAGACTTACCTTCTTGAAACGCGACTCCAGCATCATAGATACCATAGGCAGCACCTGCACCTCCTAAAAATTTTATAAGACCTTTAGTACGAGAACCTTTAGTCGCTAGATCTTGAAATGTTTCAGAAATGAATTCTCCAGTTGCTCTTGCACCAGGAAATAATTCTGATTTTAAAACATTCCCTGTTGCTTTTGCATATGCTGTTCTTGCTTTTGGATCTTTAACATAAGTACTAATAATATCCTCTGCTTTATC
>WOR8_10009782_pt1 | contig 14916 bp, 14 predicted proteins | sample DeeMarSeWOR38_10_FD_19890 | JGI IMG/M metagenome (IMG submission 19890) | reverse complement strand
ACAAGGTGGTGGTTTTGCCACTCCCCGTTGGTCCGGTGACGAGAACCATACCCTGGGTCGCCTTTACCAGTTTCATATAGGAGTCGAATATGGCGGGGGGCAATCCAAGAGTTTTAAGCTCCAAGATGGTGGCGGTTGGATCCAGTATCCGCATGACCAGGTTTTCCCCATAAATTGTGGGGAACGTGGAAAGGTGAACCTCTATTTGCTTACCGTCAGCCTTAGCATAGAAACGTCCGTCCTGTGCACTCCTCTTCCTTCTTGGCGATATCAATTTCTGCCCAAACTTTGAATCGAGAAGCAATAGCCTCCTGTAAAGTCTTGGGTACTGTCTTGATTTCGTGTAGCACCCCGTCGATGCGGTAGCGCACCCTGATTTCATCTTCTCTGGGCTCAATATGTACGTTGCTGGCTCCATCTCGAACCGCCTGCTGAATGATAAAATTGGCCAACTTGATCATTGGGGCTTCAGTATCCGCGGAGGCGTCATCACCGCCCTTGGCAGAATCTCCTTCTGATTCTCCCCGGGCAATGTCACTAATGAGCGCGGTAATAAGCTCATCCATTCGGTAATAATTCTCTAGACACCTTATTATCTTCTCCTCTGTGGAGATCACTGTCTCGATCTCACATCCAGTCTTGGAGCGCAGGTCATCAATTGCTATGACGTTGAGTGGATCCGCCATCGCCACGGTAAGTGCGTTACCGATTTTGAAGATGGGCAGTGCCAGATAGGCCCTGGCAAGCTTCTCAGGAACCAATTCGATCACTTTAGGGTCAAGGGCGTAGTTGTCCAAATCCACATACGGAATCTGCAGCTGCTGCCAGATGGCTTGGGCGACACCCTCGGCGGTGACAGCTCCCATGGCCACCAGCGCCTCGCCAATGCGTAATCCTTCTTCCCTTTTTTGTTTCTCCAGCGCAGCCTGTAGCTGTTCCTCTGAGATAAGCCCTTCATCTCGAAGGATTTCACCCAGCCTCTTCCTCTTCATTCTCAAGCCTCATTCTCAGTGATTGCTTGTTATCAAAACAGAGAGCGTTCTATTCCCGAACCTTAACCTGTTCATATTCCAGGGCAAAACTACCAAGAACCGCGAGCAAAAATCAGGCCAAAATTAAAACTCCCCGCTCTTAACAGCGGGGAGTTTTAATGTGGGCCCTGCCTTCTGCGCCTCACTGATTCGATGCGCCCTCAAGAGTGCGCACTCTGTCTTGCACTTTTTCTCGTAGTTGAGGATAGACTGATGGGTTGGAGGCAAGAAACTGGCGGTAGTGAATGATGGCCTCTTCATGTTGACCCTGACCTTCCAGCATCCGGCCGAGATTGTAATGAGCTTCCGCATTTTTCGGATCGTTGACTAGCACTTGCTCAAGAGTGCGGCGGGCCAGCTCATTTCGACGAAGCCGCTCGTATATAAGAGCCAGGTTAATTTCGCTCTGGCTGTTTCCGGGATTCAACAGTAGGGCCTGTTCGTAGGCGGCACGTGCCTTATTGAAATCTTTCAATTTATAGTAAATGATTCCAAGATTGTTGTAGCTGCGATAAAAGCGGGGGTTGATGCTTATAGCCTTTTCGTAGGACTTTGTGGCCATTTTCAAATTACCCTGCTTCTCGTAGCAAACCCCAATATTATTGTAAACTTCAGCGCTCATGGACTCATATTGGAGCACCTTCCGGTAAGCATTAATAGCCTCTTGCCACCTCATGGCTCTTTGGTAACCCACCGCCTGCCGATAGAGATGGGCGGCTTCACCTGTTGTCTCTGCATGCAAATCCACCAAGCCAGTCTTTTTATTATTGAGGGGATAGCCCTGCTTTATTCCTGCAATCAGCACCGGCTCTGGCTTCTTGGGTGCGTCTGCAGAAACTATCTCCTCAGTCTTTGTTGTATCTCTAGGCGGGGCTTCTGCTTGACGCGTCACCCTGGTGTGAACCTTTTCGTCTTGACCTTCAAACTGCTCTGCCGATTTGACCCCTACCAGGCCAACTTTGATCTTGCTGCTGGGCTGCCGTGGCTGTTCTTCCGCTTTGGGTGATGACTCTCGTGGTTCAATGTCAGCTCGTGTGGCTGCTGGCTCAACCCTTCCTTCTTCCGCGGAAAGGGCTTTTTCCTGGCGAGTCTCCTCGGTGGAAACCGGCTCCTGTTGAATGGCAACCTGCACCACTTTCGGCTTCACCGGAGTGCGCTGCTCTACGGTGCCATCATGAGATGGCGTAGCTTCTGAATCCGCAGCACTACGCAGGGGTTTTGCAGGCGGTGTAATCTTGTCAAAAATCACCTTCTGTGGAGAAGCGGTCACAGCTTCGGCCGGCTCACTCTTCCCGGCTCGCCACTGGATCACACCGTAGACAGCCGCACCAACAACAGTTACGGCCAGCAGGATTGCCAAGCCCAAGAGGAGTCGTCGTCGTTTTTTGTCCTGACCACTGGCGGTTGCTTGCGTCCCGCCCGCTGCTCAGCCACTCTTTTTAAAGAGTCGGAAATGAGACTCACCGCTAACCTCCTTCAGAGGAAGCCGTTCAAATCGTTCAAATCGTTGAAGTCGTTAAAGTCGTTTAAATCGCAAGGCATTCATTTCTGCTTTCAAATTCGCAATTGTCCTTAGAACCTCCACCCCACAGGCGGGTTCCCAGTTTCGCAATTCGAAATTCTGCCCTCTGTTCCCTGGTGGCTCCGTGGTTTAATCCTTTTTAGCCCCCTGGCCGGCTACGCTTTCTTTGTGCGTTGCTATCTGCCGAGCCCTGGGAAATTCTCTCCGTTGACTCAGCTGACGAGCCATTGCCTGCGCCTCAGGTTTATCCTTGAATTTTCCCACCAACACCCTGTACCAGACTCCCATTTCACCCAGATCGATCCAGGCCACCCAGGCATCGAAGCCGCGATTCTGCAGCTCCTGCATTCTTTCCTCAGCTATTTGCGGATCTTTAAACGACTCTACCTGTACGGTGTACACATAGGGCGGCTTCAGCACGTATTGCGGAAATTCTATCTTCTTTGTAACGCTCTCAACGTTCGCTGCCGAATACTGTCCTGCTTCCTTTGTTTTGGCTTCGCCTTCAGATTTTTTTATGGAACGCGATTTCACGCCGGCATCGTTCGACAGACCCTGTAACGACTCTTCCTGGTTTCGGCGCAAGACCGAAATAAGATCCCTGGACTCTGTCCGGAGCTGATTGCGCAGCACAGCCGGTTCTGGCGACGGAATCACATCCCGGATGAATTGGCGGGAATAATTAACGGGGGCAAAAGTCTCTTGAGTCAAACTCTCTTGCACATAACGTTTCAAGGTCTTCCGAACTGCCGGGACCAGCAGCAGCGCAATTCCTATGAGCACCAGAAGAAAGGTAACAGATGCATGCCGCCATTTGCGGTCAAACCAGAGGAATGCCCGGCGACGACTGCTCGGAAATCTGCCGCTCAGACTCTGACGTCCTTCTAGCACATGCGCACGTCTTATCTTACGGCTTTCTCTTAGATAGGCGGCCAACAGAGAGCGCTCGGCAATAATATTCATCAGTCGAGGCACCCCTCTGGAAAACCGGTAGATCTCTCGGTACGCCCCCTTTTCGAAGGCAGTGCTTCCCGCAGCTCTCGCCATGTTCAGACGATGTTGTAGATACCTTCTTGCCTCCTCTCTATCCAGGGGCTTTTCCAGCTTGGCCGGCAGTTCCTCGCTCCCAGCCAGGATAATCTGAATCAGCTTTTCTTTATCGGTCTCTAAATTGGAAAGGAGCCGAACCTGCTCTAGACAGTTCGTAGAAAGATTTTGCGCCTCATCCATGATCAGCACCGCTATCTTGCCTGCAGCCTGGGTTTTCAGAAGAAAACGATTGAGCACATCCAGCAACTCTTTTCTGGTGGCTCCCGTGGCCGGCAAGCCAAAGTCCTCCAGAATCGCTTTTAGCAGCTCCGTTTCGTTGAGCAGGGGATTGAGGATGAGGGCGGTGGCAACCTCCCGGGGGTCAAGGCGCTCTATTAGTGCCCGGCACAGGGTGGTCTTACCAGTGCCGGTATCACCGCTTATGAGGACGAATCCCTCTCTCTGATGAATTCCGTACAAAAGGTGGTCCAGACCCTCCCGATGCTTTTCGCTGAAAAAAAGGAACTTAGGATCCGGAGTCAAACCGAAAGGTTTTTCATTCAGGCCAAAGAATTCTAAGTACATAATACGATCTCATGGTTTCGAATAATGTATCGGCCGGGCATCTTCACGGCCTGGCAAATCCACTTTCCTATTGCGTTTGCTGGTCAAATCGTAAAGTCGCTTATCAGTCAGCACCTTTGAGTTGAGTAAAATTACCAACTCAGTCTTTTCTGCTTGTCGGTTGGTGGAGCCGAACAGCATGCAGGAAAGAGATTTCCGTGTTTTCTGGACTTTTTCCTGCAAGAGACCAGCAATGACGATGGTTTGTCCGTCTAGCACCTTCACAACCGTGGCTGTCTCACCAATTTGAAGAAGCGGAAACTCAGAACCGTCCGGCGCTCTCACTCTACCGAACTCTGCAGTTATGCTGGGATGGATGTTCATGATAATCTGTCCATCAGGGGCGATATGTGGGGTTACGTCCAGAATGACCCCAACATCAATGGTGTTAGGAGTAAAAGACTGCAAGACATTTTCTGAGGTCTGGCTTATTTCAGAGGTAAAATATACATCCTGCCGGCCAATTTTGACAATCACCTTCTGGTTGTTCAAGGTGGCTAGCCTAGGACTGGCCAGCGCCCTCACTTCGCCCTGCGTCTCTAACGCTTTGATTAATTCTGCAAAGACAAATTCAGTCCCGGCAAGGGCCCTGGAATCACTGACAATTGCCAACACTCCTTTGGTGCTAGCTGCCCCACCATCGATGTCCCAGGAAAGTGACAAGCGAGAGATGTCTAGATCTAATAATTGCTCTTGGATTTTGTCCCAGCGGATACCGGCATCAAACTCCTTGTTCAGGGCCACTTCCAAAAAACGGGCCTGGATGAGAACTTGACGTAGACTATAAGCCTCCATCTGCTCAAGAAACCTCGCCACTTCCCTCAACTTCCTGGGATAGTCACTCACCTGGATGAGACCACTCAACCGACTGATCACAAGTTTTTTTCCGTCTGGACTCGACAAGCTGGAGGCCACTTCTCCCTGACGGGCACTCACCATTGCTGTCGGGCTCTCATCACCAAAAATTATAGCGGTCAACCCCCCCTGAATCTCCGCCCAGAAGTCTGATCGCTCAGAGCCTTGGAACCTGGTCCTGCTAATGCTGCCCTCTTCACTCCCCGTCCCGGAGCCATCCGATGCAACAATGGTTTTGCTGCCCTCCCTACTGGAGCTGACGTAATTGACCGCAAAATACCGGGTTTCTATCCTTGGCTTCGATATCCGGATTAAACGCCCCTCCCTCCAATAGGTAAAGCCCAATGGTGTCAGTAGTGCGTCCAGGGCCTGTTCTAGGGTCACCCTGTTGAGATTCAGGGTCACAATGCCGGCCACCTCAGGATCAATCACCAGGTTCTCGCCGCTTTCCTGAGCAAAACTCAGAAGCACGTCATGGAGTTCTCCTTTGCGAACCCTAAGAGAATACAGCTTGCTCGGGGCACCAATAGCGATCTGCGCTGGCTCCTCTTCCTGGTACTGTGGAACGGTGAGTTCCTCAAGTGGATCACCAGAAACGGCTAACCGTGGTGGCGGTTGCTTAGTTTCAGTTACTAATTGGGGCTTGCTGGCACACCCTTGTTCAAAGGACAAGAATGACAGCGCAGCAATCGCCACCAAGCCGCTGATCAAGACTCTCTGGCTGAGCATCTTTCTCCACTCGTGGACGAATCCAAAAATTATGACCTTCGATTGGTTAGAAATCATAAGTTTCCGAACCAAAAAGAGCATTAAGCTCGCAAAGAAAAACGACTACGGGGTTAGCGAGCGAACTACAATAAAATGGAATCACTTCCTTACATTTCGAAGATTCCCTGTCCGCCTCAGGCGGACTGCAGGGAGCTTCAATTCGTGGCCAGAACTTTTTCCATAAAATTCTTTGTGATCCTTGTGGTGAATCCTTATCACCACTCCCAACTGAGCCAACGGGATGGTTCACTGCGCCCGGGAATTATGTACTGTCACTTTTGTTTGCGACTGGGGAATTCTCAATATTCGCTCCTCTGAACCATCGCTCAGGACTACGTGGTCTAAGGTAATCTCAGAGATCTTTTCACCACCAATCTTTTCTCCCATTGAGTAGATATGGTAGTTGATGACAGCCAGTCGGTTGGAACCACTAATCAAAATGGTAGAAAGCTTGTATGGCGGCTTGGCTCCTGTTCTCTGTAATTCGGATCGAGCGGCTCTTACTGGTTGGCTTTCGGTTCCATCGTCCTCTTCGGTCCAATGGAGCAGAGCAAAGGGATCTCGACCCAACGTTTCAGGTGCTGGCTCCTCGACACCTTTATCCCTCGCCTTTTCTCCTTGCTTTTCACTCTGGAGTAGGCTTGTCAGCATCGTATCCACCGGAGAACTTGGTTGAATCTTCTCAGGTTTAGGCCCGAACAACCACACCAATATCCAAAGAAACACCACCACCCCCACAACAGTTAAAACCAAAATCTTCTGTGGAGGCTTCGTCAGTTCCATTCCATCTTGTCCTTTGCTAAAGCCGTCCAATCATCGGCCTTTGCCGGATTCGTTCAAATCGCTAAAACCGTCTTTTTGCCTTTCTCGCCAGGCTGCCTGCTGCCAGCTGCAATCTGCCGGCTTAATCTCCATGCTTCATGCCCTATGCTCTATGCCATCTAACTCCGCACCACAATCTCCAGCTTCAGCCGGATGTCCAGGAGCGCTGAACGCTTCTCGCGCCGATCCATATGTAGCTCTGCTACAACCAACTGTTTATACCAGCCGCGGATTTTGAGATTGAGAAAAAGTTGGTAGATGTCTCCTGGTTTGCTGCCCCGTGTGCTCAGGAGCATGCTTTTTTGCGTTTGAGCCTCTTGAATTTGTAGGCCCCGAGTTCGAGCCTGCTTGCTTACCTCTTGAATGATCTCGGCCATATCGGCCGTTTGAAACAGTGCCTGTTCCAGTTCTGCTATTTGTCTTTTCTTCTTGGCCAAATCCGATTTCAGCCGGTTGAATTCCGCCAGCTTGGGCCCAATGCCGGCAGTCTGCTCACTCAAGGATGCAAGCTCCTTTCGGAGTTGCTTCATCTTCTTGCTCTGAGGTTCCACCACAAAGCGGTTCACCAAAAAGCCAACGAGAACCACGGCAACTACGCTAACAATGATCTTTTCTCTTTTGCTCAGCTCTTTCACTCAGTTCTCCGAGCTTGTGCTCGTCCGTTGTTGGTGGTCCGTTGCAAGAAAGCGCAAAGCGGATTATTAGATGAATACAAAACGCTATGCGCTCTGCGCTTAGCGCTATGCGGCGAACAGAGCGAGCCAGAACGGACAACGGACCTTTTCACTTAACCCTACATCCAATCTCAAAGGCCAAAACAGCTGACTCAGGGGCTTCTCCATCCCCGGCACCAAGCTGTACGTCAGAGAACATGGGTGTTTTTTCCAGTTTTTCCATGAATGTAGTGAGCGTGGGAAAAGCCTCCTTTTTCTGACCGAAAACCAGGCCACTCAACCGAACTTCAAGATCTCCGGCAGTTTCCCCTTTCTGGACATCCAGACTCGTAAGCACCACCTCTTCAGGAATCTCTTGGCTAACAAGTCGCAGGGCTGCAGCCAACCGAGGTATACTAAGATCCAGCGTGGGCAATTTCGTAAGTTTTGCATCTAGCTGGCTGCGCTTGGCCTTCAATTTCTCGTGCTCTTGCAAAACATACTTGTACTGATCAAAGGCGGTCTTCTTGAGCTTTACTGTCTCGCGAAGAGCGCTGATATTCTGCTGACTCTGCCAACCATACTGCCCCAGAGGCAGAAGGAATAGGAGGCCTAAGGTGGCATATGCCACTAGCGCTCGTACATTCCATCTCTTGCGATGTGCCTGTAGGTCGACGGGAAGAAGGTTAAATCTCTCTCCAAATGGCAGGGCCAAGCCCACTGCGACGGTCAGAACCATCCGATTTGCCGCGTCCACTTCTGCAAGTACGGGGCTATCCTCAATAATAATTGGTGCGAGCGGGTCCAGAAATCCTACCCTCAGGCCGAATCGATCTATGAAGAAGTTTTCAATCCCTTTCAGTTGAGCTCCACCTCCAGTTAGAAATAGCCTGGTGACGGTCTCACCCTGGAATTGAAAGGCGTAGTAGTCAAAGGAACGGGAGATTGCGGTCTCTAGCTTTTCCAGCACCGGCCGAATCTTTACCGCCAACTGGGCAAGAAGAATCCCCTCCTTTGTCTTACCTCGATCCTTTACTGAAGAAATCCCGTGTTCCCGCTTCAGTTCCCTAGCCTGGGCGGTATTTAGCTCAATTTCTTGCTCACCCGCCCGAATCATGCCGGTTAACGCCATAGTGAAAGTCTCTCCCGAAGTCGGAACATACCGGGAAAACCGAAGCCTACCACCCTCGAAAATGTGAATGCTGGTTTTGTGGGCTCCGAGGTCCAGCACAGCTATGGCCCCCTCCTCATCCTCTCCCAGACTCGCACTGCGCCACAACTGTTCTACAGCATGTGGTTCGGCCATGAGTCCAACAGGCTTCAGACCTGCCTCCCGGAGTACGGCTATATGGTCCACAACTGTTTCCCTGGTAGCGGCAGCCACCAGTACTTCGTATTTCTTCTGAGCACCGCTGTCTTCCCTGTCGAGGATCTGGAAGGCCAGCATCGCATCTCCCAGGGGAAAGGGAAACAGTTCCTCAGCCTGCCTGCGGATGGCCTCCTGAATTTCATCCTCGGTAATGTTCGTCAGGGTTAGACGCCGGGTGGCAACCCCCTTACCAGATAGGCTAGCCACAGCCTGTTTGGTCTTGATGCTATGTTCCTGAAGCATCTCCTTCAATTGAGCCGCCAGCACTGAAACTTGAAACCCCCCTGGAGGAGTAAGAGCCACGGCGTAGTGCACGAGATCTATTCCCTTGGCGGTGCTGCGCAATTCCAATATCTTGATAGTGTGGTTGCCGATATCGATGGCCAGATGCTTCTTGGCCGGCCCCGTCAGCTTGCCAAGGCTATCAGGTTTTTTCATTTTAAGGATTTTCGCCACTGTTCCTGACTGCCATCTTCAAGTAATCAAAATGTCAATGCACCCTTATCGGGCGGGGGTAAACCCCGCCCCTACTTTTTCATCCCGTGTCGTCATTCCGGAATTACGACGTAGTCGGGATATCCGGAATCCAGGCAAAAGGAATGGCTTGCTGGATACCGGATCTCGTCCGGTATGACATTTGTTAATTTTCCACACTCTTTTCGATTCCCTGCTAACTCCTCTGATTATTACCAAATCCGCAATCCACAATGTTCTGCCTGCTGTCTGCTGCACCCCTGTGCCCTATAAGTCCCTCACAACAGTTTTGGTTGTTTCAATTCCTCCAAGGCTCTTTCGTATGCTGCATGGTATCGGAAGCCTTGCCGAAGGTATTTCCAGATGGCACGAATCTTCTCCACCTCCCGATCTGGGTAAAAGCGAAATGTTTTTTCACCTCGCCGCTCAGTTTCCGGCTTTACAAAGGCCTTCTGCTCCAGGTAGTAGAGCTTTTGGCGAGGGATCCCGACCTCACTTACGACTTCCGATGTTGTTTTCATAATAAACGTCCAGCCATGAGAAAGATTTGGGGCCATTTACCTTTTCCGTCTAATCCGCATGCTTCACGCATCGGTGCCACCAGACTATGGAGATGGCCGTGCCACGCGCAGTCCAACCGCTTCTGCCGCGTGCCGAACTCCCGGCTACCGGCTCCACTTCCAGCCCGTAGGGTTGAGCCTACAGCACCGAGAGAAGGGCAAACATCTCCGTGTTCCGCCTCGGGCGGAGTCGCGCAACATGCGGGTTAAGTTCAAATTTAAATTTGTCCTGACTACAGTAAACTACTGCGTCTTTTGCTTTTTTCGCTATTGCAAAATTTTGTCTAATTTTAAGTTTAAACTTATCCTATGTAAGAAAAAAATATATGTCAATAATTTTTTTACGAATTTCCAATTGTCTATGATTTCGGTTTGCCGGTTGAGCCAAGGTGAATACTAGACACCTGGGAAAGAGGACAGATGGCTGGAGGCAGCCCCGCGCCAAGCTCGGGACAGGGGGCAGCGTTAGAGAAGGAGTCAAGAGCCAGAATCCAGGAGACAAAAAACATAAAGAGTGTCCTTTCCTCCTGACTACTGGCTACTTGGGCTTTTGCGATTTGAAATATTTAAACGATTTGAACGTCTTAAATGACTTTCTGCCATCTGACCTCTGACTTCTATTTCCCCAGAAGCTCGGCAACCTTTGCCAGTAGTTTGTCAGGCTCAAAGGGTTTGGTCATATAATAGTCCGCGCCGGTTGCTTCACCCAATAGTCGATCTGCCTGCTGGACCTCTGCGGTTAACATAATAATGGGAATCTGCTTGTACTTCTCGTCGAATTTCAGCAGCCGGCAAACCTTGTAGCCATTCAACCCCGGCAACATAATATCGAGGATGATCAAATCCGGTCTTTCCTTACGGGCGCGCTCCAGAGCACGGAAGCCGTCATATGCAACTATACACTCATAACCCTCCGTTTCCAGGCTTATCTGGACCATTTCAAGAAGATCCGGCTCATCGTCAACAATCAGGATTTTTTTCGGCATGATTGCTCTTCTGTCCGGGCCTAGGGGGCAAATCCTCACTCTTGACATCTTCCCTCGATTTGTCAGCAATCAAGGTCTCCTCCTCCGGCGTGAGTAGTTTTAAATGTCAAGAATAAATATTTGAACCCGACTATTGCAGCTACTCCCAAAGAACGCAAAGAAAATCAATCAAAGGGTATCGGTCCATCACCAACATACTGTATTTGCACCTTTGTGTCCTTTGTGGTTTGCCAAATGAAGCTCGCCCTATGTTAGTCCGATGTAACCAGTGCCTCTCGCTCTTTGATCTGCTGAACTGCCTCAAGAGCCACTTCAGCCACCTCTGGATTCTCATCTTGTAGCAACATTTCCAAGCGGTCCATTACGCTGGCATCACCAATGAGCCCAAGCAAGTAGGCAGTATCCCCACGTTGGTTGTCGTCTTCATGCTCTAAAAGATCCAGAATGTAGGGATAAGCGCGCTGCACCAAATCAGGGCTGCGCTCAGCCACCCCCTCCAGAACAACCATCATGCCCATTCGCACCGACCAATCGGGATCGGCCAACAATTCCAATGAGCCGGAATAGAGATCACCGTCTGCAACCATCATACCAGCAAGCCTTGCAGCGTCTCCTTCTTTGATAATCTTCTTAAAACTGTCCGGGTGAAATGAGGATGGATCGCTGTTGGCAAGCCTGTCCATCAAAAGATCTTCGCTTATAGTGCCAACCAGTTGGTCCTGTTCGTCAATGACCACCGTGGGCACCGCTCGAATGCCATATTTCTGTCCATAATCGGCAAAGAGAGTGACATCAATTATCGTCGCTTCCAAGTACGTGGTGGCGAGCGCCAACTGATTCACTAACCCCACAACAATGGGACAATGAGGGCATGCCGGGCTCATCAACACCTCAAACCTGGTAGGTGTGATAAAAGTTTCCAGGGCTGAGAGGCTCCTTGGGGTAAGTGAAAATTCCCCTTGAGAACGAGAAAGCAGACTCTGTAAAAAGGGAAGCATCTCCCTGCCGTTGGGGAGAGCCATGTAGCGGAGGTTTGGTTGAATCTCAATGGTAGGACAGAAGCCAGCTCTTCAATGAATGTGCGAAACTGTGCGGACAGAGAATTCTTGGTCAGATTCACCGTGATAATCACACGATCTTGGAGCGCTTCCAGTGTACTTTTGGCGCTTGCCAATTCCTGGGAAGTCAGGGTGTAAATGCTGGATGGATCAGACATGATTTCTACAGGCCACAGTGTTCATTACAGGTCGTCAATTCTTCATACGCACGGTTGGAGTGTTGGAGTAAGGCAAACTTATGAAATCCCAAACTTCAAGCACCAAATTTCTATTAACCACATCTGGTCCTCGGCCACTATGATTTCTCCCGAGTATTCTTGGCGGCAGGCGGCCACCACATCAGTCTCATCACAGGCCGGGTAGAGGTGGGTGAGCACCAAACGCTTGCAACCGGCCTCCCGAGCCACTCTTCCGGCCCCTGCCGGCGACAGGTGCCCAGCTGTCTCGAGGTGATTCGGGAAAGAACACTCACAAAAGAAAAGATCGGCTTTTCTTGCCAGATTCACAACATTTCGACAGTATTCTGTATCACCTGAATAGGCCAGGATCAGGCCATCTTTGCTTTCCAGACGATAGCCCAGGCTCTCCTTGGTATGTGCCATTGCCAAGGAAGTCAGCCTGCCGAAGGGTAGCTCTGTTTCGGTGGCAGCTGCCGGGTCAATTTCCTTGAAAGTGAGCAGAGCCGAATCCAGTTCGATGGTAGAAATCCTGCAGCCCTGTGGCTCCGCCAATGACCAAAGAATCTTTCCGCCCATACAGAGGTGATCTTGACGCAAAAAGCAGCGGCACCAGGTCACCGGTGTGATCTGGATGAAAATGGGTAAACCAAAGCCAGTCCAGATCACGAAAATCCAATCCGGCTTCTGCCAGACCCCACATGGTACCTGCCCCACAATCGAAGAGCATCAGATGGCCGCCCACTCTTACCGCCAGAGCCGGTGGCCTGCGCCGTGGGTTTGGAATGCCGGTGCCCGAGCCAATGACACAGATCTCCACTGTTGCGGCAGACTTGTTCAACACATACTCCCTTTGATTTGGTTCACCATAGAGGCACGGAGCTAGTTAGATCCGAAATATGAATATCGAAACTGGGGCCCCGCCCACAGGGTGGGGACTCCGAAGGATAATTTGTTTGAAACATTTGAAAATTATAATTTCGGATTTGTTTCGTGCTTTGGATTTCGGATTTCGAATTTGGTGGGGAACTCGCTACACTGCCTCCTCTATGTCTGCGTGGCAAATTTTCTCAAATTCAGCTACATTTTAACTCTGCGCCTGTCTGCTTTCTCTCTCCTGCAATCTCTCTCTTATGTTCTGCAGCAGCCCATAATCTAGGTTTTGTCCCAGGATGCCGTTCCCCAGATAAGAGTGGTCTCTCAGGTTGCCATGAAAATCCGAACCTCCAGTGCACACAAGCCCCAAATTTTGAGCAATATCCTGATAGTGAACAACCATCTCCTTGGTGTGGTCGGGGTAAAAGACCTCTAATCCCGCCAAACCCATTTCTTGTAGCTCTTTGACCAGGAGAGTGAGTTCCCTGGGCTCGGTGATTCCAAGGGTAAATGGGTGAGCCAAAACCGATAGACCACCTGCCCGGCGGATCAGGGCAATGGCTTCCCGGGGCGAGAAACGAAATTTTTCCACGTATGCTACCGCCCCCTTTTTCAGATAGCGCGAAAAGGCCTCATCAATACTGGACACGTACCCCCGATTTACCAGCGCTTTGGCAATGTGGGGACGCCCCACCTGTCCCCTAGAGAGCTTGAGAACCTCATCAGTAGATATTGCCAAGCCGAGAGCTTGCAGTCGCTCAATTATCTTGGGGTTGCGGGCAGCACGTACCTCTTGCAGCTTTTTTAGTGCTGTGAGAAGTTCCGGTTGGGAGGGATTCAAACAATAGCCCAAAATGTGCATGGTGCCAGGGGGATACTGGGCGCTAATTTCCACTCCCGGCACCACCTCAACACCCAGCTCTTTTCCAGCTGCCACAGCTTCCGCCACTCCAGCCACAGTGTCATGATCCGTGAGTGCAATAGCCCGTAAGTCTCTCTTTTTGGCAAGTTGCACCAGTTTCCGCGGAGAGAGACTTCCGTCCGAGCAGTTGGAGTGGGTATGTAGGTCGATTCGATCCATAAAATATTGGTCATTCGGCCAGGGTGTCAACCTCAGCCTTTTGGCCATTTGGCCAGATGGCATAGAGCATAGGGCATGGGGCATAGGGTTCAAACATTTCGAAAGCCGCTATCTGCAATCAAAAATCTCCATCACTCCAATACTCCAGTACTCCAAACCCTCTGTGATCTCTGTGGTTCAATCTTTTACGCTATGCGCCCTGCGCTTAGCGCTATGCGACTCACCTATAATACTTCTCCACATACTCCTTCACCATGCGTTGGGTATTGAACCTGGGAGCACAGTCAGAGATAGAGCTCTTCATCATCTTGATCCACTGAGGACGATTTGCATAGTAGGTAGTCACTGCTTCCTCCAGCACGCCATAGAAGTCAGCCGCTGTTTCTTCGTCGCTGGCATCCTCGTCGTCGCCTATGGCATAACCGTTCACACGATGCCTGCACACTTCGCGCCACCAACCATCCTGCACGCTCATATTAATGCCACCGTTAAAGGTAACTTTCATGCCACTGGTACCGGATGCCTCCCTGGGACGCCTGGGATTATTGAGCCAGAGATCCACCCCCTGGGTGAGATGCGCCCCCTGCCACATATTGTAGTTTTTCAGGTAGACCAGACGGAAACGGCCTTCATATCTCTGGGCAGTATGAATGATATCCTGAATTACCTTCTTGCCGGCCTCATCTTGGGGGTGAGCTTTGCCGGCAAAGATAAACTGAACCCGGTTGCGTGTGAGGTTCAACAACCGTTCCATGTCCGTAAAGAAGAGGGTGGCCCTCTTGTAACTAGCTGCCCTGCGGGCGAAACCTACGGTTAGAAATTCCTGGGTAAAACCGGCATTGGAGGTGGCGTTGACATAGCGAATAAGCCGCCGTTTGGCAGAAAGCTCAGCTTCAGCCACGAGGTCATCAGGAATATTTGTGGCACCCTCGAGCACCTCCGGGTACTCCCGCCACTGAGGCAAGAACTGATCAAACAGCCGGGCATAGTCAGGACCGGTCCAGGTGAGATGGTGCACGCCATTGGTTATGT
>WOR8_10004419_pt1 | contig 14924 bp, 8 predicted proteins | sample DeeMarSeWOR38_10_FD_19890 | JGI IMG/M metagenome (IMG submission 19890) | reverse complement strand
GCCCTTTATGCAGTCAACAATACAAGATGATGTCGTTGTGTTCATTCCATTACAAATTCACTGGCTGCTCTTCGTTTTTGGGACACCATTAGCTCTTGTTTCCGCGTACTTCACAGCAAGAGCAATCAGTGAAACAGGGATGCTGGCGGGTTACATATCGGACATCATTGCGATCCCAGCCATCCTCTTTTTCCGAGTAACATTTGCAGCAATAACCACATTCATCGGAATGCTGGGAGCAGTTCAAGATTCTGCGATTGCCCTATTGGTGCATCTCAAACTTGGTCGGTTGTGTAATGTTCGTGGCAGAGATATTGTGAAAGCTGTCTTTGTAGGAGCCATGATTGGAACCACAGTAGGTTCTTTGATAACATTCCAACTATTCAGTACATACGGATTTGGCAGTACAGACTTTCCTGCTCCTGCCGCTCAGCTCTTCGGTTTTCTCGTAACAAGTCTAGAAGGGATTGGAAATTTCCAGTTACCCGGATTGGCCTTGTTCCCTGGAGTTGACTGGCCGGTAGCATTTCTCTATCTCTTCATTTGGGCTGTGGGTGGTTTTCTTGCTGGACGTGAGCTGAACAAGCGTGGTCTGAGTCCAATCAGCCTTGTTGTAGGCGTTCTCATTCCTCCTGCTACATCAGTCACCATTTTGATTGGAGGATATATCAACTACAGACTAAAGCAACAGCAAGACCCCATTGTGAAGGTTCCCGATCACATGCCACAACAGATTGAAATCTATGAAGCTGGGTACAGTCATACAAGCAGGCTTCTGAGTGGTATAGTAGCTGGGGAAGCTGTCATCACTGTAATTTGGGTAATGTTGAGTGCCTTCTTACTCATCTAGCGCTTGACGGTATCTTCCAGGGCTTTGTCCCATTCATCAACCCCGGTTTCATCGCCCCTGCGTTTCTTCCTCGCCTTTGATCGTTCTCTTCGAGCTTTGTCAGCTTCACGCTTTCTTCGTACCAGATCCTTCTTTCTCTGTCTTTCTGCTTCCTGTTCTTCCTTAGAGAGTTTGGGTGTTTCTACTACTTCTCTCTTTGAGAACCAACTGATGACCATTGCTGCGAATGGGAATAGCAACACTACTGGAACCAAGAAGAGCAGAACGATCTCTGGTTGGAACAGCTCGACACTGTCCTGAATTCCAAGAGGTAGGTTGAGGAGTGCAGATACTACGCCCGGGCTCATGAGGATGAAGGATATCGCTACTACAGTCAAGAATCGGATTAGGGAGCCGGTTATTGTTGAACCATGAGTCAGTCTGGAGTAACTCGTCGACATAGATCTGGAGTCTGCGAACGTCGGAAACTGCATCAAGACTCTCTAGAGCGTCTTGAGTCCCAACGACCTTACGTTCAATTGCTTCTCTAAGGAAAGAAAATGCAGTGGCACCAGTTGTACGACTCATTCCAGTGATACTAACCTTCTCTCCACGTTCTATGGCATCCTGTTTCCTTGTAGCTTGACGGAGTGCCAGAAGTTGTTTCTTCAGTGTTTCTTCACGGTCTTCGACGGGCTTTCCGACTGAGTAACTGTAGATCATCTGATAACTCACTTCGAGATAGGCAAAAGAAACCAGTGCCAAGAGTTGAGCTGTGAGCCCAAGAAACTCCACGAAATCGACCGGGAAGGGATCAAGGTCAGGGACAATAAGTAAGCGATAGGCTGCAATCATGACAATAGCTTGTATTGAGAGGAATGCACCACCAACGAACTTGTGCTCCATGCGGACGAGTGACTGTAGAAACAAGGCGATTCCAATCCCTGCAAAAAGGAAGTACAAGAAGAGGAATGTGTTGTCCCAGAGTGCATAGAGGACCTCCAACAGATTGGACTGGAAGGATGCCCAGACCTGGGCGATATTTGTCAGTGGACCGTCCACGCCATATGGCTGCATGTACCAAGTTCGAAGGACAAGTGTGTTGTACAGACCTACTATCAGGTCATTTGGCATGACTCCTCCAGCAAACGCACTGACCAGACCAGCAATCATTGTTGTGGTCAGGAAGAATATCAGTAGAGACAGAAGGCGAAAGACTGTCACCACAAATGCATAGGGAGCATCCCAGTGCCAGAAATCATTGACATCCAGTATTGCATATACAAGATATGCCATGGCTGCGAACGTCGCGATGGAAGCAATCCGAAGGACCCAAGTAACAGCCTTCAAAATGTTGCCACCCCCTTCTGTTTGGCTTTCTCGTAGGTCTTGATAATCGTGGGCAGGAAGTCTTCAGGTCCTACATTGATGACCTGAATACCAAAACGAGCCAAAGCCCTGGCAATCTTTGTCCTTCGCTCCCAGAGCTCTTCAGACACGGCCTCTGAGAGTACTTTCTCAACTGGTCCGAACTGACCCACTGGGGCTTCGAACCATGGACCAAAGGGACTGATCACCATTGCTCTGTGGCCATTTGCAACAAGTGTCTTCATAGCATTGATGAGAGGAGCTGGACTCCCTTCGAGGTCGGTCAACCAGATGATTAGAGAACGCTTCTTGCTCTGCGTGACAACATGAGAGATAGCAGTCTCATAATCACTCCAACCCCTTGGTTCTGCCATGGCAAGTATCTCCAGGACATCGTACATGTGGTTGGGTCTTGCTCCTGGCGGGACATATCCATGAACCAAGTCACTGAACACACATGTGCCAACAAGGTCCTTCCGCTCAAGACCCATGTGGGTGAGTAGGACTGCAGCCCTGATGGCGTACTCCAGCTTTGTGTTCTCAGGGTATCCATTGCCCATACTTCCACTGGTGTCCACCATGCAGATTACTTGCACGTTCTTCTCCTGTTCCCACTGTTTGATGACCATATCACCACGTTTCGCGCTCACTTTCCAGTCAATGAGTCGAAACTCATCTCCGGGTACATACTCCCTGAATCCTGCAAAGTCAGTGCCCATTCCGACTGTCTTGGTCCGGTGTGCACCGAACATGAGACCGAGCTGTCTCTGTTTGCCCAGTGCCTCCATACGTCGAACATCCTTCCATGTAGGATATACTAGAATCTCTGTCTGCTCCTTCAGGACCCGTTTGTAGTAGTGAAGACCCAGGCGGTCACGCATGATGACCTCAGTGGGTCCTAGATAGTATCGGCCACGCATTCTTGCCTGAAGGATGTAGGAAAATGTCATGCTACTTCCTGGTTCAATCCGTGAAGCGATGAAATTCTCTCCAATGGCCAAGATCCATGTTTCTGGATACTGATCATGGACCTCGATGAAGTCAAAGTGGCGTCGAGAGGCGTTTCTTATGGTGACTCTCACACGGACGAAATCACCGGAGAACACCTTCACCTTGTCAATTTGGCGATCTACTTCAATTCCAGCCAGATTAGCGGTCAGTGCAAAGAGAGGCAGTGTGACGACAAGGCCAATCACGAGATAGACTCCTAGGAGGACGAGGTAGAAATTAACGAAAGAGAACCCACTAGTCAATAGTAGGACCCCTGAGAAGACTACCATGAAGCCTCTCTGTGTAATCACTGTGTTTCTTCTCCATCTAGCTAGACTATTTGGGACAATCTACTTCGCCGAGAATCTTTGAAACAACTCGCTCTACAGTCAGTCCTTCAAGCTCAGCCTCTGGTTTTAAGACAAGTCTGTGATTCAAGGTCTGAACCGATAGACGACGAACATCTTCAGGTACGACATAGTCTCGTCCGGCCATTGCCGCACGTGTCTTAGAACCGTTCATGAGCATTAGTGATGCTCTTGGAGAACCTCCGAGTAGGATCTGCGGATCATTTCTTGTACGGACCACGATGTCACGTATGTAGTTGATCACATCTTCTTCGATGAACACTGTCCGGCATGTGTTTTGCATCCTTACCATTGAAGATGGATCAGCCAAGACACTCAGGTCAGTGGCTTCACCCAGATGCTTTCGGCGAACAATTTCCGCCTCTTCCATGTCAGTGGGATAGTCAAGAATCAACCTGAACATGAACCTGTCAAGCTGTGCTTCAGGGAGTGGGTAGGTACCCTCTTGTTCTACAGGGTTCTGGGTGGCAATGATCAAGAAGGGTCGTGGAAGTTTTCTTGTAACACCCTCAATCGATACCTGGCGCTCTTCCATCACTTCGAGCAGAGCGCTCTGAGACTTTGGAGGGCATCGGTTGATTTCGTCAGCCAGAACAAGGTTAGAGAACACCGGACCCTTACGGAACCAGAACTCTCCTGTTCGCTGGTTGAATACGTTGCTTCCCAACAGGTCTGCTGGGAGTGTATCCACAGTAAGCTGAATTCGTTTGAATGCACAGCCGAGGATTGATGCAAAGGTACGAGCCATGTAGGTCTTAGCTAGACCTGGTACGCCCTCAAGCACTACGTGACCGTTGGAAAGAAAGGCTATCAGAACGTCACGTAGCACATCGTCCTTTCCAACGATAATGCGACCGCATTCTCGAATAATATCACTCGTGAGCTTATGCACCTCATCTATCGACATGGTCGCAGATGTGTCAATAGCCACAGTGTCGTTCGCGTCTTCTGCTGTCATTTTTTCTACCTCTATTTTCTAGTTGTTGTATCTACCATATGTGATTGGATATTTCTCATGAAGAAGAAGAGCTCCATCATGTCGCTCTCCTTTATCTTGATGTGCGGATTGGCGGAGATTTCCTCAATCCGACCGATCATCCTGAAGAACTCTTCCTGCTTCAGTTTGGGATCCTTGTACCGCATGACTTCCCATACTTTCTCAGGATTATATTCGGTCCATTGCTGGGCCTTTCGGAGACCTCGTCTCAGTCTCCTATAGAGCATTTTCACAACCCTCGTATAGTTGCCCTCTGACCTATAGTAAGCCATCCGTTCGCTAAAGTAGGTCTGTCCTCTTCTAAGGAAGACATCTGACACACTCTTCACCTCTGGTTTCTTGATATCAGGCAGGTATTTTCTGATACCAAGTGCAGTGAAGATGGGATAGATGGCTGAAACAAAGGGCAGTGAGGAGAGCCAGAGTACTCGACCCAGATAGACTCCAAAGAAGAACTCGCTATTAGAGACTGGAACCTCTAGTAGTTGTTCACAGAACAGTACTGTTTGAGATGTGTCACCATAAGTGAGCCACTCGATGATGTTTGATGCAAACCTCTGGTTACCAGACCAACGACGCCACATATCATTGTTGAATATACTCGGGTCACTGACTGCCACTATTCTCCCACCTCCAGGGAACCCAACCTGATCAAGGTCGAGAGCTCCCACAACAGGGAGACTACCGTACAACTCATCAGGATCAGGACTTGGATATGGGTCGCTGATGTTCTTCTCACACCAAGAACGATCGGTTGTCCAAGCAATCCCAGCCTGTCCAAGAATACTGTACGGATTAATGGCAGATGCCCAGTTCAGGTGGATTTCGGAAACCCCAGCAGTCAGTGCTCCACCATCCATTCCAGGTCGGAGGTCCCTGATGATGGGGAGTCTTGGTTCTTTGGTTGTGTCGTAGGAGTCAAGGTCGAAAAGCACACCGCGGAGGAACGTAAGTAGCCCTCCACTCTGATTATTTCCAGTGAGTCCACCGAAGACTGAATTCAATAATGTTAAAGAAGAGTTCGCAGACCCAAAATCATCAGCTATGAGTACACTTCCCCCAGCCGCTAGATGCGTAAATAGGACTAACGATGCATCCAGGGTGAAGTCTCTCACAGGACCCATGATAGCTATCACAGCTGAGCCATTATATCGCGATGCAACACTCATACTTGCCTGGATTGATAGTACATCTCGTCCTGTGGCTTCGATACTTGAGGAAAACTGACTCAAGCCAAAATCGTTCTCATTATAGATTGAGAAGTCATAGTCATAGTGAGATACTGAGCCAACTAGTGGACTAACAGCTAGAATGGTAACTGGCATCCAAGATAAGAGGAATAGAATGACTTGCCCGTACTCTTTCCAGCCCATCAGTATCTCTCCTTACTCTTACTCTTTCTCTACTAATACAGTCGAATCGATTCTTGGATATAGATCTGTAAATATTCTGACTGCTTCTTCATACCTCTCACGAGTCATCTCATGGTGAGAGAAGCGAGCCTCTTCGTATGTCTGTACGAATTGTTCAACGGTCCCAAGATCCAGTGGAATTGTCTGTAGCACCCTGTCCAAGTACTCCCGAGCAGTTTCATTATGAGCACGCTCAGAGCCCATCTTCGAACCGCACATCTGCTCGAAAGTTCGGTACGCCAATGTGATAGAAGCGCCGTACTTTCCTGCATCTGCCAGTTTCTTGATGTTTCGTAACTTGGTGGGTATATCCATTCCTCTCGAAATTCCTGGAGTGCCGCGGAACATTCCCCTTACTATATACAGATATGCCAGAACGGCAACAACTGCACCTACAAGTAAGATACCTGCTATGAGTAAATCTGTTCCTTGCAATGGATTACCACCTGTTGTTTGAATATTGATTTCGTATGTAATAGATTGAATATTACTGACTCCGAATCCCACAAACGTGAATGAGAAACGAATCATGGTGCCCGCAGCCTGTGCAGGAACACCATGTGTAATCAGCCCAGTATCATCCGTACCCAGTGTATAATCGTCTGTGCCATTGTAGTGTAGTTCAACCGTGCGACGTGCTATTGGATTACCACTTGTGTCTGTAATAATACACCGGATCGTGAAAGCTTGGCCAGGATCAGCCCTATCTGGGGTAACAGTGAACCTGACATCGGTGAATACATGAATGGAATTAGCCGTGATATCGGAGCTAGGATTGAGAAATGTGGAAGGATCCGGATCATAAAAGACGGTGACATTGAAGGTCCCATCACCATCATCCCAATCGAGGGGTACTGTGAACTGGAATCTCTGCCCGTTTGCAGTGAATAACTGAACAAGTCCAAGATTTCTTGTGCCTAAGCGTATTAACACCCATTCGTTATCAAGGGGACCTCCATCATCATCGTGGAGTGAGATGTCAACAGCGAAATTCTCACCTGGCATCCTCGCCATCTGATTGACATTAACAGTGACGATTGAGTCGATAAAGACCTGTATGAACCACTCCTCAGGTCCATTCCTCATTGTATGGTAGAACGAGTTGAAACGTACACTGATGTTGTAGACACCAGGATCTATTGTGTCAGGCACCAAAACAGCTATAGAATAACTGCCGTCACTGGCTGTGAAGTCGACATAAGCAGTGCCAATACCATCTCTCAGGACCTCTACTGTCACATCCTCAACAGGGAAATCGCCATTGTTGAGGAGCTCACCTGACACAATCAGCGTTTCACCGCGACTGACAATATTGTCAAGTGGTTCTGGGTCCATGAATATGTCTACGAGCTCCATGACCGTGATGTCTGGGAAAGGTGTGAGGATGTCCAGTGTACCGAAGGACACGTTGGGAGGTCTGAACAGAACAAATCCAGAAACCACTCCGGGTTCCATGTCCCATGGTACCGTGTAGACATAGGTGTAGGCTCCTGCGGGGTCAGTGATGGTGAGGGTCGCAATGATCTCTAGGTCCCACCAGATTTCGACCTCATATCCAACCATACCAGTTGTGTTTTCAAACTGGAGAGTACCCGAGAATGTGACGTCTTGGTTGAGGTATACAGGAGATGGGCCAGCATCACCGGTGAGGTCAACCCCTATGATGGTGACTGTGACCCAAGTGATCCAATCATCAGTTGAAATGCCTGAAGTGGCATACCCTGCCGGGTCAATATAGGCCCAGACCTGTCTGTCACCCTCTGGGGTGGATGTGGGGACTGTGTATTCATAGTAGAAGTTACCTGAACCGTCTGTCAAAACATCGAGTTGGATTGTGTCCCATGTGCTAAAGGGATCACCCCAGAAGAAGTCCACTGGAGAGTTGGCATAGGGTGTACCATTGTCCCATGTGACTGTACCCCAGATAGTCAAAACATAGTCAAGATAGACAATGGGTGGATCGATGTTGAACGAGGGCCAGTCGTACCCTGGTGCGGTTATTTCAATCTGAGGAACGGGCGCTGAAGAACTGGCGATCCATGGGAATGGAGAGTTGAACTCGACTAGGAGATCATAGAACCCAGGAGAAGTCGAACCGGGTATCATCCAACTGATGGAGAAATCACCAGTGATGTCAGTGATATCGAATGCGAGTGTGGTTCCGAATAGAGTGAGATTGACAGTAGCACCAGCATATGGAACACTCAGTAGATCATACTCGAGAGTTCCAGTGACAACAACTGTTTCTGTCAGTTGATAAACAGCGAAAGGCACATTCACACCAAAGATACCAGTGGACCACTGTTGGAGCGTCAGGAAGTTATGAAATGATTCGTTAGCACCGAAAAATACTGTTCCAGTGTAGATACCATAGACTTCGATTCCTACCCTGACAGTATCCCAGTCCATTCCCGAGTAAGGCAGGTCACCCTGTCCAGTTCCGTCTGTCGTGATTGTTCCAAGGTAGAACGGTGCGCCTACTGTGCCGTTATCCCACCAAATGTCTACATCTCCATTTGAGAAAGGAGTTCCATTATGGGGGAAGTAAAGGTACGCATGTATTGTGACTGTCTCATTCTGATAGACTGGATTGAAATCAAGTGTGACTTCAAGATTGACCTGATACTTGATTCGTGTGATATCACAGAAGGCAGCTGTATCATTGTTCAAGGGATCTGTACTGATGTATTGAACACGGAAGTAGTAGATGCCTTCATCATATGTAACAAACCCAAGGGGTGAAAGAAATCCTCCAGTCGAGTTTGTTACCTGGGTGTCGATTTCACTCCAGCCAAAGCCATCCCAGAATTGAATAGACACCGTTTCACCAGCAAGTGGAGGGGCACCACCTAGGTATGTGAGCACACCTTCAATTTCGAATAGTTGTTCATCTACGTATAGTACTCTAGATGGTTCTGTCATTGTTATCTCAAGATAGTATCTATGGAGCTGTATCTGAGGTGAAACTGAACTGAAAGCATCATCAACGGCAGTAAAAATTGAGGTCCAATTGACATGGACATCTATCAAGCCTGGTTCATCTTGTGTAGGAGTGCAGTTGTAGAGCATGAAATAGTTACCTAGAGCATCAGTCGTCTTCGTATAGACAAAGGTGTCAGTTACATTTACCCAGTGAATATAGACTGTCTGAAATGCGATTGGAGTTCCATTTGCAAATTGGAGTGTACCATAGAGAAGAATGGTTTCGTTCACGTAGTAATATGAGAAGTCTTCTTGGATTGTGATGAGAGTCTGTGCGGCTTCAACCCAGAGTGGCTCATGGAAGGACTCTCCATCAGCGACGTTGATGTAGGGAGACGTGAAGTTGGCCCAGATATACACAGTTTGGTCTGGAGTTTGTCCAATGGGAATTGTATATTGGAAGAAGTACCCACCTGTGCTGTTCGTCATCACACTACCGATATAGAAGACACCTGTGCTGTTCTGATACCAGAAATCCACCCATTCATTGGCTAGATTCCATGGAATCTCAGGCATAGTCAGGTTCCCTTGAATGTCGACTCGGTCAAGGATAATCACAGGATCGGGGGTGACGTATATTGGATCGAGAGAAGTGTCCCATTTCTTCACCTCGGAGAAGATATGGATTGATTCAGAACTTGCCAGAGTTGGTTCCATTGATGTGAAACTTGACCAGAATTCGACAGGACCTACATCTGATTCAAGGATTGTGTATGTGATCTCAAAGTATCCATCGGCTTCAGTGATGTTTGAGCCCATGAGAAACGTGGAACCATTGTTCCAGTAGATTTCGACAACTCTTCCACCAATTCCCGAGCCATTAACAAAATGTGTCAGATGTCCCCAGAAGGTGATAGTTTCAGCAACGTAGAGTGGGTCCCAATTTGGATTTATTGTGATGTGGGTTCCGCTAGAACCAACATTGATTGGGATGTACTGACTCCAGTTTCCAGCAATATATGGCCAAGGAGAACTCCAGTTAGCATAAGCAAAGTAAGTACCATCAGGTTGCGTGACAGGAACGACATAGCTCCATGAGAAGCCTCCTGTAGAGTTCAGACCACGTGTTGCATTGGCCTGAGAATGGAAGAAGACTCCGACCTGTTGACCCATTGGTAGTATTGTACCATTGAGAAGATAAGCCACGCCATCATAGTCTATTGATGCTCCAGCTGTAACATCAGTAGGAAGGACAGTCATGTCGAATCCAACACGACCCCACACAGCAACGGTCGAGTTGTCAGCTGAACGTGCCTCATTCAACCGAGGTATTGGCCCGTCCCAGTCTCCCAGGTACCATGACCAGACCTCATGTTGACCAACCGTCATCTCCGTCCAGTCATACGGATCAACGTAGATATAGAGCTCGTAGTATCCGTATTCGTTGATTGACGCATTGCCCCAGAAAGTGTTGTCCCAATAGATTCCAATGTTTCTATTGTCATAGTTTGAACTGTTTACTGGAACCCCACCGACTGTCATTGTACCATAGACGTGAATAGTGTCCTCCCAATAAGCCACATGAGTGTCGACACCCTGACTGACATTCAGTTCGTGGGTCGCGCTCAACACAAAGTCCCCTGTTGGTGTAGGACTACTCATTGGACTTGGAGTCCCCACGGCGAAGATGGATGTGTAGTTAGTCACTTGGTAATAGGGAGTCACCCAAGTGGCAGAGAAGATGTGATAGTCAATTGTGGCATCAGATGGGAAGGTATAGTCTATCAGAGAGCCAACCTCGAATGAACCAATGGGGATGCTATCGAGTTCATCGTAGACAGCCAGATACTCCCCAGAGGTGATTGGGATTCCCTCAACTGTGAGGGAGGTGCTCAGTGTGAAGGGGTCCCCGATCTGTTCCCACGGCTGTCCACTTGTGGGCCAGATCATCAGTTCAATATCTGGGATTGGAGTGTTCTCTGGAATATCAGGACCTCCACCATACTCGTCTGGCAATGGAGTGGGTATGACCTGGATCCACTCACCTTCAGTTGCACCAGCCATGGGCACGAATACTTCCACCCAGAACTGCATATGTCGGACCATGATAGACCGTTGGTCTGCAGTGGGATGCTGTTCACCCAGAGCATAGCCTTTCACTATTCGAGCAGGAATACCTAGACCTCGCATGAAGACACAATATGCAGTGGCAAAGTCCATTGGAAGACCGCCTCCACGTTCGAGGAACCAGTCAGTTGTTTCTTGACCGACTGGCGGTCGGTCAAGCAAGGCTGCCTGGTCGATGATTAGGTCGAATGTGCTCTGGAAATACACTTGGACAGCCATTGCTCTCTCATAGACGTTGTTTCCTACTCCAAAGAACTGTGAGTAATTATTTTCGACCCTCACGGTTGGTGTGATGCCGAGATCGAGGAACATTGGATCAACCGGAAATGGACCCTCGCGAGCATTGGCAGCAACATTTGCCAAGTCCTGCAACTCAAATGAGATATCATAACTGACAAGGACTTCCTCGCCAGTCTCCCCTATGATGAAAGGTGTGAAGAGTAGACTCCCATAGAGATCAGTTTCCAGAGTGTAGCTCTGGATACGACTGGTTGTGTCCTCAACATATGCATCGTCAACAAGCGAGTAGGTTCGAAATGAGTCTTCAATGAACCGTATTTCGGGGAATATCGTGGGGAGTTCTATTGCACCAACTGTAGCTCCAGCTGTGGCGTAGAAGAATATCGAGTAGATTGTATTTGTGGCCTCGCCGGAGGTGATGATTTGATCAGGACCTATATCATCATCATCAAGGGGCAATTGACTAGGTTGGCTCTTTGTCCAGCGACTTCCATCGTACGCATCATACGAACCCGTACGCCAGAGTTGCGCAGGGTTTGCAGGCGAAACAAGAAACACTATGTCATCCAATTGGTCCAGGAGGTCTTCAGGGAGAGTCATGTCCAATGGGAGGTCCGTGTAATTGACGTTTTCAAACCAGTTCCTATTCCCACCAGTGAAGTTGTTGTTATACGGCCAATAGTCAATAGTATCATATTCATAGTGCGGCGGGTAGGTTCGAACTACACCAAACTGGAGAATGCCAAAATTGTAGGCAGCCCACACTAAGCTTGACACTATGATCAGGGAACTGATGATCGTGGTCAGACCCATGCGTTTTCGAGTGGATGTAGCGGCGCTCAATACATTATACCTCTCTTTCGCCAGGTAGTGATATGGTGTGGGATGTAACATACGTGGGGGCGCAAGTTACTCTCAAACGTCCTTTTCTAACAATTAAAGGGTATTTCAGCTGGACTCGATTTCGTTTATCGAAAGTATACCATAGCGAATCGTATTTACAGTAGAGTATAATTTCAGGACAAGATAAACACAACCGGATTGATACACGGAAGTTTAGAACATGGCATCAGAACTGGAGAAGATCGAGGACTTCGTCATGCAGGAGCTCATCAAGGCGGGTCGAGGAGCTCACACATTGGACCACACGACAAGGGTATATTCACTGTGTATGAAGATTGGTTCAGAGCTGAATGCGGACCTTAAGGTACTTGGAGCAGCGGCACTCCTTCATGACGTTGGCAGACCTCGAGAGGATGAAACTGGAGTCTCGCATTCTATCCTATCTGGAGAGATGGGAAGGGGTGTCCTCAGTGATTCTGGCTTCACTGATGAAGAAATAGATCAGGTTGTGGATGCAATAAGGACACACAGATATACTGAAGGACTGGAGCCGAACTCTCTAGAAGGGGAGATACTCAGTGACGCAGACAAACTCGATGCTATTGGGGCAATAGGTGTATTTCGTGCCATTGCGCAGGCTGAAAGCAAGGGTGGAGGGATTGAGGCTTTCCTAAAGCATGCTGATGAGAAACTACTGAAACTCAAGGATTTGATGTATACTGAGCCATCACGGGTCGAGACTGAACTGCGACATAACACACTAGAGGCCTTCGTGAATCAGCTTCGGAATGAGATAGAGTAAGATTCAGCGATTCACGTACAATTCGAGATAGGACGCACGAATAGACTTTGAAGGGTCTAGGTCCAATTTCTTCATCATCTCGAAGATGTTCTCCCTTGCTTTGTCAACTTCCTCTGTCTGTGCTATGCTCTCAAGCTCCATGAACAGTCCTACATCCTCAACCTCATCGATACTGATTGTTATAGAGGGTAGACGGAAGAACTGTCTCTTCTTAATCACAGTTGCAACTTGTTTGAAACCAAGATTTTCGAGTATAGACGCAATCTCAGTAGCATCATCAAGATTGACCGAGGTTTCGATGCGGGTCTTTGTCGTGGTGTCTACCTTAGGACCCTTGTACGTGAGTTCTACCAGGTTTCTGGAGGATTCAGTCCTCTCGTTCCCAATTGGCTGTCTGGAACGCACGCGAAGGGCCTCATCGGTTTCCTGAAAGGTCTTACAGGGATGGTCATAGTACGAGTCTACCTGAATTTCACGATTAATCTTTTCAGCTCCAAGATCTAAGATTCGCTCCTCCATCTCCTCATAGCTGTCAATGGCAATCTTGACTTCGACCTCGTATGTGTCTCCCATCTGTATCGACCTCTGTCAGATCATTCACACTGACATGGGACAGTTAGATGTTTCCATCAGCCATAAGCCAAATAACGGTGACGAGTCCTCAAGTGAATGGCTGGTGTCACAGTGCCGAAAATGAAGAGCATCAAATGTGCAAAGTGTGGAAAGACCTACGATATGTCAGACGTACCTCCGAATGATGGATGTGGAGGAAGGATTGACTTTGAGTTGGACCTTGAAGCGCTCAAGGAATCCATTACGAGAGAGAGTCTGAGGCAGAGGACACCAGGACAGTGGAAGTACTTTGAACTGATGCCACTCAACGACCGAAAGAACATTGTGACCGCAGGAGAAGGTGGCACTCCACTGATAGAGAGTAAAGGACTGGGCAAAGAGTGGGGGATGGACAATCTGTCCTTCAAGATTGAGACTGTAAATCCTTCAGGCTCTTTCAAAGACCGACCGATATGTGTTGGTGTCAGTAAGGCCCTTGAAGACGGTGTGAAGACCGTTTCTGCAGCCTCCTCAGGGAATGCTGCAGCCTCGATGTCCACATTTGCTGCCAGAGGAGGGCTTCAGGCAGTGGTATTCGTACCCGAAGATGCCCCAAAAGGAAAACTGATACACCTGAGAACTCTCGGAGCCAAAGTGTTCCGGGTGAAGAAGGTTCAGAAGGGTGTGGACCCTACAACCACACTGCTTCTTGCAGCCTGTAAGGAGTTTGGATGGACTCCTTCACCCTCTTTTGGACCTTTCAACTGCTTCCAGTTTGAAGGGACAAAGACCCTGGGTTATGAGATAGCGGAACAGACTGATTGGAACCCACCAGACTGGATTCTCTTTCCCACCGGTAGCGGAGGACTCATGGCAGGGACCATGAAGGGTCTTTGGGAGTTCCAGCAGATGGGGCTGATTGACAGACTGCCCCGACCTGTTGTTGTACAACCAGAGGGCTGTGCACCCATCGTGAGGGCATTCAAAGAGAAACAGAACCCGCTGGACATTACGCCTTGGGACTCTAATGAAACCGTTGCTGGAGGTCTCGCTGACCCGTTCCCCTGGGATGGAGATGCAGCCTTGAAGTACCTCAAGCTCGCAGATGGTGATGTGATTGCAGTGTCAGATGATGGAATCGAAGAGTCACTAGTCTTATTGGGGAAGATGGAGGGTGTCTTTGCAGAGCCAAGTGGAGTGGCAGCTCTGGCTGGACTGAAGATGCTCATCGACCAAGGAACAATCGACAAGTCAGACAGAGTGGTCGTACCAATTACTGGTTCAGGATTCAAAGACCTTGCTACCCCTGACCGACTCACGCCAGAAGTGAAACTGATACCCCCCGAAACAGCAGCGCTCAAGGAGGCTCTCGATAACTACTGAACAGGTGAGAAGAATGGATGAATTCATGAAAGCAGCGATTGGTGAGGCGAAGAAAGGACTCTCAGAAGGCGGTATCCCGATAGGTTCAGTG
>WOR8_10008707_pt1 | contig 14925 bp, 12 predicted proteins | sample DeeMarSeWOR38_10_FD_19890 | JGI IMG/M metagenome (IMG submission 19890) | reverse complement strand
AAAACATCCTGAGACCAAACCGTAGTGACTTGGTGGATTTCGTAGAGATTAAAACAGAAGCAATGGGATATTCCTTATCATGCTGAATAAGCAAGACTGCTCTATCCATCTGAATCTCTCTGACTTCACCCTTCTTTAATATTTCATCTAGTATACTTCCTACTGATTGGAGTACCGTAGAAAAAATATTTTCTTCAACCTCACCTAACTTTGCCCAATCGTATTTGAAAAGGGTGAGTCCTTCATTTGTGTCAACCATTAAGATTCTATATGCTTTAAATGGCAGGATATGAATAATTTTTGGCTCCTTTAACACAACTACCACAGTTATGAATGCACCTATTCCGTTAATAAAAAAACCAACTGAATTGAATATTTTTAGAAAACTCCCAAGAGCATACATCGAAGCTGTTACAATTGAAAATAGGATGCTACCGAATAGAAGCAAGTCTGTCAAACGCTTCAATTCTTGAGGTGCTTTCTTCCATGTCTGAAAACTCCAGAGAAAATAAAACAATACAAAATATAGAAGGAAAATAACTTGAAATATACGGAGAATACCTTTATTATGGACTCCGTAACCAGGGATAATTACTCTTCCCCCTGGTAGAAAATTTACATATAATAAAGCAATTTCGATTATAAACAGAGCCGTAATCTTCGTAGAACTAACATTTTCTTTTCTACTAAGTTCGATAAAAATAAAGATACAAGGAACCCCAATAAGTTGCGGAAGAATTGCTATAGACATAAGAAATGATGAATAGTAATAATGAGCAGCGGCATCAATGAACCAAAATATCCCATAGAGAAGCCACATTGCGGAAAACAAGAATATAAGATAATTGTGTCTCCTTATTGCGTAAATAAAGGTTATTATCCCAGCAATTGCAACTAACACTCCAGTAGTAGAGGCTGATAACACTAAGAGTAAATTGGCTATACTAACCATAATCTTGTTTTTAACTTGGGTGATTTTCCCTCTAAATTAATATTATTTTTGTATTATTTATAATATTAATGTTTCCTAATCCAAATGGGCTTTGAGCTCTTCAATAGTTTTAAAATAACTCTCTGTATCTTGCCCTTTAAACATGAGAACCTCATCATGATCACTTTCCAAATTATCAATGCGATGAATGATTCTTTTTACTACCTCTAAGGTATAATACATCATCTTACTCAGAAAATATTGACTTTTTGCTAGTTTTCGAAGTGTTTTTATAATGTTCATCTGATTATCCAGTACACTCTCAATGATCACCTCGATTTTATTTGTTTGAGTTATTTCCTTTCCTGCAAAGTTTAATTTTTTACTTTGCTCCTTTTTTACAATGAGTTTACGTACTTTTTCCATCTCTAAAGGAACTTTCTTTCGAGGGAGAAGTAGCGTAAACGGCAATCCAATCAAAAATATTACTTGCCACTGCAAAAAAATAAAGCTATAATTCAGTGAAATGGTGTTATAAAGAACTCCGCAAAGGGCAATTCCCAAGCTCCTTCCTAGGATGGCACTCAAATTCCCAAATGAGAACATTGTAGGTCGTAACTCCGGGTAATTGATGTCACCGAGAATTGAATAGGCAATCGAGGTTGCCGAGGAGGTTATAAATGTGAATATCATAAGACCTCCTATAAAAAGACCTATGTGGACATTCCCAAGAGAATATGCAACAATTGAAGCAAAAGGACCTATTGAAACTGTTGATAGAAGAAGCTTTATCTTTCCTCTTGGATCTTTGAGTGATCTTTTATCTGCTTTTTTACCCCAGTAGGGGATTCCTACTAGTAAAGGGAGATATGTTAGGGTTTGAATGAGCATTGAAGCAAAAGGAGTGAATGAAAAATCAGTTCTTAATAAAGGAATAAGGTAAAATGAGGTAGTACCAATTACAAAATCATGAATAAAGAAGAACCCTAAGAGAAAAATGTTTGAGTGAGACTTTGTGAGGGTGTTTAAGCTTGTTCTCTGAACCCGAAATGCATTCTTATGATTGTTATATGACGACCTTGATACCCTTTGCTCAGGTATTCTTGAAAATGTAAAAATAATACTGGAAAAGATACAATTCACTGAAAGAATGAAGGTGATTGCCCTCCATGATGCAATTCCTAATAATATTCCTGTTATAACGTTTCCTGCCCCAATTCCGATAAAAGTGGAGGTACCTAGTAAAGCTAGAGATTTTGTCTTCTTCTCTGAAGGGTAAAGATCTAAAATGACTGTGCTGGTAAGAGGTAACAGAGCACCAAATCCAATAGCAGCAATCACACGAAATATAACAAATGTGATTAAATTCCCTGAAAAGGAAGTAAGACTAAGTACCCCAGAATACATTAATAAGGCACAGAGAAGTAGCTTCTTTGGTGAGGACCGCGTTCCAAGAAAAGCCCAAAGAAAAGAGGATGCTCCTGAGACAATTAAAAATAGTGAGTGAACTGCTCCAGTAATCCCAGTTTGAATATATAGACTCCGAGTAATATCAAGTATAAGTGGTCCAAATACTGAAACAGAAGCCCACGATGTAATATTGAGTATAAGGATACTTACTATAGTAAAGGGTTTATGAAGTCCCATAGTTCACTATTTTTTAAAAATTATCATTTATAAAGAAAAAATTAAAGAGAGATAAATTTGGATTAAAATGATTATTTTTTTTAAGATTTAAACGTAATATAGATATGTGAGTTTTTTGAAGTTATGTAAATTAAATGAAAATGGTGAAAGTTAGATGGCAGATGATATCGAAATAAAAGATGGGAAGATGTTTGGCGGTTGGAGAGCCCCAGAAAATGTATATAAAGCCAGCACCACTTCAATCCACGATGATACCGTAGCTAAGAAGGTTGGTATGCGCGGAGGAACGATACAGGGAACGATCCATTTAAGCATGTTTGCACCTTTAGCAGAGAAAATCTTTGGTGATCGCTGGTTTGAAAACGGAACTGTAAGTATGTATTACACGTTTGCAACAACCGATAAAGAAGAAGTAAGAGCGATTATTGAATTGCCCCCTGATGTCACTGAAGATATGCTTCCAATTTCAACAGAGGATATACAACTTAACGCGTGGGCTGAAATGAAGAGTGGGCAACAAATAATGACCGGAACCGTTTCGATTGGGTCACCCAAAGAACCCTCATACTTACAAGCTGTAGAACTTAAAAATAGTCCGTATGAGGAGTTACGTATTTTAGCACGACATAAAGTGGGGGATGAACTTCCTTCAAGAGAGATAATTCTAACCCAAGAAGCTGCTAATAATGGGCTAAGAAGAATTTTAGACCAATTGGAATTTTATAAAGATGAAAATAAATCCCCATGGGGTAAAGCGATCTTTTATCCTACAGCTCTGTTTGAATCCATGGGGATGGGTTTTGAGAGCACCAGTACAGCTGAATATAATGCTGTTCCGTTTTATGGTGCCACAGAACTTAAATATATAAACGGACCAGCACTAATTGGAGTAACTTATATTGCGAAAGGAAAATTTGTTTGTATTGGAGCGTCTAGGAAAACTGAGTACCTTTGGCTTGACTCTACACTAGAGGAAAAAGAAACTGGAAAACTAATTGCGAAAATGCGTCACTTAGACCGTTTTATGAAAGCGGGATCCCCACATTATAAAGAGGAATAGATAAGAAAATAAAAAAAGAAAATCGTAGCGTCGATACTTAATCCCTCTTTGGAGGGGGGATATACACATTTCTCAACTCAGTCTTTTCTAAATGCCGAGTTTTTTCAGGACAATGGTAAACACATACTCCACACCCTATGCATCTAGTTTCATCAATAAAGGATTTCCCATTGGTTAACGATATGGCTTCAATGGGGCATTTTTCTACACAAGTCCCACAGCCTTTGCATTTATTGTCATCTAGTCTTGCTATAAATGATGTTACGGTATGGAACGGCCAAATTCCTCTGTAATAACTCTGAAAAACCATACAACAACACTTACAACAATTACATAATGCCTCTTCTTCATCTTCGAGATCAAAGCCGTAATGGAAGACTTTATGAACAAGCCCATCTTTTTCTGCTGCCATTAGGATCTGCTTTGCCCTGTCAATCGTAACCGGTTCCCCGAAACCATGTTCTATAAAAAATCGACCTGTGTTTCCAAAATGAAAGCATCTACATCTTTCAGTTGCCATCTTACAAGGGTCTTCGATAAGATTTTTATCAAGTTTGCAAGGACACTCTGAAATAGAGATTATATCATGTTTTTCAAGTAATTTTGAAGCTTTGGAGAGGGGAAGTGTTTCTTCAATGGCGATCCCAATATCTTTTTCAATTGGGATAGTCCTAGTAAGTGGTGGAAACTGAGCTTTGAGAATTGGTACTATTCCTTCATAGTTCCTTTGGGTTTGTTCAACTGCTTCTTTCATCATTTTTTCATGGATCTGCGCAATTTTTTTTTTCTTTTCCATAGAACCTTTCTTAATTATAGAATACTCCCACAAGTATGGAAGTGGTGCTAATAATTGATATCCCATGTTACCTGTTTTTTTATGAGGTATATCCATAATTACACCTTTCTTCATTATTGAATTTAAGATTTGCTTAAGGGATTTATCATCCATTCCGCTTTTTTCTTTTAATTTGTCAAGGGTTAAGATTGGTTTCCTAAAATTTGAGATTAATTTCGCTTCGTTTTCGTTGAGTAATGTCTTTAACAGCTCAACTATTGTTTCATTCGCCTGAAGAAGGGGATCACTGCTTGCTTTAACCACTGCTTGAGCAGCTTTTTGCCAAACTTTTTCTGACATTTAATAAAACACTTTACAGCTCGTACTATTACCTTATTTAATATCCGGATTAAACTCGATTGAAAACAAGAACTAATAAGTAGGCTTAAAATTTAACAATTTCGCCTAGTTAGATCAGGGATTGTCGATCTAATAGTTATTGCAGTTCCCAGATCTTTATTGTTTTATCGTTCGATCCACTAATGATAAACTTACTATCAGGAGAGAAAGCTACTGAATAAACCTCATTTTTGTGACCTTTTAATGTCATTATAAGGTCACCTGTTGAGACATCCCAGACATTCACATCTTTGTCTAACGAACCGCTAACTACATAATTACCATCAGAGGATACAGCCACAGAGATCACATAAAATGTGTGTCCTTCCAGTGTTCTTAAGAGATTTCCGGTTTCAATGTCCCATACCCCAATAGTTTTATCATTTGAGCCACTAATTATTTTTTTCCCATCCGAAGTGAACGTAACTGAAGTTATGTATTTTTTAGAGGGCCCAATTGTACTAATTAGTTCCCCACTAATAAGATCCCACACTTTTATAGTCTTATCGGTTGAACCACTCACGATGTATTTATTATCAGTAGAGATCGCAACAGATGATATTGATTTTTTATGTCCTTTAATTGTCCTCACCAGCTTTCCAGTCGATAATTCCCATACTTTAATATCATTATCATACGAGCAACTTACGATATAAGTACTATCTGGAGAAATGGCGACGGATAATACATAAAAAGTGCATCGTTCGAGCCACTAATTATATATTTCCCATCAGGAGAGGCAACAACTGAGGTTATATGCTTTTTATGCCCCTTTAGGGTTCTCTTCAATTTACCGGACAATAGGTCCCAAATTCTTATCGTTTTATCTTTTGATCCACTAACAATAAATCTCCCATCAGGAGAGAAAGTCACCGAGGTTACTCCTTTTAAATGCCCCGTAAGAGTATTATTCAGTAGAATTTTACCGGTGACGGGTAGATCTAAGATTTCTTCATCTGTATGCATCTCCTCAGAAGGTGCCAATTCTTCTTTAGAGATAACTTCTTCTTCGGGTAGATCTTCAGAAACTATTATCTCTTCTTCCAAGACTTCTTTTTCTTCGGGTAGCTCTTCGGGAACTATTGCCTCTTCTTCCAAGACTTCTTTCTCTTCGGGTAGCTCTTCGGGGGTTATTTCCTCTTCCTCCAAGACTTCTTCCTCTTCAGATATCTCTTCGGGAGCTATTATCTCTTCTTCCAAGACCTCTTCCTCTTTAGGAATCTTTTCAGGGGATATTGATTCTTCTTGCAATATTTCTTGCTCTCCAGGTATCTCCTCTCGGAACATACTAATTTTACCCTCACCTATTTTTTCATTCTTCTCTATTTTAACATTGATTCCCTCAAAAATGTCTTCCTTATTTTTTTTCGATAAAGGTGATTCTTCTGAAATCATTATTCTGTATTCCTCCACCTTATCCTCTTGTAAATCCTTTAATTCGGGTGGCTTTTTTTCTGAAGCACTCTTGCGGCTAGTTGTCTTCTTTTTTTGAATTATTACCCCAACTATGATGACAACACTTGAGATCACCATGATAATGCCTATTAATACAAATGGCGAAATATCAGCTGGAACGGTGGGTGGTATCGGTGGATCGACACAAGCGCCTTGATTATCTATAACATCCTCGCCATTACCACTAAAAGTATTACTTGTATAATTATTGCACTTAGAATTTCCATCTAATATAATTCCAAACGCATTGTTATTAGTAAGTGTATTAGATGAAATTGTATTATCAGCACTAGAGATTACATCAATCCCACCCCCACCGGGACTTGTATGGTTGGTACAGACATTTCCTAGAATATTATTCTCATCACTTCCATCCTCTAATGTGATTCCTACATGTGCATTGTCACTAATCACGTTACTTGAAATAGTATTTGAACTGCTATCAGATAAGATTAATCCCATATCGTTTGTGAATATAAGGTTATCTGAAATAAAACTTTCAGACGTGTGGTACATCTGTATCCCGGTGCCTGAGTTGTTAAATATGGTATTTCTGGAGATATTAATATTAGTTGTTTGGTAAATATATATACCATTATAAGAATTGTATATCGTATTGTTTATCAGCTGACCATTACTAACCAATGCATCTAATCTAATTCCCGCATCACCCCAATACTCTCCCGAATTACGAATAGTGCAGTTTTCGATTCTAAAGTACGCATCAGAATTTTCAATTAGGATACAACTCCCCCAACCACTACCAATTACTGTTAAATCTTCGATCACATATGGATTGGAAATAAATCCCGATCCCGTACATATTCCTGCTATTTTGGCATTAGACCAACCGGAATCACCATCAATATGAATATTACCCACCACTGCTGATGCTCCTAATTTTTCCCTTTCGAAAGAAATATTATCAACATAGACGAAACTCTTACTATTAATATTTATAATAAAATTAAAATTAGAAGCTATTAAAGGGAATAATGTGAGAAGTATTCCAAAGATGATTAAATTTGATTTATAATGTGATTTCATATCAATCCTCCAAATAAGCTATTATTATCTCTTTTTTTAGACCTTTTTTCTACTGTTAATGAATTCACCGTTGTTGATAATTATATTTCATTAACTATTTAAATTTTGTTATTTGGGAAGAGGATTGGCTCCATTGTTAGTACAACTTGAATCGATTGTCTGTACATAATTTGATTTCAAGAAGTATCACTGATATGAAAGAAAGGAGTAATTTTCTCATCAATGTGAAGTTCTTTCGAAGAAATTAGGATAATTCTAATTATTGGTCGAAAATCCATAACAAAATAAATTTTTTTAAATAAATGTTTCCATAACTTATTATGGTATTATCAAAACGAGAACGAGTTATACGAGCCTTAGAGCATGATGATGAACCAGACCTAGTTCCTATCCATACATTAGGGTTTGAAAAGACCAATTCTGCGTATCAGACTTTCATAAAAACTGATGAATATACGAAGAATAAACTCGTTATAAAAAATAAGTACCGGAGGGGAAGTAATAACTACGTTGGAGATATTACAGAACAACGATTTTGGCAAGTAGATTGCTGGGCTATGGATCCCTTTGCTAAAAAATTGGATATTAAAATTGTTAAAGCACCTCCAGAATATTCCAATGCGCACATTGAAGTTCTAGGAGGTCGAATCATGAGTTTAGGACCACAAGTAGATACAGGTTTACCCTATGCGTGGTATGTTGATGGTTGGTTTAAAACACCTGAGATTCTTTACTCGTTTTGGGATGAACATGGAAAACCCTCTGAATTACTTAATGATAAAGTGAATTACTCACCACAAATTTGGGATGAGTATGTGGAAAGCTTATCCCCGTATTTATATCCCATGGCAAACTTGTTCATGCCTATGCATGAAAATATTTTTGAGGGAATGACAGTAGGACGGGCACAGTATTATATGAGGAAGAAACCCAGCTTTATCCATGATGTTATGAAGGAATATACTAAAGCCATCTTAGAAATGATTAAACGATTAGCCGAAGCGGGAGTAGATGTGGCATTTTATTACGATGACTTGGGTATGAAAGGACGAACTATATTCTCAATTCGAGATCTACAAGAATTCATAATTCCGTACTATAAACAGATGTATCAAGAATGTAATAAACACGGGATGTTCATTGTCCAGCATTCTTGTGGATATATTGACGAAATCTTACCATATATGGTAGAAGCGGGACTGAGCTGTATTCAAGCTTTAGAACCAGCAGCAGGTGTCAATTTAGGCCATTTAAAGGACACCCTAGGGGATAAGGTTTCATTTATGGGGGGCTTAGATTCCTCAAGGGTTTTAACTTTTGGAACAGCAAAGGAGATTGAAAATGAGGTTAAAAGAGGTATCATGGCAGCGGGACAAGGAGGGGGGTATTTTGTAGGCCCTTCACATAATATATTGAATGTTCCCTGGGAAAACTGTATTTCCTTAAGAGATGCGATGTTAAAACATCGAAAATACCCGCTTAAATAGTTATTAAATATCTGTATTTTAAATAAATCAAGGGAGTTTCTTGGACTTATCATTTGTTTTACTCCTTTTTAGTTGCTTTTACAAAACTATATAAACCTCGGTGATCAATCGATAAAATATGGCAACAATACAAAGTGTCTATGAAAAATTTGAGCATATTGTGGGGCCTAAATATGTTTCGGATTCAGAACCTATTCGGTTCTCATATTCAATGAATTGTGATTATGTTCTTCAAAGCTTGCCCGATATTGTTATAAAACCGAGAACACCAGAAGAAATATCAGAAATCTTAAAAGTTGCGAATGAACACAAGATAAAGGTTATTCCCAGAGGAAATGGTGCGGACTTGACTGGAGGTGCTAAACCAATTGGGAATGGGGGAATTGTATTAGACCTGACTCGGATGAATAAAATACTAGATGTTGATGAGGAAAATAGAATTGTAACAGTGGAAGTGGGGATCTCTTGGAGTGAATTATGTGAGCAATTAAGTAGGGTAGGAATTGGATATTATACAGGGACTACTGGCCCAGCATCTGGATTTTCAGCCACGATTGGTGGTGGTCTTTCTAATAATTCAGTTGGAGGAGGAGGAGCTGCTATGTATGGAAGCGTTACTGAACAATGTGTTGGATTGGAAGTTGTATTACCTCAAGGAGATATAATTTATACTGGTGCAAAGGCTAATTCCTTTTGTGAAAAACCTTTTATGAGATTCGGGTTAGGCGCTGATTATTCAGGGCTATTTTTGGGGGATGTTGGAATTCACGGGGTAAAAACTAAGGCATCTTTGAACTTATATCCATTGCCAGAATATAGAGGATACGCCACCTACGAAATTGATAATCGTGATATCAAATCCTCCACAAAAAAGGTTGCAGATGTAATGATAAAATGGCAGCATAACAAATTACCTTTACATGACTTCTTTTATTATACAGATGGCAGAGGAATTACAGGGGATTTATTAAATGCTGAAATTAAAGGGAGTGTGTTATTATATACTACTGTTGCTAATACTCAAAGACAGCTTGATTACAATATTGAACGTATAGAAAAAATTGCCCATGAAGCTGAGTTTAAAAAATTGGGGCCTAAAATTGAAGAAGGAAACTTAGGTAAGTGGTTTTATGAAGAGGATGGAAGATGGCAATGGGCAAATCATAGTTGGCTAGGAGGGAGTCATTTCAATTTAAGTGGGTGCATGAAATGTCCCACATCTCAATTACCAGATTATAGACAGTTGTATAATGAATGGAATATAAAAAATCTTCCAAAAATCAGAGAACTCGGTGCAGTTGGTGGAGCAGGATTTATAGCATTCGGAGTTGCTCCCACATACATTGATATTGCTGGCGGGATTGGTCTAAGGGGAGATAATACTCACAGGGAAGCCTTTGAAGAACTTTGGAGGGACCACTTGATAACACTTATAAAAAAGGGTTCAATCCATTATTGGATGGGAGAAATCATCAGCAGAAGTTTGGTTGATTCAGGTGCATTAACAGAAGAATATTATAATTTTATGATAGGAGTGAAAAAAGCCCTTGATCCTAATAAAATTCTCAGTCCCGGGAAATTTTATTTGGGGGAAAAATATTAAGGCTAGTTCTAAGTCTAATAATGATATCATGAAAGACGATAAGAAAATTAAGGTTCGTTCAGACAATATGATAAACCTATTTAATTCTTTTAAGGAGAAGGCGTTAGAAGGATTTCCTGTTCCCCCATTTACTAAGTGGTTAAACGGAAGGATCATTGAAGCTCGATATGGCTTCCTTGAATTGGAGTTCGAAATTAGACCAGAAATGGCAAACCCAACAGGATTACTACATGGGGGAATGCAATGTGCTCTCATGGATGACACGATTGGCATGATGACGGCTACTTTGGGATATGAAGGGTTTCCTATAAGTATAGATTTTCATGTCGATTATCTGGGAAAGGTTAATGTAGGTGAAAATGTAAGAGTTATTGGAAAAACAATAAGAGAAGGCAAAAATATAATTCATGCCATCGCTGAAATATACGATATGAAAGGGAAACTCATATCTACGGGGAATTCCAACTTATTAAAAACCAAATTTATTCCCGATTACATAAAAAAAGCTGAAGAGTTTTAAAAAGAACGTAAACTCGTCTACAGTGAGTTGTTAGGTATTGTTATCAGATACAACAGTTATAGCTACATTTCCTTTTTTATGCCCTTTATCGACGTAACTATGGGCTTCTGCAGTCTGTTCAAGTGGATAGCTTTTATCTATGACTGATTTTAGCTTTCCCTCCTCAATAAGTTCTCTGAGGAAGTCTAAAGTTTCAGGCATTTCTCGGTATCGCCCCTTTAAAACCGTCACGTAAGTCCCATCTGGAGTTAAAGCCTTCTTACTGCGTGAAAGTGAGGTTTTTCCGACGGCATCAAAGATAACATCATAAAGTTCTCCTTTTTCCGCGAAATCCTCTTTAGTGTAGTCAATTACTGCATCGGCTCCCAAAGTTTTTACCAATTCTAAATTCGTAGTACTACATACCCCAGTAACTTCTGCCCCAAAGTACTTGGCAAGTTGTACGGCAAACGTACCATTACTTCCAGAAGCACCATAGATAAGAACTTTCTGTCCACTCTGAATTTTGGCTCTATCTCTAAGATAATGCAATGCGGTTGATGCCCCACAAGGAACAACAGCGGCTTCCTCATAGGTCATATTAACGGGTTTAATGGCAACCATCCCCGCCTTCCAGTCTTCAGGTAGGCATACGTACTCAGCATAAGCACCCTGCTTCAACCCCGTAGTGCTACCAAACACTTGGTCACCCTTCTTAAATCGGGTTACGTCCTTACCGACCAATTCAACTTCCCCGGCAAGCTCAAATCCTAGGATAGGATTTTTTGGTTTACTGATCCCATTCATCATTCGCAACATGAAGGTGAAAAATTTGGAATCCGGGTGTACTCCACTTCGAATTAATCTTGCTGCGTAATTTACTGTTGATGCATACACTTTTACCAAGATTTCATTATCCTTGGGAGTAGGTTTCTCTACTTCAGTAAGTTGAAGAACCTCTGGAGGTCCGTATTTCGCACATATAATTGCTTTCATAAGTCAATATTAGAATGCATTCTTTATGAATATGGACAATCTCCATTTAAAAAAGATTTTTTAACGATAGTTCATGTTTTAATACAGCATTTTATACGGAAGATGAACCATATCAATGAATTTAGATGCAATAGGTCAAACAAAGGAAAGTGTGTTTGAATATAATTGGAGGGACGTAGTGCTGTATGCACTAGGTATTGGAGCTCAAACCAATGAATTACCATTCCTTTATGAAAGAACAGAAGGAGGAGTAAAGGTGTTCCCAAGCTATGCGGTTATTGCCGGAGATGGTGCTGCTCCCTTTGAAAAGCTTGGAAACGTCAATTGGGCAAAATTGATTCATGGAGAGCAATATATAAAGCTTTATAAACCCTTTCCTCAGCAAGGAAAGATAACCCGGAAGGGAACAATAACTCATATATATGATAAGGGAAGAAATGCAATTATACATTCAGTAAGACAAGGATTTGATGAAAAAGGAGAGCATATATTTGATGCAAAATGGGTACATGTTTTGTTAGACGCAGGAGGATTTGGTGGAGAATCTGGTCCAAAAGCCCAACCTTTGAACCCTCCTGAGGGCGTTAAGCCTGACTTTAGTATCTCATATAAGACTACTGAGAATCAAGCTGCTCTATACAGACTTAATGGAGATCTCAATCCTTTACATTTAGATCCTCAATATGCTAAATTAAGCGGGAGATTTAATAACCCCATTCTTCATGGGTTATGTACCTATGGGTTCGTTGCTCGAGCAATATTGTATGGTGCCTGCGATGGTGATGTGAATCGGTTTAAGGAATTCAGTGCTAGGTTCTCTTCACCAGTTTATCCCGGTCAAACAATTACTACTGAAGGCTGGAAAGAGAATGGACGTTATATTATTCAAGCAAATACAGGAAAAGATATTGTATTAAGCAACGGGTATGCGATTGTAGAATAATTTTAATCCCCTTTTCATTTTTTTTTTCTTTAGTATATTTAAAATAAAAAGAAGTCGAATATTCTTAGGAATTGTTTATTTTGCTAAAAGTTTAATAATTCTTGATAGTATCTTTAGTCTATAGTTAAGAATATGATGTGTTAATATATGGTAAAAGGAATAGAATTTGAGTATGAAGTATTAAACAAACCCACTTTTTCTTACCTCAATTTATCACTGAATAAGGGTCAAATGATTCAGTGTGAAGGTGGGACGATGATATATTTTGATCCCACCCTAGAAATTTCTACGAAAAAAGCATCTAGCGGTTTTTTAAAATCATTGAAACGTGTTCTCGCTGGAGAGACATTTTTTATGAATACTTTTACTGCTCAGGATGATGGTACTTTGGGTTTAGCCCCAAGTTTCCCGGGAGATTTAATGCATCTTCCCCTTCAAAAAAATGAGAGTTGGATTTTATTTAGTGGATGTTTTGTTGCAAGTTCGATACATTTTGAAACACAAACTAACTTTTTAGGTTTGAAAAGATCATTTTTTGGTGGTGAAAGAGCATTTTACTTACAGATAGATGCGTTAAACGGTCCTGGTGACTTATTTATAGGGGCTATGGGAGCTTTCTTTGAAATTACCTTAGAAGATGGTCAATTATTTAATTGCGATAATGGCCATCTCGTCGCAATGGAATCAAGTGTTACATTTGATATTAAAAAAGTAGGTGGGTTGAAGTCAACGTTCCTTTCAGGTGAGGGCGTTGTTGCTCAATTAAGGGGACCAGGTAGGGTTATAATGCAATCAAGAAATCCACGCGAATTTGCATTATGGTTGTATAACTTCATGCCGAAACCACACAGAACGGCTTAATTAGTGGATGCGTTTCAGAGAAAGGTTGAATATCAAAAACATTAGCTATAAAAACTCTTCTTTTTTATTTTTTGTTTGAATTGATTTGATTAGAGTTATATTTTTCTAATCAAATGTTCTGTTGGGTAAAAGGAGCAAAAATTTTGAAAAAGACATAAAACTATATTTACGTATTTTTTATGTCCTTAATAAGGTAAGCAAGGGGTATTTTACGATGAAAATGAAGATGAAAAAGAGTTATGCGTTGTTAGTACTATTTCTTCAAGAGGATTTAGATAGTAAATTACCGGATTTAAAACGAGCAGGATTTTGGAGTAATTTTACCTTTATTCATATTACGGGTTCAAATTGGACTATTGCTAATCAATCTGATTGGTGTTCTGGTTCTGGTACTTGGGGAAATCCCTATGTTATCGAGAACATGATAATAAATGCGAGCGATTCTCCAGTAGGGAGTGGAATTTTTATTGAAAATTCCGTTGGTGCATATTTTACTATTAGAAATGTTACAATATTTGAGACAACGAATGGGATTAAGTTAGAAAATACGAATAAAGGAACCATAGTTAATAATGTATTATCAAGCAATAAAGAAAACGGAATTTACATGGAGAATAGTGTTAATAATACAATTTTAATAATGGGATGTGTGGAATTAACTTAACTTCAAATTGCCTTAATAATAAAATCCTTGGAAACACAGCAAAAAATGATGGGACAACCTTCCAAGATGCTGGAATATATCTTACAAATTTCTGCAATGATAATGAGATTATAGAAAATAAAATATTTGATAATAATGTCTATGGAATAAATATTGAATATTCTTGTGAAGGGAACTTAATTTATAATAATACACTCAAAAATGTTGTCGCAAATCAGCAAGATTTTGGAATAAGATTATACAGTGCTTGTAATCAAAACAATGTTTCCCTAAATTTGATTGCAGATTTAAATAATTTTGGAATATACTTGATTACTTCCGATGGAACTTCAATATCGAATAACCAGATAATCGATATCTCTATTGGAATGTACATACTAAATGCTGATCAAAGTAAAATTTCAAGCAATACGATTTCAGGGGGGTCTACAGCAATTAGTTATAGCGGTTGTAATGGGGCCGAAATATTTGGTAATTTTATAAATGATACAACAAATTATGGGATAAGAATGTACACAAATTGCGACGACAACGAGTTTCACGATAATATCATTAAAG
>WOR8_10007559_pt1 | contig 14926 bp, 14 predicted proteins | sample DeeMarSeWOR38_10_FD_19890 | JGI IMG/M metagenome (IMG submission 19890) | reverse complement strand
TCCCGCCAAATCAGATCCCGGCAAAACATTCAACCAGAAAATATTACCTTCCAACGAATAGGATTCGGAAATTTCATCCAGCGAGCTTTCCAGATCCACCGGACGTTTTTGGGGCTGATATTCCGGCAATAAGCGTTTGCCCCACAAGAGTACATAGAGGATCGTCACAATCATCAGAGGCAGCCCGATGAGGGTTAATTCGAAGAATCCGAAAGGGCGTTGTCCGGCGGCCATCAGGGTATCCGAAACGATGATATTGGTGGAAGTGCTGATCAAGGTCAGCGCGCCGGCAATATTGGCCGCAATCGCGACCGGGAGTAGAAATTTTGAAGGCACACTTTTCATGCTCCAGGCGGCCGCGACCACCACCGGGATCATCATCGCGACCGTGCCGGTATTGCTGATAAAGGCCGAGAGCACGGCTGTACCAATCATAATCAGCAACAGCAAACGATCCTGACTGCTGCCAGCTTGTTTTACAATCTGGTGCCCTAACCAGGTAGCAATCCCGGAGCGCGAAATCCCTTCACCGACCACAAATAAGACCGCGATCAGGATGACAGTATTATCGGCAAAACCGCCCAAAGCTTCACGGGTGTCGATTACGCCGGTCAGGAACAAAGCCAGCATCGAGAGCAAAGCAACCATGTCGGGACGCAATTTCCCCCAGACAAATAGGAGAATAGTTATAAGCAGAATAATGAAGACAAGAATCATCATATGACGCGATCTCCTTCAGCATAAGTGTTCCATTAAATAGTAGATTCTCGCCAAATTGTACTCTAAATCGTTATTACCAAAGAATTATTTATGGATTTCATCGACGATGGGTAGATGGTATTGCCCCCGATTACATTTGAACTATTCAAGAAATTTGTACCATTGGTTTGGCAACTAACACTCTATTGTCACCTGCAAAAGGGCGGGTGAATAGCTTATATATGACATGCAGTATAAAACCCTAAATTATTTAGGCATTAGGCTTCAATAGATTAAATTTATTCATATCCTAAAATCTTACTCCCATTGACCATTATACAGCTATATTAATCTTGAATGGCCATCACCTTCATCTCGATTTTGAGCCATCAACCAAAACATGCTCGAAAACCGGCGGGCTTTCTTCATAATACTGGATGTAATTCTCCCAATCCTGCAGCTTGGCCAGGTCACGAGGGTTGCCGCGGTCTGCGAGTCGTTGTCTACGCGTTTCTGGAGGGCAGGTTACGTAATGCACCTCTACCGGTCCGCCCAGGGTTTGGGACAGTTTCGATGGCCAGTCTGGCTCTCTCAGTTCCTTGGTTAAAGGGCCAACGACCACCACTTCCTGGCAGGGGATGTTTTCACGAGCGATGTCGAAAAGGGTAGCATAGATCGGGTCACGAAAGATGCGCTTGAAATATTCCGAATCGCGGTCATCGGGGTTGTGCCCTGGTATCTATGTCCAGTAAGGTTGCGCGCCGAGCGGAAGCAAGTTGCTTCGCGTATGTCGTTTTGCCCGCTCCCGGGCTGCCACAAACGATGTAAGTAGTGTGCATGCGCTCAATTTTACTTGGGAATCTTAACAGCATGTGGGATAATACCAATAAGGTAGGCCCACTATGAAAAACCTGCTGCTAATGAGACATGCCAAGTCCAGTTGGAAAGATACATCCTTGAATGACCATCAGCGCCCGCTAAATCAGCGTGGAAAAAAGGATGCGCCCCGCATGGGGAAATACTTGCAGGAGCAAGGCGTTATTCTGGATGCAATTCTGTGTTCTACCGCGAAACGCGCCAGAGCAACTGCAGAACGCTTTTTGAAGGAATACGATTTTGAGGGGGAAGTTTTCTACGTCGACGATCTATACCATGTTAGCTACGAAACATATATTACGCTTCTAAATCAATTGCCAGATACTGTTGACACTGCGATGATTATTGCTCACAATCCGGAAATGGATTATTTCCTTGAAATGGTTTGCGACGAATATGAACACATGCCCACTGCAGCTGTGGCTTTTGTGAAATTTTCTATCGAGCGCTGGGCTGAGCTTAGCGAGGTGACAACGGGGAAGTTGTTAGGTTTATGGAAGCCGAGAGAGATTTAACAATTTTCTGACTTACGTTAAATTGGTAAATTTCAGTGAAACAATCTTGCTTCAGTTAAAATTCTATATTGCTGAAACTGCTTTCGCGAGGTTTTCTCTAAATTCTCTTCCCATTATTGTTTGCCATGGCTCGCGGAAGGTGGCGATTAAACGATGGCGCTCATCGTGTTTTGCCGCAAGGAATGTAAATATTGGTTCTTGATTTAGACGCTCGTGAACAGGCAGGGTTACCTGCTCTTTTTCCTGATTGGCAATAAACCCATTTACGATTTGGCAGGCCACATCTGCATCATTTAGATTCCCAAGATGATCTTGCAGTATTTTTATATCGCGGATTACATCTTTGCTTTCCGGGCCGAGCACATCACGAAAAAACTCAATCGTATAACGTAATTTCTTGAGTTGCATGCGCAGAGCGTGGAGTTCATTTATTGTTGCATTTCCCAAAACCTGTTCAAAAGCGCGTACTGCAGCCAATCGCTCATAAATCATTATCGGGGCGAGATCGCGCACTTGATTTGGTTGAACAGTTTTTGATCGCTTTGCTCCTTCGCCTGGCGTGTTTAGGAATTCGCCAAACTGATGCGTGAACAATTGATACCGATCGCTATCAAGATAACGGATCATTTTCGACTGAGCTTTGTTATGTTTTCCATCCCATTGAGATAAGAACACTTCAAAACCGAGGCGCTCGCTCTCTGGCAAGTTCGCAATATAGTCTTTTAGCTTTCCTAAAAAAACGTCGAGATCCCGAACTCTTCCCAGGACTCGTGTGGTGCTACGCAATCCGTTTGTATAAGGTTTGACTGCCTTTTTCTTGAAGAAGGGGATGAACAACTCAAGGGCTACTCGCATGCGTCTGGTTGCTACTCGCATATCATGCAGCGCTTCGATATCTTCGCCAAGTCTTGCTCCCGTCTCGTGAGCTATCATCCGCCTGAAATGGAATCCCAGGACTTTTCGCCCCGCTTCGGACATATGATCCTCCGGGCGAATCCCTGGCATCTGTGCAGTATTGGCCATGTTTTGAGACTGAGAAGAAGATAAGAATTCTGTTCCCATAGGAAAAGTGAAGATCCTGAAAAACGTGTATTGAAGCGTTAGTGAAATTATACAATACTCTCAAGAATGTCACTGTTGAGATTTGTCTAACAACAAATAAATAGTTGACGAGTGTATTTAAAACCTGTATAGTATTTATAACCTTACCAGTTATACTCTCAGTACATTCGTAATAATTTGATCTACATAAAGGAGTTTGATATGAATGACACTGCTTCACCCTTGTCGTCATTAGACCTGCCAGGCAGACTTCTAAAGCTTCTCGAAGAGGGCGGGTTTGCTAATGTCGGTGATCTGGCTTCACGCCTGGAAGATGATCCCAAATCGATACTGGCACTTGGTGGCATCGGCCCCAAAGCGCTCCTGAGCATTAGGACAGCACTGGAAGCCTTCGCGAACGAACCAGCAGCAGAATATCGTGAGCCTGTGCAATCATTGGGAGATCAATTTAAGTCTATGCCCCCAGAGGAACCAACAGTAGCTGTTGAGAAAGCTGGAACTCAGGAGAAAGCAAAGAAAGAGAAAAAGAAGAAGGATAAGAAAGTTAAGAAAGCTGACAAGAAAAAGGATAAGCAGCCTAAAAAGGCTGATAAGAAGAAGGACAAGAAATCCAAGAAGGTTGATAAGAAAAAAGAAAAGGAGACCAAAATGGCAGACAAGAAAAAAGATAAGGATTCCAAGAAGGGTAAAGACAAAAAGAATAAGAAGAAGGATAAGAAGACCGAAAAGAAGACCGAAAAGAAAAAGAAATAACGTTATATTGAAATAACCAAGATTAAATCCGAATGTCTATTATTTCTGGGAGGCTTATCGAATAAAGCCTGCCTGCCTATTTATACGGTTGTTACGGCCATAAAACAGATAAATATAAGGTTGCAATGTAGATGCCAAAAAAAACTTTAAATATTGGACATCCCACCTATTACATAAATCGCGAATTGGGAATGCTTGCTTTCCAGGAGAGGGTATTTGAAGAGGCCAGAGATAAACAAAACCCTCTTCTAGAAAGGGTAAAGTTTCTTGCAATTGTTGGCTCGAATTTAGATGAGTTCTTCATGGTCCGCGTTGGGGGTTTGAAAATGCAACACAATGAAGGAGTAAAACAGTTATCTATTGACGGCAAGACGCCGGCCGAACAGTTAGCAGAAATTCGAAAAACAGCCAAAAAACTTTTGCTTGATCTAAGGAAGCACTTCAAGAATGAGCTTTTACCTGCGCTTGGTGAAGCAGGCATTCACATTCTGCAATATGATCAATTGAACAAAAAGCAAAAAGAGAATGTTGACAGCTATTTTCACGAAGTTGTCTTCCCTGTTCTAACGCCTCTTGCGTTTGACCCTGGTCACCCATTTCCTCACATTTCAAACTTGAGTTTGAACTTAGCGGTTCTGATAAAAGACCAGGAAGGAGATAAACACTTTGCGCGTGTAAAGATACCTCCATCACTACCGCGGCTTGTTCCCATCAAAAGGTCTTCAGGCAGTGTCCGGAAAGATGGTACAGTGCCACATGACCACTATTTTGTTTGGCTTGAACAGTTGATCGCCGCGCATCTGGGCAAGCTTTTTCCCGGGATGAGCGTAATCGAGTCGCATCCTTTTAGAGTCACCAGGAATGCTGACATGATTATCCAGGAACTGGAAGCTTCAGACCTGCTCGAGATGATGGAGGAAAGTGTTCAGAAACGACGCTTTGGGGAAGTTGTCAAGCTGTCTGTGAACAAGAATATGCCTGCTAACGTTCTTGAAATCTTGATCAAGAACCTGCATGTTGACAGAAATGACGTTTACATAATAGATGACCCTCTTGGATTCAGTAGTTTGATGGAACTTCATAAGATCGAACGCTTTGATCTCAAGGATAAACCTTTTATTCCACGAACACCTGATGCGCTCAGGGTAGATGGAACAGAGAGCGATATTTTTGCGGTCATCCGCCAAGGAGATATTTTTTTACACCACCCGTATGATTCCTTTACCCCAGTGATAAATTTTTTACGAACAGCAGCCCACGACCCATCTGTGTTGGCGATCAAACAGACTTTATACCGGGTAGGTGACGATTCTCCGGTAGTGAATACCTTGTTGAAAGCCCAGCGAGATTATGGAAAACAAGTTGCTGTTCTTGTGGAACTGAAGGCTCGATTTGATGAGGCCAGTAATATTGGGTGGGCAAAAAAACTTGAGAACGAGGGCGTCCATGTTACGTACGGCATACTCGGCTTAAAAACCCACTCTAAAGTCACCCTGGTTGTTCGTAAAGAAGGGGATCGTATCCGCAGATACATTCATTTAGGTACAGGTAACTATAATCACATTACAGCCAAATTATATGAAGATACCGGTATGTTTACCTGCGACGAAGATATCGGCGCAGATGCTACGGACTTGTTCAACTATTTGACTGGGTATTCTTCTCAAAATGATTTTCGAAAATTGCTGGTGGCGCCACAATCACTACGCCGAATATTAGAGGAATTAACCATGCGTGAAATTGAACATCAAGCTGCAGGAAAGCCTGCACACTTGATTTTCAAGATAAATGCTCTAGTGGATAAACCATTTATTAAATTGCTCTACAAAGCATCCCAGGCGGGCGTTAAGGTCGATCTTATTGTTCGCAGCATGTGCTCGTTACGCCCGGGAATAGAAGGTCTCAGTGAGAACGTGCGGGTAATAAGTATAGTTGGTCAATTCCTGGAACATAGCCGGATATATTACTTCCAAAATGCAGGAGATGAAGAGGTCTATATGGGTAGTGCGGATTTGATGCCGCGGAATCTTAATGACCGAGTGGAGGTAGTTTTCCCTGTGGATGATCCTGATATAGTCCGACACATCCGAGATGACATTCTGGAAACTTACCTTTCAGATAATGTGAAAGCGCGCATAATGCAGCCTGACGGAACATATATTCGACTAGCGCCCTCGGAAAAAAACAAGGCTATATCCACTCAAGAGTGGTTGCTTGCTAAGCGTTACGAGTCATAGCATATAACAAGTGGTTGCAAACATCTTCAAAAGCTGACAGGTTGGCGATACATTGCCAACCTGTCAGCTTTTCATTGCGGGGAAATTGTTTTTACCTGGCACTTATTGCTTGTGATGAGTAGGTTGCATGATGATCATGGATAAATTTCTGGTACGAAAGTTTGATCCGTGATTGGAGGGCGGACATATCCACTGGCATCTGGGAGTGGAGTCAACTCGACTGGCCCTGGAGTAAGGTCTTCGTAAGGTATCATGCTCAGCAAATGATGAATACAGTTGAGGCGTGCATGGCGCTTTACATCAGCATTAACCACATACCATGGAGCCTGTTTGGTGTCAGTGATGGCAAACATGCGATCTTTTGCTTTCGAGTATTCTACCCATCGCCTTCTCGACTCAACATCCATAGGGCTAAGCTTCCAACGCCTCACCGGATCTTCGTTCCGGGCTCGGAAGCGACGCTCTTGTTCCTGGTCGCTGACTGAAAACCAGTATTTGATCAGGATGATTCCTGAACGGACCAGCATCCGTTCAAACCCAGGGCAAGAGCGAAGAAATTCCTGATATTGCTCCTCAGTGCAAAATCCCATCACAGGCTCTACCAGGGCGCGGTTATACCAACTGCGGTCAAAGAGCACCATTTCCCCCCCAGCCGGAAGTTGTGCAACATACCGCTCGAACCACCACTGCGTTCGCTCTCGTTCGGTTGGGGTTCCCAAGGCTACTACTCTAACAATACGAGGATTCAGACGCATGGTAATGCGCTTGATCACGCCCCCTTTCCCTGCTGCATCTCTTCCTTCAAAAAGGACAACCACTCGCAGCCCTTTTTGCTTTATCCATTCTTGCAATTTTACTAATTCGACCTGCAGGCGTGCCAATTCCTTTTCGTATGCCTTCTTGTTCATTTTCTTGGGGGTTTTGTTGTTTTCTTGATTTTTAGTCATCACAATCTCTCCGTTTAGAAAGGCGCTTAATGATTATCCTGAGAAAAATCCTTTAGGGTCAATACTATAATATAGTGAATTTGTTTTAATTTCAACTGGGGTTTTCTAAACAAAACCAATTGGATTTTACTGCTTTTTACATAAATAGGTGGATTTTGAACGATCAAAAACGGATAAAATTAAGCTTTGGGAGTTCAGTTATTTACGCAGCACTCTGTAATATGACGGTCTTGATACCGTTTACATTAAAAAAGTCCCGGTATCAGGATAAAACCGAGACTCTTTCAATGCGCAATAGGTGGGTATATGTTTAGTCTTTTGTTAAGAAACCTTATCAAAAGGATAAGTAACTTTGCGTGGACTCGCCAACCGTAAGATATCCTTTACTACTTCAATGGCACTGACCACGATCACGATGATCAAAATGACGGGAACCATGATGCCGAAGATTGTTGCGAGCGGACCTCCAACTTCTGAGTCAACCGCGGTGTTGTAGAAACTCAACAGGGATGGACCTCGCAGCATCGCAGCGGCGATAACGATCCCAATAATCTCGAGGCCAATGTGCAGCCACCGCGAGACGGTGTTCCAAAAGCCCTGGCGTAGCAGCCAGATGTTCAAGGCAATGGTCAGGATGCCGCTCAAGTTGATCCACGGTAGGTAGCGGAAGAAGGCCTCCGATAAACCTCCTATCTGTACCCATTCCCCATTTTCGATGTTCCAGATGCCAACGATCTGTGGGTAGAAGTTGAGGATGATCAGTGCCGCGGCGGTGAAAACGATGCTGGCGATTATCTCACCAATGCTGACCTGGTTGGGCTCGGGCTCCTTGGTCAGCTCAGTGGGCGTCCACTTTTCATCCTCTTCAAACTCAGATTTGGGCAGTACACGCTCCAGAATGGCGAAAACCAGGGTGACGTTCCCGAAGGCAGCTATCAAGGCGCCGACCAGACTGGTGGCAAATCCGCCAAGAGATTTCAGAAGCTCGGGAGCGGTCATGCTTTCCCCGAACAAAGAAATTGCGGTAGCAATCGTCAACCCCAGTGTCAGGGCAGCCAGGACGATTTTCAACACCAGGGTGTAAATATTGAACAGATCTGGTCCTATCAAATATTGATGGGTTTGGTATGTTGCAGCGACTTTCTTGGGCGCGCCATATTCTTGTAGCAGCTCTTCGATTAGCGCTTCATCTGTCTGCCCTGCAGCCTGTTGACTGCGATCCTCGAGCATATCTTCCAGCGTGGAGCGTAATTCGACTTCGATGTCGAGCCGGTTCTTGCGCGGCAGATGTTTTCCGACTTCAGTTACATAGCGTTCTATTAAATTCATTTTGGTTCTCCATTTTTACTACCCAAGCATCCCTTCCATCATGGAAACAATGCTGTTCCATTCTTTCGTTAGCCGGGGCAGCAATTCCTGCCCTTCAGGGCTGATAACGTAGTAGCGGCGCGGGCGTGAGCCTTCCACGTTCCAATTGGAATTCAACAATCCCTGCGATTCCAGCCGTCGCAGCAGGGGATAGAGCGTGCCCTGATCGAGTTCCAGTCCTTTTTCGGAGAGGCGTTTCAGCAGGGAATAGCCATATTGTTCCTCGTCCAGTTGGCTGAGCACTGCCAGCACGATCATCCCGCGTCGCAGTTCATTTAGTGTCTTTTCATACATTTCATTTGTTGTCATAGTATATCCTTTATTGCATTATACTGTGTATTACATAGTATGTCAAGAGGTGAAGTGACAGTCATTTCCGAAATGACTGTCACTTTGTAACTACAAAAAGCGCCAGATAGATTGGGGAGATTGACTTTGTTTGAAACGCCCGTACCACAACGCCAACGGATACAGGATGATCAATCCGAGCAACCAGTATGGGATCATAGCCGGTAGGCTCATGCCATGCGAAGCGAGATATTTCCCGATGAGCATGTACAAAGCCAAATGGGTGATATACATAAACAGCGGCTCGCGTCCAAACACGACCAGCGGTCTGCTGACCGTTTCGATGAGTTTATTCGCCCTTGAAAATCCCCACAGGATGAGCAGGTTGGTACCCATCGTCATGAACGTGAAGACCATACTGGGTGGGTACTTGACCACGTTCAGGAAGTCGATCCAGGTATTTCCTTCGCGCGGACGGATGTTTCCGAAGCCATCGAGATAACGAAGGATTACGAACAAAATTAGCAAAACGATGCCCAACCAGAATCCCTTTTTGTAGGCCTTTTCGCTGTCTGCGCGTAGCCATTTGCCAAAAAGAATTCCAAAAATTACCAATTCCAACCAGGGCAAAGCTGGATAGTTTGACCAGAGATACCCATCCCCGCCACTGCGCATCAGAACCATATTCGGAACGTCAATGTTGAGCGTGCCCCAGGTGCTCGGGTCAGGATGCAGCCATTCGGTTCCGATGAGCAGGCCCAGGGTCAGGATGAGAAGCGCGATGGGTGGAAGGTTTAGGAACAGACTTCCAAGCATCATTGTCACCCCTAGAGCGATTAGCACGCCGATGTAAATTTCGGGGAAGAATTCTGGCCCGGCCTTCCAAATTGGATTGATCACGAATAGCTGTAGTGCGATCAGAATGAGTCCGCGAATCCAAAAATGACCAATGATTTTCCATGTGCTCCAATCCTGCTTCCGCCGGGTTTCGGCGAAGAGCAGCAGCCCCACGCCCATTAGAAAGAAAAAGCCCGGTGCGCTGAAATGCGTCACCAGGCGGGTCAGGAAGGGCAGGGCGGAGTGGTAGACGGGAAAGCTTCCTCCCCAATGCTCGCCGGAAGAATGCTGTTGGGCGATGAAGTAATTGGCGTGGTCAAGTGCCATGAAAACGATGATCAGCCCGCGCAGGGCATCCAGTGGAAAAAGACGCTTGCTTTGAGATTGCACTGTTTTACCCTTTCTCTAAGATTGCGGCTGGAACTCAGTTAGCGGGGCAATGGATTTTCTGAGTAAGTATTCGGAATGACCGGGAATGATGTAATCTTTTAGCTCGCCAATTGTTTCAAATCCGAGCCGGTTGTAGAACCTTTTCGCATCCGGATTGAAGGAAGAGACCATGATGAAGGCGTTGGGCGCTTCGTTAAAAATCCTGTTTTCGGCAAACTTCATGAGCTGGCTGCCAATGCCTTTGTTTCTCCAGTCAGGTGCAACGCAGACGGATTGGATATAGCCAACCAACGCCCCCTGCATTACCAGGATCGTGAAACCGGCAATATCATCTTCCAACAGAGCTATATAAACTTCCCGACTTGAATCAGTAATAATATTCAAGGATGAGTTGTAGTCGCGCTTAAGAGTTACCCAGGGTTCCAGGTTGGACATCAACCTCGCGCAGATCTCTGCTTCGGAATTGTTTCCCAGCTTTCTAATTTCAACCTTTATATTTTCCCCTTTCGTTTTATTCGTCTTCATCTGCCGTATAGTACGGTAAATAATCTTCCCTGACCGGAGAAAAGACTTCGATCACAACGGTTTCATCGATGGCAACCGCGCTGTGCTCCACATCACCGGGGATGTTCCAGCTATCACCGGGATCGGCAATGATAGTTTCACCATTTACCACGAATTCCAACTGGCCAGAGATCAGGTATCCGGTTTGCTCGTGTGGGTGTCCATGAGGCGGAATGACCGCATCTTTTTCAAACTTGACCTCTACCATGAGGGTTTGGTTTCCATAAACGATTGTTTTCAGATGCACACCTTCGATGACTTCTGTGTATCCGTCAGGTTTTGATTTTCTAAACATAAGAACCTCCTGTTCAAGATGAGTTCTCGGATATCTTCTCGATTAATTGTAGCATCCGTTCGTAATGCGAGCCTTTCCAATACACCTGTTCGCAGGCCGGACAAAGTTTGAATTCATCGTAATACTTTTTAGTCAGCGGTTCCAGCTTCTCCAGAACCATTTCTTTTTTAACTGAATCCAGCAGATGATTACAGCGCATGCAGCGCTGGAATGGCTTGACCCATTGTCCCAAACTATAACGATAGACTACTTCGTGGAGTTGTTCGATTGAATTCAGGCTGCGCAGCAAGTATCCCTGTGTGACAACCTTGTGCATTAGCAGCAGTCGGTCCCGGGTTAACAGGATTCGCCCATCCTCAATGCTGATTTGTACCAACTCTTCATCTTCATAGCCGTTGTTGTACAAACAGTCTAGACCAAGCATACGCAGATGGGATGCCAGCCGCCCCAGGTGACCGTCCAGCACGAAACGCGGTTCCGTTGTTTGGTCAGAAGGCGCAACAGATTGGACCTCGATTCTGTCTCCGTCTTGGACGATGTATTCAAGCCTGATCGTTTGTCCGCTTGCAGTCAACGGGCCAATTTCTGTATGTGGGATACCCAACGATTCGATCAAATGCTTGACCGATTGCGGGCCTTGAAAGTGCATTTCGACTGGCCTATCGCGCAGGTCGCGTTTGAGCAGCGGTCTCATACTGTGAACAAAATCGAATAGGGCGACTTTCTTCATACATAAAGTGTATGCCAAAATGTGCTATGAGGCAACTAAAGCAAAAATATTACTCCCCTTGTATTTGTTTCAAAAATTGACCCCATGATTCTCCTGCAATATATCAAGCGTTCTCTCAACTTCTTCTTTTTTCCACGCCACTCCAGCCTAGAACTTGAGCCAGGATATCAGCCAGCTCATCGATCAATGGGCGGTTAAGATGACCAAGATAAGCCATCAATGAACGACGCAGGATAAGGTCGTCTAAATGGACAACTTTTTCTTTTTCGGCCAGGAAGGATACTTCGCGGTGTGTCATTTCTGGATAATGATTTAATGGTACGTCATCTCCAGCATTCTGATGCGCTTCAACTTCGCGACAGCGTGAGCCATAACGCGCGAATAGTTGTGCATCGCATTCGGACGAATCTTTCATTACGGCGTAATCGCGTCCGCCGCCGACAGCGAGATTCATTGTGTCGGCTGTTCGAGGTTTTCCGAGAAATTTTAGTGCCCTGTCGGTGACTTGTTCGGAGAAGGCACGGTAGCTGGTCCATTTGCCACCAACCAGCGAGTAGACCGGGATATCGTCGAGCACATCTTCCTTGATGCTGTGGTCGCGGGTGATCTGGCCTGTGGTCTTGGCCTGTGGTCTTGGCATCACTGTATGCCAGCGGACGTACCCCCGAAAAGCGGAAAACAATCTGCTCGTGCTTGAGTTTGATGTTCGGGAAAACATGCCCGATCATCTCAAAAAAATAGTCTACCTCTTCTTCTGTACAGCGGGCATCATCGGGGTTTTCGATGGGAATGTCAGATGTGCCGATAATGACTTTATCCAGCAGGGGGAAGACGAGTACGATACGACCATCTTTGTTCTCGAAGAAGAATTCGTTCTCGCCGATGGCTTCGCGCAGTTCGGGGTGGTTCAGGACCAGGTGTGAGCCTTTGGTTCCGCCGATATATTGGTGGGCAAGTCCGAGGTCCGTGTTGACGCGGTCAATCCAGGGGCCGGCGGCGTTGATGATCAAAGTCGGGTTGGCCTGATAGGTCTCACCAGTCAATTCGTCTTTCAAAATCACATTTTTACCGTCAATGCCGATGAGCGAGACATAATTCAAGGCACGGGCATGTGGGCTTTCGGCTTCGGCGTCCAGAATGAGTTCAACCGTGTAGCGCTCGGGGCTGAGGATGGAACCGTCGTAGTAGGTGGCCGTATAGCGGATTTCCGGGTGGAGTTCGGAAAAGCGTTTGTGCGAAGCGTCTTTCCCTTCAAACCGATGCGGCGGAACTGTGCCCTGGGCTTTTGTATAAGCGTCGTAGAGCATCAGACCGACCTTGATGACGAAGGCGCCGCGCTCGGAGGGATTGTCGAGCCAACCTAGAAACTTGAGCGGGGCATTGAGCAGCCCTGACCAGAATTTGAAGATAGGAATGGTGGTTGGCAGCGGACGCACCAGATGCGGGGCGTTTTTGATCATGCGGTTGCGCTCGCCCACCGCTTCGCGCACTAGACGAAACTCGCCATTCTCAAGGTAGCGGATACCGCCGTGTGCCATATGCGAGGATGCTGCCGATGCGCCTGAGCAGAAGTCGGCGCGATCGATCAGCAGTACGTCCACACCATTGAGCGCCAGGTCGCGAAAGGTCCCCGCGCCGTTAATGCCCCCGCCAATAATCAGCACAGAGGGGGACTGGTTTTTGAGAGATCCTAGGATTTCGTTTCGGTTCATAGTTTTCTGCACACAACGGACACGAAGTTCACAAAGATTTTTTTTATGGTATTTATCTTTGTGTCCGTTGTGCCCTTTGTATTTATTTTTCTACCCAATCAAAAGTGCGCGTGACCGCTTTCTTCCAGCCCGCGTACAAACTATTGCACGTTTCAGCACTCATTTTCGGTTGCCACTCGTGATCTTTGCCCCAGTTAGCGCGCAGCTCGTCGAAATCTTTCCAAAATCCGACGGCCAGGCCTGCAGCATAAGCCGCGCCCAGCGCAGTTGTTTCGGCAACTTTCGGACGGATGACAGGTACGCCCAGGATGTCCGACTGGAACTGCATTAGCAACTGATTGAAGACCATACCGCCATCAACCTTCAGCGCGGTCAGACTCACGCCTGAGTCTGCTTCCATGGCATCCAACACTTCTCTGGTCTGGTAAGCTGTCGCTTCGAGCGTAGCGCGGGCGATGTGCCCCTTATTGACATAACGGGTCATACCAACGATTGCACCGCGCGCATCGCTACGCCAGTAAGGCGCAAACAGGCCCGAGAAGGCCGGGACGAAATAAATCCCGCCGTTATCTTCTACGGTATTGGCCAGCGCTTCCACATCGGATGATTTCTCGATCAAGCCAAGACTATCTCGCAGCCATTGCACCAGTGCTCCAGTGATCGCAATTGATCCCTCCAAACAGTAGACCGCGGATTTATTGCCGATCTTATAGCCTAGCGTGGTGAGCAAACCATTTTCAGAAGGAACTGAGGTTTCACCTGTGTTGAGCAGCATGAAACAACCCGTGCCATAAGTGTTTTTGGCTTCGCCGGGGGAGTAGCAAGTTTGACCGAATAACGCGGCTTGTTGGTCCCCCAGATCACCTGCGACGGGAACTCCTTGTAATGGCAAAGCATAAACCCTGCGGACGTTGTCCCCGACGTTGCCATACACTTCGGAAGATGAGCGGATCTCTGGCAGCATGACGCGCGGGATACCGAGTATGCCGAGGATCTCTTCGTCCCAATCGAGTGTTTTCAAATCCATGAGGAGTGTGCGGGAAGCGTTGGTCACATCCGTGATATGTTGGTTGGTCAAGTTCCAGATGATCCAGGTATCCATGTTGCCGAAGAGCAATTCGCCTTTTTCGGCGCGTTCACGCGCGCCGGGAACATTGTTGAGAAGCCATTTGATTTTGGGGCCAGAGAAATAGGTGGCCAGAGGCAGGCCAGTTATAGGTCTGAAGCGGTCTTGTCCCCCACTTTTTGCCAGTTCGTTGCAGATGGTATCCGTACGTGTGTCCTGCCAGACGATGGCATTGTAGACCGGTTTGCCAGTCCCCTTTTCCCAGACCAAGGTAGTTTCGCGCTGGTTGGTGATCCCAATGGCGGCCACGTCTACTGAAGTTGCGTTGGCGTTCTCCAGCGCACCGCGCATGACTTCCTGTGTGTTTACCCAGATCTCCATTGCATCATGTTCCACCCAGCCGGGCTTGGGAAAAATCTGCTCGTGTTCCTTCTGGTCAACTGCGATGATATTCCCACCATGATCGAACAGGATACAGCGTGTACTGGTGGTCCCCTGATCTATTGCAACAACATATTTAGACATAAAACCCTCCATAAGAGTATAGGAAACTGGTGAAATTATCGAAAAAACTTATCTTGTGTCAA
>WOR8_10009352_pt1 | contig 14931 bp, 11 predicted proteins | sample DeeMarSeWOR38_10_FD_19890 | JGI IMG/M metagenome (IMG submission 19890) | reverse complement strand
AAATAGAAAAAGACGAATTCGATGATCCCGGCGTTGTAAAGGTCGTGGTTGACTATAAGGATTTTGCGCTCTATTTTTCAAGATCGCTCATCCCCTATCCACGATATGATGAAAATCTTCGAGTCTTCGAACACGTTGGACTGTACGTCTATCGCAAAGACTTTCTTCTCAAAATTTCCAAAATGCCGCAGGGATATTTGGAGAAAATTGAATCTTTGGAGCAGCTTCGAGTCCTGGAAAAAGGTTATAAAATTCTGGTCGTAGAAACAAAAATGGATCGCTCGGCCGGGATAAGCGTGGACACACCAGAAGACCTCAAAAAAGTAGAAAAAATAATAAGTCAGATGAAAGGTATAAGCAATGGCCATTAACACCGAACCAATCGAGCTTCTCTACAAGGAACTTCCCGCCGATTCGAAAGAGATGCTCGACCGTGCAATTTCAAGCATCGTCTCTGCGAAGAAAAAAGGCGGTAAGTTTGTGGTCGTTACCGGAAGCGGGCCCAATATTCACGAGGGAGTGACAACATTAATTGCAGAGTTAATTCATAAAGGCGTAGTTGACGGTGTAACTACCAGTTCAGCGGTTATCGCCCATGAAATGGCCGGGGCATTAGAAGAAGTTAAAAGGGTGGACGGCACAAAACTGGGATTTCCCGAAGACATTCTGCCCAAAGGCAATACCTTCGAGGCAACACATATGCCAGCTGAATTTCTAAAACAGCTCGAACAGGAAATGATTATCGATTCAGCACTCCTCGAAAAAGTTCTCTCGCTCGACGGAAGTACTATCATAAAAGCCGCTGGTAACATGGCTTATCCTCTGGGACTACGGACGGAGAATCTGGCAAAGGAGATACTGTTTATCGCAAAAAGCAAAGGAATCCCTTTCGAGGCGGTTGCCGGCGCCGGCGCCGACAGACTTACAATGCTCGGAGCGGCCCACACCAAAAGTATTCCTATCCTGGTCACTATACCTCAATTGGTCGGTGGCGGAACGGTGGGACTTGCCATAGGCGATTCTATTTCCATCACGGAAAGAGCGACAAAAGTAGCTGGGATGCTGCAGTCCGCCGATGTGATTATAGAGTCCGGCGTTGCCTTGACTCAGGAAATCCATGACGGCCCATTCGAAACCTACACCGGACACGGCATATGGTCAAATTGGGAAGGATATGAAACATACAGTTTGAAGGACAAGGTGCTGATACGCATCGATCTCGATCCGGCCCTCAGGAAGGCATGGGAATTCGAAAAGCAGTCAAGTAAAGTCCAGACCGCAATAGATGAAGGACTGCCCAAAACTAAGCTTATGTCGATCCCTTTCCGAATGGAAATGTCCGGCTTTGCCCGATTGGACAAAAGCATTCCGGTGGTGGCAGACCTGGGCGTTGCCTGGCCCATCATCGCACTTCGATTAGAGCAGGAACTGGGAATATCGCTCGATTTCATCTCTTATCCGCAGCAGAGTCCGGAAGGGCAAAAAATGCGGAAATGGATAGTCGATAATGTTCAACCAATAGTAAAGAAAAAACTATTTCAAGAGAATTGAATGAAGAGTCTTGTCATGAATAGAAAGTTCCTTTTTGGCTTGATGTTGATTCTTTTTCTGCTTCAAATAACGGGATGTAGTATTGAAAACAGAAGGACCTTGGAGGAAAAATTGAACTCATCAGGTATCGTGCTGAGCGAATTCATATTTGAAAAAGCTCCTTTCGCCCAATGTCACGCATCGACTATCGCCGAGACGCAGCACGGCCTGGTAGCAGCATGGTTCGGAGGTACTGAAGAAAGCCGGCCGGACGTAGGCATTTGGCTATCCCGCCATGGAACGAATGGATGGTCACCACCGGAAAAGGTCGCCGATGGTTCGGAATTATCAGGCAGGCAGGTGGCCTGCTGGAATCCTGTCCTGTTTCGGCCGAAATCCAGGCCACTCATGCTGTTCTATAAAGTCGGCGATGACGAGCCGCAATGGTGGGGCGAATACAAGACTTCCAACGACGGCGGAAAAACATGGTCCAAACCAGCACGGCTGCCCGATGGAATCCTAGGGCCGATTAAAAACAAGCCGATACAACTGCCGGATGGTTCGATTCTCAGCCCATCGAGCATCGAGTACTACACAAGCATGAATCCGAGAAAAGAAGTGTGGCAGGTTCATCTCGAACTTTCAGATGATATGGGAAAAACATGGCAAAAGATTGGGCCGCTCAACTACGGCAGAGATTTTAATGTCATCCAGCCGTCGATACTGATTTATCCGAACCGAAAGATGCAGATTCTTTGCAGATCGGAACATGCCGGACATATTTACCAGTCATGGTCCGATGACATGGGCAAGACGTGGAGCAAAATGACTCCTACGGAATTACCCAATCCCGACGCCGGAACAGATGCGGTAATGCTAAACGATGGAAGAGCTTTGCTGGTTTACAATCACAGCACTTCCGGTGGCAGAGATCGCGAGTTTCTGAATTTGGCAGTATCTAATGACGGCATAAAATGGTACGCCGCTGTCGTGCTGGAAAACCAGAAAGGGGAATATTCGTATCCAGCGGTCATTCAAACTCCCGACGGTTTGGTTCATATCACCTACACATGGAAGCGAAAACGAATCAAACATGTTGTAATCGATCCGAAACGGCTCAATTTGGTTGAAATTCAAAATGGAAAATGGCCGGAACAGCACAAAAATGGAGGTTTTTAATGCCTTTCAATAAACTCATTTGGATTTTGGATTTTCCGAAAAAACTACAAAAGTCTCGCCGGTATGTTGACAGTGATGTTCATTTGGACGATGCCGACATTCGGCAAGACAGCGGTCGAATGGGACTTCAGCAAAGGTCTCCATGGCTGGACGGGTAACAATCGAGTGGAGAATCTATCATTCTCACCTGAAGGGCTGATTATTAAAGCCACGGGGGAAGATCCTTGGATCGAGGGCCCTGCCGTGGATTTACCGGGCGATAAAATAATCAGGGCAAAAATAAGAATGAAATCGAATGCAGACGCCGGCGCCGAACTGTTTTACGGCAAAGTATTCAGAGCGGGAGATTCGGTTCGGTTCACCGCGATAACCGATGGGCAATGGCATGAATACTCACTTGTAATTAGAGACAACCTGGGCCCCGGCACACGCTTACGTCTCGATCCCTGCATCGGAGCAGGCCGGGTGACCGTCGCTAATATCAGCATTGAAACAATCAGCGAAATCGCCGCCCCGTCATTAGAGAAACCCAGAGAGCCAAAGAAGAGTTCAGAACGTCAGGCTTCGGTCAAATCGGGCGGCCTGGAATTCGAGCATTACGGAGACACATGGGGCAACTTCGCACTTAAAGTCAACGGCGTAGAAATGGCTGCCGGATACCAGAGCGAACTCATCGGCCTGGTTTTCGACGAGCAGCCCGAATGGTTCAATCTCAAAAATGCTGATGTAACACTTGACAATCCGTCCACAAGTAAAGCAAATTTAAAGGATAGCAAGGGCGGCACATGGGAAATCCGCAGGAGCATAAAATCCGCCAATCAGCAGGGGACACTCATCGTCGAAATCGAGCTGAAGGCAGACAAAGACAGAGACATTATTCACATCCCGTGGCTGACAATTTTCCCCGGCCTCTGTACATTCGGCCAGCGTAAAAACCAGGGCTTGTTCGCAGGTCTTGAATATCTGTGCGACGAGCCCAGCAGCAGCGAAGCGGATATCACGACGCCGGATCATATCCGCAGGGTACCCGATCCGCTCAAGATAACCTTTCCCCTGATGGTGATTGCACATAACGGCAACTATATCGGCGTCATCTGGGAGCCGTCCGAGGCGGTCGCGGCAACCTTCGATTCGCCCGACAGGATTTACAATTCCAGCGCCCATGTAATGGCTCTTTCAGCACCGGCGGTTGGTGAGCTTCGCTTCGAGAACGATTTTTGTGCCCATACGGCTTTGAGACTCCGCGCGAACAAGCCGTTGAAAATCACGGCAATGATAATCGGCGGCAAGGGACAAAGCATTATCCCCGCGGTCCGGCACTACGTTGAATTGAAGGGATTGCCTGATGTGCCGGAATTCGAAGGTGGTTTCAACGCTGCGGTGGATCTGCTCGCACACGGCTGGATGGATTCGCAGATAAACGAGAGCGGCCTTTTCAGACACGCAGTCTGGGGCAACAATTTCCCGGCAGGACCGGCGGCCGATGCCGCAATGTACATCGACTGGCTCTCTAACCACACTGAAAATGAAAGCATTCGCGAAAGACTGAGCGATAAGAAAAATCGAGCACTGAGCAGGATTCCACCCGGACAACCTTTCTCAAGCGACGTCTCACACGCCCATCTGCCTAATACCCCCCTTCTTTTTGGGCGCACGTTCGAATTCGTGCAACAAAGACGTAGCCAGGCACTCAATCTTTTGCGAAGTTTCGATGTAGACGGCGTGAAACTCTACAGGCCGGGCAAAACAGATTATTCGAAAACACATTTTGCAAAACACGCAAACGGCCTGGCCGGGCGGGACATGGCCTCGATTCTCGAAGCTGCTACCCTGTCGGCGGATAAAGAGTTGATAGACAAAGCACTACAACTGCTCGACAAACAAACAACTCTTTACGCTGGCACGGTGCCACGAGGAGCGCAAACGTGGGAAGTACCGCTCCATACTCCGGACATCCTCGCTTCAGCGCATATGGTAAAGGCTTATACCCTCGGCTATATGATTTCAGGCAGGCAGGAATATCTCGACCAGGCAAGGTACTGGGCGTGGACGGGAGTGCCGTTTGTCTATCTGCAGCCGCCAACGCCCGGCCGGGTGGGCGTTTATTCAACTATTGCCGTTCTGGGCGCGACCAACTGGAAAGCCCCGCTGTGGCTCGGCCGACCCGTCCAGTGGTGCGGACTCGTTTACTGCTCGGCTTTACACCCGCTGAGTGAATGCGACCCGGACGGCCCCTGGGAAAAAATCGCCAAGGGCATCACAGTAACGGGCCTGCAAATGTCATGGCCTTTGAGTGACAAAAATCGCCAGGGATTGCTGCCGGATTTCTTCGACTTAAGAGCACAGATCGCCGCCGGCCCGGCCATAAATCCCGGCACAGTCCAGGCTCATCTGGCGGAACTCTACGACAAAGGCACAATATATGATGTTAAAAGAATGTCCAACCGCGGTTGGTTCGTTCACGCTCCCTGCAGGATAAGCGATATTCGCGAAAACGAAGATTGTGTCGCATTAACTATAGATCGCTGGAACGGCACGCAATACTACGTACTGATTTCCGGTGTTGAAAAGGAACCTCACGAAGTTATTATTGATGACGTCCAAACAGCCGAAACGCAATTTCATCAAGAACATAAAATTTTATTAATCGCCCTAATGGGAAAATCTGAAATCCAAATCAAATAAAGAACTCGGCTTCTTACTTCGAAATAAGCTTCATCGTATCTTCAAGTTCTGTTTGTTGATACAATGGCAAAAAGCTGTAGTAAGTCTCAGTCTCCGGGCTTGATGACACATGTATGGAGAGCCCGGAATAAGAAGACTCAATAGTTGAATTAGGATCTTGAACCGCTTTACTCACAATAAGAGACTTCTCACACCAGTCAAAAAAACTGCCAACCTCCTTGCCGGCAATGTTTTCATTAGCTGAGTTAAGAGCATAAAAATAAGACTTCAAATCATAACACTTTTCGCCCTCATGTTCGAAAATAGCTGGACCTGATTCGGGCCGATTCAGCGCCGAAGCGCGCCCGAAAGATTTAAGGACCGGCGTGAGTTTTTCAGGGAGTCCTTTCAACTCCTTATTACTAATTAGTGTGTATAGAGTGTAATGCTCATCTTCCTGCATGATGGTCCCGGCAAGAACTTCGCCGGTTATATTCGGGTCCTGAGCGACTGATGCAATTGTTTTTGTGTAATATGTATTCGGCGCTCCCACTACCAGGGGCGAGGCCATGATATATTCGCCTGCATCAGCAAAATTATAAAGGTTCTGAATTGTCGCCCGGCCACACTGCTGCAGGAAAAGGAGCCTTACCTTGCTATCTACTTGCTGATTAAAGTTCACGATAATCTTAGCCGCCTCTGAAGCGTCAAGCCATTTACCCGAATCGAACTGCCTGTTCTTGCTATGATTTCTGAATGGCTTTATATCTTTACACATCTGATTCAATTTCCCGCCGTGGTTCAGGAAAACTATGCAGTAGTTTTCAGCAATCCACTTTTTACGCACCCACTTGAGATACTTTCTCAGCTCGGCTTCATCCGCGCTGTCCTCGCTTCTCAGAACAGTTTCTTTTCTATGTGTTTTTCCATCGGCGTAACGTAAACCAATCCGCTTCATGCCGCTACTGTCGATAAAATCAGCCTGAACAACGATTGCTACCTTCGAGTTCGATAATCCCTTTCTTAAGTCACTAAGAATCACTTCGCCATAAGAGCTAAGATCGTTATCATAGGACATATAGTAAACGAAGACCCACTCGTACACTTTTGCATTTGAGACGAGCAGTGAAATTCCGAATAAGGGAATCAATAACAATAACAACCATAACTTTTTATAACTCGCCAATTTTCGCATAAGAATATTATCCAATTAACAAGAATTTATTCAAGACATTTTACGCTCGTGTTGTTATCTGATAACCGGTTTGAAAAACAATTGTATTTCACCGGAAAAGGAATTATTATGGCCGCCAAAAAGAGCAAACGAGGAACAGGTTTATGGCAGAAGAATTAATAGGTTTAATAGGCGGAACAGGGCTGGGAGATGCACTGGCCGAGCGCATAGTTGATGCCGAGCTTCACGATGTTGATACACCGTTCGGCAAACCGAGTACGGCGATTCTTCTCGGCAGGTTCGGTAAAAGGAATATCGCATTTCTAAGCCGCCACGGCGAGGGACATAAATTGTCGCCGAGTGAGGTGCCGTTTACAGCCAATATTTTTGCTCTTAAAAAGCTCGGCGTCCATACCGTGATTAGCAGCGGGGCCGTCGGTTCGCTCGCCGAACAAATCGCTCCCGGAGACCTGGTTATCGTCGATCAGTTTATCGATAAAACATTCCATCGGACAAGCAGCTTCTTCGGCGGATTTGGTGCAGTGCACTGCGAATTGGCTGACCCGACTTGCGGCCGGCTTCGGGAGATGCTCATCGATACGGCAAAAGGCATCGACGCAACGACACATCCAAAAGGAACGTATGTGTGTATGGAAGGGCCTCAGTTTTCCACCCGTGCCGAATCGCTCATGCACAAGACGTGGGGCGGCGATTTGATTGGAATGACCGCCATGCCGGAAGCAAAATTAGCCAGAGAAGCGCAAATCTGCTACGCCCTGGTCGCGCTGGCGAGTGATTACGACTGCTGGAAGCAGCACGAAGGCGGCAAAGATAAGCAGACTCTGCTCAAAGAAATCTTAGGGAACCTGCAAATGGCGACGAATAATTGCCTGGAGCTGATAAAGGCCGTCTTAAGCAGCGAGCATAAGCTCATCGGCGAGGACTGTCACTGTCGAAAGAGCCTCGATCTTGCGGTCTGGACCGACCCGGTCCGGATTGAACCGGCTGATAAAGAAAAACTGCAAGTACTTTTCGAATAACATATATGAAAGGATAAAAATGAAAGCACCGGCCCAGGATAAAAAACATAAGTCTGTAGGGTGGGCAAATGTCGTTTTTGCCCACGCGGAACGCGCTTGTGCTCTCGAGCTCTTATGCATTTGTGCTCTTATGCTGATCGGAGGCTGTGGTCAGCCAGACTCGCCAAACGTAAAAAAGTGCAGGGTAATCGCCGCTGAGAATATCGAGCTAAAGAAAGAATTAGCAAAAAGCTATAAAGAAATCGAATTGCTCAAAGCACAATACAGCAAGAAAATCAACGAACAAAGAGAACAACTCCAAAAATGCCTGCAGGAAAAAGAACAATTGAAGGAAAAGTCCAGACAAAACGTTAGAGACCAGGTTAAGGATGTCCTCGACACCGTGCTTGAAGAGAACAAGAAACTTCGCGAGGAAAACGCCAAGCTCAAGGCACAAATAGAAGAACTTCAAAAACAACCACAATAGAATTGTTTCACACTTTCTGGACGGCTTCTATGCACTCCGGCAGGTTTTCCTTTGGGTAGCGTTTTTTCATCGCCGCGGCGACCAGACCGACAAACATTGGCTGTGGTCTGGGCGGCCGGGAAGTCAGACATGGATGGGCTTGCGTGCCGAAAAAGTACGGATGGTCCGGCAATTCCAGTATCTGCATGATCGGCTGATTGGGCGCTTTTCCGGAAAAGACCAGGCCGGCCTTTTCCAACTGCTCGATATAGCGAGGATCAACCTCGTAGCGATGTCGGAATCTCATTCTGACCGTACCGACCTTGCCGAAAAGTTTCCAGGCTAACGTCTCAGGCTTTATTTCTATGTCCCGTCCGCCGAGGCGCATGTTTCCGCCGAGACCTTCTATTTTTTTCTGCTCCGGCAGAATGTCGATTACCGGCTCAGGACAATCCGGCTCGATCTCGGTGCTGTTGGCTTTCTTCAATCCGCAGACGTTACGGGCAAACTCGATGACAGCCATTTGAAAGCCAAAGCAAATTCCCAGATACGGCAGATTATTCTCGCGTGCGTATTTGACACAGGCGATCTTTCCCTCTGCGCCGCGGATGCCGAAGCCGCCCGGCACGATTATACCATCAACATCATCAAGATGTCCGGCAGCATTCTGGTCGCTAATATCAGTTGTATCGATCCATTTTATTTTGACGTCGCAACCAAGAGCGATGCCGGCATGCTCCAATGCGTTGATGATCGAGGCATAGCTGTCACGAACCGATGTGTACTTGCCCGTGATACCGATGGTTGCTTGGCGATCGATCCTGCCCATCTTATCGGTGAAATCACACCATTGTGCCCAGGCCTTGCGCTCATTTCGTAGATTGATTCTGTCCTCGATTTTAAGCAATCTTGCAACCTCGAAATCCAGGCCGACTTCCCGAAGCATCGCCGGGATCATATAGATGCTGGCCGTATCAGGCAGGCTGATGACCCTCTCGAACGGAACGTTGCTGTAAACACTGATTTTCTGCCGGACCTTTTCTGTTGCTGGGCTGGCCGCCCGGCAGGCGATGATGTCCGGCTGAATACCGCACTGCATGAGCTGCTTGATTCCCAACTGGGCGGCCTTTGATTTCTGCTCGCCGAGAGTCTTCGGCTCCATTATATACGTCAGGGCAACGAAACAACTGCTATTTGGACCTTCTTCATAGGCCAATTCACGCATCGCCTCGATATAGTAGGCGTTTTCCAGGTCGCCGACCGTACCGCCGATTTCGACGAAAACGATGTCGGCGCCGGATTCTTTGGCCAATTGGCGCAGCTTCGGCGTTCCTTGTTGAGAATCGAGCTGAATATCTGGCCGCTCGTGGCGAAATTCGCCTTGCTCAAATCCTGGTCGAGCATCCTCTCGTACGTGCCTAAGTCCATGTCGCATTCCATGCCGTCATCGAGCACGAAAACCTCGCCGTGCCGGAACGGATTGAGCGTGCCCGAATCGATATTCAGATAGCCTTCGAGTTTGATCGGCGCCACCTTGATGCCCTTGTCCTGCATCAGCTTCGCCAGACATGAAGAGAATATCCCCTTACCCAGACCGCTCATCACCGTGCCCATAACGAACACGTAGCGGCACTTGCCCTTCTTATACCCCTTCGGCACCGGCGAGAAAAACTCGCTCTCAGTTGAAACGTCACTAACAGAAGCTAACAAATCTTTTTCTTTTGTCATTTATTCTCCTCTACGTCATCCATCTATTGATTAGATTCTAACACTTTCTTCATCACAGCGACGCGTGGGTCATCACGAATAATGGTCATGGCATTGCCACTCTTATCCTTAATCCTCCATATTTTGTCTTTTTGGACAACCTGGGGCAGCAACTTTTTGGCTTTACTCTTCACAAGACCCAGCTTCTTGTCCCATAAGCGAAAATCAATTCGGACTTGGTTTTTCTCTTGACGCTCTAAATCCCTAAGTTTGTCCTCAAGTACAACTAAGATTTCTCCTTCTTCGTGATATAAGACTTTACGGCTCAATTTTTTACATATCCAGAAAATAAAAAGAGGTAGAATGCCTACTATCAGTATCAAAACGACCCACATCCACCCATCCATTTCAAGTGAATGTTCAGAGAGCAACCAAGCCTTTAGATGTGTTCGATAAAGCCACAGTAGCCTTCCACCAATGGCCGTTCCGGCCACTGTAAGCAACATTCTGAACCAGTGCTTCACAGAGAACTTCAATATTTTGAGTAAAGATTCCGACATATCAGACAATCTCTGCAACACAATCCTTCAACTTCTTGTCATTTGTACGAGCCTTTTATAAAGAGCGTTTCCAACTTCTCGTGAAGCTATGACTTATATTGATCTTTATCAGTATAACTTTCTAAAACCATTTTAATCAGTTTAAATCCTTATCCAACTTCCTGCTGCGACTTAGCGGAGCGAAACCGCATTGGATTATCTATAGTCCCAAAAGACGACTCCCTATATCAAGACAATTTCACGCAAAGCAAGTGTCTCCATAAGGCTCGTTTCCGAATCGAAGAGAGAATACGCTGTGATGTTCATAGTATCCAATTTTTTAAGCACTTTTTGCTGCTCTGATATCGGAATATTGTACTTCACCAAGACATCCTGATTCTCGCATGGAGTAACATCTTGATAATTGGTGAAAACCCACTCGCCATCTCTCTTTTTTCCGATGCAAAGCAAATACTCGCTCTGCTGCAAATAATGGTTGCGGTGGGTCGTTATGGTTGGGCCAAGAGCATGAATATGCGGTTCTTGATCGTCCCACTCCTTTGTAAGTCCTGCGAACTCCCTAAATACAAAAATAGACACATGGTCACATAAACCCGTGAGAACTGGGCACTCCGCGGCAAATGCATCCTTCTTTCTCGGATATATATCCCTAAAAGCAAAGAACGCGGCTATGTATGGCGATCGGGTCCAGTCTAACAAAGGAGATGGGAAACCATTATGTCTCAGGTATGCCATAAATTCGATAGTCGGTAACGGTAGATCAAATCCTCCGAAGAATATCGTTGGCGTGTCTGTTTCTATGTCCCAACTCCTACCAGTGCAGGTCGCAACATTTTCATGGACGATTTTCACTATTCTACGATAATCAGACAGGCTCATCCCTCTTTGAATTCTATCGAGCGTTGATTCCAAATGCCACTCCGAGTCGCTGTGCCCTCTGAAGAGCGGGTAATCCATGCGGCTCACCCCTTTTTGCCGAAGCACTTTAGTATCTTCATTTATCTTTACTAACTCTTCTTCAAAAGCTTCCCAGGATTTGATCACTCGTTCTTCCATTGGTTTTTCGGTTTACAATTAGAACCTGTTTATCTCCTTGTTCTCTGTGGCTTTCTTATATCTTTTAACGAACTCGGCGTATTGTTCCGGCGTGTCGATGCCGTCGCAGGTGTGTTTTACTTTACCGACCAGAATACTAAAGCCGTTTTCAATGGCCCTTAGCTGTTCGAGTTTTTCTATTTTTTCCAGCGGCGTTTGCGGTAGAGCGGTTATTTCCAGCAGGAATTTCTTGCGATAGGCGTAAATTCCGATATGCCTCAGGTATTGCTTTACATCTCCTACACCAGCTTTTTCACGATCGTAAGGAATCGGCCAGCGCGAGAAATAAATCGCCCTATTATTGCAACTAATTATCACCTTAACGATGTTCGGATCCGAGACCTGCTGGGCAGTCTGAATTTCCGACGCGAGTGTTGCCATTGGACAATCAGGATTGTCCATTAGCATTTTAGCGAGATAATCAATGTTGTCAGGATCGATTTCAGGCTCATCGCCCTGGAGGTTCACGATAATTTCAACATCCATATCGGCAACCGCCTCGGCGATGCGGTCGGTGCCGCTTTGATGGTCGGGTGAAGTCAGTACACATTCGGCGCCGAAAGATTCAGCGGCGGCAACAACTTTTTCATCATCCGCTGCGATGATTACCTTCTCAGGCAGTTTCGCCAGGCAGGCCCGCTCATAAGTGTGCTGGATGAGGAATTTTCCGGTATCTTTGGCGAGAACTTTATCGGCGAAGCGGGTGGAACGTAAACGTGCCGGTATAACAGCAATAACCTTCATTTTTCTTCAGCCTCTATTTATAAAGTCTCTTTGCCGGGCAAGTTACACGTATTCAGGGAACCGAATTACCGCGATGCCTGTGCGGCCTCGAAATTCCAACTGGGCACTTATCGTAACATGAAAATAAAAGCCTGTCAACATTGCTCAGCAGAATTTTTCTTTTCCTGCAACAGGCTCTTACAAAATTCGTGCTTAGAGCATCAAATAAGCTGTATTTACATCGTTATAAATTTTCACAACAACGCCAATTCGGATATAGTTTATTGACTATAAGGTGTTAAACCTTTATCATTATCGTCAAAACAAAATTTCAGGGAGCCATAATTATGAAAAAGGTTATAGCATCAATCGTTCTTGTCGCCCTGGCGGTCGTTCTCGCATCGGTCGGCTGCAAGCAGAAAACAGATGAAAGCGACAATACATACCGAACCGCCGTGATTCCCAAGGGCACTACCCATATTTTTTGGAAATCGATTCACGCCGGGGCAATCAAAGCCCAGCAGGAATTAAAAGCAGCAGGCGTGAATGTGGAAGTCATCTGGAAAGGGCCGCTTAAAGAAGACGACAGGGAATCACAAATCCGGGTCGTAGAGGATTTTATCACGCGGGGCGTATCGGGAATCGTGCTGGCCCCGCTGGATGATGCGGCGCTGCGTATGCCTGTAAAAGACGCTGTCAACAATGGCATCCCTGTCGTGATTATAGACAGCGGTCTTAAAAGCGAGGACTACACCAGCTTTGTCGCTACGGACAATTACATCGGCGGCAGAAAAGGTGGCGAGCGCTTAGCGGAAATCTTAGGCGGAAAAGGCAAGGTCATCATGCTGCGATACCAGGAAGGCTCGGCCAGTACAATGAACCGCGAGCAGGGCTTTCTGGACGTCCTGAAAGAAAAATATCCGGACATTGAAGTGGTCAGTGCGAACCAATATGGCGGGGCTACAACCGAGAGCGCATATCAAGCCAGCGAGAATTTGCTGGCGCCGCTTCGGACGGCGGACGGCAAGCTGACAATCGACGGAATCTTCTGCCCTAACGAATCTACAGCGTTCGGAATGTTACGGGCACTCGAAGACAGTGGTCTTGCGGGCAAAGTCAAATACGTCGGCTTCGACAGCTCCGACAGACTGGTCCAGGGACTGCGCAACGGCAAGATTCACGGGCTGGTACTCCAGGACCCGATTAACATGGGCTACCTGGGCGTCAAGACACTCGTGACACATTTGCAGGGCCAAAAGGTTGAGAAACGAATCGACACAGGTTCGACCGTAGCGACCCCGGAAAACATGGATGATCCGAAGATAAAGAACCTGTTGGAGCCGGATTTCAAGAAATGGCTGAACGAATAGACCCACAGCAACCGGCTATCCGGCTCCAGATGCAGGGAGTTTCCAAGCGCTTCGGGGCAACAATTGCGCTCGAAGATGTCAGCATCGAGGTTGCTGCCGGTCAGGTGCTCGCGCTGGTGGGCGAGAATGGCGCGGGTAAAAGCACTCTTATGAAGGTTTGCTCGGGAGCGATCAAACCCGATGCAGGCCAGATGTGGCTGGATGGCGCGCCGTTTCGACCGAACAATCCTCTCGAAGCCCGCCGGGCCGGCATAGCGATGATTTATCAGGAACTTTCGCTGACGCCGCACATGAGCGTCCAGGAAAATATCATGCTGGGGATGGAGCCGGCGAAGCTTGGTGTAGTGCTCTGGAAACAGGTCCGGCAGCGGACCATCGAAGCCATTAAGGAATTCGACAATCCGGAATTGACGCCGGACGCCCGCGTCAGAAGACTTTCGGTCGGCTCGCAGCAGTTGGTGGAGATTGCACGGGCTCTGGCGATCGGCTGCAATGTCCTGGTTTTGGACGAGCCCACCAGCAGCCTGACGCAGCAGGATGTCGAGCGGTTATTCGAAATCATCGGCCGGCTCAAACAACAGGGCAAGGCCATCGTTTATATTTCACACTTTATCGAGGAAGTCAAACGCGTCGCCGACGGGGTGACAGTTCTGCGGGACGGCAGAGTGGTCGGCAGCAAAGATGTAGCTGCGATTACCACCGACGAGATTGTCTCACTGATGGTCGGCCGGCAGGTCGAGGACCTCTACCCCCGCTCCGAACGGCAGGCGGGTGAAGTCGTGCTGGACGTCGAAGATCTTGCCGGGTTGGATAAACCTACTTCGGCAAGCCTGACGTTAAGGCGAGGCGAAGTCTTAGGCATCGCCGGGCTGGTGGGTGCCGGAAGAACCGAGCTGCTGCGGAGCCTGTTCGGCTTAGAGCCGGTAAAGAAAGGCCGGATTAAACTGGGCGTCTATACAGGCCCGGCCTCGCCGGTGAAACGCTGGATGCAAGGCGCCGGTCTTCTCAGCGAGGATCGCAAGGAAGAAGGCCTGGCACTGTCTTTAAGCGTCTCCGACAATGTCACGCTTTCCAGGCTGAAGGGTTTCGGCCCAATGGGTCTGGTTTTGCCGAGTATGCAGGACAAAGCAACCAAGCGATGGCTTGAAGCATTGGACATTCGTTGCCGGGGGCCGAGACAATCGGTCTTGTCCCTGTCGGGCGGCAACCAGCAGAAAGTCGCTCTGGCTCGATTGCTCCAGCACGACGTCGATGTGCTGCTGCTTGATGAGCCAACGCGAGGAATCGACGTGGCGGCCAAGGCTTTGGTTTACAAGCTGATCAATGCCCTTGCGACCGGCTCACCGGCTGAAAATCGTCAGCCCAAGGCGATACTTATGGTCAGCAGCTATCTGCCCGAGCTGATGGGCGTATGCGACCGAGTAGCGGTTATGTGCCGCGGAAA
>WOR8_10003673_pt1 | contig 14932 bp, 13 predicted proteins | sample DeeMarSeWOR38_10_FD_19890 | JGI IMG/M metagenome (IMG submission 19890) | reverse complement strand
ATATCTACTTCAATTAAGGGTGACTATGCAATTATTGGTGCTTATCGTGATGATAATAGTAATGGTGTTGATGCTGGTTCAGTATATGTGTTCAGACGAATAGGTGATAGTTGGATAGAAGAAACTAAATTACTAGCTTCTGATGGCGAGTCAGATGATCGTTTTGGCATATCTACTGATATTGATAACACTTATTTAGTCGCAGGATCTTATTATGATGATGGTAATAAGGGTTCTGCATATGTTTTTAATAGAACCTCATCAGGTTGGATAGAGGAAAATAAATTAGTGGAGATAGGTGGAAAACCAAATAATTTTTTTGGACGTTCTGTTTCGATTGAAAAAAATATTATTCTTGTGGGCGCTTGGGGTGATAGTGAAGCTTCAGGATCAGTATATATTTTTAAATATTTTAATTCAAACTGGATTGAAGAGGCAAAACTGAACGCATCAGATGCTTCTGGAAATGATCGTTTTGGTTATCAAATATCACTTAGTGATAGATTTGCTATAATAGGTGCATATGGTGATGATAATGGCAATGGAGTCGATGCAGGAGCAGCATATATTTTTGAATCAGTTAATTATGCACCTTCTCCTCCAGAAATAACTGGAATAACCAACGGAAACCCAGGAATCGAGTATACGTACACATTCAATTCAGTTGATCCAAATGGTGATGAAGTTAGATTTGTTATTGAGTGGGGAGATGGGCATAATGATATTACCACATTTATATCATCTGGTAATAATATAACAGTATCACATAGTTGGAATACTAAAGGAACATATACCATATCTGCAAAAGCAGAAGATGAATATGGCCTACTAGGTTTAGAAGCAACAAAAGAGGTTACAATACCAAGAAATAAAGCACTATTTAAGATTCATCCTATCTTACTTTGGTTGTTTGAAAGATTTCAAATATTAATGACACCCAATGAGACTATAGATCAATAATAAAACTCATATCCTCTTTTTTCTTTATTGTTATTATTAATAAAATTGTTAATGTAAAATTAATACAAAAGTACAATTTTTTTTATATGTATAAAAATGAAATATTATTTAACTATATTTAATGTCCTCACCGGGATTCGGTTGGTTTTTGGGATTCTATGTTATGGCGTAATGCTAATACATTAATTATTCCAGTTCATAATCTACAAGTTATTATTTGGTGTTTTCCAAACATTAAACAAAATTATATATAAGAAAATCATTTTTACTTTATAATATTAAAGAGGTATGATAAGTGGTAGTAAAAACTGAGCATACTCAAATTGGAATTACGTCTATTGTTTTAGGAGTATTAGGTCTAATTTTTTATATAATTGGTTGGTTTTTCTTTTCATTTGTAGATAATAGATTATATGGAATGCTGATTGGTTTAATTCTAAGTATATTAGCAATTGTTTTAGGATATATTGCAAATAAACATGGCGACTCTTATGGTAAATATGGTATGGTTCTTGGTGGTTTTGTAATTATTTTCACTATTATTATTGTAATACTAACTACACCTACAAGTGTTGAAATAGGTTAAAAAATGTTTTATAATAATATTTAAAAAATCGCATAGAAAGTTTATTAATGAAAATAAAAGTGTTTTTTTTATAATTCAAACTATAATTTTTATGACAGATATTATTAAATAGAAACATTAGATATTAATATCTAAATTAATATTATAAGGGGGGTAGAAAAAAACATGAAAAATAAAATAGTTATTAAAATATTAGTGTTTGGAATAATATTTTTATTTTTTGGAGCAGGTATTACAGCTGGAATGAATAGTAATTTTTTAAAAGAAAATAAAAATGTTCAGATAAAATCAAATTTTGATACAGGTAAATCTTGGGTAGGTATGTTTCAGGATGAGATACTCCTGATTCCTGATTGGTCTAATGATCGTGTTCTTGGATTTGATCCATATGATGGATCTTACATTGGTGAAATTATACCTGACGATGGGCGTCTTTCAAGTCCTAAATGTGCTATTGCCAGTAGTCGAGGCACTATATTTGTATCTGATCAAATCGAAGATGCTGTTTTTGAATATAATATTGATGGTAACTATATAACAACAATTGTAAACCAAGCATCAAGTGGAATTGATAATATACGCGGAATCACAGTTTATAACGGATATCTTTATGTAACGGTTTTTGAAGGTTCATACGCACAAACAATTCAGCGTTTTAATCTTAATGGTGGAAGTCAAACAACATGGACATCCGTACAAATTAATAGTCCTTTTGATATACATCTTAGAAGTAACGATGCACTTGTAGCTAATGCTGGATCTGATGCTATCGAAAGATATGATCATAGTGGTAGTTGGTTAGGAACTTTTGTTGGTACTGGTATTGAATGGCCTTCTCAAATATATGAGTGTAGCAATGGAAATCTCTATATAACCGGTTCTTTTAGTCCTGCTGGAATATATAAATACGATCAAAATGGGGTTCTATTAAACTATTATTCTATTGCTAGAACAATGCGTGGAGTTTATGAGCTTGGAAACGGTCTTCTTCTTTTTACAACTGATCAATCGGTAAGTACCTATAATCCTACAAATGCTCAGATTATAGACATATATACAAACGGTAACTTCCACTTTATTCATCTTTTATCAGGTGAAAATCAACCTCCCAATGAACCAAGTAATCCCTATCCAACAAATGGTGCAACAGGAGTTTTACTTAACGAAACTCTTAGTTGGATCGGTGGTGACCCCAATTCTGGTGATACAGTTACATACGACTTATATTTCGGAACAACTACTCCTCCTCCACAATTAGTAAGTAATCAGTCTGCAGCTACCTATAATCCAGGAATTATGAATTCTAATACGAAATATTACTGGAAAATTGTTGCCTGGGATAATCATGGTGCAGCAACACCAGGTGTAATCTGGAATTTCACAACAAAAGAAAATACTCCACCAGATACTCCAACTATTGATGGACCAAAAAGTGGAAAAGCTGGGATACAGTGTGACTATATCTTGAATTCTATTGATTCTGATGGAGATGAGATTAGATTCATTGTTGATTGGGATGATGGAGATAATGAAACTACTATGTTTGTATCATCTGGAACAGATTTAACTGTATCACATACTTGGAATGCTAAAGGAACATATATTATATCTTTTAAATCAGAGGATGAGTATGGTGCTGAGAGTGGCTTGGGAACACTGGAGGTTACAATACCAAGAACAAGACAATTAAATATATTAGAAAATTTATTAGAAAGAATATTTGAAATATTTCCAAAAGCTTTTCCAATAATAAGATTTTTATTGAGACTATAGACCAATAGTTAAATTCAATTTCTCTTTTTTCTTTTTTATAATTATAAATGAATAATTTAATATATAATTGATTAACACTCCATTTTTATATTTTAAATGCCCGCGCCGGGATTAATGGCTGAAAGTTTGATGCCCTAACAAGATATAGCTGTTATTTTGAGCTATTGATGTTATAATCAAATAAACCAAATCTTTAATTATCAGATTTAAGTATATTATAATTGGGGTATTATTTATAAATAGAACCAAATCCAGTCTACTTTATATCTACTTTCTTTGTTTTACTTTACTTTTTATATCTTCATATTCTGTTATCTCAATTGGAAAATTCAATAATGTAAATACAGCAAACATGTATGCTGAAACTCTTTGGATCGATGCAGATAGTGATATAGGTACATTAAAGTTAAAAAATGGATTTCTTCACGGTAGGGATGAACAACAAGCTCACTACAATGAGTCGCTTATTGAAGCTCTTAATCCCGAAGAATGGCGATTATATAAATATCATTCTTATGAATTAGCAAAACAAAAACATGTAAACATAACATTTGGTCTTTCGGATCATTATGCATGGTATAAAGGAGGATTTCCAAATGCTGATCCATGGAATAACTGGACAGAATATGAAGAATACATACTTTATGTTATGCAAGTTTATGATTATTACTTTCCAGATTATCCTGTTGAATATTATGATATTTGGAACGAACCTGATCACCCATATTTCTGGACGGGAAACTACAATCAACTTTTAGAACTATTTTACAGGGCATATAATGTTGTAAAATCATACAAGCCTGATGCAAAAGTAGTTGGACCAAGCATATCATGGTTTAGACCGGGAGAAAGCGGTGTAGAAGGAATAGTAGATTTTCTAATTGATTTAGATGATATATATGGAGTAAGACTTGATGCAATATCATGGCATGAAAATGGTGGAACCTGGTATGATACAAGACCTGATGGTATACCAACAAGAGCTAAATATCTTCGCCAACAAATTCAATACCACTTCCAGAACTATTCGCCTGAACTACATGTAAATGAATTTATGGGAAAACAAGTACATCTTTCACCTGGTTGGAATGTTGGATTTTTATATTATATAGAAAAAGCAGAAATTGACAGATCCATGCGTGCTTGTTGGTGGATTTATTCAACAGATCCATATGACTATTGGTGCGACTGCTGGGCAGGATTGAACGGTCTTCTATTAAAAGATGGAGAAACACCTCAACCAGCATATTGGATATGGCTTAGACATGCGCAAATGCAAAACGAAATTAAACTAGATGTCTCATTTTCAGATGCTTATACAAATGTTATTGCAACTCGAAATCACTCCTCAAATATTATAAAATTATTAATCGGTAGATATCTAAAAACATCTTCTAATGTTGTAATAATAAACATAGAAGATTATTCGTTTTCACAATATGTTCTGGTGAGAATTGAAAAAGTCCCAAATGATCCAGATTTTTATCTGGATCCACCTATAGCTAAACCCATGCCTGAAGGACCTGAACTTATTACAAATGAAATTGTTGAAGTAAAAGATGAGTCAATTCAAATTAACATTGATGATTATATTGATGGGGATGCATATATAATTACAATTTTTCCCCCACCATCAAAACCAAAGATATCTGGTCCAGTATCAGGAAAACCAAAGACAGAACTAGATTACAAATTTTTATCATTAAGTCCTTCAGATTCTGATCTTTATTATTACATTGATTGGGGTGATGGTAATATAGAGGACTGGATAGGACCTTTTTCATCAGGTGAAGAAATCACAATTAGTCATAGGTGGAATAATAAAGGATCTTATACAATTCAAGCTAAAGTTAAAGATATATATGGACTTGAGAGTGATTGGGGATCTTTAAAAATTACAATGCCAAAATATAAATTATCAAATTTTGCATTATTTTATAAAATTTTTAAATTACTAAAAATTTTTAATTTTTCTCTTTAACAATCTAAAGCGTTAATTATTATCACACCCACACCGGGATTCGGCTTATGTTTGGGACTATTTTTCAATTTTCTTATATGTTAAGACTATAGCCTCATAATTATAGTTTGAAACTATTCAAATTTAATAACTGGAATAGAAATTTAAATGTTTTTTTTTAAAAGATTTACAATACTAGATTTGTAATAGTCTTTGTAGCAATTGGAATTTTTCTAAAAACCTCATAAACAAAGAACTATAACATGATGCTTTATTTTTTGGTATTGTTATTGTTAATGTTCTCCAATAACTTTTTTCATCAAAGATGTCTTTTGCTCTAATAGTATATGCATTTCTTTTATCCCATGTATGACTCACTACAACTTTTTCACCTGAAAAAAAGGAGCCAATCCTTTCTTAACATAATCTGTTTTCATACTACATCACACTACAAAATCATAAGATTCTTTTGCAGGTTTCCAATCAAAATAAATCCAATTGATAGTAATACCTCCACCCCATGGAACATCCATCCAAATAAATGTAAATTCTCCAGGAATAAATTTAGGAAGAATTCTAGCCCTTCCCCAGTAATTTCCAGAAATATGTGGAAAACGATTTAATCTGAGTTTATAATATTGAATAACTTCTACAACCATATCCTTATCATTATCAATAAAATTATTATTTATTATAGAGTTAAATCCAACGTCTTTTAGAATTACACCTATATCATTTCCAATTATTCTGTTATAGTTAATTAAATTATTTTCACTAGATGAACCAAGTTTAATTCCAGTATAATAATTATATCGAACTTCATTACCAGTAATTATATTATCAAAGGATCTGGAACATTCAATTCCAACCTTATTTTTTCCAATTACATTGTTTTTAATTGTATTATTATCACTACTAGAAAGGGAAATTCCATGGTAACTAAATTCACCCATTGTATTTTCCATACATAGATTGTGTTCAATAATGTTGTAATCACTGCCGTATAGATTAATTCCAAAATTCTTGTTTTGATAAAAATCATTATATGAAATATTATTGTTGTTACTATTTGAAAGTGTTAAACCGCCTTTACTTTCAATAACATCATTTCTGATAACAATACAACTATTACAATCAAATAGGATAATTCCTATATCTGTTTTTTGAATCCTTTGATTCTGAATTGTCATATGATTGCAATTGCCTAGAATTATCTGACCACATTCATAATCAATAATTTGATTATTCTTATTTTCCAGATAAACAAGTGGTTTATAATTAACAGTATTATTTTCAATAATATTCCCTGATGAATATACGCTAATACCGTCATTGAAAAAGGAGTTATTTTTTATGATATTATTACCATTGCGAATGTAAAGACCGCAATCGTTATTTAAAAATTTATTACCAATTATTTTGTTATTAGTTTTCTCATAAATTGTAATACCCCTATCATTGTTCAATATTATGTTTCCAGTAATTGTTGCAGAGTTGTTTCTAATATAAATCCCTGAAAAACCTTGATCATAACCTGTTGTTTGTATAGAAAAACCTGAAAAAAATACACCTTCTGCTGAGATTTTTATTATATCTGTTTCCCCATCTCCATCTATTAAGGTTGTTTCGCAGTTTTCTCCTTCCAAATTGATTGTTTTTTCAATAAACAGATTTTCATTATATGGTGATGAATCGTCATAAACAAAAACAGTATCACCATCACTAGCGTTTTCTATCGCATCCTGAATCCTAGTATAATTATCTGGACCAATTCCACCAACATACAAGATATTACCACTGGAAACAGGTGTAGAAGATTTCTTCACATTATTAAAAGCAGATGATGGGGTGATACCCATTAAGATAAATAATAAGACTATTCCAATTACAAGGATTTTCTTCATATTTCACTCCCAATCTATATTACCAATTGCAAATCCACTTACAGAATAATGCCAATCGTCACTATACCCAATAAAACCGAAGAATCGTTCAGCGATAATATGTATTGGATTTGCATTAAATTTAATAGCATCTAAAGGAAATAAAGGTTTTTTATATCCAGTAATTTCAAGATAACAATATGGATCACCCATAGTCCATAACTCAACTTTCTTTAATAAAATCCCCTCCGATTTACAATAATCCAACCCAACATAACCAGATATATGTGTAATAATCTCCTTATTATTATCCATTTGTCCAATCACATTATTATCTTTCAATATCTTATCATCAGAAATAGATATATCTTTTGATGTGACACTGTTTAAACCACTCAAACTAAAAAACAAAACAATAACACCCAAAGCAAGGGTTTTTACTAACCATTCTTTCTTCATAATTTTACCTCCCTCTCTGCAAAGTCAAATCTGATTAACGATATATAAATTCTATGCTATAAATTGTCATAGACTAATTATGGTATAATTTTTTTTAAATCAAAATTTATGATCCTTAGGCGCGAATCCAACACAAATTTTTATTGCAACAAATGTTTCATTTACTCGGAGGAAAAAATAATAATTTTAATGCCCGCGCCGGGATTTGAACCCGAGTCTGAGGCTCCGCAGGCCTCTAGGATATCCAAGCTACCCCATGCGGGCAAAAACGATTATTAATAACAAACTATACTCTCAAATTTGTTCTAGAAATCAAAAGTGAAAACATCAATTAATACATAACTATTTTGTATAATTAAAAAATTTTTGAAAGATCAATTAGTTAATAATCATATTAAAAGTAAATAATTTTGAAAACTAACCAGATATAATCTTTATTTAAAATTTCATTTTTTAAAAGTTTAAGCTTAATTTTTTTATTTACATCATCAAAAATATAATATGATTTATTACCAACAATTAGAGGATGAATCAATAAACTAATTTCATTTACAAAACCCTGATTTATTAAAATATTACTTAAAATTTTTCCACAATCTGAAAGAATAGTTTTAATCTTATATTTTTTAAATAAAAATTCAAGAGAATTTTTCAAATCTACTTTGTTTCTTCCAATAATATGATAATTATAATTTCTCTCACTTAAATAATTTATATATCTCTTTGGAGTGTTTTCTGATACTAATAAAATTACATCTTTACAAAACTCAAATTTCCTAACCTCATGAAGTAAACCAAATAATGAACCTTTAGAGTCAATAATAACCCAATATGGTAGGTTTACATTTCTTATAGGTTTATCAAAATCCTTTTTTTCTTCTAAAGAAACATTTCCATATAGCTTAATTCCTGCTTTAATTGTATTTGAACCAATAAGATGAGCATCAGGTTTGTATTTCCCAGCAATATTATAATGAATCTCCATATTAACTTCAAAATTTGTTAATGAGCCATCTAGACTTATTGAATTATGAACAATAATTTTTGGTAACATTTAAACCAACTTATTTATTTTTTTCAAAACCACATTTATAACAAATTGACCTATGACAAGATAGTGTTCCACCGCAACTAGGGCATTTCCATTTCTGTTTTTCTTTTTTTAAGAATTTTACCATTCCATTTTTTTTAATAAAACCTAAATTATCAATCATACTCATATTGTATTTAGTTCTATATCTTTTATCAATATGTTTGATTCTTTCACATGGATATTTTTTACAAAAATAGCAGAACATATAGTTATTTTCCTTTAACTCTTTACAATTTTTAATTCTACATCTGGCGATACTAACTGGTTTATCCTTATTAAATAATCGGCAACCCGGGCATTTATTTTTTTCTCTAAGATATGCCATGCAGATTCCACAATTCATTCCACAAACAGCAATTAGATCTGATTTTGTAGGTTTCTTATTCTTCATTTAAATTGAATAATAAAAAATGTATTATAAAGATTTACAATATTTTTAAAAAAATTTAATAAAATTATCTGAGACAAACTCACTATCTAATAATTTATTTTATAATATCAACTAAAGCTACTTTTTCAAGAATTAAATCTGCATATTTGTTATTCATTACTGTTTTTATTTCATTTTCTTTTATACCGAATCTTATAAGAGTTTTTTCATCTCCCTCAATTACATTGTCATTCCTTGCTAAGCAAAGCATTTCTAAAAAGTCTTTTATTATATGATTTAAAGTTTCATTTTTTTTATTATTAACAAAAACAAATACCATTTTTTCATTTCTAAGCTTTACACCAATTTTTTTTATCGCAATTTTAATTTGTCTTTCACCAGATGCATAAAGAAGAATTTCTTTTTCAAGTGAATTAGTAGTATTGGTTTTTCTTTCAATTGCTCTAAGTGCATGATCAACTGCAGATAAAATATGATTTTTACCAAAAACCAAATCTGCATCAAAAGTTTGAATTATAACATTATTTTTTTTAGCAAAAATACTAATTTTTTCTAAAAAATCATCAACATCTATGATTTTTCCTTTTGCACCAATTACTTTTATCATTGATTCCTCTTTTTCTTTTTTTTAACAAAAAACTCTGATAACTCTTTTTCTTCACCTTTATCACCCTCACCTATTTGACTTTTAATATTTTTTGCAATACCATCGCCTATTCCTTTAATTTGAGCTAGTCTTTTTACAGGTACACCACGTAATTCATTAATTGTCTTAAAACCTTCATTAAATAGTGCTCTTGCTCTAAATCTTCCTATTCCCTTTAAACTAACAAGATTTAAAAGCTCCTTTTTACAACCATACTCCACTCTTAAACTTAAGTCATTTATATCAGAGAGACAATTAAAATTATACATTCTTGCAAATTCTTTTGTTGCATGTAAAATCCAGCTCACTGTTTCAACTATGTTATATATATCTCCAGAACCAACATCATACTTAGTAATAATATAATCCTCAATAACCTCCTCAATCCAATCTTCAACTAAGGAAGCTGTTTTTAAATCACTTAAAAACCATTCATATTCCTCATTTGAAATATCAGGTTGTTCAATTAAGAATTCTCCTTTATGTCTTTCTGCTTTCTCCTCAACCCATAAATCAGCTCGTCTTAAATATAAAGATCTAACATCAGGTGTTGAGCATACTGCATGAAGTATAGATAAAGATGATATTTCACTTTTACATGATTTTTCTAGTGCATTTTTAAGAATTAATGCAGATAATGGATCAATATAAAGTGATGAAGTTCTTTTACCAAATAATGTTGGCATAAACTGTTTTTTATTTATTATTTCAACAAAACCATTAGTAGTTAAAAAATCAATAGCTTTATCAATTTCATCTTTTAATGTAAAAATATCAGATTGATGTGCATAAAAAGTACTGTCTATAAACTGGTACACACCTTCCATATTATCAACAAAATTACTTGCTATTGAAGAAAGTAAATGCATTCTAAGAGCAGATTGATTACCAAGTTTTGAAAAAATTGGTTCTGTATCACCTAATATATATTTATTAAAAATTTCTTCTTTTTGCCCCTCATTTTTTGCAATTGTTATTGCTTCACCAAATTTATCATACCTTGGCCTGCCTGCTCTACCTGCTTGCTGCTTGTATTCCAAAATAGGAATTGGATGCATTCCAAAATTAGGTTCATATCGCCAAAGGTCTCTAATAACAACCCGTTGAGCAGGAATGTTTACACCAGCTGCTAGAGTAGGAGTTGCAACAATACATTTAATTATTCTATCCTTAAAACCCTTTTCAACAATTCTACGCTGAACACTAGAAAGACCTGCATTATGAAAAGCAACACCTTTTTCCAGACAATAAAAAAGTTTTTTATCAACTGACGTTGATTCTGTTATATCTCTTTTATAAGATTCAATTAATTCTTTTATATTTTTTTTATCAATTTTTTTCAAATTGCTCTCTAATATTAAAGATAATTTATTTGCAACTGAAATAGTTGATTTACGTGTATTAACAAAAACAAGTATTTGACCTTTATTTAAAATGGAATTTTCTACTATTTTTTCTAAAGGTGTTTTTTCAGAGTCTTTAATAAATAAATTTTTACCGTCATCAAATTTAATCTCATTTTTATAAAAAACTCCTTCTCTTAAAGGAACAGGTCGCCAATCAGATGTAATAAGTTTACTATCAAGCCATATTGATAATTCTGTAGCATTTTTAATTGTTGCAGATAATGCAATTATCTGTGTTTTAGGGTTTAATGTTTTAAAATGCGAAATTATTACTTCAAGAGTTGGCCCTCGACTAGGATCATGAATAAGATGAATTTCGTCTATAACAAGAACCTTGATTTTATCCATCCAATTTACCCTGTGTCTCAAAAGAGAATCAGCTTTTTCAGAGGTACAAACAATTATATCAAATCGAGCAAGTCTAGGATCAGAATCATCAAGATCTCCTGTAGAAATACCTACTTTTAATCCAAGTTTTTCAAAAAGCTGAAGTTCTTCGTACTTTTCTCGGGCAAGTGCTTTAAGTGGTACAACATAAAGTGCTTTATCACCTACACTTAGTAGTTTATTTACTATTGCCAAATAAGCAACAAGACTTTTACCACTAGCAGTTGGAATAGAAAGAACAAGGTTTTCTCCTCTAAGAGCATAGGGTAATGCTTCTGCTTGAGGTGGGTAAAACTCTGATATCTCATGCTCTTTGAGAATCTCAATAATTCTTTGATCTAAATTAAGTTCTTCAAGATTCATCTAAACTCTGGTATAATGAAAGAGGTTATAAAACAAAATGCTTATTCAGGTTTAGTAAAATTATAAAGTGATATATATGGGACGAAGACAAACAATGATGGAGAAATATAAGCAACAGATGAAAGCTTATAGACGAAAAAGAACTATGCAAGACAATACTCCATTTCTGCCACTTTCTGGAATTGTTTATGTTATGGATTCACTTGATGCAACAAAAAAAATGAAAGCTGAAGTTTTAAAAACACGAACAAAACAGCATAGAGAGATTATAGATAGTTTAGCATGTCCTGTTTGTGCAAATCCTATGCAATGGGATTCAAGGTGGGAAGCTTTTATTTGTGAAAAGCATGGTAAAAAAGCAATTTATGAAATTGTATCAGAGAGTTAATAATTTTAAGACACTTTAAGTACTTCTTATTATATTATCGGTCGGTGACTTATTTATGGTTGAAGAAAAAATTGGAGTTGTAGAGCATTTCTTCACAAACGTTAGTGTAGCTGCTATTAAAATTACAAATGGTGAACTTAAAGTAGGTGATACTATTCACATTGTTGGAGCCCATACTGATATAAAACAAAAAATTGAGAGTATGCAGATTAATAGAGTAGCTGTAACATCTGTTAAAGTCGGCGATGATGTTGGTATTAAATTAAATGATAGAGCAAGAGAGCATGACGTTGTTTATAAAATAAATGAGGAATAGAAAATGAAGGAGTTAGCAGAAGTAAGAACATTAAAAGTAAATCGATATTTAATAATTGATGATGAGCCATGTAAAATACTGAGTATTTCTACATCTAAACCAGGTAAACATGGTGAGGCAAAAGCAAGAATTGAGGCAGTTGGAATTTTTGATAACCAAAAAAGAAGTGTTGTTCATCCGGTTAAACATAAAGTTGGTGTACCAATGATAGATAAAAGATCAGCTCAGATACTTTCAATTATGGGTGATAATGTTCAATTGATGGATATGGAGACATATCAAACCTTTGAAATGGCTATACCTGAAGAACTAAAAGGTCAATTGGAGCCCGGTAAAGAGATTCTATATCTTGAAGCACTCGGAAGGAAAAAAATAACTAGAACATAAAAACAATTTTTTCGACTTATATGAATTTCCCAAACTATTTTGCAGATGCTGAATCAAGTTTTGATGAAGCAAAATTTGTCATATTTGGAGTTCCATATGACAAGACTTCTTCTTTTAGATTAGGTGCAAGCAAAGCTCCAGATGAGATGCGACAGGCCGGTTGGAATTTTGAAACTTATAATTTAAAAACCGGTTTTGATTTAAGAGATGCTAAATTCCATGATTATGGAAATTTAGATGTAAAAGATGTTTCTCCCAAAGAGATGATACAAAAAGTAAAAGAATTAGCATCAAAGATTGTTTCTAAAAACAAAATCCCTATTGCTTTGGGTGGAGAACATTCTATTACTTCTGGGATCATCCAAGCCTTTCCTAGAGATATTTCTGTTGTTTCACTTGATGCTCATCTTGATTTTAGAGGAATTTATGAAAATGAGTCTTATAATCATGCATGTATAACAAGACGCATTGCTGATCATGTTGGAATTAAAAATGTAGCAGTACTTGGTATTAGATCTGCAGAAAAAGAAGAATTTGAGGAAGCAAAAAAACAAGAGCTTTTTTATATCGATGCGTTTGAAATTAAAAAAGTTGGTATTAAAAAATCGTTAGATAAAACAAAAAACTTTCTTAAAAATAAAAAAATATATCTTAGTTTGGATATAGATGTTTTAGATCCTTCATTTGCACCAGGTACTAGTACCCCTGAACCTTTTGGATTGGAGCCTTCAGATGTTATAGAATGTATAGAATTTTTTTCTTCAAATCTTATTGGATTTGATGTTGTAGAGGTTTGCCCTTCTTATGATATGGGTCAAACTGCGTTATTAGCAACTAAAATTGTTAGATATGTGATTGAATTTATTTCAAAAAGTTAGAGGTAATTTAATATATAATGATTTTATTCAGCATCGTCATGCAGAAAGAAAAATTAGCAATTATAGGATTAGTAGTAATAGTTATTGTAGCTTTATCAGCATTTATAATTATACTATATGGCGGAGACATTTTTAACAATTTATTTGAAAATGAAGATGAAGTTTCAGCAAAAGATGATTCAATAGTTTGTTATGAAAATAAAGACAATAATATAAGTAGAATAATTTCTAATGATAGATATAAAAATTTAAGTTCATTTGAGAATCAAGTTAAGATAATAACACAACCTAAAAACGGATTAATAAGCATTTCAAATGATGCAATTTTATATAAACCTAATAATGATTTTCTTGGAGTAGATTCATTTGTTTATAAAATAATTGATCAAAATGGAAAGTCTTCTCAAGCTACTGTTAAAATCCAGGTTGAAATTGCTAAGATTGAGATTGGTGATTGTGCTGATGTTTATTATGTTGGTAGGTTTACTAATGGTACAGTATTTGATACAAATATCAAGGAAGTAGCTAATTCCTCAGGAATTTATAATGAATCAAATCCATATACACTAGCTAATGTCTTTATAGATCCAAATTTTGAATTCTATCCTCCTGATGGTTATGAAATAAATTATTCCTCAGAATATATCAAAGGTTTTCTTAATGGTTTAATCGGAATGCACGAAGATGAAAAGAAAAATATAACAATTCCTCCTGAAGATGCATATGGTACTTGGAATGTATCTTTAGCTGAAGAATTTATGATGGATAGCATCCCTCTTGATAATATTATAGAAAATAATGTTACTGAGAATATAACAGATTTTTCAAGTTATTACCCGGATGTAACTGTTATTGAAGGTGCTACTTTTGATTATGGTTTAATTGCATTTGGATATGAAGGTATTATGAATGCAACCATTTTAAATGTTACAGATACGGATTTAACTTATCGACTATTAGTTGATAATGGTACAACAATTAAATTACCTTTGTTTAACTGGAATGTTACTTTTATTGTTGAAAATGATACTGCTTTTACTATGCATTCTGATGTAG
>WOR8_10004996_pt1 | contig 14933 bp, 18 predicted proteins | sample DeeMarSeWOR38_10_FD_19890 | JGI IMG/M metagenome (IMG submission 19890) | reverse complement strand
GCCAACCCGATCCCTCAAAGCAACCGCTGAAGACCCGGGTCAGCTAACGGTATTCAGTGAACCGCCGGGTTTAAACATCAAATTGGATGGGAAATTCGTCGGACAGACACCGATGCGAATTAATCGGGTCGATGCGGGGATCCATCAATTACAGGTCGGGGAGTCTGTCACCGAAATCTATGTCGAACCGGGCCAACCATTTCATATTAGCCTGTTTAAGAATAAATTTATCCAATTCCAGGTTGCCAAAAAAGAAGCATCAGGAGCCGGAAAAGAATTAACCGCTGAAACCCCGGCCCCGCAGCCCTCCTCTGGTCATTTAAAAACAAAGGAAGAAAACCGCAAGGCCTGGGAACGGTGGATGCTTTTTGTCAATGGCAGTTCCAATCATTTTTGACGACGACGCCTTTTCCTTAAAGAATCCTGTAATACCTTCATTGATCAACAGATCCTATCCATTTTTTGTCTGCTCCCCGGGGTCCCGGATCGGTTGATCGCTAGCCGGGAATCGCTTCAGCTGCCCGTTTATTGCGATCACCTAAGACACTTTGTATTCCGTCAAAATTAAGACCGGCCATATCCTTTTATGTACACAGCGGTGTTTTGCGGTGTCAGAAAAAATCAAATATTATCAGATAATTACGTTTTATATGGCAATGGATGTATATAAAAGTGCACAAAATTGGCCCCATTTCTTTTGGGTAGCGTAAAAAAATGAATGGTTTTTCATTTTTTTATAACAACATAACTATCTAATATATATATAATAACCATTTTTAACCCAAAATTAACGGCCCGCTGATGAGATATTGGCAGGAAAATTGCTCTAAATTTAATTTTTGCATATTTCCAACCTATTGGGTTTAGGGGCAACCAAAATGGAACGCAGAAATCACCAACGCTATGGGGTCAAACCGGGAACTTTTGCTATTCTCAGATCCACATCCATCGAATTGAGCAAAATAAAAGACATGAGCATGGGGGAGATTGCCTTTGCGGTGATCAAATCCAAACCCATTAAAATGGGTCAGATAACCAATATCTCAGAAGATGGGCTTGCGTTTCATTACATCGATCGTCAGGATGGATCCAACAGCCTGTATAAAATGGACATCTTATTTGCCGGAGAGGCATTTTATCTGGATCGGCTGTTGTTTAAACCGGTTTTCGACATCGCGGTTGAAACCGATATCCATCTGAATTCGTTTTCCATTCGTAAATGCGGTGTGCAATTCGGTGAACTGAATCACCGACAACGATCTCAATTGGAGTATTTCATCTGTAACCATACACTCGACGCTGCCGATTTCAAGCCGGCGTTTCAGCACTGGAATGATGCAAGAATGATGCTGTGTAAACCCAATGAAATGGTCGAATCAATCGTTTAAACGCTCTATGGCTCAATCTATTGCCCACCTGATGAAAAATAAAAGAAAATATCCACGAAAGTTTTGTTCAGAGTCCTCATTTTTTGCTACCCGTTATGGCGTTCACGAATGTTTCATAAAAAATCTGGGCAGCAAAGGCGCATTTATTGAAACGGATTTATTTTTGCCGGAGGGAAATGTCGTGACAATCGCCTTGCCCGCTCACGGTACCCAAAGCAGCCTCAAACTGAAAGGCAAAGTCGTATGGGCGGGTCAGTATGGTTTTGGTGTTGAATTTGGAGAATCCATTCTAATTTAAATTTTACCATCAAGACCATCCGGATACGAGAATATACGATGATGTGATTCTGCCTCACACCCAAGTCTGTATCTTCCCAGCACGCCTGTTAGCCCATTCCGGCGCTCTTTATTAGAACCCATCTCAAAAATGTCTTTTGGCCCAATATCTTTGTTGGAGCCTCGTTTCAAATCCTCGACACCCAACAATATGCCTCCGGTTTACGACCCACCAAAATTCTGTTCAAACCCTGACGTTCTAACAACTGCCAAATTGTGACATAAATTACACAAACAATGCCACTTTTTTTTCAGACTCCGATGAACCACTGATTCCCGCAGGAAGATAAGTATTCGTAATTTAATGCAATATCTTATTTTTTTATATAAGCGATTGTATTTGCACGATTTTTGCTTAATTTGCTTAAATAGGAGAAATCAGAGGGGATGTATTTTACCGATCTCAAATACTCCCCGCTGCAGTTTTACCAATATTTCTATATAACCATATATCTATAAGCGACGACATATACGGAGCCGGAGTCGAGATTCACACCGAGAATGAGGTCAGAACTATATGGGTAAAAAAATGGATTGTCTGAACCAAAAAGGATTTACTTTAATTGAATTAATTTCTGTAATGATAATCATGGGTGTCGTTGCATCCGTATCCATTCAGAAATTCGATATCGTCTCCGATACCGCAGGTGTAAAGGCATTGCATCTGGGAATTAAAGAACTCAATATCAGAGAATCCTTAACATGGTCGAATATCAAAATTTCTACAGATGGGTACACGAATGACGCAGATCTATGGTCCGCAGTCGAACCGGATCTGGTTCTGGGTGGCAAGTATCGTTGGGATCCCGGCCCGGATAGAGATGCGGGGGGCACCCTGCACTTCCAATCGTATTCCATAGGGCTTAACCGACAGCCATCAACTGCAACAGCCGCGGCTAAATGGAAACCGTAATCCCCTTTTCCGCCGGCATCCGATCTGAAAAAGCAGGGTCGCCAGGCGGCCCTGCTTTTTTTTTGCTGTCTACAAGACCAGCGACTCGATAAATTCCAGTAGCTGGTTAAGGTTCTGGCAGGGGCGCACTTCGTCACAACTTTCCATATAGGTGCGCATTTCACTGTCGCCCGTGTACCAGAAATATTGGGTCTCCGGATTCAGCCAGATCACCCGCCGGCTTCTTTCCCGCATTTCATCTAGAATTTTTTCCTGCGGATTGGCGTAATTGGTTCGCCCGTCACCGATAATGATCAGGGTTGTTTTTTTATTGAGGATATCCATGTAGCGGTTTTTAAACTGCCGAAAGGTCAACCCGTAGTCGGTTGCCGCGTTGTATTCAATGCTGGCTTCTTTGAGAATTTTTTCAATGGCCTGATTGATTTCATGATCCTCAAAAACACGGGTCACCTCATCTAATCCCGCTACAAATACAAAACTGCGCACCTGGGTAAAGCATTCCTGCAGCGAATAAAGCATATTTAACATGAAGCGGGCCGCCGACCAGACGGATCCGGAGACATCGCACAGGGCAACAATTTTGGCTTTGCGCAGCGGGCGACGTCGATAGAACAATTCAATCGGGATCCCCTGATAGGCGGCTGCCCGGCGCAGCGTTTTTTTGATATCCAACATGCCCCTGTTGCGGTGAGCATATCGTCTGCTGATGGTGTCCTTTAACTTGCGCACCAGCTGTTCGATCACCTCCCGCATGGTCTCCACTTCTTTTTGGGTCAGGGATGCAAAATGGATCTCCCCCAGCTGATCCAGTCGCTTTCGATAAGAAACATTCTTTTGAGCGCTATCCGCATATGTGCGGCGGTCATGGGTTAACAACCGGCGCGCACTTTCCAGACGATTTTTAAAGTGTGCGTCTAAATCCCGACGCGCTTCCCAGTTCATCTGATCCCGATGATCGGCAAAAAACTGCTCCAGCGCCGCTTCAGCCGCACTGAGCCCCAGCATGATTTCAAGACGCTGCGTCACGGCCCCCAAATTGGACCCCGGACCGCGGCTTTGCTCGTCAGCGTTTGCCCCGATCTGCTGAAGCTGTTCAAGATATGCCAAGGGGTCGCCGTCTAAAAAATCGAGCAATGCCTGAAAGGTCGCATTTTCTTCCCCTGCCGGCGACAGCGCTTGCAAAATATCCTGGATCTGTTCCGCAAGCGGCTCGGAGCCGACGATCGAAGCATCCTGACGCAGCTCGTGGAAAAACATTTGATAAAGCCGGTCGAAATGATGCTGTTCCCTGCGGCTTTTGGCGAAATTGGCACGCAAAACCGCGGCAAACTGGGGCTCTTCCATGATATCGACCAATCCCAACTGATTCAGGCAATCCAGAACCTCCGAGGTCGATACCCGCAAACCCGCTGTACGGGCACAGGAGACAAAATTTAAAACGAGGTTGACCATCAGAAAAATGCCTAAAGTTTGAAATGCCTAAAATGACTAAAATAAAAATAGGATCCAATCATTATAAAAATTTTAGGCATTTTAGATCATTTTTTTATTTGATTAGCTGATCCAGCTTCCCCCCCACCAGATCCGCATCGGCCCGATATTTGAGGATCACATTCAAGGTATCCCTCACCACTTCCGAAGACAGGTCCTCGATTTGAAGCGCTATCAGCGCCTGCGCCCAGTCCAGGGTTTCCGAAACACAAGGCTTCTTTTTCAGGTCGAGGTCCCGAACCTTGTGGATGGCATCGATCAACTGACCGGCCAGCCGATCCTTAATCTGAGGAATTTTAAGCCGCACGATTCGCATTTCAAGATCGCGGTCCGGATAATCAATGTACAGGTGGATACAGCGCCGCTTCAAAGCGTCGCTCATATCGCGCGAATCATTGGACGTTAAAAATACAAAGGGGATATTACGTGCCGTGCGGGTGCCCAGTTCGGGAATGGATACCTGAAAGTCACTCAGCACTTCTAATAGAAACGCCTCGAATTCAGGATCGGATTTGTCGACTTCATCCACCAGTAAGACAACCGGTTTTGCGGATGAAATGGCCTGCAGCAGCGGTCGCGGTTGAATAAAGCGTTCTGAGAAAAACGCATCTTCCTGGGCCGCTATGCGATCCACTGCTTCCGGCAGATTTTGCGCACCGGAAACCACATCGTCAATTTTTTCTTTCACCATCTGGGTATAAAGCAGTTGTTTGGCATATTCCCATTCATAAAGTGCTTTGGTTTCATCCAGCCCCTCGTAACATTGCAGGCGGATCAATTCGCGTTCCAGGCTGCGGGCGACGGCTTTTGACAATTCGGTTTTACCCACGCCGGCAGGGCCTTCCACCAGCACCGGTTTCTGGGTGGCCTGGGCCAGAAAAACAACGGTGGCAATCGTTTTTGAACAAATGTAGTCGGCGGCCTCCAGCGATGCGGCCACATGATCAACATCCTTAAATCTTTTCAATTTTTTACCCATTCAGATTCACCCTGTTCTATCGTGCGATGTCTTGCAGCATTTTTAGAAGGATTTATGGCACAATAGCACACCGCAGGTTCAGATTAAAGATAATATGTAGAAGAAACGGTGGATCATCTATTGACTTCTAAAGGGGGGCAAGATGAAAGGCAACGCAAAGAATTTAATCAATGAGCGGTTGTTTTATCTTCTGATTTGATTTCTACTTGATATTGTAGTAGTTCCAAATTAATTTGAGTATTCGTTTTATTCAATGCACAGCCTTTCCAGTTCTTTTTACTTTTCGGCTGCCAGATCAGGACAGACAGAAAACAACTCGACCTTTCTTTATCGCATCCAATACGGCAGGAGCCACCCACCATGACAAAATTTAAGCGATTTCATCTCAAAAACGAAATGCTGTTTGCCAACCTGTTGGCAAATTTAATCGCAGTATCCTTTTTTCAAGTGCTGATGTTTCGGGCAGAACCCGATCCACCGGAATATATCTGGCAAAATCCGGTGGTCGAAATGATTGATATTATGTTTACCCCGGCTGCATTCATCTTTGTCGTGATAATGACGCTGCGCTATGAGCGACCTGTGCGAAAATATTTAGAGGCGAAGTTTGCAAATAGATCCGTATCCAAAGATTTAGAGGAAACCACACGCCGCAAAGTCCTGAATGAACCCTATGTTTTGATATGCTTGGATTTAAGCATGTGGTTATTGTCAGCCATCGTCTACTCGTTTATTTGGTGGGTATGGGATGCGGGTTCCTATTGGATCCATCGCTCGTTGTTTATGAGCCTGAGCACCGGCTTCATTACGGTTACCCTGGCATTCTTTCTGCTCGAGCATGTATTGCAGAAGCGATTGGCCCCCTATTTTTTTCCGGAAGGGGAATTGTCGGGCATCCCGAAAACGTTGCGTATCAGAATACGAACCCGGCTGGTCGCCCTTCTTTTTGCCTGCAATTTGATACCCCTTTTTTCAATACTGCATATCTTTCATCGGATAACAAGCACCGAATATGATCCATTGACTCAGTTGCAAATTTTACGGTCTGCCATATTTGTGAATGCATCTATTTTCATCATTACTGGGATAGTCCTGACGATGCTGGTCAGCCGAAATCTGACCCTGCCGTTTGGCGAAATCATTGAGTCTTTGCGGCAAATCAGAAACGGGCACTTTGACAAGAAAGTACAGGTTACGACCAACGATGAAATCGGCTATACCGGAGATGTCATCAACGAAATGACCGAAGGGCTAAAAGAGCGTGAGCGCCTGCAGCAATCCTTGGATATCGCCATGGAAGTCCAACAACACCTGCTGCCCGCAAAAGCGCCTCAAATAGACGGCTTAGATATTGCCGGCATCAGCATCTACTGTGAGGAAACCGGGGGAGATTATTACGATTATCTGCTGACCCCTGAAAACGGCCAGAAAAAGGTCTGCGTGGTGGTCGGCGATGTCGCCGATCACGGCATCCCATCGGCGTTGCTCATGACCACGGCGCGGGCTTTCCTGCGCCAGCGCACTTCGAAATCGGGCGAACTGGATCAGGTGGTCGCTGATGTAAACCTTCAGTTGACCCGCGATGTCGAAGATTCCGGAAGATTCATGACGCTGTTTATCTGTGAGATCGACCGCCACAATAATATCATTCACTGGGTCAACGCCGGTCACGACCCCGCGATGATCTTCGATCCCGAAAGCGGCCTGTTTGAAGAACTCAGCGGCAATGCACTGCCGCTGGGCGTTTCCGAGATGGCGGCCTATCAAAAATTCGATAAGAAGATTGTGCCGGGTCAAATCATCATGATGGGAACCGACGGTATCTGGGAGGCCCAGAACCCGCAAGGCGAAATGTTCGGCAAAGCGCGTTTTAAAGATATTATCCGGGAAAATGCCGTTCGGTCGGCAAAAAATATCATTCAGGCGGTTATCAAGGAAGTCGACCGCTTCTGTCACCCGCTGGAAAAAGCGGATGATGTTACCCTGGTGGTTAGCAAAATTATGTAAAATTTATTACAAAAATAAATCATGGATTCACCGCAGCGACGCAGAGGCCGCAGAGTTTTTTTTTGAAGAAACTTTCTTTCTGCGTGCTCTGCGTCTCTGCGGTGAGCTAAATTAAGACAGGAGGAACGGATGGACAACCCCATAGAAAACTTCTGGCAGATCCGATTGGCGGATGTAAAAACGGCACTGGAAGCCAATAATTTTGAAGTGTTCTTAGCGGAAAAAAAAGAGGATGTGCATAAAATCGTCCTGGAAGACCTTATCCCGCAACTCAAGCCCAGCACCATATCCTGGGGCGGTTCCATGACGTTTACCGGGTCGGGCCTTTATAAAGCGCTCAAAGACAGATCGGATATCGAAATCTGGGACACGTTCGCCGGCAAGATTTCTGATGATGAAAAAAATCAACTGCGCCGGCAGGCGCTGCATGCCGATTTGTTTATCACCGGAACCAATGCCGTCACCGAAGCCGGACAGCTGGTGAACCTGGATATGATCGGCAACCGAATTGCGGCGCTGACCTTCGGCCCTCGCTGGGTCATCATTGTGGTCGGGCGCAACAAAATCGTGCCCGATCTGGAGGAAGCCATGTTGCGGGTGAAAAATTATGTCGCCCCCACCAATTCCATGCGGCTGGATAAAAAAACGCCCTGTGTCAAAACATCTTTTTGCGAAGAATGCAAAAGCCCGGACCGTATCTGCAACACCTGGACCATTACCGAAAAGTCATTTCCCAAAGGCAGGGTAAAAATCATACTCATTAACGAAGATTTGGGACTTTAGGAGGTAGATAAAATGAAAATCATGGTGGGCTTCGACGGATCCAACGTATCCAAAGCAGCTTTAAAGCTGGCCGCAGAGCGTGCGCAAGCATTTGATGCCCAAATTCTCTTGGTGCAATCCATGGTTGGCGGACCGGAGGTGCCGAAAAGAGATTTTGAAAACGCTGAGCGCGAGTTGGGATATCAAAAAAGTCAATTAAAGAACAAAAACATTGCCTGCGAATCCCTGCTGTCGATCAGAGGCCTGGAACCCGGGGAGGATCTGGCCAGATTGGCGAAAGAACAACAGGTAGGCGAAATCATCCTGGGAGTTAAACGCCGGTCAAAAGTCGGTAAACTCATATTTGGCTCGACCGCACAGTATGTGATATTGAATGCGCCCTGTCCGGTCGTGACGGTTAAGTAAGGTTTCTGCCGACCCGTTAAATCGATAAAAAGAATTTCTGCTTGACATGAAATTGTCCTTTATTTAAACCAGTGGTCAGGGAGTATTTTCATTCCAAGCGTGTCATTCCCGCGAAGGCGGGAAACCAGGTATGTTTTATATTTGGATCCCCGCCTGCGCGGGGACAAGGCCTGGATGCTCGCCTGGCGCGGGCATGACGAAGGAACTCCCAGACCGCTCATTTAAATATCTTTGAATCATCGAGCAGGGGTGGCCGTATTTAGCCTGAGATTATACCCTTGGAACCTGATCTGGGTAATTCCAGCGAAGGGACTGCGGAACCGATCCGCATCACATCGTCGATCAAGCCGCTTCCCGCTGGAAGCGGCTTTTTTTGTTGCCAGCAGGATTTGAAATCAGGTTCATTAATTTACGGATGGGGAGAGAAAAATTATGGAACATCTAAACGAAAAAGCGGCACAAAATCTGGCCGCCATAAGAGCGCAAAAACCGCTTATTCATAACATTACCAATTATGTGGTCATGAATTACACGGCCAACGCCCTGCTGGCAATGGGTGCTTCACCGGTAATGGCTCACGCCCAGAATGAAGTTGAAGATATGGTTGCCTTTGCCGGCGCGCTGGTGCTCAATATCGGCACGCTGACGGACGACTGGGTTCATTCCATGATAAAGGCCGGCAAGAAAGCAACCGAACAGCAAACGCCGATTATTCTCGATCCGGTCGGCTCCGGGGCCACGCCGCTGCGGACAGACTCCGCCAAAAAAATTATCGCGGAAAGCCGGGTCAGCGTCATCCGCGGCAATGCTTCAGAGATACTTTCCCTAAGGCACGCCGAATCCAAAACCAAAGGGGTGGATTCGATTCATTCGGTGGATGAAGCCGCCAAAACCGCAACCGTGCTGGCCCAGGAGCTCAACACCACCCTGGCAATCACGGGGCCGGTGGATCTGATCACCGACGGTGACCGGGTGCTCCGGGTTAAGAACGGGCACCCCCTGATGGGCTATGTCACCGGAACCGGCTGTACGGCCACCGTGACCATCGGTGCCTTCTTAGCCGTCGACGATGACCCGCTCAGTGCCACGGCAACTGCGCTGGCCTATTTTGGTCTGGCCGGTGAAGTTGCCGGACAAAACGCCGGCGCACCGGGCAGTTTCATGATCCAGATGATCGATGCGCTTTATACGATCACCCCCAAAGCGCTTGAAACGGGCTGTAAAATAGAAGCCGATGAATAACGCTGCTGGCTGCTTATTCAAGGCTCAGGGTTCTGGGTTCAGAGGTTAGTTCACAGAAGACAGCTGTCAAAAACGAAAGTAGGGTCGGCCTCCGTGCCGACCTCTGAACGGCCGGCGCAGAGGCCCGCCCTACTTCTGGACATAGAACCTTTGAACCCTCAAGCCGAAAGGCAGGGGCAAGCCTGATGAAATTACAAAACATCGACTATTCATTGTATCTGGTAACCGACCGGGGCTTGGCCCGCGGCCGCAGCACCCTTGAAATTGTCAGCGCCGCCGTTCACGGCGGCGCCACCGTCGTGCAATTACGGGAAAAGGATTGTTCTACCCGGGATTTTATTGAACAGGCCCTGACCATTAAAGAATTCCTCAAGGACCGTGGCGTCCCCCTGATCATCAACGATCGTGTGGATGTTGCCCAGGCCGTAAAAGCCGATGGTGTGCATCTCGGGCAAACCGACATGCCGCTGGAACTGGCCAAAAAAATCCTGGGAGATTCGATGATCATCGGCATATCGGCTGAATCATTGGAAGACGCCGCCGAAGCTGAAAAAGGGGGGGCCGACTACCTGGGCGTCAGCCCCATTTATGCGACCCCCACCAAAACCGATACGTCACCGCCCCTGGGCCTGGAAGGACTGCGGGAAATTCGCAAGGCGGTCCGGCTCCCGCTGGTCGGCATCGGCGGTTTGAACCGGGACAACGCCGCCGAAGTCATCCGCAACGGCGCCGACGGCGTGGCCGTCGTTTCGGCGATTGTTGCCGCCGACGATCCTAAAACGGCTGCAGCTGCGATAAAGCTAACTATTAAAGAGGCCCAACAGACATGACACTTAAAGAAATCGGCGAATTCGGTTTTATTAAAAAAATCAGCCGCGGCTGTTTGATTCGACCGGACAACATTATTAAAGCCATCGGTGATGATGCCGCTGCATTTACAACCGCGCCCGACCAGCTGTCATTGATCACGACGGACCTGCTGGTGGAGCGCGTTCATTTCCTGCGAGCAGCCATCTCCGGATTTGACCTGGGCTATAAATCTTTGGCCGTGAACCTGAGCGACATCGCCGCCATGGGCGGCACCGCCCGGGAAGCATTTGTCAGCATTGCCATCCCCGATGATTGCCACCTGGATTATCTCGAAGCCATATACACCGGCATCAAAGATCTCGCCGCCGGATTCGATGTCAACGTTCTGGGCGGGGACACCACCCGCTCAAAAAAGGACTTGATCATCAATATCGTGGTGCAGGGCATCGTAGCAAAAGAAGAGCTCTTGTGCCGCGATGCCGCCCGGCCGGGAGATGTGATTTTTTCCACCGGCTTTCTGGGAGACAGTAAAGCCGGATTGTATCTGATATTAAATGAAGTTGCCGCCGACACCGAATCGCTGGAAGCATTGCTCATGGCCCACCGGGTACCGCAACCCCATCTGCGGCAAGGTCGTTTTCTCGCCCGCCAGACCGGCATTCATGCCGCCATCGATACCAGCGACGGCTTGAGCTCTGACCTTGCCCATATTGCCGAAGAAAGCCGGGTGGGTGCCCGCCTGTATGCGCAGAAAATTCCCATTTCGCCAAACCTGAAAGATTTCTGCACCCGTTTTGATTTTGACCCAATCGATTACGCCCTTTCCGGAGGTGAGGATTACACCCTGCTGTGCACAATCGCACCGGCGAATGCAGATAAAATTTCAAGTGCTTTTGAAAAAGAATTTAAACGCCCGCTTTTTGCCATCGGAGAAATAACCGCAGAAAAACAAATGGAGGTCGTCTATCCGGACGGTAAAACCAAACCCCTGACCCCGACGGGTTGGGATCATTTCAAGGCCAAAGAAAATGATTGAAGCTTCGCAACATCAGAAAACCTTCAGACAGTATTGTAAAGTTCTGACCATCGCCGGCTCCGACAGCGGCGGCGGCGCCGGCATTCAGGCCGACCTGAAAACCTTTTCAGCCATCGGCTGTTATGGCATGTCGGTCATAACGGCCCTGACCGCCCAGAATACCCGGGGCGTAAATGGCATCCATGCTGTCCCGGCGGCCTTTGCCGTGCAGCAAATTGAAGCGGTGTTCAGTGATATGGGCGCCGACGCCGTCAAAATCGGGATGCTTTACTCGGCCGAGCTCATCGAGGCGGTGGCCGAGGCGCTTAAAAAGCACCGCGCCCGTAAAATCGTGCTGGACCCGGTCATGGTGGCCCAGAGCGGCGATAAACTGCTGCAGGACGATGCCATCGAAGCCATCAAAACGCATTTGATGCCACTGGCAGATGTGGTGACGCCCAATATACCGGAAGCTTCCGTCCTGTGCCGAAGGCTGTTAGCACAATGGAGCGATATCGAGAGCGCTGCCAAAACTCTGGCGCAACACGGCAGCCGCAGCATTCTGATTAAAGGCGGCCACGGGGATGAGAACAAAAGCACCGATCTTCTTTTTCTGGCCCGTGAAAATCGCTTTGTCAGCCTGACGGCCGACCGCATCAAGACCAACAACAACCACGGAACCGGCTGCACGCTGTCATCGGCGATTGCCAGTTATATGGCAAAGGGCAGAGATATCGAGGCAGCCGTTCAAAAAGCCAAAACGTTTATGAACCAGGCCATCGCCGCCGGCGCGGCCTATCAACTCGGACACGGACACGGCCCGGTGCATCATTTCTTTCAATGGTGGGAGTAAAGTAGACAAAAATTACAGTTTCAAGAGATCCATGGCATATCACAAATTTATGCTTTTCTTTGATATTCTCAATCGCCAGTTTCCTGTATCCTTAATTTTGATTGAAAAAGCCCATCGATTTGGATATAAATTCGAACAACCTATACCTGATCCTGCTATTCCAATTGGTCTGGAGCGGTTCTCAAACTACGGAATCGAATCTGGTTCTTATCTGATTTTTGTGCTCCTCCAAATAATCCACATACTGAGTACATCTGCTTAAAACACTAACAAAGGGAGGTGTATGATGCCCACATATGAGTTCTTCTGTGAAAAATGTAAAAAGTCTTTTAGCGCAGTCCTTTCTATTGCCGAATATGAAAAGAAAAAATACAGTTGCCCAAAGTGTAAAGCTAAAAAATTGAAGCAAAAAATTTCGTCCTTTCAGACGGTAACTTCAAAAAAAAGTTGATTATTATTGAGATACTGTTCTCAACAAATGGGATTAATATCACAAGTCCGCTGTTTTGGTGATATTCTCAGAGATGTGAATTTAGCATTTGTAAGTTATTGATTTTATTATATGCGAAACTGCTAAAATCGCCATTTTTTGGCTTTTTCGACAGTCTCTCAATATATCACCAGTGTCCAGAATCCTCATTTTTGATTGAAAAATCCCATCGATTTGGATATAAATGCGTATTATCTGTTTCTGATGCTCCAATCCAATCTGATCTGAAACGGTTCTCCATTTCCAGAATCGAATCCGGTTCCACCCTCTGATTTTGAGTTCCTTGAAAATAATCTACAATGTTACGTAATACCGTATTTCTGAGAATGACTTTACACAGCAATACTGTGCTCACCGAATTTCAATTGGCAACTATTTGTGATGAAAGGATATGTCGGAATAATCCCATCTTAAAATAAACAACAAAAAAGGAGAAAAACTATGGAAAAAAAAATCATCAATTATGAGACGATGCTTATGGTTGCAAAAGCAATTTCTCACTCCAAAGACCCAGAAGAAGTTGCTTTAATGACGGTTGAAAGCATTAAAACAGCGATGAATGTAAAGGGTTGTGCTCTGTTTTTGTTCAATCGGAAAACAAATGAATTAAAGCTAGCCACTTCATTCGGATTGAGCGAGGAGTACATCAATAAAGGTCCCGTGAGTGCCTGACGTTATGGATGATCCAAGAATCCAATATCCTAAAGAAGCTCAAAAAGAAGGAATCTCCTCTATACTTTCAGTGCCAATCGTTGTTGGGGGTAGATTAATCGGGGCTGTACGTGTTTACACAAGTGAACCCTGGGAGTTTACGCTGGATGATGTGAATTTTGTTCAAGCGCTGGCCCAAATAGCCAAAGGATTAAAAAGCAGCATCGAAGTATTGAAAACCATGAAAGAAGTCCAGACCCAGCGATCTACAAGAAGAACTCCCTATGAGGGCGTTCCTACAAGTGTTTCATCGGAAGAACTTGGTGAGAGGGAATAAGTGTCAAATATCTGCATATTTTGAAGTTTTCATTTATTCTCATAAAATGTCGAAAAAGCCTTAATCAGTGATCTTGATGTTTGTAAGTTATTCATAAAAAAATGCAAAAACACTGAAATTATCATTTTGGGTCTTATCCGACAGTCTCCCAACATATCAGTACTTTTAAAATCCAGAATAACCTGTGCAACTCACCGCATATCATAGGTTAAACTTACCAAATTATTACCGTATGCTTCGAGGCCTGCTGAGAGCCCAAAACCTTGAGCTATCAGATTACGATATCTGCAAAATTGGTAAAACTGTGATATTCTCAACACGTACCCGGGACGGGTTTTGCCTAACCCCAATATCTTGTGCCTGACCACGTTTCTGATATAATGCAGAAAACCAATTTTAGACAGGTCGAAATTGAACGATACCATCATGTATTGTTGAGCACGATGGGATTCAACCATTATGCAAGTATACTTAAGATTAATATCATATAATACCGACTGGTTGGATTGTGCCATTCCATTGTAACCTTTCACCCAATGACTAAAAGGGATGCCATGAAACAATTTAAAGAAATAAAGAATTCCATTTTTCTCGGTTTTACTTTTTTGGTAGCTTTAATATTTTGCTCAGTCACCTTTGCCACCGCTAACACCTACCCGACTGATGGATGGCAGAGCTCTACACCAGAAAAGCAAGGTATGCAGTCTCAAATGCTTGCCAATATTATTGAAGAAATAAAAATGAAAGGTTACAACATAGATAACATATCAATAATCCGAAATGGTTACATGGTTCTTGATGCCTACTTTTACCCATTTTCAAAAGGCCAGAGACACAACATTCGTTCCTGTACAAAGAGTATTATGTCGATCCTGATAGGTATAGCGATTGATAGAGGGTATATAAAAAGTGTCGATCAACCTATTGTTGAATTATTACCGCATAATATAATTGATAGTTTAGATGACAATAAAAAGTCAATTACACTTGAGCACTTGTTGATTATGGCCTCTGGTATAGATTGCAGGGACTCTCATCGTTACAATTGGAAAGGATTATTCGAAATGAGGCGCAGCGGTGATTGGGGGCAACATGTCCTTAATCTACCGATGGTCGGTCCTCCAGGTAGTAAATTCGAATACTGCAACGGCCTATCATATCTTTTATCGGTAATCATCAACACTACAACGAAAATGAAAACCAGAGAATTTGCTGAAAAGAATCTATTCACTC
>WOR8_10008597_pt1 | contig 14938 bp, 9 predicted proteins | sample DeeMarSeWOR38_10_FD_19890 | JGI IMG/M metagenome (IMG submission 19890) | reverse complement strand
GATTGCGGCTGCTGTCTCCCACCAGGAGCACATACTGCGGCGCAGGCGGGGTCCAGCTGCTGTAGGCATAGGTGAGAAAATCCCGGATGCCTTCGGGCCCTTCTATGCCGTAACTGAACTCGTCAAAGATGTCTTGCACGTCCACCACCTTGACCCGCAGGCCCTGAGCCTGCCGAAGGGCCGTGAGGTCATTTAACCATGGATGAGGATCTCCATTACCATCCCAGCCCAGGTCCCTGTGGGTGATCAGGATGTAATCAGCACCGGTTGACGGACCCGCCAGGTTTCCGTACTCATCCTCGATAATGGCAACCGGGGCGAGCACTTGATCCGCGGTGAGAACCAGATAGGTTCTCTCTCCTGATCCACTTGGCGGCTCGAAAAACAGGGTGTAGGGCAAGGGGCCTCCGGTGTCTATGGTTTCAAAATTAATCACCTGCTCTACATTTTCAGGTGAGGTGATATCGAAGGCCAAAATGTCGTTGCCGCTAAACTCGGAGACCTGGAAGCGGTATCCTGTCTCGTAACGAAATGTCAGCAGATCACCGTTTGCTGCAAAGCGCCGCGGATAGGTCACTTCAAACCAGTCAACAGCAATGTTGTCCTCTCCGGTCAAACACTCGAGAGTAACCGTATTGTTCCCGTCTTGAAGATCCACACCTTCGATGGTAGCCTCATAGAAGGTAATTTCGCTCCAGCTGTAGGGTGCCGTTCAGCGAGACAGCCACCTGGTGATCGGTGTCCCAGGTGCCGGCCATCATTATTTTGAGAATGCCCTTACCGTTAACGGGCACACCCGGCAGGAAAAGGTCGAAAGACACCGGATCTCCTGGATCTGGATCTCCCGGAGGCGGAAAATAATCTACATCTGCCCCCACCACGTAGGGTTGGAAAAAGTACCGGTCCAGTTCGTCGCCACCCGGAGCCCTGGCCCAGTATTCCCTATCCTCCTCATGATGAACGGCAAAGGAATGGGTTGAAGCAAAATTATCACTTACTGGGGTCCCGTCAACGGCTGCCATTCTCTTCGGCGCACCCACGCCCCCTGCGGTAGTGAGCCAGTAGACATTGTCTGTAGTGTATTTGGCGTAGCTTTCCTCCACCGCCCTGCCGTAGAAGTAAATGGAGTCTTCCGGGTCAAACAGGTCGTCCCCGTTTTCATCATAGACATAAATGGCTATCTCTTGACCCAGGTGGTAGATCCGCACTTCACTGAGATCAAAGGTGCTCACATCCACGCCATTCGCTTCGAGCCAGGTCTTGGTCAACCGGTAGATCCCGTCTTCCACTAACAGGATCTTGTAGGCGGGAGTTGTTGCTGCCGAAGGTGGTACCCAAATCGCCCGAACCAGTATCGCCGCCGATGATACAACCGAGGCAATGGGGTTGACCATCATTGACGGCGTCAAAAAGGCCATTTTCACGAAGGAGGAAAAATCTTCATAACCCTCATCAGACACAGACGGGGACCAGATTGTGGGCTCGGGGCCGGCTGCCGCGGCCCACTCCCCGACTGCATAGTCCACCCGCACCCTGATGCGGCGGTAGTGGCGGATCTCTCCGGTGGCCGGGTTGAAGGTGAGGGGATGGAAAAAGATCTGCTGCTTTTGCTGGCCGCGGAAGAGATACTCTTTGCCCAACAAAGCGGGAGCCTCAGGGTAAAAAGCGTCCACGTTGTATGCGGCGTCAGCAATGACGAATGTCTCGCCCACATGGGCAAGTTGATCCTGTTCGTCCACAACATTTTCAGGAACAGGGTAGATGCGGTAGCCGGTATGGAACTCTTCCTCTGTCTGTAAAACCGTCAGGGTTGCTGAGTTTCCTTGCGGAATATCCACAAGGATGCCTTTGAGCGGAAGCTCGGGTTTTCCCACCTCAGGGGTGAATCCGTGGATGTAGTCTGGGATCCTAAGCCGCTCGAATTCCTGCCCTTCAGCCTCGAGGATGGTAAAGTCAAAGGAATCGGTGCGAAGCTCCAGGGTGGTGCCGGTCTCATCGGCTGCCAGAATGTAAACGCCGGGGCTCAGGGTCCGGACCCCACCCTGGCTATCGGAATCTGTTTCCCTGTCCTCACCATCCAAAATACCGTCGCCATCTGTGTCCGGGTTGAAGGGATCGGTACCATGGAGGTATTCTTCCCAATTGGTAAGAGCGTCACCGTCTGAATCGAGATCGGCATCGTCAAAGCCTGGGTCAAGCCCGTGGGCGATCTCCCAGTCGTCGGGCAGGCCGTCCCCATCCCAGTCCACAGAGACGGGGCCGTGTACGGTTTTCTTGCCGTAGATGTCGATATCTTCCAGTTGGTAATAGTAGATCTCTCCCGGGGTGACGTCTTTGTCCTCAAAAGTGTATGCCCTGCCCACAACAGAAGAGGTCAGGCCGGAAATGAGTTTGTCGGTGAGCCGGGTGAAGGGACCCCAGGGACTCCTGGCCCGATAGAGATAAAAGCCCATGTGGTTCAGCTCCTGGGCCGTCTCCCATTCCACCAGCACATAGCTGGACTGACCTTTGGCAGTAAAAGAAGCAAGGGTGACCGCCGTGGCCGGGCCGGATTCCTCATTGCCCGCTGTCAAGAAACCGCCACCAGGGTTGGGATTGGGAAGGGGACTGGGCGTGCTTGCGGTGTTCGGCCACACCTGGTTGTTGTACTCGGTCCGGATCCAGTCTGCGTCGCGAGGCGTAGAGGAGACGCGGGCTTCGTCGATGATGCCGTCTAATGCCTCGATCGGGTTACTGATTTTACCATTTCCGCTGGGTGTATCCAACGTTCCTCCGGGGGTTTGGCTGAGCTTCTCATCTCCATTTAAAAACACTCTCTGCGTCGTGCCGTCCCAGGTTCCTGCGACATGATACCAGGTATCATTTGTCATCAGTACACTGTCCACCCGAAGGTGACGGGAAGTACCGCCACCGGTACGTATATAAAAATGTAATTCGCCGAGGCCAGCTATGCCGTCGTGTCGAAGAACGACACCATCATCCAGGTCAACGTATCTCTCTCTTTTTGTCGCCAATAGATTATCATTTCTGACCCACGCGGATATAGTAACGGCATTGGCAGTGCCAACGGGGCTGTTAATGCCGGTACCGAAGTTTACATAATCATCCGTCCCGTCAAAATCCTGCGCTCCCGAGATCTTGCCCGCAATCGGCCCGTTGTAGTCCTGGGCGCCGTCGTTGCCTTTGGAGGTGGAGTCGTCATGGATCCCTGTGGTCCCGTCATCCGTCACCTGCTCCTCCAGGTGCCAGACACCCTGGAAACTGGCATCCCACACGTTTCCCGGGTCCTCGGTGGAAAAATCAATGCAGGGGTTGCCGTAATACATGTAAATGGTGGTATCGGCTGACTTGGAAAGGGAGTCTATTCTCACCCAGGCCACCAGGGTCCCGGTGTTGGGGTTGTACTCTTCGATCTCGTGATAGAGATGTGTGACGCCGTCCGATTCCCTGAAGACGATGTCGCCGCCGATGGCACTTTGGATCCGGCCGTTTGTGGGGTCCACGGCGGTGGTCTTGAGCCAGTCGCCGGACAGGCTGACCAGCACGGGAAAGCCGGTGGCCGGAAGGGTGCCGGTGTTGTCCAGGCCGACCTTGGTGTGATCGATGACGATCGGCCGCCGGTAGGAAAACGTGACGGTGTCGCAGAAGAAGTGGGTGACGCTCGCGGCGGCGCTGCCCAGTACAGTAAAAGAGGTGAGGGTGATATCGCTCGTCCCCAGGTCAATCGTGACCGTATCACCCGAGGCCAGGCTGCTCACATCGCCCGTAAGGATATAGTTGACCGTGGCACCCGCACCGACATCGAAGTCGGTGCTGAAGGTGATGGTGGAGACCCCTGCGTTCACCACCCCCGAGCCGCCCTTGGTGGTGGTCTCCCCCGTCTCGATCTCGCCGTCGTTGTCGTCGTCCACGTAGATCGCAAGGTTGGCAAAATCTCCCTGCGCAATTCCCGTGACCGCGGACAGCTGGAAGACAAGCTGGTCGACAGTGAGCGTGCCGGCCGTGTTGTTGGTCAGTTTAAAGCCGAAAAGCTGCGCGCCGGTGACCGCGCTGTTGTTAAAAAAGGCACTTGACTGCTGTCCCGCCGCGTGGTCGGCCAGGATGATGCCGGGCGGGGTATAATGAACCGTGACTTGGACGTGGTCCACATCAGCGTCCGCATCGTTCGTTGTTGCCTCGACGCAAAGCGAAACCCCGAATCCGGAGTTCTCGACATTGCTTTCGCTCAACCCAGCGATGCCCCATTTGTCAGTGGCGCCGCCGTAACTTACGTAGGAATTGGGATCGGAAGTGGGCCATGCCGTACTGGCAAGCGCTTTGTTTTCGGTTGTGTCCGGCGAGCCTGCCAGCATGAGATGGACAACCTGATCCTGAACCCCTCCAGCACTGGCATATCGCTCTATCTCAACCTCCACCCCTTCGATGGTTGCACCGTCCGGGATGGCAAATGCGAAGTTCGTGAGGTCAAGTCGCTTGGAGATTTCACCTGCATCAAAATTTTTATCCTCAAACGACGCATACAGGTCATTCGAAGAGACCGCGTTCGGCATGTTTTTCCAGTCTTTGTCGAGCGTGCCGCACAGCGTACTGTCAAGGACCATGGCAACCGTGCCCGGGCTCTTGGTGGTGGACGTCTCCACCACGCCGGAGTAAGTGACGATGAGTTGCGGGGGATTGGCTTCACCGACTGCATGACCGTCTCGATATATATCATTCGTTTCCGTGGTTCCGGTGAATCCTACCGAAAACCAATCGGCATCCAATTGGTTTTGCAGGTCTGTTGCAGCAGCAGGAAGCAATTCAACCGTATGACTGCCCAATCCTGCAAAACCGCCTGAATCGGAAAGGTACTCATTTCCATCCACGTCGGCATTGAAACCGGCTTCATCACTGTCGGTTACGTGATAGGTGTAGGCTTTTTTGGTCATGTTGCCCACGTCATTGTTCAGGGGGGTATCTTCCTCGTCAATAAAGAGTGTCAGCTCAACCTTGTCGATGGTGGCTTCATCGGGAATAGCCGTCGTGTCAAAGTCAATGCCGGTTCTGTAGGAATCACCGTTCCACTCCCCGCTGCTGATATAGCCCGTATCCCATGTAGCACCGGCAATTAGTATAACCGAGTATCCGGCCGTAAGCGTCTCAGGACTTGGATCAATTCTGACCGGATAGGCCCTTTCAGGATCATTGAGCCAGGCATAGGGGGTTTGCGTGTGGATCCGGACTCTATCTCCCCGGGTTTGAACTTCATAGCGGATTTGTATGATTTCTCCATTGGCATCGATGGCGTAAGGCGCCGGCAATATGAAGACCGTCTCACCGCCGGCAACGTCGACAAACTCGATGGGCTTGTCCGTTGCAAAATTATCGGGCGCAGGCGCACCGTCCACATGCATCTTGAGGTCTCCGGCATCGATTATTTCCGTAAAATCAAGGGTCGGGTCGGTGAGGTGGCCTGCCGGAGCTGTGGGCTTTTCTTTTAAGACAAAGAATTGTTTTAACCCCCACGTCTTTAGATTATATTCCAGATCGATATTTTCGAAGGCTTCCGGATAAATTACTTTTTCAGCACCTGTTTCCGCTGAAGCCGGGTACGGGCGGCCAAGATAATCCTCACCGGCGTTGTAACTCATTTCTTCGAGCGTAAATTCATAACGCTTTCCCCGGGACATCAGCTTGATCGGAGAATTAAGAAACTCGGGAAGATAAATCTGGTATGGCGCCGCCGACATCACATATTTATAAGCGCCATCACTTAATTCTTTTATCGCCAGGTCTATCGGGCGAAACGCTTCCCCGTCCCAATAATTTATCGGCACCGTATGAATTTTGGCCTGGAATTGGTCCGGATTATGGATGTTTTGATAGATATTCGCGTTTGCCCTGCGCTGGTAGAGAATCCATTCACCGGCATCATCGACATGGGTTTGTTCGCTGTGGTTTAAAGAACCGCCCGCCTGATTCGTATCTGTCGTGATCTTATTTTCGTAGGTAAAATCCGCCTTGGCCCGGGGGGCCGGCCCGATCAGGAGCCCAACCAGGAGCGCGGCCGCAAGGCAAACGCCCGCGACCGGGGACATGCGGCGTGCCGGGGAAATGTCAGTTATCTTGTTGCCGTGCGCAGTGGCAATCCCTGTCTCCGGCGCTCTTGATTCTCTTCTTTTTTGGTGTCTTGGCTGTATTGTCTTCATCCTTTTTGCCTTATCTCGCTAAAAGAGAAACTATCGTTATTGCATCCTGTTACGAAGACCGTTCAGGGTCTTTTGTACCTGGGCAAAATCCGGTTTCAGCTCCAGGGCGCGCGCCCATTCCTTTTCCGCCTTGGCCCATTGATTCTGCTGAAAATAGGCAACCCCGAGGTTGTAATGGGTGAGGGCAAAGTCCGGCCTCAGTATTTGGACCCGGCGATAGCTTTGCATCGCTTTTTCGTATCTTTTTTGTTTAAGAAGGGCGTTGCCCATATTCATGTGCGCTGAAACAAACTTTGGGTTTCGTTCGATTGCGAGCTGGTACTGAGCCAACGCTGCGTCGTATTTGCCCGACCGTTCATAGGCGATACCCAGATTGTTATGGGCCTCGGCGTAGCGCACGTCTCCTGAAATGGATTTCTCGAATGCTTCTACAGCCTGTTCCAGGCGATTAGCCCTGAGGGCCAGGGTCCCTAGGTGAAGATTGGCATTGGAATAAAACACATCCAACTTGAAGTGGTCGGCTAATAATGCCCGGTTTCCTCCGATAAAGTTGTCTATGGCTTCCACGCTCTTTTCGTAGGCCCGGGCGGTCTCGGCGGCCGGGCGCTTGGCATCCCTGAAACGGTCTCCGATTTCGTAGTAGAGTTTTGCCAGCAGGTACGTCGCGTCATAATCATGCGGGCTTAGGGCCAGGGCATGCTCAAACCTCTCGACTGCCGCTTGCGCCGCACCTCTTGTATAGCTAGTGAATCCTGCCAGGACATCCTTTCTGGCCTCGAACCTTTTGAGAAGCTCACGCTCCATCGCAGGTGGGATTTCCACCGATTCCCCGGATCGCAGCACACTCACCGGGTTCTGTCGGTGGGCGTAAAGCGCTTCCAAAATCCCTGTGGATCGGTCCCGAAGGAGGGCCTTGGGCGCGGAGTACTCCAGGAGCGCATTGCCGTCCGTGTGCAGGGGGGCCCCTTCGGTGTACCCGGGGATCGCCTCTGCGGTCATGATGAGCTTGCTCAAGAGCGCGGCGGGGTCTCTTATGTTCATCCTTTCCAGATGTGCGTTCATTTTCCCGTCACCCAACCGGTCTGTGAGCGTGCGGGGATCGATATGGACCTCCCGGGGGGATCCGATCAGCAGGTAATCGCCGCCGAAGGAGGCCTCCCACAGGGTCACGTGGGGAAAAACAGCCTGAAAGGTGCCCACGATCGTTTTGAAATCCATCGAAGACATGGCGTAGGCTTGCACCCACTGACACATCAGCCCCCCTTTTTTCAGACGTTTTTTCGCCAGATCGGAAAACTCGCGGGTAAAAAGGTTGGCCATCCCCGCGACCCAGGGGTTGGAAGGCTGCGAAATGATCACGTCGTATTTACGGCTGGTGAGGGCGACGTGATTGCGCCCGTCGGCTACGATGAGGTTGACCCTGGGGTCGTGGAGGACGTCCCCGGTGAATTCCTTAAAATGTCGGCTGGCTTCCACCACGGCCCCTTCTATTTCCACCACATCCATCGCTTTCACCAGATGCTTTTCCACCGCCCCCAGGGTCATGCCGCTGCCCAGTCCGATCACAAGGACGTCCTGCGGGGCGGGATGAAGCAAAAGCGGCAGGTGCCCGACCATCAACTGGGGCGCCACATCCCCGCCTTTGGCCGAGGCATCGGTCTTGCCGTTTATTTCCAACGACACATCCCCATGAGCGGTCTTTTTCACCGAGACAAGCGCGTTAAGACCCTCTTTGAAATACAGCAGTTGACCTTTGTTTTTCATCGCCTTCTCGAGCCCGACCCCCTTTTCGGCTGAAATAATTTTGTATTTGCCGGCGTACAGATAAGGGCCGCTGCTGAGGACATGTGCATCCCACTGGGAGATGGGGTGCCATACCAGCAGGGCGATCACGGCGGTCGCCACCGATCCGGCCAGCCGTAGCGGCCAGACAAGGGTCGTCGCCCAAAGAAAGAGCAGGCCGGCAATAAAGATATTCATCGCGGCCGCGATCAAGATGCTGTTCTGCGCGCCCAGCCAGGGAATGAAGATAAAACCGGCCACAAATGATCCGATGATCGCACCGAGGGTATTGGTCGCATACACATTGCCGAAAAACCTTCCAACCCGCTTGACATCGGTGGCGCAGATCTTGACGGCCATGGGGACCGCGGCCCCCATCATAAAGGTGGGAATAAGTATAAGGCCGAAGATGACGGCAAACTCTGCGAAATGGATGTATTTAAAGGATTGAGAAGACTCGAATACCGATTCAGCGAGAAAGACCGGCAGTTTGCCGAAAAGAGGGACGATCCCAAGGGCGGATATCCCGATGACTGCCTGCGTCAGGGCCAGCCACAAGACCAGGTCTTTTCTCCGGTCGATGAATTTGCTGATAATCAGGCTTCCCAGCGCCAGGCCGCAGATAAAGGCCGTGACAATCAGGCTGAAGGCATAGACCGAAGAGCCGATGGAAAGCAGCAGCACCCTGGTCCAGGCAACCTGATAGATCATGGCGGCAATGCCCGAGACGCCGATGGCCACCAAGACAAACCACTGGATGGTGCCCCAGCCCTCGGGTACGACCTCTGCAGCGCCCTCCTGCCCGCGCTTCTTGCCTTGGGGTTTTCCGTCAGCCACGGCAGGCTCCCACGGGACGCGATTCTTGGCGAGCTTCAACATGCCGGCACAGATTAAAAGGTTGAGCAGGGCGGCAAGATAGATTGTCCAGGTGATCCCCAGGGCGGGAATGAGAATAAAGCCGGCGGCAAAGGAACCCAAAACGGCGCCTAAGGTGTTGACACCGTAGAGCAGGCCCACGTTCCAGCCGACGTGGTATTGTCTTTCGACGAAATGTTTGCTGAGCACCGGCAGGGTGGCGCCCATCAGGGTGGTGGGAATCAGCAGGATGATTCCGCAAACAACAAAGCGCAGCAGGCTAAAAGTGTAAAAGGAGGGATTAATGCCCTGATAGATGATCCGGAACAGGGGCTCCGTCCCTGCAATGAAAAGAGGCAGAAGCAGCGCATAGACACCTATGCCCCCCTCCAAGATGCCGTAGGTCCTTAATGGATCCTTGATCTTGTCTATAAACCTCCCGGCCACAAAACTCCCCAGGGCCAACCCGCCCATAAAAGCGGTGAGCACGGTGGTGATGGCAAAGACCGTATTGCCGATGACCAGGGTGAGCATCTTCATCCAGAGGATTTCATAGACCAATCCACAAGATCCCGACACCAGCAGAAGGGCAAGAATCATTGGCCTTGACCGATCTGCGGGCAATCTACTTTCCCTTGTCGCCTTTTTCATCTGTCCCTTTCCTCCCCCGCCTTTTTCATCTGTCCCTTTCCTCCCCCTCTTGGGTGTGCTGGTCTCTGCCACCAGGCAGATAACACGCAAATGTTGTGCCAAGCCAAGTGACCAAAATGTTTTTATTGATATTTTAGGTGCTTAGCTTACCACTGCCGTGATGTTCCAGCCACTGGGACCAACTATTGCAGGTCATTCTTGACAAAATATGGAAATATCTGTGCAATTCGCCACTTTTTGTTATCGAAAGTGCACTATTGAAGCCTTTGTTGTAGACCGGTGTTGTCTCAATCTCGGCCAGGGAATACGTATGACAGAAAAAGCAAGTAAAAACAAGAGTATATATACTGTTCCTTTTGTGTCTCCTGTTGAGCTCCACAGTTTGGCCAAATGGCCAAATACCACCTTGCTGTAGGTCAGAAAACACAATTGCGGATTGCGGAATGAAGAAAGGCATAGAGCATAGGGCATAGAGCATAGAGTAGGAAGACAGACGACGGACGACAGAGGACAGAGGAAAAGCGCGACGCGGAAAAGATCAGAGGCTAGGTGTCAGCCTCCGGCCTGTAGGGCCTGCGGCCCGGAGGGAGGGAAGAAGAAAGGGATTTTTCTGTGGGAGCGGCTTTCTAGCCGCGATTTAACGATTTCAACGGCTTGAACGACTTGAGCGACCATGACCTATAACCCATAACCCATAACCTGTCACTTCATAATAATTACTTAAGTATTAAATAATTTTATCCTAAATTGAGCGTTTCTCGGTTCACTGTCATTCTGAGGAGTCCTGCCTCCGGCGGACGACGAAGAATCTCCGAAGGTGGCTCCAGCCAAAAGATTCTTCGTCGCCTGTCGGCTCCTCAGAATGACATGAAGTAGCCAGCAACCAGCATTCAGTAGGACGGGCCTTTGTGCTGGTGGGACGGGCCTCCGTGCCCGTCATCCCGGAATCCGCCGTCGGCGGATATCCGGGATCCAGCTCTAGGTGGATTAAGGCCTTCGGCCGAATCCACCAAAAACTCTGCAGGATTTGCTTGACACACTTGAGTGAAGTGTTTACTATAAATCTAAGTGAACACTTGGAGGGCAGAAAATGGGAACAGTGACGGCCAAGCAACTGAAACAAAGAACAGGTGAGATAATCAAAAGACTCAAGTCAGGTGAACGCTTTACCCTGACACACCGTGGTAAACCCGTTGCCGTTATCAAGCCTTCTTTATCTGAGGAGGAGAGCTTCTCTCCGGATTTGAGATCATTCGACGAGGCGTGGGAGGACATTGAAAGGGCGCTGGAGAAAACAAAACCTCCATTCAAGAGCTGGAAGGAGGCAACGGGATGGGCGCGAAATCGGGTTTAGTTTTAGTAGATACTAATATTTTTGTCATTGACCTGCGGTACAGAAGGGATATTCATTACGACAACAATCTTGCATTTCTTAACTCCGTTGCCGAGCAGGGAACAGGTTTTACGACTATTGTTAACTTGTTGGAGCTTTGCGGAATTCTCTCATTCAATCTCAACGAAAAGCAACTTCTTGAACTCTGGTTCTACTTTCAGGACAAATACAGAGTTACTGTTCTCCCTGCCCCCGACCTCACGAGTAGCTTCCCCACCCTAGGAATCCAAGAGCTATTCGATGTTTTGAAGAACAGGGCTTCACTTGGTGATGCCCTGATGCTCACTGTTGCAGCAAAATATCTATCCTTCGTTCCCACCCTGGTCACTTGGGATGACGAACACTTCAAAGGTCAATTTCCAGGTACTGTCCTGACTCCGAAGGAGTGTGTTTCCCCAAGTCCCACCGTTCTTTGATCTACTTCGGCGGGATTTGGCCCGGATGTTTCATGAATCGCTTGCTGCGACCCTGGATATGGCCCATCCTTCTCTCCGAGCTGTAGGCTCTACGAGCCGGAAGCCTGGCGTCCTCGGGTGTTCCTTCGACAAACTCAGGACAGGCTCCCCCTGCGACGTACCGTGCAGGTACGCCTCGGAACCAATCCCGCGGTGCCGCGGGACGAGTTGCCAGGCGGCACGCCCATCTTCGTGGTCTCGCGACAGCAATTCATGAAATATCCGGGCTAGCCCACAGCTCTTGTTTGATTCACAACTAATTAGTACCTAAAATGAGCGATCTGGAGGCTCCAACAACCAATTCGGGCGGGCGTAAAGCCCGCCCCTACGACGGGCAGGTCAACCCTTTTGGTAGGGGTGGGGTTTATCCCCGCCCGCCACCACGCCCGCAAAGAACCGATCGTTCCTCTAATCCCTGCATTGGGATCGCTCAATTTAGGTAGTAAGATGAGCTGCTAACAAGTTTACAAAAATAATAAAATATGATAAAAATTAAAAAGTATGATAATATAGTATTTCGTCTTACTATGTCGTAAAGGGAGAATAATCATGCCGGTGGTAACCACATCCAGCAGGGGACAGATTGTTATCCCCAAGGAGATCAGGGAACAATTAGAAATTGTTCCTGGCAAGAAACTCCTCATAAAAGCAGAAGGGGATCACGCCATCATCAAACCACTACCCGATGATCCAGTAGATCATTTTTGTGGCATTTTTAAGGATGGGTCATCCCTCACCAAGGCCTTGCTGCATGAGCGGCGAAGGGAGCGAAAGCGTGAGTCGAAGAAGACTACTGGATAGCTTTGCCTTGCTCTCATATTTAAATAAAGAAACAGGTTTTGAAAAGGTTCGGGAGGCCCTGGCAGAGGCGCAGGTATCCGACGGTTCTGTGCTCATGAACGAGGTCAATGTGGGCGAGACATATTATATTCTTCACCGACAGAGAGGGGTGCAAGAAGCGGAATACTTCTTGGACACTGTTCTGGTCGGTCTCCCCATTCTCTTGGTTCAAAATGATTTGCAGGATGTCATTGATGCTGCCCGAATAAAAGCAGAATATCCCCTGTCATTCGCCGATTGTTTCGCAGTGGCAACTGCCAGACGAGAAAATGCGATTATTCTCACAGGTGATCCCGAATTCGAGAAAATTGAACATCTTACAAAGATAGAATGGCTCAGTAAGTGAGATTTGATGAGGCTCCCGGAAACTTGGTCCTTCCGCGCCAGTCCACGATCCCGCCTTGCGGGGGTCAAAGGTAAATGGCTTTGCCGGTAAAGATTGCGAGTTGTTTTGAAGTACTGAAGTGTCCGAAAATTCCAAATAACAAATCCCAAATCCCAAACAAATCACAATGACCGAAATTCAAAATTCCAAACCTGTTTTGTGTTTTGGTCATTGAATATTGGAATTTGAGATTTGTTTGTAATTTGGTGCTTGGGATTTGAGATTTTACAATGCTCTACTAATCCATTACTTACGCATCAAGGAAAGACCAGCTCTGTGGTTTGAGAGTGAATTTTGCAGTATTCACAATCACCATGGGGCGGCACGGTCAAGCCGAGCTCATGTGCCCGGAGATGGGCCACGCGGCAGAGAAAGTCCACGGGTTCTTCCGGATCTTTGTTCTCCAACTCGCCATTGGCCGGGCACATGCCGCACATGGCCTTGATCTCACAGGCAACACACTTGGTCTTCCTGGTGATCCTTTTCTGGCGGACACTTGAGAGAAAGTCTTCCCACCCGTCTCGAAAGTTGCCTTGCCGCAGGTCATAGGTGTCACTGGCAGACATCCCGCAGAGACTGAGGTTTCCTGAGGGATCGATGGCAAAGGAGCCGATTCCACCGCCGCACTGATAGAGATCATGGGACTGCTTTGGGCCTACACGAGGTCCCACATGGTGCTCACAGAACCGGTTCCACTCTGACAGCCGTTCCGAATCTTGCAGATCGAGGGCCACCACCTCTTCCGGTGTGAGCCTGAGGGCCAGGGGGGCCTGAGAACCGTCAAGCCGCGGGCTGATCATGGCATCGAACCTGAATTCCAAGCCCAGGTCCTCCTCCACGAACCGCTTCATCTCCCAGATCTCATGCCTGTTCAATGTCATGGTAACGGTCTTGAGCTTTACGTCCATCCCACGCTCCCTGAGCAACCGGATCCCCCGCATGCAGCGTTCGAATGAGCCTGGCTTGCCGGTTATCTTTTCATAGGTCTTCCTGGTGTGCCCGTACAGGGTAATTTCAATGAAGTGAGGAGGAAACTCGGCCAGAGAATCGGCAATTTTTTCACTGATAAGGACTGCATTGGTAAACAAGGTGATGAGCAAGCCTTTCTGCTTGGCGTACGTGTAGATATCAATGAAATCGGGTCTGGCGAAGATCTCACCACCGGTGTACAGGAGCCAGAAGCAGCCCGCCTCCACAATCTCATCCACAATCCGACAGTGCTCCTTGAAAGAAAGTTCACTGCGACGGGCCTGTTCATCTTCTATGGGCAGATTGTTGTAACAGTGGGCGCATGCCAGGGGGCAGCGACGGGTTACCTCAATGGTCCCGCGTAAGGGAATGCGCTTGCCCGAGGTCCGGTGGGAGATGTTACGGGCAAAATCCTCATAGCTAACCGTTTCCATGCTTTATCCCAAATTCAGACTGTTGAATATTGTTTAATCACATAAACCAAATAGTTGTGAGATTATGATTTGGTTAGTTATTCTCAAAAACATTCCGGTAAATGTCTATTCATGCCCTAGATTCCCGCTTTCGCGGGAATGACGAAAGCCTGCGATGATCCGTCATCCTGGTCCCGCATCAAGTGCGGGATAGACTCCGGCGGGGATCCAGGTAGGGCAAGGCATGGAGGCACGCAAAGACTGAATTATTGAACAGCCTCAGATTTCTCCAGATGGCCTGACCAGTCCGGCATCCTCGAGAGAGCGGAGGAAATCTACCACGTCTTTTTCCGCCTCCGCGGCCCCGACATCGTATTCGTTTCTCACTGCTGCTACTAGCTCACGTGCGGTGGCCTGGCCGTTTATGAGCTGCCAGATCATGGCGCCCAATTCATTAAGGGTAAAGACCCCTTCCAGATCACCCACGTGACCCTTGATGGGCACAATAATCTTCTCACCAGCAACATCTCTGGTGACGAGGTCATTCTCTTTAGCGAAACAGGTGTCCATAATGCTCATGTGAATTCTCCAAGGAGCAGTTCTTATCTCTTCTCTCCCCCACAGACTTGCAATTCTCGGGCCGAGGAAGGGATTAAAGGATTGCGGAATTCGGAATTCGGATTGCGAATTGAAGAAAGGCGCAAGTGGCAGGGCGTAAGGCGATGTGGGTCATTTGCCTACGGCGTCATTAGGTCATTACGCTTCGCTGTCATTTATTGTAAGAGGTAGGAGTCAGAGGTCAGAGGTCGGAAGTCAGACGACGGAGGACAGACGACGGACGACAGAGGACAGATGACGGAAGACAGCTGGCAGGGGGCAGCCCTTCGACAGACTCAGGGGAAGCTATGACGAGGCGCAACCAGCGGCACGAAGTTTGCTTGAAGTATAGAGGTTCGGACTAATGGGCTTCGAGCCAGCCGTCCCTTCGATTCAAGTGGGATGGCTGG
>WOR8_10003671_pt1 | contig 14939 bp, 7 predicted proteins | sample DeeMarSeWOR38_10_FD_19890 | JGI IMG/M metagenome (IMG submission 19890) | reverse complement strand
CCTTCCGACCAGTTACCTACCGTTTTCATCCGGAGACGTTTCAGCTCGTCCAGGGCGACCGAAGCCCATTTATCCCGCCAGCCATCCTGCCCGAAGGTCCGGATAAAGTTGGCCGCCAGGTAGTTGATGGAAGGGTGCCCGTTTCGATCACCGAAAATATCCCTGAACTCCCCTTCATGGTCAGGGATCCAGGTGAGTGCATCCTCGAGGAGGAAATAATTTGCTGTCGTATCCACCCGGACACAATCCATGCCCGATGACCAGAAATAATATCCCGACGGGTCGATCAGCCACCACCGGTTTCCATCATGGTGCACGCCGAAAAATCCGGATCCTTCATCCAGTCTTTTCTCTTTCCAGCCTCCCCATTCCGACATCGTGCCGGGCCAGGTGTGGATTGCCTCTTTCAACCGCTGTTGAAGGTTCTGTTTCATCTGATCCACATTTTCCGTTTTATCAGGCCAGTCGTGAAGTGCGCTCTGCCCTGTATCATCTATCAATTTACCTTTTGGCAAAACCGGGTGATGAATCAGGGGAACTTCATCCGCCGAAGACATCATCGGGGTAAGGCAGAAACGGGCCGGCAGGTCACTCTTCCGCTGAATGATGAGCTTCATCCGGTCTACTTTCTGTAAATCCACCCGGTCACCACCGCATCTGGGTTTCAGAAAGGCACCCTCCCGTTCAATACCCCAGCGGTTCTGGTCGGTGAGACTGAGCGGCATTCGCATCCGCAATGAGCATTGGTTCAATACCCCGTACTGGAATTTAAATTCAGGTCCCTCGGCTCCTTCCTGGAGGATAAGCTGGAACCTGATCATGTGGTTTCCATCGGCCAGCATATCGGTGGTTAAATACATTTCATCAGCAAGACTGCCTTCCGGGAATTCAAAGCTCAGGCCATCTCCAATATCATTTCCTTCATACCATACTGCATCCGGCAGATGGGAGGGGCCTTCCACCGGTTTCAGTCCACCAAGCAGTTCCCCTTGTTTGAGGATATTGCCTTTAACCGCGGGGTATTCATGTTTCTTTGAACAATGACTGTATACAAAAACCGAAGAGCCAACCAGCAAACTCTGTTTGATAAAATTCCGGCGATTGAGTTTCTCGGATTTTTCCTGAGATAAAAAAATATGTTTTTTCATGGGGATAATTAAAAAAGTTTCATTGCAATTAAGTCCATTTAAATATAATGTATTTATCTCTTGATATCATTTATTTCAAGCAGATTGTCGATTGGTGAAAATCAAAGTTTTGGAATTATCAGGAAAGAACTCATCCTGCCACTTAATTTTCCACAACTGGGTAAGTGGCAGATATTATTGCAGAAAATGCCAATCGCTCAATTAATAATTGCAAAATATATATAATCAGGTAAACTCATTTTTCGCAATACCCAAAATTTACTATTTACCCGTGCTGCCCGATTTATCAATTGGCAAAAAATGCAATCCCAGGAATTTCAGTAGGTTGAAACAATAAGTCCTCGGATTGATATAGCCGTATTCATTTATATATGAAAACAGTCAATATTATATTCAGATTATTATTATTGATCCTTTATGTCGGGGCAACCTTCTGGGCCATACCTGCCATAAAAATTGACAATTCGATCGAACGATGGCTTCCGGAAAATTCTGAAGAAACCGCTAAATATAAAAAGTTCCTGCAGGAATTTAACTCGGATGCACTTTTGATCCTATCCTTAGAAAATGCTGATTCATTTTTTGAAAAGGAAGAAATCGATCAAAAAATCCTTACTGTGAGTGAACTGGATCACGTGATGAATGTAACCTCCTGGCCTGCAAAGAATATTCGCAATAAAAAGAAAGAAAACAACCACCTGTCAACTTATATCATTCGGTTCGAACCATTTTCCCATTTAAATCCAAACCGGCCTGAACTGATCAATCAGATTAACCGGATTTTTAAGGATCATTCAGAACAGGTTCATTTAGCTGGAACGGGCGTTATCTATCAGGCAATTAATGACCAGACTGAAAAGGCCATGCGGAATTACCTCTTTTTAGGGATTTCGATTTTATGTCTGGTATTGATATTTTTGATTCGCTCCCCTGTACCCGTGATCCAGACCTTATTCGTCGCCATGGGAGGGATCGCTTCCATCATTTATGCATCTAAAATATTTAACATCCCCATAAGCCTGATCCATACGATCGTTCCCGTCATTATCCTATTCTACAGTACTTCCATATCCTTACATATTTTATTTCATTCGGGGAATTTCAAAAAAGTATTCATGCCCAGCCTGATCGTGGTATTGACCACTTCTATTGGATTTGCAGTTTTCTTTTTAGACAAGACCCCCCTGCTGAAGGATTTTGCCATCATCGGATTATCCGGATTGATGGGAGCATTTACCTGGAGTTTGATCATCTTTTATCCGAATACTTATAAGTATGAAGCATCTCAAAAAATAATTAAACGCTTTAACCGGATGCCTGTCCTAAAAAGGAGATGGACCGTGCCGCTATTCATCTTTGTTGCACTTTTATTTGTTCCCGGATTATTTAAGATCAGAGCGGAAATATATAGTCTTTCCATTTTAACTGAAAAAAATAAGGCTTACAGGGATCATGTTTATATTGAATCGTTAGTCGGGAATTATTTCCCGCTGGAATATACTATTGATGAAAGAAGAATTGAACGGAAACAGGTCAGTAAATGGGTCAATGACGTTTATCGATTAAGTGATATCGATGCCGCCATTGTTTATTATCAGTTTCCCAAAATCCTCAATATTAGAGAATTTGGATATCAAGCAAAGGGAAATGACCACATTTACAGGTTGACCTTTATGGTTCCCCTGATGTCAACCACCGATGGCAAACGATTGGTGGAGCGTATCACAAAAATATCTGAGAAATATTTTGTTGATCATTCACCTGAATTAACAGGATTTATCACTTTGTACAGCAACGTGGCCAATGGCTTATTTGCCTCTTTCAAACAAAGTTTAATCCTCGCCATTATGATAATATTTCTCCTAATCACCCTTTACCTGAAGAATTTTAAATTGATCCTTTTCACATTGATTGTAAATAGTTTCCCCGTCTTATCCATGCTTGGACTGATGGGGTGGCTTGGGATCCATCTGGATATGGTTACGATCCCGATCGGATGTTTATTGATTAGCATCGTGGTGGACGATACCATTCATTTAATGTACTGGTATAAGAGGAATATGAACCTGAAGGAAGCTTTATCGCAGGCAGGGCCCGGGATATTCTTTACCACATTGTTATTAAGCCTTGGGTTTTCAATCTTACTGTTTTCAGACACACCACCTGTAGAATATTTTGCAATTTTAAGCCTCTTCGCACTGATAACAGCATTATTGGGAGATCTGATCCTTTTGCCATCCCTTTTAAAAAAATGATTTTATACAATGATCTTATCAGATAAAAATATTGTCGATTCTAAACAAAAAAGTTTTTTTGATCTGGTCCTTGAGTCAGATTCTCAAAAGAATGAAACTACCTTAAATAATCTCGGGGCCCTATTATTTCATGACCTGCCGGACAGGGATAATCAATCCGCTATTATCTTCAGCCATATCAACGAGGAACTCATTACCATTACATTAAAAGAATTAAGAAACATTGTAGGAAAATTATTCTCCAAATTTCATCATTTCGGTGTTAAAAAAGGGGATACCGTTTTTCTGGCAAGTCTGGAATGCAACAGTGAAATATACATAGCTATCTTATTCCTTGCGCTTTGTTCTTATGGAGCCAAGGTGTTTTTACCTATGTACTTAGAAAAGGATCTGGTGAAGAAATGGACAAGCAGTACCGGAATCAAATATATGATCATTCCCGGAAAAGAGATTTTTGAACTCAATCATCACGATCGTCAGAAAAATAACATCGTACATCTAAGGGAGTTTGCGGATAAAGCCGGGATTCCCTGTCTGGATATATTTGCAGACCTGAATCTGAATGAATGGGTAATTAACCCACCTGAAAAAATTAATCAGAACGAAAAAGGGTTAATCAGAAAGGCCCTTGAAAAAACCCGGGAAACGGATGTTGCCCTGATGATTACTACCTCCGGGACCTCCGGGGAATCTAAGGTTGTGATTTATGATCACCAATCATTTTTAATAAATATCAGTGCATGGGAAAAGGCAGGTTTATATGATGCTGGGAAACTGGGAGGCCGAGGATTTACTCCTTTATTTACACATACAATGGGTATACGGACCTTTCTCAATGCACTATGGTTGGGGAGCGCCGTTATACTGATCAATACGCAATGGTTTTCTGAAAAGCCGGAAGCTGTCAGATACTTCCTGTTGCAATCAAAACCACAGCATATCACCGGAGGCCCAGCCGTTTTCAATATGCTTCTGGAATTGTCCCGCATATTTCCAGATCTGAAAAAAGAGCTGAGAAAATGTTTGAAAACGATTGTTTCGAGTGGAACGGCTGTCAATGAGGAGGTGATCAGAAAACTGAAGGAAGCCTTTTCCATACAAGCTCAAAATGCCTTTGGAACCACTGAAACCCAGCAGGTATTGAATACGCTGGTCCTTGGAACAGGTTCTTCTACCAGTTACAAATCGCTGGGAGGAATATTCCCGGGAGTATCCCTTGGATTGAAGAAGATATCCAATACCGCAAATACATTCAGGTTATACATTAAAAGCCAATATGGAGGAATAAAAATTATTGAACGAAAAGGAAGCCTTGACCTTAGAAATAAATATATCTACCTGGGAGATACAGTGAAATGGGTCAATGGGACATTATTTTATTTAAAAAGAGAGCAGGCTGATTATATAAACGATGAATTCGGCGTAAAAATTCCCATCGAAAAAATCAGGAATAATTATAAAGAGCTCTTTAAAACTGCATTTCATGTCAAAATTCTTCCTTTAAAATTCAAACCCGGTCTGGCCGCGATCATGTTCATAGACAACTCATTCGACCTTAAAAAAATTGAAGTTAAAAGGAAGGTCATATCAGAAATACATAATCTGATAGAGAAAGCAAATAATGAGTTGTATAAAATCCTGGAACCTTTGGAATTCAATCACTGGACAATCAATAGATTTTCATGTATACAGGCAGAGGATATAGAAAATCGCAAAGGGACCATTTCAAATTATAAAATAGAAAGGGATTACCGGGAACTGATCAATGAACTTACAGAAGATCACCGGTCAAAATCGAATATTGAAGAAGTCAGATCGATCATAGAAAAGTCCAGTAACTATTCCATGTATCACAATCCGTATATCGGCAAACTATTGGCTTGCCTGGAGATGGATGTTTCCTATGATGCAGGGAAAAATGATCATCTATATTGCCGGATTCAGAATCAGAATCAAGAGATCCTGGACTTGACGGGGGGATACGGGACCAATCTATTGGGTCACCATCATGAAGAATTAATAGAACATGCCATTGAATTCTTAAAATCTAATGAAATACCAATCTCTGACCAGTTAAGTCTGCAGAAATACCCCGGACAGTTAGCTGAAAAACTGAATGAAATGATTAGCAGGCACACGCGGAAATCCTATTTTACCCTGTTCGGTTCAACTGGCTCGGAAGTGGTTGAGATCTCAATTCATCATGCCTATCTGGAATGGACGAAAAAAGTAAAAAAATTAGAGGAGGATCAGGTAATAAAATATTCTTATGGCAGAGAAACTGAATTTAAAAGGATCTGGGAAAATAATTGGGAGAGAATTAATCATGTAGTTCCCGTTATCATTGCCAATAAAAAGGCGTTTCATGGGACTTCCAGCGGTGCCAGATCGATGATGGGCGATTTGGAAAGAAGAGCCAAATTCAGTGGGATACTGAAACTTCATTCGGCCTTCATCAATGATTCGGATCCTGATTATAAAGATCAGATTTTCGATGCAGTAAATTTCAGTAAAATTAAGCTCCAGGTATTTACCTGTAAAAATGGGAGGATGGAGATCATTCCCTACGATTTAAGTACCGTTATTGCTGCCATCGTCGAGCCTGTGCTGGGTGAAGGAGGGATCCGGGAAATTAATAATGATTTCCCAAAAGTATTGTCGTCCTTTGATTTTCCGTTGATCATAGACGAAATCCAATCGGGTCTCGGGCGAACAGGTTCTTTTTTAGCCAGTCAGGAATTTGTCGGGAATTATTATTTATTTTCAAAGGCACTTGGAGGGAACATCGCTAAAATATCAGCTATCTCCATCGAAAAAGAACGATTCATCGAAGAAATAGGGAAATTATACGTTTCCACTTTTGCTGACGGGGGATTCGCAGCAAAAATAGCTTTGGAGAATTTAAAGATCATTGATAGGGAAAATGTCGCGGGAAAAGCCAGGATGATCGGCGACCGCATTTTTAAAAAACTCGAAAAAGTACGAAGAAAATATCCGGATGTAATAGATAGCATACAAGGGAGGGGATTGATGACCGGCATTAATTTTTCTTCAAAAGCTCTCAGTGACCACCTTTTTCTGAGGATATTGGCTAATAAGAAAGTGCTCGGATATTTATTCTCATCCTATTTGTTACGCAATGAGGGTTTACGGATTTTGCCTTCCTTATCCGCCCCGAATACATTACGGATCGAGCCTTCAATCTGTTTTACCACCAAAGACATAATGAAGCTATTTAAAGGAATTGAAAAATTAGCTTATCTGGTTAGTAATGGTAAATTCTATGATTTGGTCAAACATTTAATGCATGGAGATCCATATATTGATAATAAAGGTAAAAAACCTGAAAATGGATTTTTGCATACTAACATTGACAAACCGTCTGCCAAGGCGGTAAAAGTGGCCTTCATTGCTCATTTTGCCTACCCGATTGAGGAATTACGGATGCTTTCAAAAGAATTGACCTATGCTTCAGATACGGGGATCAGACAACTTTTTTCAAAGTTTGAGATGATGATGGATATGGAACCTTTTATCCTCAATGCCAAAAACCTCTATGGCGGGAAGATCCATTTAACCACCATTTTGCTCCCATTGGATTCTTCTGAACTTGAGAAACTCCATCGAACCGGGAAACGGAACCGGGTAATCGAGAATATTCGGAAAGGCGTACAATTAGCAGTGTCCCATGGGGCAAAAATTATCAGCCTGGGTGGCTATACGTCCATTATTACACAAAATGGGAAAGCGATAGCAGTCCCGGCGAATACAAAGATCGTCACCGGAAATACCCTGACAGCGGCAGTGGGGTATCATAATTTCGTTCATGAACTACATAAATTGTTCGGGGATAAAAAAGATCTGAAGATAGGAGTGGTGGGTGCAAATGGAAATATTGGCAGGATCCTGGCTTCTCAAATTTATAATGATCAAACAGTCCGTTTTAAGGATCTGATTCTTTTCGGGAGAAATCTAGTAAAACTTCAGGAGATAAAAAGTGAAATACTCAGTCAATTTGGGCAGAAAGACAAAAAAATAATCGCTATGGGCCACCTGAAATATTTGAACCGTTGTGATGCATTTATAGTTGCAGTAAACACCAATGATCCGATTATCTATCCTGAACATATAAAGAAAAATAGTAAGGTTTTGATTACTGATCTTTCGGTGCCCAAAGGAATAGCAGAGGAAATTAGTTATTTTAAAAATGTGCATGTTCTACCCTTTGCTGCCTCCATCAAACTTTCTGAGGATCCGGATTTTATGGCTACTTCCTGTTCGCCCAGGGGAACTGCCCTGTGTTGCATGGCAGAAGCCTTTCTAAACGCAATGGAATATATTCCCAATGATATGAGGGGGGATATTTCGCTTGAAGGATTTAACAGGGTCTATGAAATGGCCAAAAAGATCGGATTTATTCAAAATACTGGTTCATTAAGAAGTTTTAAATCCAGGATATCCAATGAAGTATCTGTATGATTTCGGCATTTCACAGGACGATCCGAATGTAGAAGGAAATGTCCTGGCATTGGATAATAGTAACCTGCTTTGTCTGGCAAGCGGAGGTGAGGTGCCATTATCACTCCTGGCCAATTTTGATACTAAGATCAAGGCGGTAGATATTTCAGTGAATCAGATACGGTTATGCAAATTAAAACTCGCGGCCATATTGGATCTGGAGCCTGCAGAAGCTGCCGTATTTCTGGGATTTAAAAAAGATATAAAAAAGGATTGGGAAAAATATTATAATAAAGTTATCCACGCGTTATCGGATGAGGAAGTTGATTTCTGGAATAAATACAAACTGAATATTCTACGAGGGCCTATAAAATATTCAAGATTCGAACGGTATCTTTCTTTTTTCTGTAAGATCCTTAGGCTAATTCTCGGGAAGAAGAAGTTGATGCAATTTTTTGAATTGGAGTCCATTGAAGCACAAAAATCTTATTTTGACCGATACCTGGAAAAAAAGATCATTTTCTGGATTTTCAGGATTGCATTTTCTCCCAAATTATATAAAAACAGAGGGCTTGCTCGACAAGCGCTCATACATCAGAAAGGGAATGATATGGCTTCAATGTTTTATGAAAGATTTCGGGATTTTTTTACGGCTACGCCTGCCAGCTCCAATTTTTATCTTCAGTTTTATTTGATGGGGGAAGTATTATTTGCTACGGGGTTACCAGATTATCTCAAACCAGGGGGTATTGAAAATCTACGGAAACGTAAATATAATTTAGAGTTTGAAGTAAAATCCGTTCAGGATGAAATTTCGGGATCGGATCGGTTGAATTATGAGAACTATGCGCTTTCAAATATCAGTGATTGGGTATCAGTTAATACAATGAATGATTTAATGAATGGAATTTCACAAAAAAGCTGTGTTGATTCTACTTTACTGATAAGGTACATTCATAAAAATCCAGTCAATGAAAAAATGGTTAATCTGGGATTTAATTTTAATCCTTCATTAAAAGATAGTCTAAAATCGATTGATCGATTTCCTTTTTACTCATTGATAAAAGCAGAAAAAATATCACGACAATGAGTGCGACTTATATAAAAGAATTAGATCCTTCCTGGAATGATAAAATGCTTGATATTTTAAGGTCTTCTCCAATGGAAACCAGTGACCTTGATCTGCATTTTGATAAGTCTCCAAATATTTTCTTACCGAATAAATTCCGGTCGGAACGCTACAAATACTACGGAATATTTATGGGCGATGAGCTGGCTGGTTTTGGGATGCATTTAAAGTATAAAGGATTTGTCAACGGAAAAATTACAGATATTTCCTATTTCGGAAATTTTTATATCGATAAACGTTTTCGAAAAAGGGGATTATTCAAAGAATTATCCGAATACATGTTAAAAGAATTATTTCAGGATACATCCTTCGGGTACTGTCTGATCCTGGAGGGAAATCAATCTGCTCAGAAATATTTTGTCCGAGGAAAGTATACCCTTCCTTCAATGCCAGACTATGTAAAGATCGGTTCTTATGAAACCAGAAATATTCTGATCACAAGAAAACGGAGAGAAAATAAAAAATATCATATCAGAAAAGCCCGGAATGAGGATACGGCTCAAATTATTTCCATGCTGGAAGCGGAGATGCCTTCCAGGATTCTATCCACCAATATAAACATGGATATATTCATTAACCGGTTGGTCGTACGGCCGGGTCTGGATATCAGTAATTATTATTTGGCCTTTGAAAAGGATAGTCTGGTCGGCGTATGTGCTGTCTGGGATGTCGGTTCATTTAAAAGAACACGAATTATAAGATACAATAGGCGTTTTTTCTGGATCAGATTTTTTTATAAAATCATTTCGAAAATATTTCGTTATCCTGATTTACCAGATCAGGGGGAGCCACTCAGGGAAGCATATATAACTGACCTGGTTATTAAAAACCGGGATCCGGAAGTATTGAAAAACCTGCTTCTCCGGATTTATAATGAATACAGAAAACATAATTACAATCTCATTTATCTTGGAAGTTATAAAGGGGATCCCTTGTTGAAAGCCGCTGCTTCTTTTTTTTCAAAGCCATTATATTCAACTATTTATTTTTCGGCAAAGGATGGACAAAGTCTTGGGAATAAAACCATTGATTTTTCAAAACCTTGGATAGATATTGCATTGATTGGATAAGATATGAAACTTATGAGGCAGTCTTAAAATCCAAAATAGGTAATTCCTGTCTGACGCCAGGCAGGCTCAGGTTTGACCCAGGGAATTCAACGTGTTGAAAAAAAAGAGCTATTGTACCCAGCTTTCGCAGAAATGACGATTATAACCCTATTGAAACACTCTCATGAGTTTAAAGATTCTGATTAATCGCATCCAGTAAATATTCCTTGGGATCGCTTGCATATTGCCAGAACATGACTCCTCCCATATTTTTTTCCTTCACATATTCACACTTATGTCTGACGGATTCTTCATCATCATAGGATACCAGTTGGTTTGTTTCCTCATCAAACAGGTAAGGAGCCTTCGCATTTTCATCCCAATACCTGACGAAACCAGGCCGTATTAACAGGCTGTCTTTTATGAATGTATAGCCACCTCCCCGAGTCACAGAATCTACCGGGCGGTTAATACCATGGTTATCCCCACTCTCCATGAACCAGCTTCTTCCATAAAATGCAATCCCCATGACCATTTTTTCAGCCGGGACTCCTGCTGCGAGAAAAAGATTGAAGGTTTTATGGGCAGACTGGTCGGTTTCGTAATCTCCCGGAGGATAAAGGTTGGTGTGGTGCCCTGCGGAATCCCCGGAGGTATAATAATCATAGGTCATCAGGTTTACATAATCCAGGTACTTTTGGGCCTTATCCATCTCGGTATGTTCAATATATTTGTTATTGGCCCCAACCGCTGTGGTGAGCTGATAGGGTTTCCCTGTTTTTTCTGAAAGTTCGTCCAGTTTTTCCCGAAGTGCTTTGAACATCAAAGTATAATTCTGTTTATCTTCCGGCCGGAAAACATTGTCTTCACCCCGCTGGCCGGGATATTCCCAATCAATATCCACACCATCCAGATCATACTTTTCAACAATTTTTACGCTGGTGCTTGCAAATTTTTCACGGGAACTTTCTGTCAGTACCGCATCGGAAAAGTTTTCACTCCATGACCACCCGCCAATCGAAATCAGAATCTTCAGATCCGGATTGATCTTCTTCAGGGTTCCCAAACGACGGAAATTAATGGAATCGGTCTCCAGGTTGGTGAGCCAGGCCATACTGTCTTTTACATTCACAAAGGCATAATTAATATGGGTGATTTTCATGGCGTCGATTGTCTTTTCATCCAATTCACCCCGGAACCCGGGGACATATCCGATGACGACCTTATCCAGGTCGGGTTTTTCTTGATTCGTCCTGCAGGAAAAAAAGTATGCTGATAACAAAAAGAGTAAAAAAAAGATCGATCTGAACATAATATTAATTTTAAAATAAAAAAATCTGAACTTATCTATTGCCGACCTGATTAAGGGAAGGCGAATATAAGGAAAGATTATGAGTACTTATAAAATAAAAGGGCAAAAAAATTAATCTAATTAAAAGGCCGGCATGCCCGGAGTGCCGCTGGCCGATCGTCTGGGAAGCTCCTGGGTTCAATCAGGTATTTATTAAATAGGTTGATTATGCGTATCCATTTCCCTAAATTCAACTATTAATTCTTTGATGATAAGGGTGACCTTAACATACTTCGACAATGAAGAAGTAACGTTCTAACCTGGTCAATTAAAATGGTTCAGCATCAGATATTAGCCATTCTGTTTTCAGATATAGTGGATTATTCCAGGCTGATGGGCGAAGACGAATCCCTGGCCCTCTCCCTACTGAAAAAAAACAGGGAAGTTCATAGTAAGCTTTGTGACAAACACAAAGGAAAAATCATTAAGGAAATCGGAGACGGAACCCTGGTAGTCTTTTCAGAAGCAGAAAATGCAATCAATTATGCGATCGATCTGATGGAAGAGGCAGGAAAGGTCCGGGAATTGAAATTCAGAATTGGCATCCATATCGGGGAGGTGTCTCAGGAGGATAAGGATATTTTCGGCGATGGGGTTAATATAGCCAGTAGAATACAAAGCAAGGCCCAAAAGAACCAGGTGCTGGTCTCAGAGGTAGTTTATAATAATTTGAACAACCGTGGATATCGTTTCCGGTACCAGGGGAAATTTCAATTGAAAAATATTAAACATACGGTCAAATGTTACGCCTTAATGGGAGAAGGACTGGAAAGTGCCCGATATTTCCAGGTCAGGAATCTGGTCAAAATAGGCTTGGGTTTAATTGGTGTACTGATCCTGGCTGGATTGTGGTATCTTATCCCTTCACCAAAATTCCAGAAACCAAATGTTTGTTCCATCGCGGTTTTACCGTTCGACAACCTAACCGGTCAACCTGAAAATCAATATTTCTGTGATGGGATCATGGAAGATATCTTGACGCAACTGTCTTATGTTCCTGAATTACAGGTAACCTCACGCACATCCTCAATGAAATATCTTCATGCATCGATCGGGATACCTGATATTGCCAGGGAATTGGGTGTAAATTTCATTATGGAAGGAAGCGTAAGAAAAGATCCAAACAGTGTGCTGGTGACCGTGCAGCTAATTGATGCCAGAGACGATGCACATCTCTGGTCAGGTCGTTACGTGAAGGAATTGTCCATGGACAATATTTGGAATATTCAAAATGAAATTGCCAGGAATGTGGCCGTCAATTTACAAATAAAAATATCTCCCGGGGAGTTGAAGTGGATTAATTCTATACCTACTGAAGATTATATCGCCTATGATCTTTACCTGAAAGGAAGGGAATATTATCGAAGATATTACCCGGAAGATAATGAAATAGCCATCCAGCTTTACAAAAAAGCAATTGATTTGGATACTGCCTTTGCACTGTCATACGCAGGGCTTTCTGATTGTTATGCACAAAAAGTCCTCCGTTTCGGAAGGGGAAGGGAAATGCTTGATTCGGCAGAATATTATGCGAAATTGAGCATTCTTTACGATGAATCATTAGCGGAAGGATACAAAACATTGGGTTTAATTGAACGAACAAAAAATAATATTGGATTGGCAATATCTTATACAAGCAAAGCGGTTTCGATTAATTCGAATTTTAGCGATGCTATTTCAAACCTTGGTTTTTTTCTTATCACCAAGGGCGATTTTATTGATGGGAAGCCTTATTTACAAAAGGCGATCACCTTGAATCCAGGTGATCCGGAACCATTAAATTATATGGCGATCATGTATTATTATATGGGAGATTATGAAAAATCGAAAATGTATTTTGCCCGGACGCTCGATCTTGAGCCTGATAATCGATTCGCCCTGCACAGTTATCTGATTTGTCTGGATGCCCAACAGAACTGGCCTGTTTATAAAACATTTGCTGATAAAGCAGTAAAATATACCCAGGATAGTCTTACATGGCATTGGAACCGAGCTGTTTTATATTACCATCAATTGAATTACAGGGAAGCGCTGTATCACTTTGAAAAAAACCTGGATACCCTGCATGCGATGGAATGCTATATGAAGCTGGGAGAAACCGATCGGGCAATAAACGGATTAAAAAAGATGAAAATAAAATACGAGCAAAATTGGCTTCACCGACCCGGCACATGGGCCGATTTCTGGATTTCTTATAATTTGACTATATTGAATTTACTGCTTGAAAATCCAACTGAGGTATGCGAATGGTTGAAAATTTCTCTGGAGGAAGGGCGTGACTATATGTATCGCACATTCCAGCATGATCCGATTTTATTAACACGCAAACTCCCGGATTGTGCAGTGAAGACCCTGAATGTATATGACGAAAACCTGAATGAACGGACAAAGATTACGGAAAGGGACATTGTGGTTGATTAGATGGTTTTCCGGCATTTTATTTTACCCTTCACATGTAATTTTATCCCCCATAAATTATATTTATTATTACAACCTGATAATAATCTGCATAATGGAATCTTTGGTACTTAAATCCAGCCGGCTGTATCTTCACCCGATCCGGCCTTCGGATAGTCAGGCCATTCAGAAATCCGCAGGTAAACGTGAAATTGCAGATACGATGATCTCAATTCCATACCCATATCCGCCAGGTGAGGCGGAACGCTATGTTCACCGAAAGAGGATCGAACAGAAAAAAAGTCTGTCGGTCACGTTCGTGATTCGGGAAAAGTTGGAATCACACTTTTGTGGTGTGGTTGAAATCAGAGAAATAGATCGGGAGCATTACCAGGCAGAATTGAGTTTCTGGCTCGATCTAAAAGTCTGGGGCAGGGGATATATGAGTGAAAGTATACATTCTGTGCTTCGGTATGCCTTTGAGGATCTGGGATTAAACCGGCTCTATGCGTATCATATGGTACGGAATCCGGCAACCGGCCGTGTGTTGGAAAAGAATGGTTTTTCACGGGAAGGAATCCTTCGCCAGCGGGTAAAGAAATGGGGGAAATTTGAAGATGTCGCTTTATGGGCTATCCTGAGTCAAGACTGGTTTGAACTCCCCTTTGCTTTATCAGGGAAATAACCCATTCATTACAGGAAAATCACTTTTTTCAAAATTCTTAATATTCGTTTAGATCCAGCAGTGGTCAGACCAGCCCTCTTCGCCAGACCAGGGCACGTCAAAAGACCAGCCGTCGTCGTCAGATCCTATAGGGGATCACACACCGGATGTTCCGGCCCCGCAAGTGTCTGGTCACAGGATTTAAAAGCAATAGGTTACTTCCGCTCCGAGATAATAGTTGCGCCGTAATCCCGGATAATAATAACGGGGATCACTTCCACCAAAACTACTCGCATTTACCATGATCATTGAAGCATATCGGGTATCCAGAAGATTGTTGATGATAGCGTACAGATCAAGCCGGAATCGGCTTGAAATCGATTTATTAAAGCCTAATTTGAGGTTTATCAACTGGTAGGGATCAGAAAAGGCCGAATTGTCATCGCGCATGGGCATTTCATCAATATATTGGTAGTTCAAATTTCCGT
>WOR8_10003669_pt1 | contig 14942 bp, 10 predicted proteins | sample DeeMarSeWOR38_10_FD_19890 | JGI IMG/M metagenome (IMG submission 19890) | reverse complement strand
TCCTGATACGGTAATACTTAGAGCTTCACCACAAGCAAGTGGTAAACTTAATGTTACAATAGCAAGAGATGTAGAATATATAAACGGGCGACTTAACTGGACAAACGCAGTTATTACTGATACTTATGTCACAGTCACTGGAATTAAGACGATGATTCTTACAATCTCAGAGTCTCCAATATATCAAGGAGAAACATTGATTGTAACAGTTGATTATGGCGCAACACCGATTAGTGATGTAGATGTTACGTTTGGCACTGTTACAGTTAAAACTGGAACTGATGGTGTGGCTGAATTCACAGTCCCAGATCCAGGCGTAGATTATGCTATTATGAAAGTAAGTGCGAAAAAGACTGGATATATTAGTGTATCAGAAGATGTAACAGTACTAAAGAAATGGGAAATAAAAATGAGTGTATCAGGCGAAGTAACCACTGAAGCTTCATTTACAGTAACAGTTGTTGCAAAAGGTAGTGCTCTTGCTGGCGCAACAGTAACATTCCAAAGTGAAAGCAAAATAACAGACGCTGAAGGAAAGGCATCATTTACCGCTCCAGCTGATGAAGGAACATATACATTAACTGCAACATATGAAAACTATTTACCAGCATCTCTAACAATAGAAATTAAAAAAGCTCCAGGCTTTGAGTTATTAACACTCATAGTTGCACTTGGAGTAGCATTTATACTACTAAGACGCAGACGAAAATAAGAGGGAAAATAACCCTCTTTTAATCTTTTTTTTTATTTTTATTTTGTTTTTTTTTAATAAAACCTTTTTAACCATACTTTTAATACCTATTTTTCTACTGGAGTGATAAAATAACGAAAGTAACAGTTGTATTACCCACTTTAAACGAAGAAAAAGGAATAGGAAGAACTATCGATGCAATAGACAAAGAATATTTTAAAAAAAACAAATGGGATTTGGAAATAATAATTGTGGATGGGGATTCTAAAGATAAAACAAGAGAAATTGCTAAGAAAAAGAAAGCAAAAGTAATAATTGAAAAACGAAAGGGCTATGGTAGAGCATATAAAACAGGGTTATCCCAAGTATCAAGTGGTATTATTGTTACAGGAGATGGTGATGCAACATACCCTTTTGATAAGGTTCATACTTACATAAAGCAATTGATTGATGAAGAACTTGATTTTATATCAACAGATAGATTTGCAGCGCTTAAACATAATTCCATGTCTTTGAAACATTATTTTGGAAATTTTGTACTAAATCTGGTTTTAAACGTCCTTTTTTTAATAAATATTAAGGATTCACAATCAGGTATGTGGATTTTTAAAAAAGAGACTTTAAATTTAATACAACCAATAGATGATTTTAATGATGGAATGGCATTTTCCGAGGAAATTAAAATTGAGATGTTTTCCAATAAAAAGATAAAATGTAAAGAAATTCCTTCTGCTTTATATGCTAGGGAAGGACAGGTTAAATTACAGAGTTTTACAGATGGATGGAAGAATCTTAAATTCTTATTCAGAAAAAGGGTTAAATAACTTTTTCAATTTCTCTTTTCAAAATTTCACTTATTGTTTTACCATCTGCTTTTCCGCGTAATTCATTCATAACTGCCCCCATTAAAGGTTTTACTGCTTCAAGACCTTTTTGTTTTACAAAATCAATTCTTTCAAGAACAATCTTTTTTATTATTTCTTCTATTTTATTTGAATCAGTAGCATATAATCCACTAGTTTTTATTGCTTCTTCTATTGAACTTTTTGGATTTAATATTAAATATTTCAATATTTTAGGTATTGCCTCTTTTGAATATTTACCAGAAATAAGCGCAGAAAAAATGTTAATGAGCATTTTTTCATCTATAACATTAGTATCTATTTTTTCTTTTTCAAGCTCAGAAAAGGTGTTTAAAAACGTTCTAATTATTACATTTTTTTGCTCTGGAAATTGTTTCACAAGTTTTTCAAAATCTATTTCATAACCACTTGATAGTATTTGCTTTGTTTGCTCGTCATTTATTAAATATTCTCTCATAAAACGTTTATGTTTTTCTATTGGTTCTTCTGGTAAATTATTTTTTATACGATCTATATGATCTTTAGTGACTCTAATAGGTTGGACATCTGTTTCTGGATACATTCTTGCTGCCCCAGGCATAGGTCTCATAAACTCTGTTGTATCATCTGGTAAGGCTCTTCTTACCTCGTTTGGAACACCATCTATTACTTTTTTTGCTCTTTCTATAACTATTTTCAAAGCATTAACTACTGTGTTTTCTTTACCTAGTGCAATTACTAATGCATCATTATCTTTTAGTTGTAATATTGCCCTTAATTCATCTACATCTTTTTGTTCTATTCCATAACCAGGTAATTCATCGGAATGAATAATCCCTCCAATTCCTGTGGTTATATTTGCTTGAACAGCAAATTCTTTTCCAAGCTTTGTATCATTTAGTTTTAAAAGCCCTTTAAAACCAGGTAATCTAAATGCCTTTGCACAACCTTCTTTTAATAATTTTTGAACAATATTTGATTTACTATCCTTTAAATAAGATGAAATATCAACTAATTTTATATCTTCCAAATCTTTTTTTTCAATCCGCTCTTTTAATATTTCTTTTATATTAATAAGACCTATTTGTCTTAAAACCTCTTTTTCCGCTACTTTTGATAAACAACTAAGTGATTGAATACCTTTTATCTCAACTCGTTCACCTTTGGATATAGAAACGTTAAGATCCTGACGAATAGTGCCTAGTCCCCTTTTTGTTTTACCAGTAGCACGAAGAAGTAAACCGATTCTTTCTGCTATTTCTTTTACATGATTTGGATTTTTTATATCAGGTCCTGTCGCTATTTCAATTAATGGGATTCCAAGTCTATCAAGGCCATAATTAACAATTCTACCTTTTTCTTCAATTTTCCTTGCTGCATCTTCCTCAAGAGCAATAATCTGAATACCTACATCATCTATTTTCCCACCAACTGCAACCAAAGCAGTTCTTTGAAAACCACCAGTATTAGAGCCATCTATTACGATTTTTCTCATAAAATGAATCTCGTCAACAAGTGCTGCATTCATAAAAACAGCTGTTGTTATACATATATCGATTGCTTCAGAGTTTGCTGCATGAGGTGGTTCCTCGTCAGCCTCAACAAGACATGTTGATTCATCAGATGCTGTATAAAGAAAATAACGGTTTTTTTTAGCCTCAGCTAATGCTGCTTTATCAACATCACCTAATTCACTCTGAGTGGGTCTTAAAAAACGACCAAAAGAATAATTGCCAGCTTCTTTTATCACTGATTGACATTTACAAAATAGTTTATGAGTATCTAATTGTTGATGTATCTCAAGCCCTGCTTTAAAACCAATTTTTTCATAATCCATTTTATCTGAGTAGATACTAAAAATGGTTTATTACTGTTACTAATTATCCTACAACAGACTTTTCATGTACGATTTTTTTCCCCTTGAATCTATCTAGGTTTAAACTCTCTAAAATATCGGGTGTTTTACCATCTAAAATAAAATCTGCTAAAATTTTTGTAACCATTGGAGAAATCATAAAACCATGTCCGCTGAAACCATTACACTGAATAAAACCTTTAAGTTTATTTATTTCACCCAAAATTGGTCTTGAATCAGGTGTAACATCATAAAAGCCTGTCCAATGTCTAAGCATATTAACATGTTTAAGAATAGGTGCATAGCGTGTAAGAGTCTTTGCCATATGCCTCATAAAAGCAAAAGTGGGTATTGTTTTATAGCCACTTCTTTCTTCAGGAATAGGTATACCTCCTACAATCTGTCCTTCACGCTGTTGAGAAAAATATATACCGTCTTTAAATGAGATAACCATTGCTTCAAATAATGGTTCTAGGCATTCTGTTGCCATTATTTCTTTCCTGTATGCCACAATAGGTAGATTTATGTTAACCATACTGGCAATATCTTTGGAATCTATACCTGCAGCGTTCACCACTATATTAGTTTTTATAGAACCTTTATCTGTTTCTACAGCTTTAATTTTATTTTTACTTTTTTTTATACCAATAACTTTTGTATGGGTAAAAATTTCTGCACCTTTTTGCCTAGCAACGTCAGCATATGCAAAAGTTGTCTTAAAAGGATTAGCATGACCATCAGTAGGACAAAAAGTTGCACCAATTACTTTTATACCTTTTACATCCAATATTGGTACAATATCATTTATTTTACTTACATCTAAAATATCAACTTTTAAACCCAGTGAACGCTGCATAGCAACATTTTTTTCAGATTGCCTCAGCTCTTTTTCATCATGAACAGCTATTAAATAACCACCTTGACGAAACTCTATATCATGACCTAATTCTTTACTTAGTTTTTCAAAAATTTTAACACTCTCAATTGCTAATTTCGTGTTTTCCTTTGTAGACCATTGTTGTCTAATTCCTGCACCACAAGCACCAGTTGCACCTGAAGATAAATAGTTTTTTTCAACAACAACAACATCCACCTTTTTTTTTGCAAGATTATAAGCAAGAGAACAACCGTTTATACCGCCACCAATAATTACTACATCTGCTTTGTTTTTCATTCTTCATCACTTGCTAAAGCACCTAATGAAACAGGAATCTCAGGGGGTCTAGATGTTGGAAGAGGAATACTTGAAACCTTTTTTCCTGTTTTCTTTTCAAGTATTTTTGCAACTAGCTGAATACATACTCTTCCTTGGCATGGGCCCATACCAATTCTAAGTTTTTTTCTGAGCTCCTCTATATCTGTGTAACCTTCATCTATTGCTTTAATAACATCTTCTTCTGTTATATCTTCACATCTACATACAATAGAAATTTTTTTCATATACTAAACCCTAATATTTCTTACATCCATTACTAAATCCTCATCAACTTCAACTGTTATAACATTGGTTTTATCTTGTTTAACAACTCTTCTAACAATACCAATACCTACTTTAGCTCCCTTTCTATTAAGTGCATCAACTTTATCACCGACTTTTGGCACTGGTAAAAACTCATACTGTAAAGTAACTAAAGCTTTTTTATCTTTTATCTTGACAACAAAAATGGCTAAACCTGGGCATATACCCACACATTTTGTACAACCTATACATTTTTCATAATCATTAATCGGTGGAGCATTTATATCTTTCATTGAAATCGCATGAACAGGACAAGATTCAACACAAGGATTACAAGGAATTTCTTGTATACACTCTAAAATTGCTACACCTTTTTTAAGTTGTTTTTTACTAGGCATCCTCAGATCTTTGAGCAAAAGTATACCGGTTTTTTCATAATTATCCATGTTTTTTCTCCATCAGTTTTTCTATTTTTTTATTCGCAATACGTGGTTTTTCACCAAATGGACCTGCTCTGAGATTACCAAGCTCTTTCTGGTATTGTTTTAAAAGATGTTTATTCTTGTTATATCCTAAAGAAACAGCTGATGCAAGACCAGCGATTTTACCTTCGATCATAGCAGTAGATGCTTCTTCTATTCCTGAAGCATCTCCAGATACATATAATCCTTTAACTGAAGTTTGCATTAAATCATCATGAAGCGCTATATATCCACCTGCTTCTGGTATAAATGCAATTTTTACTCCTGCTTGAAAAAGCAGTCTTGTTGAAGGAGTTAAGCCAACAGCTAAACAAACAGTATCACAATTAACCTTTTGTTCTGATCCTTTTATAGGTTCCCATTTATCATCAAGTTTTACAATTACAGCTCCTTCAACTTTACCATTACCATAAACCTCTTTTATTGAATGAGAAGTAAATATTGGGACTCCACATCTTCTTAACTTTGCTGCATGAACATTGTATCCACCTATTTTTGGTGCAGCCTCCACAACCCTATCAACGTCTATGCCTGCTTGTATTAACTGATATGAAACAATTAGACCTACATTACCTGCACCAACCATTAAGACTTTATCACCTGGTTTTACACCATAAACATTCATCAATGTTTGCACAGCGCCCGCACCATAAACTCCAGGTAAATCATTACCTGGAAAAAGAATCATATTTTCCATTGCACCACATGCAAATACAGCTGCTTTGCAATTTACTTCATAAAGTATACTTTCATATTTTTCTCTTTTTACAATCCCAAACTTATGATAATTTTTTTTGTCCTTTTCATAATAACCAATTACAGTAGAATCTAACATCAAATCTAATTTATCTTTTTTCTGAAACTCAAAAACTTCTTTCTCAAGTTCTTTGGCAATATAAATACCTCTAGTACCAGCCTTCTCCTGTTTTGAACCAAAAAATTTATGTGTTTGCTTAACTAACTGTCCACCAACGATTTGGTTTTCATCAACAATTAAAACTTTAGCATTTTGTTTAGCAGCTTCAATAGCCGCACATAAACCAGCTGGACCTGCACCTATAACAAGAATATCAACATCAAGCTTCTGTTTTGATTTACCTTTGAATTCTGCACTTGGTAATAACGCAAGTTTATCCTGGGTTTCAATATGAATACTGTCTTTTAAAGGGGCGATGCAAGTTCTAACATTTGGAACTCCATTAACCCTCATTAAACATGAAGAACATTTACCTATTCCACAAAAAAATCCACGAGGTCTGGAATATTTTTGACTTGTTGTAAACTTTTTTACACCCAATGCATGAAGAGCAGAAGCAATGCTATCTCCTTCAAAACCATACATGATTTTGTTATTGAAATAAAAGCGCAGTTTCTTATCAAATTTAAAATCAATGATAGGATGTTTTTTGATTCTCAATGTACTCCCCGCTGGTGTATACTAGGTCTATTTTAAAACCATTATGATTAAAACTATTTATTTTATCTGTACATCCTTGATTCCATGATGTCTACGTGCAAGGTTACGAATTATTTCTATATTTCGTCCATCTTTTCCAATTATTTTGGATTTATCCCCTACATTTACCTCAACCTTTGCAACAGATGAGTTATCATCACCTTCTAATGTAACACTATTGATTTTGTATGGTTTAAAAAGGTTAACAATAAATCTTTGTTTATCTGAATCGTATTCAACGAATTTTATTGTCTTTTTAAATAGTCCACGTAGTTTTTCCAAATTTTTTGCTTTGATACCAATTGCTGCCCCTAGTTGTCCTTTTTTCACTATAAATATTATTTTATCTTCTATACTTATACAATCTAGAATATCTGTTTTTGTTACTTTATTTGCCATATTAATATATTGCATATCTTCATTTGAAAGCATTATATCTGTCATAAAAAACTACCTTTTTTTAATAAGATTTAAAACATTTGCTCCACCATCGTCTATAACAGCAAAAACAGAAACAGCAAAGGCTTTACCACATATATATCCAAGGTTAATCGAACTTGAATTATAACTATAAATAGGTACTTTTTTTTTCTTTGCAAGTTCACTAATCTCAGAAATATTTGGACAATTTTTAGCTAAAACAATAAGTTTTGCAGAATCTTTTTCAATTGCTGATTTAGTTTCTTTTGTACCAATTTTCACATCTCCATTTTTTATCGTATCCTTTAGAATCTTATCTACTTCTACCATATTCCTCCCCCTTACTTTTTACCTCTTTTCATAATAAGCTCAACTGCACCAGTTCCTAAATTAACTGGTTGTCCAACAATTATATTCTCAGCCACACCACCTAGTTTATCGGTTTCACCGCGTCTAGCTGCCTGTAACAAATGACTGACAGTGATTTCAAAAGCTGCTCGAGATAAAACCGATTCTTTCTCTTTGCTAACCCCATGTCTACCTATAGCTCTAATGGTACCATCAACGGTCATGATGTCTGCTACAAGCATAATGTGTCTTAAATCGACATTTAAACCTTGTTCTGAAAGAGTATTAAACGCCTCTTGTATTATCATATTTCTTGCAGCTTCTATACCAAGTACTCTTCCAACTGCTTGTATATCGTTTGTTGTTGTTCTATATGGGTCTACCCCATTAATTTTTAACACTTCCTCAAAGTTACTTCCTTCACTATATATTACATAACCTTCGTTTGGTTCATTTCTAATAATAATACGTCTAATACCATCAATACCCTTTACTTTAAGATCTTTAAGAGTTTCATTTACATCAAGTAATTTTTTATAACTTGGATCATCAAGAGATACTTTTATTCTCTCTTTTTCAATTTTTGCTTCTATACCTCTAATCTTTTTAATATTTTCTGCTAAATCATCTATGGTAATGTCTTTACTTTTCATAGTGTTTGTATTAGGTTTTACATAAATTACAAAGTTAGTAAGATCTGTTTCAATATCTGCTATGCTGTTTAATCTGGTTATTTCTATTTGATTAGCAACTTCTTTTGCTAGATTAGAATTCAGCCTGTATTCATCCCTTAAATAAATATTCATCATAGGTGTAGAAGGAATGGATCTAGCATCTACAATTTCAATTAAACGAGGTAAGCCTAAGGTAACGTTGATTTCTGCAACACCTGCGTAGTGAAAAGTCCTCATTGTCATTTGTGTACCAGGTTCTCCAATACTTTGTGCCCCAACAATACCACAGGCCTCAGAAGGATCAATTAAATTTTTACTATAATATTCTAAAGCTTTTTTTATTATTTCATCTAATTTAGATTCTAATTTATTATCTTTAGATATCCTCGATATAATATCATTTATTACTGATTTTGGTAAATAATTATTTTTTAAAAGCTTATTAATTTCGGATCTGAATTTTATGACTTCTTCGCTCTCTTTTTCTGGTTCAGGAGCTGGTACTTCTTTTATAATTTTAATTTTTTCTTCTTTTTTTATTTTTTTTCCTTCTTTTTTAATTATTTTTTTAACATGTTTTTTAGGTGGTTTTATTTTTGTTTCCTTCTTTTTTTTAATAGATGTTTTTTTAGGCAATGTTTTTTTTATTGTTTTTTTTGCTTTTTTTATTGTTTTTTTCTTTACTTTTTTTGCCTTTTTTGATTTACTTTTTTTTGCCATTAAATTTCCTCTTTAATATCATTTATTATTCGATCGACATCAACAGCATTACCACTAGAACTTCTAGCCGGATCAATACCATCTTCTCCATAAAGGAATTGAATTATTAGCCCACCAGAGTGTCTAACAGTTCCATCATTTTCAACCTTTACATCCTCAAGAGCATTGATAAGTCGTCTCTGCATATAACCTGATCTTGAAGTACGAACTGCAGTATCAACAAGACCTTCTCTACCACCCATCGAATGGAAGAAGTATTCTGTTGGTGATAAACCAGTTTTATAACTCGATGCAACAAATCCTTTGGCCCTTGCTCCTAAATCACCTTTTTTAAAATGCGGTAGGGTTCTGTATTGATAACCTCTGTGTATCCTTTCACCACGAACAGCTTGTTGACCAACACATCCAGACATCTGAGATAGATTAAGCATGGACCCACGTGCACCAGATTTAGCCATTATTACTGCACTATTGTTTAATCCTAGATGTTTACCTGCTATTTCACCAGCCATGTCTCTTGCTCTACCTGTTACTCTCATTATCTCCATCTCAAGTGTTTCTTCCAAGCTTCTACCCGGCAAGGATTCTAGTTCACCATTTTCATAAGCTTTTACAAGTCCTCTAATTTTTTGCATAGCTTTTTCAAGCCCTTCTTCAATTTGTTTTTTTGCTTCTTCAGGAATATCCTCATCATCTATGCTTGTAGTAAACCCAAATAATGTTATACTTGCAATACTCATCTTTGTAACATTGTCAATGAATTGCCTGCCTGCATCCATCCCATGATCTCTTATGATTTGATCTAAAATTTTACCTTTAAAAGCACCTATACTATTTTCATCTATTGTTCCTTGTTTAAGTACACCATTTTTTATTATTACATAAGCATCATGTGGGCAATCTGGTGCTGTACATACATCGCAATTTAAACAAGTTTTTGCTTTATATTCAAGATTAAGATTGTCAGGCAATAAAGTACTAAATATATCTTTGCCATTTACAAAATACATTTTTTTATCTTCAATAACATCAGGAAATTTTCCTTTATATTTAATCGAGGCTAAAATATGTGAAGCATCATCCTTTGGTATTTTTTTACCCTTATAAGTTAAAAGGAAACAACCTGATATATGATCATGTATACCACCGATAATGACACCACCAAATCTTGGTGAAAGAATATTTTCCTGAACTTTCATTAAAATTTCTGCTTCAGCTTGAGCTTCTTCACCTTGTAAAAGATGAAGGTTCATTTCATCTCCATCAAAATCTGCATTGTATGGTGGGCATACACTTAAATTAAATCTAAATGTTTTATAAGGGACAACTTTAACTCTATGAGCCATCATTGACATTCGATGAAGTGATGGTTGTCTATTAAAAATTGATATATCACCATTCATAAGTTGCCTTTCTATTATTGTACCAAACTCTAGTTTTTCTGAAACGTCAGCTGCATTTTTTTCTGTTACTTTAATACGTTGCTTTACTCCTTCTGATTCTTTTATAATATAATTCACACTTGGTTGATATTCATCTTTATTTTCTGAAATGCTAGTTTTTTGTTTTATTAATTTTTTACACCAGTCAATATTGTGTGATGTAACTCTAACCGGTACTGTTAATTCTCTAGCAACAATCATAGGTACACCGATTTCATTTATACTAAGATTTGGATCCGGAGAAATAACAGTTCGTGCTGAAAAGTTTACTCTTTTACCAGATAAGTTGCTTCTGAAACGCCCCTCTTTACCTTTTAGTCTTTGAGCAAGAGTTTTTAAAGGTCTACCAGAGCGATGGCGTGCAGGTGGTATACCTGAGGTTTGATTATCAAGATATGTTGTTATATGATATTGTAAAAGCTCCCATAGGTCTTCAACTATTAGTTGCGGGGCACCAGCATCTCTATTTTCTTGTAAACGCTGATTGATACGAATGACATCAACTAGTTTATGCGTAAGATCGTCTTCTGATCGCTCACCTGATTCAAGAGTAACTGATGGTCTTACTGTAACTGGTGGTACAGGTAAAACTGTTAAAACCATCCATTCTGGTCTTGCTGATTTAACATTTACATCCAGCAAAGGTAGATCCTCATTTGGTATTTTTTCCAACCATTCCCTTATTTCTGATGGTGTTAACTTTTTACCATTTTCTCTTATAGAGGTTGGTTTATCAAGTTCTATTTTTCCAACTTCTCTATCACAATGTGGACATTTTTCTGATTTAACGCATTCTTTTATTATCATTTTCAATACATATGTTGGGTCTCTACCTTCTCTACTGAATTTTTTAAGCTCTTGTATAAAATCATTTTTTTGTTTATCTGTTAACAATATACGTCCGCATCCTCTACATGTTGCACGAAGACAGTCTCTTATTGATTTAACAAGTCCAACATGGATAACAGGCATGGCTAAATCAATGTGACCAAAATGTCCAGGACATTTATCTTTACCAACTCTCAAACCACAGGTTTTACATCTTAAACCTGGTTCAACAACACCTAGTTTAGGATCCATTAAACCCATGGCAATAGGAAATCCATCATCATCGTAAGTATCAGCTGTTATTACTTTAGTTGCACTCATTTTTCTTATTTCATTGGGTGATAACAATGAAAATGATATACTACCAATTTTTTTTGTTATACTTTTTACTCTTTCCATGACAACCCCTTCAATTAATTTTTTTATACTAAAGAATCTAATTTAATTCTTGGTGCTATAACCAAGGATTTCAATTCATCTATCAAAAGTTTAAAAGCATAGCTCATTTCAATCGGATAAATTTCTGCTTTATCACCACATACAGGGCAATGCAAGGCTCCATGTCTGTCGTATATTGCAACATGTCCACAGGTATTGCAAATGTATTTAACGGTTAGATCTGATTCATCCAGTAATCTGTCTTTTATAACCATAGATGCTCCATGACCAATTAAACAATCTCTTTCCATTTCTCCAAACCTTAGTCCTCCTTCTCTTGCTCTTCCTTCTGTTGGTTGTCTTGTTAGTATTTGAACAGGTCCCCTTGAACGTGCATGTATTTTTCCTGCAACCATATGGTGTAACTTCTGATAATAAATGCATCCAACAAATATGTCGCATTCTAGTTTATTTCCAGTTTCCCCATTATATAATATCTCTTTTCCATTGTATTCAAATCCGTTTTCTAATAAAGCTTTTCTTAGTTCTTCCTCGGACTCTCCGCTAAAAGCAGTTCCATCAACAAACCTGCATTCACAGGCACCAAGCTTTCCACCAATCATTTCAAGAACATGGCCTACTGTCATCCTACTTGGAATTGCATGAGGATTAATTATTAAGTCAGGTGATATACCATCCTCGTTAAAAGGCATATCTTCCTGGGGAACAAGCAATCCTATTACACCTTTTTGACCATGCTTTGAAGCAAACTTATCTCCATATTCAGGTATACGCTCTTCTCTGACTTTTATTTTAACCATTCTTGAACCATTAACTGATTCAGAAAGCATTACTTTATCAACAATGCCTCCTTCTCCATGCTGAACAGTAACAGATGTTTCTCTACGTTTTTGAGGTGTTAGAAAATCTGTTGGCTCTTCTAAAAATCTGGGAGGTGAAGTTTTTCCAATTAAAACATCTCCTTCATTAACATCACACTCGGGTGAAATTAACCCATCTTCGCCTAAATTTATGTATGCTTCTTCGCTTCTTACTCCTCTACAATCTGGGTCAGGAACCTCAAAATGATCTTCTTGTCCACCAGGGTATCGTTTTTCTTCACTACTGTATGTTCTAAAAAAACTGCTTCGACTTATGCCTCTTTCTATACTTGCTTTATTCATAACAAGTGCATCTTCCATATTATAGCCTCTATAGGAAGATACAGCAACAATGAAATTCTGTCCTGCTGGTCGCTCATTAAACTTTATGTATTTAACAGGATGAGTCTGAACAAGTGGTGCCTGTGGATAATGCATCAGATGACCTCTTGTATCAGGTCTTATTCTATAATTTGAGGCACCAAAACCTAAGGATTGTTTACCCATACCCGCACCCATTGTAATTCTTGGGGAAGAATTATGCTCTGGATAAGGAACCAAAGAAGATCCTATTCCGAGAATACACATGGGGTCAATTTCCATATGGGTATGATCAGATGTTATATCCTCCTCATTTAATGCAATTAATGTGTTTTCTTCTTCTTCAGCATCTATATATTCCACGATACCTTCATTTATTAAATCAATCCATCTTTTTCTTCCTGTTTGAAGATCATTGATGTATTTTTTAGTCAGCAAAAGTTTACCATTCTCTGTTATTGCAAGAGGTCTTCTTAACCGCCCGCAGTCACAATTTACAATTAAGTCATTGGCATCCTCATAATAAGCAACATTTACCTCATTACTCAATAATCCTTTTCTTCGTTTTTCCCTAAATTTTTGCGCAAGGTCTTTACCATTTGAATGCATTCCTATAAGATCCCCATTTAAGTATACCCTTGTTCCAGTTGATTTTTTAGTAATTTCTCTTATTCCCAAATCCTTAAGTACATTTTCAACTTCTTTTTCTGGAAAACCTTCTGATATTTCAACGGTAAGAGCTAGGTTTTTCACAAGTCCACAGTTTGGCCCTTCTGGTGTTTCATTTGGACATAATCTGCCCCATTGTGTAGAATGTAAATCGCGCGCCTCAAAATGTGGTTGTGATCTTGTAAGGGGAGATGTAACTCTTCTCAAATGACTTAAAACTGCAAGGTTACTTGTTCTATCTAAAAGCTGAGATATACCTGCTCTTCCACCAACCCAGTTACCTGTAGCTAGTGCATGATGAATACGTTGACTTAAAACATCAGAGCGTAATGAAGAACTAATTTTTATTTCCTTACCTTTTGCGTGAATTCTTTCAATTTGATATTTTAAATCTTTACAAAGCGCAGTAAAAGCTACACGGAATAAATCCTCCATTAAATCTCCAGCGAGTTTAAGTCTTTTATTTGCATAATGGTCTTTGTCATCTTCCTCTCTTTTACCAAGAGCAAGTTCTAAAACAGCCATTCCCATACGAGCCATGAACACAGCTTTTGTTAGACGATCTGATGATTCGTTTCCAAGATGAGATAAAAGATTTTTATCCATTAATGTTTCTACTCTTTTAATACGGTATTCTTTTGCTTGTCCACCAGCAAATTTCTTACCAAGGTATGCAATTGCTTCTTCCTTAGTTGTTATACCATATTCATTTGCACATTCCTCTATATTTGCAAGAACATAAGGCTCCATTTTTGGATCTACGCTAATAACATCTACTATTTCCTCATCATTTTCCATACCAAGTGCTCTTAGTAATATCATAAGTGGTATCTGACCATAAGTTGTTGGTAATGATACCATAAGCATGCCGTCATTTTTCTTTTCAACAACTGTTAAAGCTCGATACCCTTCTTTTTGGGAAAAAACTTTTGCAACTTCTATATCCCTACCATATCTACTGCTTCTTTCAACAAGAACTCTATTTGGTGCAAGATCCTCAACAGTAATCAAGACTCTTTCAGTTCCATTACTAATAAAATACCCGCCAGGATCCAGCGGATCTTCTTGCATTTGCTGTAATTCTTTATTATATTCATCATTTGTAAGTTCGTGTGCTTTTTTTTCTTCAATACTATGCTTGGCTAGGTTACAGGCTTTAGATTTAATCATAATTGGAAGTTCTCCAATTCTGACTTCTTCAGGATCATACTCAACATCATCTTTAACAGGAATAAATTCTAATGCTATCGGAGCTTCATATGTTAAATCTCTTAAACGAGCTTCCATAGGAGTTAATCTTCTAACTGTACCATCTGCTTCTTTTACCTCGGGTTTTCCAACAGTTATTTTTCCAAATTTTATTTTATAGCCTTCCATTTCAGGATAAATAAATCCTCTTTCCATTTCCTCTTCTTGTCCGATAATTGTGCTATCAACAATATTTTGTAATCTGCGCTCTAAAAAATCGTTGTATGA
>WOR8_10003668_pt1 | contig 14942 bp, 13 predicted proteins | sample DeeMarSeWOR38_10_FD_19890 | JGI IMG/M metagenome (IMG submission 19890) | reverse complement strand
CGCAAGGGCGCACTCGATATCGCAGGCTTACCCGGTAAACTGGCAGACTGCCAGGAAAAAGATCCGGCGCTCAGCGAACTTTACCTGGTGGAGGGTGATTCAGCCGGCGGGTCATTTCCCGTGCTTTTCGTGCGGCATCGCGTGCACGCGATGCCTCGATAATCTTGGACGTGATCGCTTTCGCTTCTGTCGGTCGTTCCAGCAAGAATTCCTGCAGTTTTTCACCCAGCGTCGATTCGACAGCAGATTTCACCTCGGAAGACACCAGTTTGTCCTTGGTTTGTGAAGAAAACTTTGGATCGGGCACTTTTACCGACAGCACTGCGGTCAGGCCTTCGCGGGCATCATCGCCAGAGACATTTACCTTGGCACGCGACGCAATGCCTTCCTTTTCCATGTACTGGTTAAGACTTCGCGTCAACGCGGTACGAAAACCAGCCACGTGTGTGCCACCGTCTTTCTGCGGTATGTTATTGGTAAATGGATAGATATTTTCCTGGTACGAGTCATTCCATTGCATCGCAATCTCGATGCCAATGCTGTCTTTCTCGGTATTAAAATGCAACACGTTCTCATGCAGCGGTGTCTTATTCTTGTTCAGATGTTGCACGAAAGACTTGATGCCGCCCTCGTATTCAAATTGGTCCTTTTTATCGTCTCTTTCATCGGAGAGAACGATTCGCACACCGGAATTCAGGAAAGACAGCTCCCTCAGTCGCTTGGAAAGAATATCGTAGTGAAATTCGATATTGGTAAAAATAGCCTCACTTGGCCAGAAACGCAGGCTGGTTCCGGTTTTCTCAGTATCACCGACCACCGCCAGGGGTTCAACCGGTTCGCCCATCTGGTATTCCTGCCTGTATTTCTTGCCATCGCGATAAATGGTCAACTCCATTTTTTTGGACAGCGCATTGACCACGGATACCCCTACACCATGCAGGCCGCCGGAGACTTTGTAGGAGTTGTCATCGAATTTACCGCCCGCGTGCAGTACCGTCATAATCACTTCGGCCGCTGAGCGCCCTTCTTCAGGATGGATATCGGTTGGAATACCCCGACCATTGTCTGTCACCGTGACAGAGTTATCGCTATGGATCTTCACATTGATTTCTGAGCAATGACCTGCGAGTGCTTCATCGATGGAATTATCGACAACCTCGAAGACCATATGATGCAAACCGGTACCGTCATCAGTATCACCGATATACATACCTGGACGCTTGCGTACGGCTTCCAGCCCTTTCAGTACCTTAATATTGGATGAATCGTAGGTTTGATCAGAACTCATAGAAATTGCGCAATAGCCGAAAAAAAGCATTATATCAGGCTTTTCAAGACAATATGCATCTGTATAGGGCCTTCTATAGGTGCTGACCTGGACGTGTAGATGGTCGACAGCTGGCTATTTCAATTGCCCTCGTTCCACGTGGAACATTCGAACATCAGACCAGCCCCTCAGGTCAATTTGATCAGGCTCGATCGCGGTGAGAAAGAGTTGAATCGGCAATCCTTGCAAGACAGCTATAATCTGTTTTCGGTGATGATCGTCAAGCTCTGCCGGCAGGTCATCGTAGAGCAAGATGCAATGCCGTGTGGCAGATCGGGTAAATTGTTCAACCTGAGCCAGTTTTAGCAGAGCCACCATTACCTTTTGTTGCCCTCGGGATATACCTGTTTGAGCTGACTTACCATCAATATGTATCTCTAAGTCGGCACGATGCGGGCCGACGTGCGTAAACCCCCGGGCTTTATCGCGATCCAAAGTCTTTGCGAGTATGGACATAAGGCTTTGCTCACAGCGCCAGCCGCGTTTGTATTCCACATTAACCTGCTGACGCGGAAAAAACATTTCTATTAATATATCTAGATAAACCTGCAGATCTTCAACATAGGACTTGCGCAAGGTGTCGATATATTGAGCAGCCTGATCCAGTTCCCTGTCCCAGAGTTGGCAATAGGCCGCCTTTGCACCTGATTTTAACGCTGCATTTCTTTGTGATAAGGCTTTCCTGTAACGTTGCCAGGCATCAAAAAAACCGTGTTCCACGTGGAACACTCCCCAATCGATATATGCGCGCCTTTCGGTCGGGCTGCCAGTAATCAAACGGTAACTGTCGGGGTGTATAGCCAGAACCGGGAGAATAGCTGCTATATCAGCAACCCGCTGGATATTTTTCTGGTTAGCGCGAACAACGAGGGACTGTTTGCTGCGAGTGATCCCAATGGGGATCTGATTTTGCAGGTGGTCTTTCGCTTTTGCGTACAGACTCAAACTGCTGGCGTGGTGATTGATCAGATCTGACAGGTTTGGTGTTCTGAATGAACGCAGATGACTCAGATAATAAATAGACTCGAGCAGGCTTGTTTTCCCAGATGCATTGAAGCCAGAAATCAGATTAACACCTGCACTGGGTTCTAATTCAACATCGACAAGATTGCGAAAATCACGAATCTGTAGATGTGATAATTGCATAAGACACGTAGGTAAACAGGAGGAGCAATCTGATAGCTGAATACCTGATTATCTGAACTATAGACGCATAGGCATGATTACATATTTGCAATCAGGGAGATCAGGATAAGTTAGAAGACAACTGCTGTTCGAGTCGCGGAGCGATGCCTGGACTTTACGGGTATCGGTGACACTGAGAACATCCAGCAGGTAATTCACATTAAAACCGATTTCCAGCTTATCGCCAGTATAATTAACTTCCACTTCGACATCCGCCTCTTCCTGATCAGGATTTTGAGCCTGTAATTCCAGAACGTCGTTTTCTGCAATAAGTCTTATGCCACGGTATTTCTCATTTGACAGAATCGATGTTCTGACCAGTGCCTGGCGAAGATTCTCCCGCTCAGCAATAATCAGGTTCTTATCATCCTCGGGTATCACTCTGTTGTAATCAGGGAACCGACCATCGATCAACTTCGAGGTGAACCTGATGTCCCCTACTTCTACCCTGATATGGTTGCTTCCAAGAATGACTTTCAGAGGCTCATCGCTATCTTCGAGCAGTCTTACCAGTTCCTGGATGCCTTTTCTTGGCACAATGACCTGCTTGATTTCTGCAAGGTCACAATCAGCCTGTTTTTCACAATATGCCAGCCGATGCCCATCAGTCGCAATTGCCCGTAATAGACCACTGCTAACTTCAAGCAGCAAACCGTTCAGGTAGTAGCGAACATCCTGTAATGCCATAGCAAAAGCTGTTCTATCGATTAACTCCTTGAGTGTTCTTTGCGGTAGCTCGAATTCTGCTACGGCGTTGATTGAGTCCAGCGATGGAAAATCATTTGCCGGAAGTGTCGATAATGAGAAGCGACTGCGTCCTGACTTGATAATAGCTTTATCCTTATCCACTAATATACTTATATTTGATTCCTCCGGTAATGCCTTGCAAATGTCGAGCAGTTTGCGCGCCGGTAATGTTGTTTCCCCCGCTTCGTCTGCAACCAGGCCAACTGTGGTTACCAGTTCTATCTCCAGGTCAGTTGCTGTCAGGGAAATTACATCCTTGCCAGCTTTTACCAGTATGTTGGAGAGTGCTGGCATTGTCTGTCGCTTTTCGACAGCACCAATGATTTTTTGTAATGGGATTAACAGATCTTCTCTCTGGATCTGAAATTTCATGCGAGATACCTATTAGTATTATTTTTTATATATCTATCTAGTTATTATTGTTAGTCACGGTCAATTTTGTGGATAACTCTATATTTTTCAATAAATTCAGTAACTTATACTGTTAATATTCGACTGTATTGTTGGGAGTTGAACAGCGCTTTACTGTAGACGGTTTGTGGATAACTTTTTTGATAATTATTGTCGACACTTTATCCACATTTCACTCACAGCTCACCAAGAGCTTGTTAGCCTGCTCTAATTACTCAGAATTCGCATCATGTTCATGTAGTCTTCATTGATTTTTATATCAGATTCTCGCAATTCAGCAATTTTTCGGCAGCCATGCAGAACCGTCGTATGGTCTCTGCCACCAAAAGCCTCGCCGATTTCTGGCAGGCTGTGATTGGTCAGTTCCTTGGATAAGGCCATCGCAAGCTGTCGTGGTCGTGTAATAGAACGGCTGCGACGATTGGATAGAAGGTCAGAACTGCGAATCTTGTAATATTCCGCAACGGTCTTCTGAATGTTTTCTATCGTGACTGTGCGATCTTGCAGGGCAATAAGGTCGCGCAGCGTTTCCTTGGCAAAATCCATGGTGACTGGCTTACCGGTGAAGTTGGCTGTTGCCATCACACGACGGAAAGCGCCCTCGAGTTCGCGAATGTTTGAACGAATGCGTTTGGCTATGAAAAAAGCGACTTCATTCGGAAAGTGAATGCTGGATTCCTCGGCTTTCTTCTGCAGAATTGCAACGCGGGTTTCCAGTTCCGGTGGCTCGATGCAAACGGGCAGGCCCCAGCCAAAACGTGAGCGCAGCCTTTCCTCGAGACCATCAACTTCTTTCGGGTAACGGTCGCAGGTCAGAATGATCTGGCGCCCGCCTTCCAGAAGCGCATTGAAGGTGTGGAAAAATTCTTCCTGCGAGCGCTCCTTACCGGCAAAAAACTGGATGTCGTCAATCAGCATACAATCGAGCGAGCGGTAGTACTGTTTGAATGCATCAATGGCATTGTGCTGCAGGGCCTTGATCATATGACCTACAAAACGCTCGGAGTGTAGATAAACAATTTTTGCTTCCGGGCGGTATTTGAGCATCATGTTGCCGATTGCGTGCATCAGGTGGGTTTTACCCAGCCCGACACCGCCGTACAGGAATAGTGGATTGTACGCCTGTCCCGGGTTTTCTGCGACTTGCTGGGAAGCCGCTTTTGCCAGCTGGTTCGATTTTCCTTCTACAAAGCTTTCAAAGGTAAATGCCGGATTAAGATTGTGGTCAATGACCGGCTTGGGTTTCGGTGCTTTTGATGGAACACCAAAATCTGTCACGGGCCCGGCTTTTCTTGGAATGGCCGCCGTGGTCTCTGCCGGGCGGCTGACGGCAGCAGGCGCGGGCTTGGCCGGGCTTGCCTGCGTCCCTATTTCCAGCTGTAAATTGAAATCATCATCCCGGGAAACTTCGAGCAGAATAGTCTCGATCTTGTCTCTGAAATTCTGTTTGACCCAGTCCAGAACAAAACGGTTAGGCGCGAGCAAGGTCAGTTGATGGTTGTCTTCACGGACCTGAAGTGGACGTATCCATGTGTTCAGTTGTTGATCAGACAACTCCTTTTCAAGCCGTTGTAGACAGTTCGTCCAAAGCGCATTGTTCACTCGAACCTGACCCTCCGATCGAATGATGGTGAAGATAAATCTGCTGGAAGCATCGCATTGTATACCCGTTATTAGGGGTTATCCACAATGATTTGCCTATTTATGCAATACCATATAAAAAACAGCAGCTTCTGCTTTGACTCGAACCTTCCGCATCAGTAAAATGCGCGGCTCGCTGAATACATAGGTACAGGTTCACGCCAATGAAAAGAACATTTCAACCAAGCCGAATTAAACGCGCAAGAACGCACGGTTTTCGAGCACGCAGCCGTACGCTGGGTGGCCGCAAAGTATTGAAGGCGCGTCGAGCAAAAGGCCGCCATCGTCTGGCATTGTAAAGAGGCCGTCGAATCATGCGCAGGGCGCGCTTGCAAAAGCGTGCCAGATTGTTAAAGGCTCCCGAGTTTAACCGGGTTTTTGACAAGGCCTTGCGCACAAGTGATCAGTACTTCACTGTACTGGCCAGGCAGAATGACATCAAGTATCCGCGTTTGGGTCTGGCAATCTCAAAGAAAAGGGCAAAACTCGCGGTAACGCGCAACCGGCTCAAAAGACTCATTCGGGAAAGTTTTCGACTCAAACAGCATGACTTGTGCTGTGCGGATTACATCGTACTGGCCGGGACGCGATGCTCAAAAGCGAACAACCAGCGCCTGTTGCAATCACTGGAAAAACACTGGCAGAAACTGAATAAATTATGCGCCAAATCCTGATAGCACTGATAAAACTCTATCGCTATGCGCTCAGCCCTTATCTGGCACCAAGCTGTCGCTATACACCAACCTGCTCCAGTTATGCCATTGAGGCCGTTGAGCGCTACGGTCTGTTTCGCGGCAGCTGGATGGCTCTGCGTCGAATCAGCCGTTGCCATCCCTGGCACGAGGGCGGGTATGACGCTGTACCCGATAACCACGACCTGACCATATCAAGAAGGGATCACTGATGGAAAACCAGCGTTTGCTGCTGTATTTTACCCTGTTTTTCGTTGTTTATCTGCTGTGGGCGGAATGGCAAATGGACTACGGGTCTAAACCGGAAACAGCTGTTACCGAAGCCGAAGCGCCAGTACAACAGGAAATGACAGAAGTACCGGAAGCTGTAGCAACGCCGGATGCAGCTGCGATTGCCGAGACTGCCAGACAGGACCTGCCAGGCAGTCAGCGTATTCATGTACTGACTGATGTGCTCGAAGTTGAGATTGATACCAAAGGAGGTGATATCAGAAAGGCGGTGTTGCTCGATTATTCGAAAAAAGCCGATCAGCCGGAACAAAAACTGGAGTTGATATCGGATACTGAATTTAACTTCTTCATTGCACAATCAGGACTGGTTTCCGTCAATACTGGCACTGCGCCAACGCACAATGCTGTTTACTCTGCTGAACGAGACAGCTACCAACTGGCTGAAGGTGTTGATGAAGTAAAGATACCTTTGACCTGGAAAGGCAAAAATGGTGTTGAGGTGACCAAGGTCTATACATTCCGGCGCAACGACTACGTAATAGATCTGGAACATATCGTTAAAGCGGGTGATGCGAACTGGAGCGGCAGCCAGTATATGCAGCTGGTTCGTGTACCACCATCGGAAGAAGACAAAAGCGCATTTATCCACACCTATACCGGTGGTGTCATATTCAATGATGAAATCAAGTACGAAAAAATTGATTTCGATGATATGGCCGAGCAGAATCTTCTGGCGACTGTAGGGGACGGATGTATCAATATCAACAGCAATCAGAAAGGCTGTGAGCTGAACGGTGGCTGGCTCGCGATGATTCAGCATTATTTTCTTGTTGCATGGATACCTGAGTCCGGCGTTAATAATCTTTTCTACACCAGAAATCCAAACGGCACTTCCAAATATATTCTGGGCACCCGCTCACCGGCACAGAAAATCGCGGCTAATGACAAAGTCAGTTTTAACACCACGTTGGTAGTTGGACCAAAATTGCAGAATCAGCTGGAACAGATTGCCCCTGGACTTGAATTAACGGTTGACTACGGTGTATTGACAATTATCGCCAAACCGCTTTTCTGGTTACTCGATATCTTTCATGGCTGGTTTGGAAACTGGGGCTGGGCCATTATCTTTCTGACAATCACTGTAAAAGCCGTGTTTTACAAATTATCTGAAATGAGTTATCGCTCGATGGCGAAAATGCGCAAGGTTGCACCCCGCATCAAGCAAATGAAAGAACGCTATGGGGATGACCGCCAGGCTATGAGCAAGGCCATGATGGACATGTACAAGCGCGAGAAGATTAATCCAATGGGTGGGTGTTTTCCAATTCTTGTTCAAATGCCGGTATTTATCGCGCTCTACTGGGTTTTGCTTGAAAGCGTCGAAATGCGACACGCACCATTCATACTGTGGATTGATAACCTATCCGCCAAAGACCCTTATTTCATTCTGCCAATCATCATGGGTTTGTCCATGTGGGTGCAGCAGAAACTTAATCCCGCGCCTGTTGATCCCGTACAGCAGAAAATATTCCAGTACATGCCATTCGTATTTACAGCAATGTTTGCATTCTTTCCCGCAGGACTTGTGCTCTATTGGGTAGTCAATAATATTCTTTCAATTGCGCAACAGTATGTGATTATCCGACGCATCGAGAAGGAAGCGTAAAATCCGATTCATTATATTCAGCAGATAGCGTCATATTTTATTTATGGATACTATCGCGGCCATAGCCACTCCCCCCGGCCAGGGGGGGGTGGGCATAGTCCGCGTATCAGGCCCGCGCGCTGAGTCTATTGCACAAGCTGTTCTGGGCCATTGTCCTCAACCGCGCCTGGCAGAATACCTTACATTTACCGATGATCATGGTGATGTGATCGATAAAGGTATCGCACTCTTTTTTAAACAGCCTAATTCGTTTACCGGAGAAGATGTACTTGAATTACATGGTCATGGGGGCCAGATAGTACTGGATCTTCTGTTGCAGCAGATGGTCAGGCACGGCGCGCGGATAGCACGTGCGGGTGAATTTACTGAGCGTGCATTCATAAATGATAAAATTGATCTTGCTCAGGCAGAAGCTATTGCTGACCTTATAGCCGCAGAAAGCGAAGATGCAGCGCGAGCCGCTATACGATCTCTTCAGGGAGAGTTTTCTGCGAGTGTTCATAAACTGGTTGAACAGCTTATTCAGTTACGCATGTATGTTGAATCTGCTTTGGACTTTCCGGAAGAAGAAATCGAGTTTCTTGCAGATAAAGCTGTAATTGAACAACTCACTGCTATCAAGGATCAGATTACCGTTGTGCACGAATCGGCCAGACAGGGTTGCTTGCTAAAAGAAGGCATGACAGTCGTTATAGCAGGAAGGCCGAATGCAGGTAAATCAAGCTTGCTAAATCAGCTTGCTGAAAGCGAAACTGCTATTGTCACAGATATACCCGGTACTACACGTGACGTACTAAGGGAACACATACAGATTGATGGATTACCGTTACATATTATAGATACAGCCGGGCTGCGTGATACAGAGGATGTTATCGAACTGGAAGGTGTCAGGCGAGCCTGGCGAGAAATAGAGAAATGTGATCGCTTACTGTATGTCATAGATTCGCAAACGAAGGAAGACATCCCGGAAGATGTCTGTTCGCAGATACCACGAGAGACAGGCCTCAGTGTCGTTTTTAATAAAACTGATTTAAGCGGAGAGAGAGTTCGCGTTGCTGAAAAAGACAACCGTACGGATATTTACCTGTCAGCCAGAACCGGCGATGGTATTGCTATTTTGAGACAGCATCTGAAACAATGTATGGGCTACGAAAGACATACTGAAGGACAGTTTATTGCCAGGCGCAGACACATGACTGCATTAAACAATGCTTCAGCCCATCTGGACTCGGCGACAAGATGCTTGAATGATAAATCGAGTGAGCTACTTGCTGAAGAACTGAAACTCGCGCAACGGGAGCTGTCGAGTATTACAGGAGAGTTCACCAGCGACGATTTACTGGGGAGAATCTTTGCTGACTTCTGTATTGGAAAATGATCGTCGATAGAGTAGACGCATAGGCACGGTCAGCTGATAAAAATGCAGGAGAGACTTTAGCCCGCAGTTCGCACCAGATGGATGAGAAATGCAAAAGAGGGCTATTAAATTCAATGATGCAATTTTAAAGTTGGACAGCAATGAGCGTTCGTCGTTTTCTCCGATGCAGGTACGACTGAATTAACGAATAACAGATATATGACGATCAGTCTGTTTCTGTTATTCGCTTTATTTGCGAGGACGCATTTACTCTATGTGTGATAACGATAATGTTTTGAGTTTGCGCGCTGTTCCTGATGAAAGACCCGACTTACTTTTAAAAAGTCGGATTGCTGTCAGGCTTTCATCAACAGTGCTGTACCGCTCCCCAGCAATAAGACGCTGATCAGTCTGACAAAAGTATCGCGGCCAAGCGCCGTGTGGATTCGCCCGCCAAAAAACAGGCCCAGTCCAGCAACTGGCACGGCCATAGCAAGATAGCCCAGCATCTCCATCGTGTAGAATCCCTTCACTGCGTAACCTGCCAGACGCAGAGCGCCATCGATCAGGAAAATGGTCGCAAAAGTCGCACGAAAAGAACCTTTGTCGAGATGACGAAGATTGAGATATATAACGTAGAAAGGGCCGCCAGTGCCAAACAGGGTTCCGACAAAGCCACCAAAAAATCCTGAAGGTACAGAAATTATTCGACTTGCCTGGCCCAGTTTCATCGGAAGTAACTGGTAAACGGCGAAAATGATGACAAATCCGCCCAATGCAACTGACAGCATCTCCGGTTTAACCGAATCCATTATATAGAGTGAAACCGCCACTCCAATAAGCGTGAATGGCAGCAATGGCAGTATTTCACTCCACCGGATGCTTTCACGATTATTCATCCCTTGGCTTGCAGAACCCATATAATCGAGGAACACGACCAGCGGCACTACGATGGTCAATGGCAGGGTTAGAGCCAGAAGCGGGACGGCAATCAAAGCGGAACCGAAACCGGCAATCCCTCGTACGAGGTAAGCGAAAAATAGTACTGAAGCGGGAAACAGCAGTGATAGTGCGGATATCAGTGCCCCCCCCTGACTGGTAATTTCATACATTTGAGTAGCCCTTATTTTGTTATCATTTTTCGGGTGCACCGAGTTGAAACGGATTATATTTCATTGCTTTAACTAAGGTTGCATCCGTGTTTCCTATATTAATGATAATTGCACAGGATCAAAGTCTTATGAGTCATTGGTTACAATTCAGTTACAAGAATGAACGTAAGTTGGGCTTTCTCGAGGAGGATACCATCCGCATTTGCAGGGGCGGTTTGTTTGATCAGCCGCAGCCAAGCGGTGAAAGCTGTAAACTCGAAGATGTGGAACTACTTGTTCCCTGTACGCCAGGAAAGATGCTCGCTTTGTGGAATAATTTCTATTCCCGTGCTGAACATGAAGGCTGGGATATCCCGCCCGAACCACTTTACTTCGTCAAGACGCCCAATACGTTCAATGCTCACGCCCAGCCCATCATTCGGCCCGCCTCCTATAGTGGTCCGGTTTTCTTTGAAGGCGAACTGGGTATTGTTATCGGCAAAACATGCGCCGGTATTTCCGAGAATGAGGCTGCAGATTTTATTTTCGGTTATACCTGTATCAATGATGTCACGGCGAAAGAGATCCTGAAGCGCGACCCGTCATTTCCTCAGTGGACACGTGCAAAAGGTTTCGACAGCTTCGGCATCTTCGGCCCGGTAATAGCCACCGATGTCGAAGTGGACAGGCTGGTAATTCAAACACGGCTTGACGGAGAGCTGTTGCAGGATTATCCGGTGTCCGACATGGTTTTCCGTCCACACAGGCTGGTCACTATGATCTCACAAGATATGACCTTGTACCCGGGTGATATTATTGCGTGCGGCACCGGGCTGAATGCAAAAGCAATGGAAGATGGTCAGGTGGTCGAGGTATCGATCGATGGCATAGGTGTATTGTCCAATACCATGACAGCATGTTAAAAGCAGGAGCTATCTGTTCTTGATCTGCCTGAGGGACAGGGGACATTGCCGTTAAAACAACCTTCGCTCGGTCACCTGCTCTCAGCGTAACCAGTTTACCGCACCGAATACATTCATGATAATACAGGCTCGAATTGCCAGGCATCCAGCCCCTGGTGAGAAATGCGGGCTGGTTAGTTTCGTTGTGACTACAAACCGGGCGGGTCAATATTGGATAAGTAAGGATATCCATAATGTGCTTTTCTATGAAAACTAGTCATCAGTTTGTCTGTTCTTTCCGGTTGCCAGTTCATAAATCCTTAAAAGGTCTTCTTCAGATACGGGAACAATAGTATCGATCTGGCTGAGCGCATAAACCAGGTCAGCGTGGGCGATCGGTGGATATTGTTCATCATGCTTGATCGCTTGCTTGCTTGATTTACCATGAGGTGAGGGATAGCGGTAATAGTCAAACAGTGCATTGAATATGATGGCAATAGCCAGAATTACGATACAGTTGATTAAAACCGGCTGCAGTACATAAGCATAAGCCATTGAGTGTACCACAGGCCCGCCGATGACGGCGTTAAGGGCGGTTGCTCCACCCGGTGGGTGAATGCATCGCAGATAATGCATTGCAACTATGGCGCAACCAACACTGAGAGATGCTGCCAGTAACATATCAGGAACCAGGCGTGCACATGTTACGCCTATGATGGCGGATACCAAATGACCACCTATTACATTCCAGGGTTGCGCCAGTGCCGAGTGCGGCACTGCGTAAAGTAATACTGCTGATGCACCCATGGATGCAACGATCAGCGATGCACCCTGCGCATCCAGAAGTGATGCACTTATGAAATACACACCGAGAATGCCAAAGAATCCGCCCAGCCCCGTAATCAGCCGTTCTCGATGACTGACGGCACGGTGGTTGAAGCCAATACGTTCAAGAATGGTTTCAAACCGGTTATTCATGCCAGCTCCTGTGAATGAAAAAGATCTATTGTGGTATATAGAAGTAAATCAAAGTAGCACTTTCAGAAGTCCGTAAGCTTGTATGATCAAATCATATATTGCCCGCCGCTGCCTTGATGTATGTTAAATGTTGCGGACCCGTATTGTATCGGCAGTATACATCTAATAAATTGTCTTTATCATGATGTGTGCGAATTCCATTCCATGATAACCTTGCAATGACTGAGTAAGCCAGCAACGGTTATTATCAAAAATGAGTGAATCCAGCGAAAAATCAGCGATACTCCTGGTACATTGCAAAGACCAGCCGGGAATCGTCGTATCGATTACAGCTTTTGTCTTTAATTACGGCGGTAACATACTCAACCTCGATCAGCACGTTGATACTGACCAGCAGAAATTTTTTATGCGGGTTGAATGGGACCTGCAAAAGTTTTCTCTTGCAGAAAACAATATTGACAAGGAGTTCGAAGCCGCCGTTGCGTCACGTTTTGGAATGCAGTGGCAACTGCATTTTTCAACAGATAAACCACGTATGGCTCTGATGGTGTCAAAACTGCCACATTGTTTTTACGACGTGCTTTCACGCTATGAGGCAGGCGAGTGGCATATAGATATTCCGCTTATCATAAGCAATCATAATGATATGGCGCCAGTCGCGGAGCGTTATGGCATTGATTATTTCCACTTGCCCGTAGATAAGCATAACAAGCAGGCTCAGGAAAAGAAGCAGCTCGAACTGCTGAAAAATTACAGGATTGATTTTATCGTACTTGCGCGTTACATGCAGATACTAAGTGAAGGCTTTATCGAACATTATCCGCAACGCATCATCAATATTCATCATTCGTTCCTTCCTGCTTTTCCCGGCGGCCGTCCTTACCATTCTGCTTTTGCACGCGGCGTAAAGATTATTGGAGCGACCAGTCATTATGTAACAGCGGATCTTGATGCGGGGCCGATTATTGAACAGGATGTCGTCCATGTCAGTCATAAAGATACTGTTGATGACATGGTGCGCAAAGGTCGGGATCTTGAAAAAATTGTGTTGGCACGTGCGATATGGCACCAGTTGAATCATAATTTACTGGTCTGCGAGAATCGCACAGTTGTTTTTGATTAATCATGATATGACTGAGTAACATCCTAATAAAGGGGCGCGAAGGCGCCGGGAGCGCAAAGCTATTGTCTGGTTTTGTATTTCACTTTGTCATAGCTGCTTATGAAGCATCAGCACTTACTGCGATATTACAGGCCTGAACAAGTTGAGCGTTGCTCGCAGTCAGTGATAATACAGGGACAGCTTTATTCGAGCCCGTGGCTTGAATATGCTTAGGTCAGTTAGTGGAAGACGCCACGGTGCATCTTGTACACGAACTGGTAAGCACGAGCCAGAAAGCAGTTGCTTCTTTTGCCTGAATCCGAGATAAGGTTTAAATATAAGTCGGCAGGAGCTTTTTTTCAGGCACTGCCTTTAGTGTTTACTGTTATCAGTGCATACACCTGCCTATAGTAATCTTCATAGCGTTCGGCAAGTTTGTTCAGCCAGTCTTTGCGCTTTCTGTTGGTTTCTTTTTCTCCCAGTTGTTTGGCAAGATGACTGATTACGCGCAGAATTTGCGACTGGCTGAGTAGCAGGTTCTTTTCAAAATTGTCAGTCTCAAGCAGAAACTCTTTGGCGGTCGCTAGTCGCAAAGAATCCAGCGTGGCCTTGCCAATAGAACCGTCTGATAAATCGTTGAGTACGATTGCGGGTTTTGCTGCCGCAAGTTTTTCAAGTTGTTCAAGCGCCAGTTGAGATGAGTCTGCTATTTCATCTATAAGGGAAGTGGAGTCGTTACTAATGCCTCTAAAGGTTATTACCTTTTTTACGCGTCTGATAGCGGTCAGGTGTTGTTCGTCCTCAAGAAAAAGCTTGAGTACACTGTAGCCAAGGTCAATAGATTGTGCAGACGTGTTTTGGCCGGCGCCGATTGCTGGCCTGTGCGTGATGACAGCGACACTGATCAAACTGATAACCATTAATAGTTTGAAGAATATGGGCATATTGTCTCGGTAAATTTTCATCACGCATAACAGACTACAATTGGCACGCAGAGTTCAGTCTATATCTGCTCTGAATAATACAATCAAACAATTACCGACCGCTTGATGGCGCTACCAAGCCCGTGTACCTGGAAAAACAAAAAAAGAAATAAATAGGTGATTATTTTATAATTAGCGTTCGAATTTGTATTGATTGTATTGCGATGTTCTACAGCGACAGTTTTGATGTCATAGTCATTGGCGGGGGGCATGCCGGCACCGAAGCCGCGCTCGCGTCTGCACGTATGGGCGTGAAGACCCTGCTGCTGTCACACAACATAGAGACCCTGGGACAGATGAGCTGTAATCCGGCTATCGGCGGCATCGGCAAGGGTCACCTGGTCAAGGAGATCGATGCCATGGGTGGCGTTATGGCCAAAGCTGCTGACCGTGGTGGTATTCAGTTTCGTGTGCTCAACAGCCGCAAAGGGCCTGCTGTGCGGGCAACCCGTGCCCAGGCCGACCGCGTGCTCTACAAAGCCGCTGTTCGGCAGGCGCTGGAAAACCAGCCGAATTTGTCGATTTTTCAACAGGCGGTCGATGATCTGATTATCGCCAACGATGGCCTGCGGGATCACGTCTGTGGGGTCGTGACCCAGATGGGGCTCAAATTTCGCTCGCGGGCGGTG
>WOR8_10003664_pt1 | contig 14949 bp, 17 predicted proteins | sample DeeMarSeWOR38_10_FD_19890 | JGI IMG/M metagenome (IMG submission 19890) | reverse complement strand
ATACTTCACGAGGGGGAGTTTTGGATATGGAGATTTTATTAGAAATGTTAGAAAAAGAAGAGATCAAGATTAATTTAGCTCTTGACGTTTTTCCTGTAGAACCTATTGATAATAAAACTTTACAGCGATTCAAAAAGATTAAAAAGGCTCAACCAGAAATTAGAATAATTCTTATCCCCCATAATGCATCTGCTGATGCAAATACTCGAGGAAAAATGAATATTATTTTTCTAAAAGATATAATAAAAATCATAAAATCAGCTTCAATCGAAGATTTGATTGGAGTTAATATTATTCCTGAGCATAAAAAACAATTAAAAGATAAACATTGGAGGATTTTTAATTACTGGGAAAAAAATGATTAGATCTTTCATCGCTCTCGAATTAAAAGATGAAGACACAATTGAGAATATTATCTCTTTTTCTTCTCGATTAAAGCAAAATCAGCCAAAGCTTAAACTTGTAGAGCCAAATAATTTACATATGACCGTTAAATTCTTAGGTAGTATTCCTGAAACATTAGCACCTAAGATTTATGCAATTCTAAATGATGATATAAATGAAAAAATCTTTCAGGGCAGAACTTTCAGATATCACCTCAAGGGTGTTGGTCAATTTAATAAATTTTCTGTTTTATGGATAAAACTTATTGGGGATATTTCTGTATTGCAAGAAATTAAAGATTCAGTTGAAAAGTTACTCTTTGAGAGATTAGAAATTGATTATGATAAAAGACAACAATTCAAACCACACTTAACAATTGGAAGACTTAGGAGAGAAAGAATTAATTATAAAACTTTTGATACATTTAGAAAAATAATCAATGATAACAGAAATAGGGAATTTGGGGAATTTACTATAAACCAAATAAAATTAAAAAAATCTGAATTAACTCAAAAAGGTCCAATTTACACCGATTTGGTATACTAAATGCAAAAGAGAAAGAGTATTAAAGCAATAATATGGGATCTAGATGGCACTCTTATCTATTTTAACATTGATTTTCGAAGAGCTCGCCATGAAGCCATCAAAATTTTAAAAAAATATGGCGTTCCTAATCCCTTACTTTCTGTAGAGTTTTCGATTCTGGATAATGTAGCTAAATCAAGAGAATACTTCAATATGCAAGGATATTCTGATAAAAAAATACAAAAAATTGTAAATAAAGTAGATAGTAAAATAACTAAGGTAGAACATGAAGCAGCTCATAAAGCTATAATGGTAAAAGGAATCGATCAAGTTTTAAAATATGCAAGAGCAAATAAATTAAAACAGGCAATTTTTACATTTAATACAAGAAAAAATGCTGAAATTTCTCTCAAAACAGTTAATTTAACGCATTTTTTTGAAATTATTGTGGGAAGAGATAATATCAACAATCTAAAACCTCATCCAGAGCATTTAACGTACATATGTAATGAATTACATATTAATCCTAGCGAAGTTTTAGTTATCGGAGATTCAAGTCGTGATATAGAAGCAGCAATTAATGTTGGTGCTTATTCTATTGCTCTTAACACTAAAAATCCTAATTTTTTTGGAGGAGAATTCATTAATAAGGCTGATAAGATTATTAAACTTAACGAAATCCCCTCAAAATTAATAGAAGCTATTAAGAAACTTTTATAAATAACCAAAAAAAATATAAAATAACTACTAAAACTATTATTATTTAATAACACCTGTAGGTTTAAACAAATAAAATGAAAGTACAGTACTATTTGGATATTTTAAAACCTCATCAACCGGGGTTGGATTTACTAGCTCGAACTTTAATGGATATAAACGGAGTTAAAAAAGTTAGGATTAAAGTTGATGAGTTAGATCAAAAAACTGCTTCCCTACATATAAATATTACAGGAATTAATCTCTCACTCGAAGAAATCACTGAAGTCTTGGGATCGATGAATTGTGCACTCCATAGCGTTGATGAAGTCGTTTGTGATGCAACGGAAGAACTAGATTAAACATCAGTGCTCAAATCTGCGAGATTACAAGGTTAGATATATAATAACCGATTTTCAAAGCAGGGAGAGACCTTTTCAATTTTTTTTTAAATTGTTCGATTAACAAAAAAAATAAAAATTAATTTTACTCATTTCTATTTAAAAAAGATACGATGTATTGAATATGGAAGATCCAATTGTAATAAAAGTCCTTCAAAAACAGGGAGAAATTGATGACGAGTTAGATTTTGCCTTAATGAATTATTTAATTCAAAATAGGGGACCAGGGTATACTGCTTGTCAGCCTTCTTTAGTTGAGCTTGAAAATGGGAAAAAAGCTATTAAAATGAATATAGATCACACGTTTGTTGACAAGGATAATCAATTAATGGGTTTAGGTATTGTTGGTAAAATGTATATTGATGTTGATACCCTTCAAGTAAAATATTGCACACCTCTCGAGGAATTGAAAAACAACATTGAAGTATTAAAATCTGCTGGAATTGAACCACAAGCACGCCCGAAAGGAAAATATTAGAGAAATTGGATAATAGCTAATCTAATTAGGTAAAACTACTATATTCTTCAATTAAATCTCTAATTCACCAAACCACCTCTTATAGGTCAGAATAAGAAGTAATGAGTGGATCATCATAAAAAATTATATTAGTTATTTCATTCTTTACCATACAGAAAAAAAATGTCTGATAGAGAAAATAATACAAAGAATTTGATCCAAGACTATTTGTTAGATGAGGGATTACTCAGAGAAAAAGTATCTAATCCAAAACTAGATTTTGGTTTCCAGTTTATTTTTCCTCCTGGAAGTGATCCGATGAAACGACCTATTGGTAGAATTATGTTTGTTATTAAACCAAAAGATAAAAACTTAATCGTCATTTCACTTCCAACTCAGATTTCACAACATCATGTTGAGGCTTTGAATGCATTAAAAGATGATAGGAAAATGCAATTCTTTTGGGATCTTAGAAAATTTTTCCTTATCAAAGATTTATTCTATCGAATTGATATTCAAAACTATAGATATGAGATTAGTGACCAAATATTTCTCAAAGATAATGGTAAAATTTCCAAAAATAAGTTTTTCAAATCAATTCGGCGAGTTTTTGATGGTTCGGCCTATAGTAATATTATCTTGGGTGAATATTGTTTTGGTACAATAAAACCAGAGGATTTAATGAAATCTAAAGATTTTTCAAGTGGATCAGATTTTTCACTTTATTCATAATTTATAATTAAAATTATGGTGTTATCCGATTTTTAGAGATTGGTTACAAGCTTTAGGAAAGCTAGATTATGTACAAGGGAAAGCAAGACCAGATGTAGATTGCATCTTATGTGCTGTAAGGGATAATGATGAACGAGTTGTAACTTTAAAGGTATATGAAGATGATCTATGTTTTATTGTTTTGAATTTGTATCCATACAATCCTGCACATCTAATGATTGTAACCCAAAGACACATTACAAAATTCCTTGACTTAACAAAAGAGGAATTACAGCATATTACGCGAGCAATACAAGGAATTCAACTACTACTGAATGATTTATATAATCCCAAAGGTTATAATATTGGTATTAACCAAGGAATAAATGCAGGTGGTAGCATCGAACATCTACATTTTCATTTGATTCCTAGATATGGGACTGAACTTGGGTTTATTGATATAGTTGGAAAAACTCGCGTTTTACCTGAAGGTTTAGAGGCAGTTAAAAAAAAAATTGAAGAAAATATTCATCTTTATTTGAATAGAGAGTTCTTTGAAAATTTCTAAAATTAATACCTTGATAATTCTATTTTAAAGGATTTAAATGAAATTAATAGTAAGCAAACGCCTTTTTTAAAATTTATACCAAATGACTACTAAAACTTTATTAAAAAGATTTGAGGATTCATTATATTTGAATACTCTGATAAAAGATAAAGTCTTCATCAATATTTTAGGATATGGTGAATTGAGTGTTGTTTTTGAAATATTAAACGACGTAAATAACAATGCATACAAAAGGCTCTCAATTTTCGAAGATGAAAATCAAGTAATAAGACATATTCAAGCCTTTAAAGTATATTACAAGATTCTAACCGAAGAAATTGGTATTAAAATCCCACCCTATAAAATTATTTGGTTTAAAGATAAATCAGAAAGAATAAAGTTCTTTTATATTCAACCCAAACTTCCTGCAATCTCAATCGGTAATAAAGCTATTCATAATTTAGACAATAGGAGTATTTTAAATCTTGTTTTGTTAATATTGAAAGAAATGAGAAAAGTATGGATTTACAATTATTCTCATAAGAATATTAAAGTAGGGTTTGATGCGCAAGTCTCTAATTTTGCTATTGAAGATTTTAATAAGAACAATCCCATGATAGATTTGCATTCAAATTTAATCTTTATCGATACAATACCACCTTTTTTTCGAATAAACGGCAAAGAAGCGATGGATCTTGAAACTTTTATTAAAAACGGTCCCTACATTCTTAAAATGGATATTAAATATTAATTTTATACAAAAAATAATGAATAATATTGTAAATAGATATTATGATTTTCGCACTACCATTATTGATCTTATTGCTAACTTCTCGAAAGAACAAAAATCAGATGTAATCCCCGCATTGATTAAACTAACAAATAAATATTTATCTCAAGAGTTTTCCGAGTTAAATCTTGAATCCATAAAATTAAATGAAGTTATTAAATACTATAAATATGATCGAATTATTTGGATCTTATTCCAATATCTTAGAAGATTGGATAGATTCATAAATACAAAATTATTTCGAATGAAATATGAATTTTTCCTTCCTCCAAAAATTAAAAGATAAAATTACATTTGTGTAAATTATCAATTTAAATTAAAGAGAAAAAAAAAGTTTATAAATTTAATCTAAAGTATAATTTATCTTGTCGCTGCGCGAATATCCGCGGCAGTAACCCTCTTACGCTTATCCGCTTTACAAATCTTAATAGCTTCCTTTGTCGCATTTGCCGCAGAATTCTCAAGGAAGCCAATCAATTTATCTAAAGCTTCAGCCGCAACCAAATCGGCCCCTTCCTTCTTCATTAATCTTCTAATAGGCGCTTTAGCGATGTAAGTTTCAGCTTTTTTAGGCGGAGCTTTCTTTTTAGCCATTTTAATTCCTCCACTTTATTTTTATAGGATTATTATTTAGATGTTAATTAATTATTACTACACATTTCTATTATATAAATGTTATGATTCGAATCGATAATCTCTTCATAGAAAATTTTCGAATCGTTATGTTCGAAAATTAGATCGTTTTATTAATATGATATTAATTTCTAATACAAATTATTTTTTAGTTTTGTCGGAAATAAATGCGTTATATCTTAATTTTTCATTTTTTCACTTTTATTAATATTTCAATAAATCTTAAAGAAATTTAATTAACCCATTATTAACCATTGTAAAATTTTTATCATACCCAGAGTTTCAAAAAATCTAAATTGAATTTAATTGGACCATGAAAATACTACTTTTTAAATTTCTTAGATTCAAATATTTTTAAGATAAAAATTAAATGATTTAAGCTTTAAACTTTAATATTCTTCTCCTACTCTATTTTATCTAAATTTTTTGTAAAAAATAAAATTAAAATATAAGATGTTTGACTATTTCATTATAGTTAAAAAATAATAATGTTTTCAATATAGATTTCAAGGCAATTTGTACCAAATATGAATGAACTAGACGAATCTGAAATTGAGGAAGCACTTCAAACATTAAATTTTACCAAAAATGATTCAAAAGTACTGTTAACTTTATGTAAATATAAGATATTAAGCCCTGCTGACATTGCCAAACATTCAGGTGTAGATAGAGCAAGGGTTTATGATTCTTTAAACAGATTAATAGAGAAGGGCTTTATTCAAAAAGAACCTATTAAGAGAGGAGCTAATTACCAAGTTATTCCGATAGAGAGAATATTTAAGGTAATACGGGATGAATATAAACAAAAAATTGAGGATACTTTAGTACTTGAAAAAGTAATTGCTGAACTTGAGGTTTCAAAAGAAGAAACTGAACCTCGCGTTTGGGCGATAAGTTCAAGGTCTAAAATTAGAAAAAAAATAAAAGAGCTAATTAATGTTGCAAAAGAGAGAATTTTTTTTATTCTAACTCCTGATTTACTTATGAATGAATTAGGAGGATTTGAGTGGATTTTACGAGAATTATGGAATAAAAAGTTTTCTTCTGATATTCAGATTGTTATCGCATTGAAATATAACGAGAGCTTAAAAGAGGAAATAAAAAAATTACTAAAAATATCAATTGTCATCCACTCAATTGAAGGAGATAGTGTATTACCTTTCGGTCTATTGATTGTAGATAACCAATTTTTGCTTACTACACTTGATCAGGTAAAAGAAGCACCAGAATACACTTCGGGATTATGGTTAGAGAATGGTACTCCAAAACAAATTATAGGATATGAGCATCTTTTTAAATACTTTATTACGAGCCAATGTAAACTAATCCAATTAACTCCCAAAAAATAGCAATATGTAAGATAAAGATTATTATAAAGAAACTAATCAAAATTTTGTAAAAAAATATATATTTTACTTAAGCAAAATAATTAATATAAGCCAAGAATTAGGATAAAATTCTATTAATATAAAGGAAAAATATTGGGGGTAATATAGTTTGTCATATCGAGGTAAGGTGATTTTGTGTGGAGATGCGGGAGTAGGAAAAACAAGTCTTTTAGCACGATATGTAGATGATTTATTTAGTGAAGAATATATACAAACTGTTGGAGCTAATTTTTTAATAAAAGAAATAGATATAAGCATTATTATTGATATGCTTGATCTAAAAAATCCAAATTTAAAAAAGGATATCAAAGAAAAAGGATTTAAGCTATATTTCTGGGATATTGGCGGTCAAAGACAATCACTTTTTTCCACGGAATATTATTTTGTTCAAGCTGTTGGAGCTATGGTTATTTTTAGCTTAGATCAATCTGAATCATTCAAAAATATTGATTTTTGGATATCGAAATTAAAAGAATTAAGTGGTGATATTCCATATATATTGGTAGGTAATAAATTGGATTTAGAAAGAAAAATTGATAAAGAAGAGATAAATAAAAAACTTAAAAAGTTAGGAATACAATATTTTGAAACCTCTGCAAAATTAAATGAGAATGTAGATAAAGCTTTTGAGAGCTTATCTGTCCAAATTTTGAATAATTTAAAATAATTACTAAATAATCTTAAATATTAAAGTCTATTTTTATCTTCAAAAACTTCATCTTTTATTTTTAGTGTGTTCAATCATCCGAAGATTATGAGTGCCTTACTGATTCCTGTTGCTCCTCTATCAAGGACGAAATCCCGTCTAAAGGATTGCTTTTCGGTGGAAAAACTTAAAGAATTTACTATTGCAATGTTTAAAGACCTTGCAAAAACTTTAACTGAAGTTAGATGTTTCGAACATAAAATTGTATATTGTTATACTCCAGAAATTTTAGAACTCGCAGAAAATTTTGGTTTAATTGGCATTAAAGAAGATATATCAGGTGTCCCAAAATCCTTTGATGATGTAATAAGCGAATTCAATAAATTGGCAGTTGAAAAATTTGATGTTACCCAAACAACTATTACATTCTTAGATCTAGTTTTAATAAATTCAAAAAATTTTTATGAAATTAATACTCTTGTAAAAGAAAACCAATTAGTTGTTTGCCCGGCTATTCATTCTGCTGGAGTTTCAATATTAGGTAGAAATCCACCTGATATTATACCCTCTTTTTTTTCAGATCCAAATACTCCTTCATTAGTAGCATTATTGAACAATGCTAATAATAAAGGAATAGAAAAACTGATTATATATGATTCTTTTAGAGCTGGTTTTGATATTGACATCAAACAAGATTTGGTTTTGGCTTATGAATACTTAAAAATTTTTAATTTGAAAAATACTGAGGTTTTTAAATTCTTAAAAAAAAACCTGAAATTCTCTCTGATGAAAAGAAATGCTAATAACAATCGCACTTTCGATATTGTAGAAAAAAATAATGTATCAAAAAGTAAAAACAATATTTAGTTTTATCTGTTCTCCTATTTTATCCTCAATAAGCGTTTGGAATTCTTCCCTTTCATTTTTTAAAGAATTTAAGTACCTTGTATAATCTTTGTTTTTTCGTGCGTAATCATTTTGAGCATGTTCTAGTTTAATTGTATTATTTGAAATGTCATTTTTCAAACGGTCTAATTTTTCTGCTAAACCTGCTGTTTGAATTTGTTCTTCTATTGACTTTATTTGTTCTTTAAGCTGTAAATATTCTTCAATATTAGTTTGAAGTATTTTCTCATCAAAGATTGCATTGATATGTTCAATAGTTTTTTGTTTCGTATCAGTTTTAAGATTTAACTTATTTTCTTCCAATACATGTCTTACTTGTACCATCAAACTAGTAAATTTAGGTAAATCTTTTCTTTCTGAAGCGAGTATTTTAATTGGATTTTTAAGGAAATCTCTTAAGTAATTTAAATCTATATTGGTAATATGAAGATTTCCCTTTTCTAATTCAAATTTAAATTTCTTCAGTGCCTTTTTAAAGCCGATTTCATCATTTATTTTCATTTGAAGCTTAAATAATTTATCTTTTTCAACTTCTAAATCCTTAAATAAGTTGTTTTTTTCAAGTTTTAGAAGTTGTGTATTTAGTTCATCTTGTTTCTTTTCCCTTTCTTCTAATTCAATTTCAAATTGATCTAAATCTGCTTTAGCATGTTCAATATTCTCTTTTAATGAAAATAATTTAGGTAATTTTTTTAATAGATATTCAGCCTCTTTTACTTCATTATATTTCTTTCTCATAAATTCGTCTAAATTGGCTTGATTTTTGCCCAATTTGCGAGTAATATAGTTCAATTCTTTAATTTGAGGTTGAACCTCTTTCTGAAATTTTGGTAACGACTTTCTCGCAATTTCATTAATGCTTGTAAATAACCTTTTAATCGAATTTAGTAAATCCAATGTGTTATCATAGGTTATATCTTCTTCAGGAACCTCAATCTCATCTATTTCTTTTCTAATTCGATCTGAGAAAAAATGAAGTGATTTTTGAGCCTTCTGATCAATTTTTCCCTCTTCAATTTCTAAGAAATGATCCAAACATACTTTAATTTCGATTAGATTTTCTCTAATTTCTAAAATTAACTTCTTTAGAACTTTTTTTATTTTAGAAAAAATATTATTGATTTTTTCAGTATAAAATTCTTCAAAATCCTCTAAATTTTTTTCAATCATTTTATACTCTAATTATATCTATTTTATTGGTTTAATAATCTTTCTGCCATTCATATATTTTTGAAGTACTTTGGGAACAACTATTGAATGGTCTTCTTGTTGATAGTTTTCTAAAATACAACAAATTGTACGCGAAGTAGCAATCGCAGTTGAGTTTAAAGTATGGACAATTTCCTTTGGTTGATCACTCCCAACTAAACCCATTCTGATTTTTAATTTTCTTGCTTGATAATCTAAACAATTTGTGCATGATACTAATTCTCTATATGTTTCTGAAGCAGGAAACCATACTTCTAAGTCATATTTCTTAGCAGCATTATCATTTAATTCCCCAGAGGCAACATTAACAATCCTATATGGAAGTTCTAATTCCTTATAAATCTCTTCAGAATTTGCTAATAATTCTTCGTGGTACTGCCATGATTCTTCAGGTTTGCTGAAAATAAATTGCTCTACTTTTTCAAATCGATGCACTCTAAAAATTCCTAGTGTATCTTTACCATGAGATCCTGCTTCTCTTCGAAAACAGGAAGAAATTCCTGCATATTTCAATGGTAACTTTTCAGGATCGATTATTTCATCATAATGATAAGCCGCTAAGGTCTGTTCAGAAGTAGCAATCATATATAGATCATCTTCCTCAATTTTATAAAGTGAATCTTCGAATTGTGCTAATTCTGCTGCGGCTTTCATTATCTCGTATTTAGTGAAAAAAGGGGTCCACATTGGAATAAAATTCTTGCTAGTAATTTTGTCTAATGCAAATTGTAATAATGCTAAATTCATATAAACAAGATCTCCTTTAAGGTAGTAAAATCTTGATCCTGCTATTTCTGATGCCTTTTTTGTATCCGCACCATCTATTATCGAGATTAAATCAACATGCGACAGTGGTTTAAACCCGAATTTTGGAATTTCACCAACAACTCTTACAATTTTATTCTCATCTTCAGTTTCACCAATTGGTACTGAATCATGTAATATATTTCCTACTATATAGCGATACTTTTCTCTTTGCTCAAAAAAATCAGTTCTTTGTGTTTCTAATTTATCAATTTCTGTCTTTATTTCTTTAGATTTTTTTATAGCTTCCTCAGCTTTTTCATTTTCTCCTTTTTTCCTCAATTCCCCGATTTGAGCAGAAATATCATTTCTTTGTTTCCTTAAATCCTGTAATTTTTGAAGGATATCTCGCCACTTAATATCATACTCTAAAACTTTTTCTGCATTTGAAGGATCCTTAAATCGTTTCTTTTCTGATTCAATTATTTTTTCAAGATTTGTTCGAAACAACTCTATATCAAGCATATAAAAACCCTATTCTATTTAATCATGGTGAATTCTTTCAGTGATGGTAGAACGAGCTAAGGCTGTCTTGATCTTTCTCTTATCATAACCAACAGTCTCAATAATTTTCATTATTTTTATTCTTCTGGCTTTACCCTTCAAACCTTCTTCTGCCATAAATTCCTTAGCGAATTCTTCTTTCTTAGTTTCTTCTTGTTGTGCCATATAAATTAGTAATTTTGAATTATTTTTCAATTATTCTATCATAGAATGGAAATATTGCATTTCTCCCAATTATTATGCATAAAAATTATATAAGAAATCATACTGAGTGATGTATGAAATTCTCACAAAAAACCTTAGTTTACATATTTATTGGAATATTAAGTAGTACAACCATATCGGGAGTCTTATTCTCAATTAATGGAACTAAAACTATCAGTTTCCATAAAGAGAACGATTTGTTTACTTACCCCTTAATTTCAGATTATGAACAATATTCACAAGGTAATTTCTCTGGTGTTGAATTCTCATCTTATAATCTTTCGGTTTTTCTAGATGAAGATACTTCGACGGTAGCAGGAAATTTAACAGTAGATTTTTATAATAATGATCCTGTAAATTTTAGCCAAATACCTTTCCATATTTTTGCTTCTGGTATGCGATTTAACGAGAGACCGGGATACATTGAAATTTTAAATGTAACAACATTGGAGGATCCTAAAGAAGAATTGGCTTTCGATTTTTTAAATAGTTCCCAATTAATGTGGGTAAATCTAACTGACATATTACAACCGGGGAACCGAACATCGTTTATGATTTCGTTCAATACAACCCTTCCTGATGGTGGTTTAGATCGAGCAAGCGATCATGGTACCGATATTGATTCCTCTCGTATTTTTAAGTTTGCTGCATGCTATCCATTACCATGTGTATATGATAATTTTGATGGTTGGAATATAGATCCTTATCTTTTAACTGGTGATCCTTTCTACTATGACATGGCATATTATGATTTCATTATCAATGTACCTGAAGAAATGATTGTTGCTGCGACAGGAGAACTAATAGAAAACATGACTGCTGGAGGAAGAACCATTTATCACTACAATCCACATCTCCCAGTAAGAGAGGTGACCTTTTCAGCATCTCATTATTTTGAGGTAGAGTCATTCTTCATACCTGATGCTAACATTACTGTTTCCGCTTATTTTCTTAATCATTCAGATTGGCTGTGGAGTGGAAATGCTTTAGCTTACGCGGGAACTGTTGGTGATTTACTTTATAACACATTAGGTATATATCCCTACTCTACATTTAATATTGTTCAAGAATACACTAATTATGGAGGAATGGAATATCCTCTACAAGTATATGTCTCCACAGCAGCAGATATAGCTACATATCCTTATGGGTATCTTGAAACAGTAATTGCCCATGAAACAGCTCATCAATGGTTTTACAATCTGGTTGGCATTGATGAAGTTGACTGGGGCTTTTTAGATGAAGGTATTGTATGTTGGCTTACAGATTGGTATTTAGATCTTGAGCACCCAGAATGGGGCTATTTTACTCCTTATTATTGGGGATTATATGATGTGAGACATTACTCACTAGATTATGGATTACCAAACAAGATTAATCAATCTATTCCTGAATGCTTTGTAAGCGGTACCGATTACTGGTATTTAGGGTATACAAAAACAAATACTATTCTTGAAAAATTGCGACAAACAATCACCCATGCCAAATTTATTGAGGGACTTTCTTATTTCTTCAAAGAGCATTATTTTGAAATAGCAGATTTAACCGATTTTCAAAATGCAGTTGAAACAGTTGTAGGGTGCTCTCTTGATTGGTTCTTTTTTCCTTGGTTTGATAACCCTTATCTTCCAAAATATAACTTTACTAGTATAATATATAATGCAGGAAGTAAGATAATCAATATTACAATTGAAGATGTCAATGAATATTTAAATCAATATAGTTATTCACAACAAGTTCCTATAAATATTTACAACTCTGAATCAAGTTTAATACACTCTAGTAATGAATGGATTAATGGTACAACTTCCGTATTAATACAACTTGAAGAAACTCCGTATCGTGTAGTATTAGATTATGATGGTTTTATTCTCGTCCAATTTTCAAATTATAATTTGGATTACTTAGAAACAACGCATATAACTATTGTAAAGAAGCCAAAACAACAGATTCCAGGTTATAGCATCATATATATTCTTCTTACTTTAGGAACAGTGGGATTAATAATAATAACTAAGAAATCAAACATTTCAAAGAATAAATAATCAAATCCTTTTTTTTTTATTTTAAACTTTGTATTATTTTAATTGTAAAAATGCCTTAAACGAGTAATTTCAATTACGAAATATTGACTATAAAGATCTTATTCGACTAATTTATTTCCAAATTGCCCTTTTTAATTTGAATTCTTTTACTAAAATTGTAATTATGAAATCTAATCAGAAAAAATAAATTATTTCAATAATTTCATAAAACAATTAGATATATTGCATTATTTCAAATTATCAAAAAAGATTAGGTGAACGTTTACAAAAAGGTGAATTAATTGTCTGATAAACAGACCAAGGATGAACTAAGAATCGGAGTTTATATATGTAGATGAGGGGTAAATATCGGAGCTGCTGTTGATTGCGATGCTGTAAGAGATTATGTAGAAAAGCATGCCGCGAAAAATAATGTTGTTATAGCTCGTGTAAATGATTTTACATGTAGCGATCCTGGTCAAAATATAATTAGAAATGATATTCTCGACTTAGATCTAAATCGTGTAGTTGTTGCTGCATGCACACCAAAAATACATGAACCAACTTATAGAGCGGTTTTAGCGGAAGCAGGATTAAGTCCTTATTATTTTCAAATGGTCAACCTTCGAGAACATTGTTCTTTTGTCCATGCTAAAGATAGGAAAGGTGCTACAGAAAAAGCAATAAGACTAGTACAGGCAGGTATAAATCGTGCTAAAGAATTAGAAACAATACCAAGAAAAGAAATTCCAGTAGAAAAAGCAGTTTTAGTTGTGGGTGCAGGAATTGCAGGAATGAATGCAGCATTAGATCTAGCCAACCAAGGAATCCCAGTCTATTTAGTTGAAAAGGAAGCTACTATAGGAGGAAAGATGGCACAATTAGACAGAATATATCCCACTGATGATTGTGGAATATGAGTTCTAGCACCAATAATGGTAAATGCCTCAAAACATCCAAATATAAATTTATTTACCTATAGTGATGTTGTTGAGTTTAACGGAATTCCTGGAGATTATAACGTTAAAATTAGGAAAAATGCTCGATATGTTGATGAAAAAAAATGTACAGGATGTGGATTATGTACAACCAAATGTCCTGTTAAAGTTCCTAGTGAATTTGACAGAGGTATAGGTGAGAGAACCGCAATTTATATTCCCTTTCCACAGGCTGTACCTAAACTAGCTGTTATGGATAGAACTGTTTGTATTGACTGTAAGAATTGTGAAAGAACTTGTCCGGCAGAAGCAATTGATTTTGAACAAGAAACAGAATATATTGATGTGAAAGTAGGAGCAGCAATAATAGCTACAGGTTGGGATGAATATCCAATTTGGGAGTCGAATGAATATAATTATGGATTTTATCCCGATGTCATTACACAAATAGAGCTAGAAAGATTGTTAAGCCCTATAGGACCTACAGGAGGACATGTTTATAGAGTTTCTAATGGAGAAACTCCCAAAAGAATTGTGATGATTCAATGTGTAGGTTCTAGGGATATAAATGCTAATCCATATTGTTCCTTCGTTTGCTGTAATGTTGCACTTAAGAATGCTCAATTACTCAAGCAAGAATACCCAGATATGGATGTTATTATATTTTATATCGATATTCGAACAACAGATAAAGGAAACGAAGAATACTATAGGAAAATAAGGGAATCGGGTGTAAGAATGATTAGGGGAAAAGTAGGTGAAATAATTGAAAATGCTAAAACGAACAAGTTAAAGGTTCGAGCATACTCATCTTTAACAGGTGAAATTGTGAAAATTGATGCTGATTTAGTTGTTTTATCAACAGGAATGATACCTTCAAAAGGAACAGAAGAAATGATCGAGGTAATGGGATTAAGCAAAGGACCTGGTGGTTTCTTAACGGAAGTTCATGGATGTTTAAGCCCACAAGAAACTAAAGATGTCGGGATTTATATTGCAGGATGTGCTGCTGGACCAAAAAACATTCCTTATTCGGTTTCTTCAGCATTAGCAGCCGCAAGTAAAGCCTCAACTCTTTTATCTCATGACACTTATAATCAGGAATTAATAATTGCTGAAGTAGATGAGGATCTATGCATGGGTTGCCATAGATGTGAGAAATTATGTTCCTATGAAGCAATA
>WOR8_10003663_pt1 | contig 14956 bp, 10 predicted proteins | sample DeeMarSeWOR38_10_FD_19890 | JGI IMG/M metagenome (IMG submission 19890) | reverse complement strand
AGAGATCGCCTTGCAGGCACCGGGGGGGCCATATAAGATAACTCATGTAATTTGATTGAAAATAATTTCAGAATGCCAACACGCTGTATGAAAGATTCAAGACCAGCACGCTGATATCCGCGCATCAGCTTTCCGATAAAACGCAGTCTTTTAAGATCGGAAAATACCCAGTCCAGCGAAAATCGCTTGATCCATGAAGATTTACCCTTTGCCCGGTTATCAGCCTCGATATGTAGTTGCGCTGCCTCAACCAACTGGCCGTATTGTACCCCAGCCGGACAGGCTGTCACACATGCCTGACAATTTAGGCAGAAATTGATTGATTCTTTAAAATTTCCGGTCAGGCTCAATTCACCATCAGCAACAGCTCTAATCATTCGGATGCGGCCCCGCGGCGAATTTTTTTCCAGACCGGTAAGGGCATATGTTGGACAGACGGGAAGACACAGCCCGCAATGCATGCAATTGATCAGCTGCTCATAGTCGGGTACCGGGATGTCACTATAAAATGGCTTGCTCATCTAAGTTTGCCGGTAATTTTCCTTCGCATTTCGGCGCATGAGTAAATATCTTACCCGGATTGAGAATATTGTTCGGATCAAGTGCCCTCTTTATCTTACGCATCACTTCCAGGGCCGGTACTTCAATCATTTTTTCTAAAAACTGACGTTTGGCCAATCCGACACCGTGCTCACCGGTAATCGTTCCACCCAGTTTGAGGGTTTCGTCATATATTTCATCAAATGCCTTTTCCACCCGATGTATTTCGTCCTGATCCCGTTCATCGGTAAGGCAAGTGGGATGCAGATTGCCATCCCCCGCATGGCCAAAATTTCCGATACTCAGATTATATTTTCGTGCTATAGCATCGATTTTTTCTACAAGTATGGCAAGATTTGAACGCGGGACTGTTGCATCTTCCAGAATGGTCGTTGGCTTTACCCGGGCTAATGCTGAGAATGCCGTCCTTCTGGCCTCTTTCAGACTTATCGCCTCAGCCTGATCAGCAGCAATTTTGACTCCGCTTGCGCCGTTCCTCACACATATTGCATGAATCTTCTCCGCATCACGCTTGACGACCTCTTCATATCCATCCACTTCCAGTAAAAGCAGTGCCTGGGCGGTCACTGGAAGTCCGATATGGCTGTACGCTTCAACTGAACGGATCGTCGTATTGTCCAGAAATTCAACCGTACAGGGAATGATATGGCTGGCAATGATATCAGAAACAGTCTGAGCCGCTGCACTGATATGGTTGAAAAATGCAAGAAGCGTTTTTGATGTTTCTGGACGAGGAATGAGCTTTACCAGAACTTTGGTAAATATACCCAGCGTACCTTCGGAGCCTACGATCAGATCACGCAGATTATAACCGGCAACATCCTTTACATTCTTGCCCCCGTTACGGACAATCTCCCCATCGGGCATAACCATCTCGATCCCCATAATATAATTTTTGGTGACACCGTATTTAAGCCCGCGCAGACCACCGGCGTTCTCAGCTACATTTCCACCGATCGTACAGATATTCTGGCTTCCCGGATCAGGCGGATAAAATAGACCCAGTTTTTCCACTTCCGCATGCAGGCTGGCGGTGACCACCCCGGGTTCCACCCAGGCAGTAAGATTATCCCGGTCAATTTCAATCAGTTTATTCCAGCGGTTCATCAGGATTACAATTGAATTCTCTACCGGAACAGAGCCGCCGCTTAAACCTGTCCCACTTCCCCTAGGTACCACATTGAAGTGCTCCGCATTCGCCAGTTTTAGAATATGCGAAATTTCTTCCGCGTTTCTTGGCAGAAGTATCGCTTCCGGCTTATGTTGGATTAACGGTGTTCCATCATACGCATATACCAGTTTATCTTCTTCAGAATCGAGAAAGTTCTCTTTTCCAACAATACTGCGCAGCTGATTTAAGAGTTGATGATGCATATTCTCCCAGTCTTTAATTATTTTTCCAAATACATCCTAACCTGTCTGAAGCCCGAGCGTTATATATCATCCGGACCATTTGAAACAATTCAGCCAGATTACGCTTTCTTTATGGTACTAAATTTAAATTTCCGGCGCATACGGATCAAACTGACAGACCAGAATTTTATCTTTTAAAGATATTATTTCAATTCGCGATTATTTGTTTAGAATTGAGGGTTACTTTGATGGGATAAGGATAACATATCTTACACAAGCCTTGTTGACATATTAACGGGGGTACAATATACCCCCGAAATTATTTGGCTATGGCGTAATTAATCACTTCATCCATTTCTTGCACAAATAAAAAATTTAGATCTTTGATATTTTGTTTGGGAATTTCTTCAAGATCCTTGCGATTTTTTTCAGGCAATATAATCGTATGTATACCCGCACGTTTTGCCGCTAAAACCTTTTCTTTGATACCACCGATAGGCAACACCATGCCACGCAGGGTAATTTCCCCTGTCATAGCCAGATCATTTTTTACACAATTTCCGGTTAAGAGCGAATAAAGTGCCGTAAACATTGTTATTCCGGCTGATGGTCCGTCTTTGGGTATAGCTCCGGCGGGTACATGAATATGTACATCATATTTCTCATGAAAATCCGGTTCGATATTATATTTTTCACTATTAGCTCTTAAATAGCTCATCGCGGCAGTCGCAGATTCCTTCATCACATCGCCAAGTTTTCCGGTAAGATTCAGATTTCCCTTACCTTTCATTTTTGAGGCTTCAATGAATAATATGTCACCCCCAACAGGCGTCCAGGCAAGACCTGTTGCTACCCCTGGTCGTTTAGTCCGTTCGGCAACTTCTGAATAAAATCGTTCAGCACCGAGGTATCTGTATACCAGACTTCCGGTAATACGTCTGGCCTCAATCTTCTTTTCAACAATCTCTTTGGCCACACCGCGAATGATTGATGCAATTTCACGTTCCAGATTACGTACACCGGCTTCGCGCGTATATGCATTGATTATCTTATGGATCGCACTGGGTGTGAAACCTATTTTCTTTTCGGTCAGGCCATGTGCTTTCAGTTGTTTCGGTATCAAATATTTTTCAGCGATTTTAATCTTTTCTTCTTCTGTGTAACCGTTGATCTCAATCACTTCCATCCGGTCTTTCAGAGCTGGGGGGATGGGATCATGCATATTTGCGGTTGCAATAAACATTACTTTGGACAGGTCGAAGGGTACTTCCAGATAATGATCAGTGAAACTGAAATTCTGCTCCGGATCAAGGACCTCAAGCAACGCCGAAGACGGATCGCCGCGGAAATCCATACCCAGTTTATCAATCTCATCCAGCATGATCAGCGGATTCGACGAGCCGAGCTTTTTAATTTCCTGGATTATCCTGCCCGGTAATGCGCCAACATACGTGCGTCGATGGCCTCTGATCTCAGCCTCATCTCTTACACCTCCAAGAGACATGCGGGAGAATTTACGTCCCAGGGCACGGGCAATTGACCTGCCCAAACTCGTTTTACCGACACCCGGCGGGCCGACAAAACAAAGAATCGGGCCTTTCATATCCGATTTAAGTTGCCGGATGGCCAAATATTCAAGGATTCGCTTTTTTACTTTCTCAAGTCCATAGTGATCCTCCTCAAGAATTTCCTCTGCCTTTCGAACGTCGAGACGATCGCGGGTTTTTTTATTCCATGGCATTTCAAGCAACCAGTCAATATAGGTGCGGGCAACGGTGTATTCACTGGCCATCGGAGACATACGTGCCAATCTGTTTAATTCCTTTTCAGCAACGGCGTACACTTCTTTAGGCATTTTCGTCTGGCGTAATTTTTCGCGTAAATCTTCTATTTCGGTGCTTTCATCCTCAAATTCACCTAACTCCTTTTTTATTGCCTTAAGTTGTTCGCGCAGATAGTAATGGCGTTGCGTTTTATTGAGTTCTCCCTGTACTTCACTTTGAATTTTTGAGCCGAGCTCCAGCACCTGTAATTCCTTATTCAACAGATAATGTACCTTTTCCAGGCGTTCACGTACATCTGCAATTTCGAGAATCTCCTGCTTCTCGGTAACTGCAAAATTGATTTGGGAGGCAATGATATCGGCCAGTTTAGACGGATCCTCTGTATTGAGGACCATTACACGATGTTCACTGGTCAGATAAGGTGAAAGATCAACAATTTTCTGAAAAAGCATTTTCAGATTATTCACCAGGGCTTCAACCTCGACTGTCGGGATTATGCTATCCTGCACAGGTACGACAATTGCCTCAAAATTCGGATCGGTTCTTATAAAGTTTTGCAGCCTAATGCGGTACATACCCTGCACGATCAGTTGCTCACTTCCGTCCGGCATTTTGAATTTTTTCAAAATCATTGAGGCTGTACCCCACTCATATAGTTCATCGATCTCTGGTTCCTCGACAGTTCCATCCTTCTGAGAGACCAATCCGATGATCCGATTTTCTTCATCGAGATATTTAAGCAGGTTTAGTGATTTTTGCCGACCAACAGCCAGCGGTATTACTTGGTGAGGAAAAACAACCGTATTTCGTAAGGGCATTATCGGTAGTTTTTCTTTATATTCATTTACCCTTTTTTCCGGATTTTTACCCATTCATAACTCCTGATAGTTGTCTAAAGATAGGATATCTACAAATCCAGTGCCAAAATTTGAATTATTTTATATATTTAATAATATCAATATGTTAACTTAATAATTTTTTCCCCCTGTTTCAGGGAGAATCTGTCATTATGGCAGTGTTTAGTATCCCTGCCTTCATCATTACGGTTATTTTCCGTTACGTTTTGCCTCAGGCCGATTGATCTAAAATTTCACGTACCTTTTGTATCAGTGCTTTTGTATTAAATGGTTTCTGGATAAAGTTTTTATTCTTATCCAGTAATTCTTGTTGAACAATAACATTATCAGTGTACCCTGACATGAATAACACTTTTGTTTGAGGATAGTCTGGCATCAATTTCTGCGCGAAATCAATTCCGCTCATCTGGGGCATGACCACATCGGTCAAGACAATATCGATTGTATCTTTATATTTTTCGAAAATCATCAGGGCGTTGCCTGCATTTGGTGCTTCCATGACTTTATATCCATAAAACCTCAGCATTTCCGACACCAGAGTGCGAACCTCCTCTTCATCGTCAACAACCAGTATTGTCTCCGTCCCTCTTAAATCTTCTTCGGATGGCAACGCGGTTTCAGCACCCCGGGGTGCATCAGGAACTTGGGGCAGAAATATTTTAAACGTACTCCCCCGGCCGGGTTCGCTGTCTACCCAGATATACCCGCTGCTCTGTTTAACCACCCCATACACAGTCGCGAGTCCCATTCCGGAGCCAAGTCCCTTACCCTTTGTGGTAAAGAACGGCTCAAAAATATGTGTCTGTACGGATTTTTCCATCCCAATTCCCGTATCATTCATTTCCAGCATTATATACATTCCCGGCTTAATAAGTGGCCGCCCCTGCATATAATTTGCATCAAGCGTAACAGATTCTGTTGCTATTGTGAGTAAACCACCATCCGGCATTGCATCCTGGGCATTGAGTACCAGATTAACTATGACGTTTTCTAGCTGGCCCTCATCCGCCTTTACACTTGCGGCATTCTCATTCAGACTTATGTTCAGGTGAATTCCGTTTCCAACCATATCTTCGATCCTGGATTTCATTCCGATAATCAGGTCGTTCAATTTCAATACTTTCGGTTGCAGCAACTGACGCCTGCTGAATGCCAGCAATTGCTGTGTCAGGGATTCCGCCCGCTCGGCAGCCATTTGTATGTTATACAAATTATCATAGGCAGGGTTTCCGGTATCCATTCCGGCAATCGCCATAGCCGCCGATCCTTTAATAACCGTAAGGATATTATTGAAATCGTGGGCAATACCACCCGCCAGTTTTCCGATCGACTCCAGACGCTGTAACTGACGATACTGTTCCTCCAGGTATTTGCGCTTGGTAATATCGGTTATCAGAAGAAGATGCAAGCGGGATTGACCTCGCTCAAATCCTCTTATTTGCACAAAGATCTGCTTCCCGGAAAGATTCTGAACTGCAGGAGATTCAAAATCAAATTCCTGGTTCTTTTCCACCAGACCATAGAAATAGTGTATAATTCCGGCTTCTTTAAATGGTCCGAACTCCGGCAAGCAGGTGCCGACGAGTTGATCTTCATTATCCAGACCAAGGATTGCACTTGTCGCCGGGTTGATCGTCAAAACCTTCCCAGTTTGATCGATGATTATGATGCCGATCGGAATATTCTGCAAAGTTACATCGAGGGTTGCATCGGATATTATATCCGGTCTCAGAATTAGTGTACCCGTGATGATTTTGGCCCCGATGCGGCGGGCACTCCAGATCAAATTACAGAGTGATCCGTCATGCTTAATGCCGTTTAACAACAAGGTCGCCTTATAGTCAGGATCTTTGAGACAACGATCACTCACCGCAGTTATTTTCGCAATATCGGAGGAGGCGATTACATCTGTCCAGCCAGTATGTTCCAGTTCAAATTGATTATCATGGCCCAGAAGAGATCTGATATTCTCATCGAAAAAAACCTGATTTTCAGCGGTGTGCCATTCCCAGATGCCCACAGGGATCGCACTGAGGGCTGTCTGGATCTTGCGTATTATTTTTTTTTGATCAGAATGGTTCTGCGTTGAATTTTGAATGAACTGTTCCAGATGTTTCAGATTCCGATCAAGATTTGTGAAATCGTATTCCTTTTCTTCCGTATTACTCATGCATACAGCTCCATAAGCTATATATAATTCCAAAATTGTCGAAATATATGATTATTTTTCTATAATTGGTAAAACTGATTATGGAATCAGGAAATATTATCCGGCGCAGTTTTCTCAGCAATTGAGTAACCGTAACAAAAAAGAAATGCAGAATTTCACAATTGTGTATCATTATTATTCGCTTTTCTTATTAATCCAAATTCATTTATCGGTTTTGGTAGTTTTATCCAGACGTCCTGACCACCACCATGGGCAGCAGAGCGAATTTCACCATCAAGTGAGAATATCTGCTCTACTTTAAACGTATGATCACCCACTGGCGATATTATTTCAAGTTCCTCGCCGGCTTCAAACCGGTTCCTTACAGAGATGCGTGCTTTTTGCTCCCTGTTGTCAACTTCTTTTATTGCGCCGCAAAATAATTTCGTACTGTTTTCAGACCGGCTGTTTTCATAATTATGTCCCGAACTTCCCGGATCGTTTTTCAGAAATCCGGACGTATATCCTCTGTTTGCTACGGCAAACACCTCCTTCAGGATTGCCGGTTGCACTGAATTACCTGCCAGAATGCTGTCGATTGCTCGCCGGTAGGCCCGGGTGATTACACTTAGATAATATATCGATTTAGTACGCCCTTCGATTTTAAAACTGTCCACCCCCAGATCGATCAGTTGATCGATTAGATCTATTGTGCACAAATCACGAGCGTTCATAATATAGGTACCATATTCATCTTCAGATATCGGCATCAGACTACCCGGACGTTCCGTCTCTTCAATGAAAAAGTGATCCTCCGAACCGGGCAAAGTATGATCCTGCTTATATATCCGGTATTGCCAGCGACAGCTGTTTGAGCAGACGCCTTGGTTGGGATCCCGGTGGTTAAAATAATTTGAAAGCAGACATCTGCCCGAATAAGCAATGCATATGGCCCCGTGTACAAATGATTCCAGTTCAATGTGCTGAACTTTTCTGCGGATTTGCCTTATTTCTTTCATTGACAGCTCCCGTGATAAAATAATGCGAGACACCCCGTTATCGTACCAGAACTTTACGGAAGCCCAATTTACCGTATTCGCCTGGGTCGACAAATGAATTGGAATCAAGGGACAAATCTGTCTTGCCAGGTATATGCTTCCCGGATCAGACAATATAATGCCATCCGGTTTAAGATCCCGCATCCATTCCAACGCCTCCCTGAAGGAGCGCAATTTTCGGTTGTGAGGAAAGATATTCAAGGTAAGATATATTTTCTTGCCGAGCTGTCTGACGTAGGAGACCGCCTTTTTGATCGCCGTTTTATCAAATGAATTTTCACGGGCGCGCAATGAAAGGCGGGGGATACCGGCATACACAGCATCGGCACCGTAGGCAAAGGCATAGCGCATTTTTTCAAAACTTCCGGCGGGTGCCACAAGTTCAATTTTTCGGTTCAAATAATTCCTCATATCCCAGATGAATAGACAAATTTAACGATCAGTTTATGGTTAACCAACTTTAATTTCCGATGTAAATAACAAAATTCGCTGCTTCTTTTAAACAAAACAAGGGTGAAAAATCTCCAATTATATTATATATTTACTCCAGAAAAATTGTTCGGGGTAATATAATGAACTTCCAAGGACTTACTGATCTGAGTTATCTCAGCCAGGTTGATCAACGGTATGTATATGTACTTGATACCAATGTCTTATTACATGAACCTGCCTCAATTTTCAGATTCGATGAACACATCGTCTGTATTCCTTTACTCGCTTTGGAAGAAATCGATGCAAAAAAAAGTGATCCCGGCATAGGATATAATGCCCGGGATATTAGCCAAAAACTGGAGATGCTTACCAGTCGTGAATCAAGCAATGGCGGCATCGTAATTCCAAATGGAAAAGATGGTCTGCTTTTTTTTCTTTCCAGTTATATATCCAATTCATTTCCGAAAGAACTCGATCTAAATTACAAAGATAACAAAATGCTTTGCCAGGTACTTGGCTTAAAAGAAAATTTTAGCGGCCGAAGGATAAAATTCGTAACAAAAGACCGAAATCTGCGCATTAAATGTCGCGCACTGGGTATTGAAACGGAAGATTATAAGCATGATAAGGTAAGTGAAGAATATCTTGCCAGTTTTTTTGAACCTTCCGTGAAGATACAGCTGACCGCGGATGAGATCAATGATGTATTTACCACAAAAGATATCCAAAAATGGAGTATTCCGTATCGCAAAAGATGGCGTTTGCGGGAGAATGAAGGTGTGGTACTATTGGATCCGAACGATGAACTGTTTGGAATGGGATTAAGACGGGGTGATCGGATCATCTATTTTGACTACCACACTATCAAAGTGCTCGGTACGCCACCGAAGGTATTGGATTTTGGAAATTATACGCACAACTTTGAACAGGCTATTTGTATGTATCAATCACTCGATGACGAAATAAAGGTTCAAATTATCATCGGACGTGCCGGGACTGGTAAAACACATATCGCGATCGCCGCTGCTATGGAGAAGGTGCTATCTGAGAAGAAATACGAAAGTATCAAATTGATCAAGCCGATCGTGACCAAGAGCCGGCTGGGAGAGGATGTGGGTTTTTTACCAGGCTCCCTGCGCCGAAAGTTGATCCCCAAGATGCGGCCATTCATTGAAAAACTTCGGCAATTCAGTGAGGATGAATTCATGTCCTCTGATGCCGGCTACCAGAAGTTACTCGACTCCGGCGTAATCGAGCTGATTAATCTTGCAGACGTGCGTGGAGCAGACCTGGCCGATGCAATTGTTATTTTCGACGAGGCTCAGAACGCCAATCCCTTCCAGATGCGCACATTGGGTACGCGTCTTGGCGAGAATACAAAGCTAATCGTTTTAGGGGATCCTACGCAAATTGATAGTATTTATCTGGATAAATATTCAAATGCATTGATTAATCTTTATCTCAGTTCGATTAAAAATCCGGCTCCTTTTCTGGCACAAATATGCCTCATCCAGATGGTCCGGTCTTATACATCACGTTGGTTTGAACAGGTTATTCAACCCGGGCACGATAAATAGATGTAAAAAACACCCCGGCTCTATTTTAAGTTGGGAGGTTTGTGGTATACAGAGGTTTCCATGTCAATCATTTTTACATCGGATGTATAGTCTTTCAGTTTCGGTTGCTCAATTTTTTTCAGGTTCGTAAGAATTTGTTGGATCTTCTTGGTGCTCTTCATGATCAGATTAAATGCCTGTTCAATCTTTTCCAGCTTAGGTTCATTTTGCTTCAAACCAATTTTTAGCAAATCCAGTGCATTCGAGATAACCATTAAAGACTGATTGAGTTCATGAAAGATCGTTACCACCGTAGCATGGAACATCTGGTTGCGCTGCCGTTCAAAATATCTGAAATTACGCCATTTAAGATTCAACGTTTTGAGCAGGGTTTCCCTGACAACCTCTTCGGAATGATTTTCATCAAAGATCAGTATATCCGTAACCCCTGTCCGGATAAACTGTTTATAAACCGCAGGTGGCACCGGCGTAAAACTAATTAAGTAGACTGCTGAAAATGGCCGTTTTTTTAGAGTGCTGACGATTATCTCATTCAACCGCGAATCGTCTAATTCATAATGAAACACCTGACATGTGAAATAGCTGATTCGACCAAAAAAATGGTTTATTGCCGTTTGTGTAGGGGCTGCCAGAACCGTATTCTGCTTGCGTGTCAGAATCCGGGCAATCTGCCGTGTTATCTGATCATCCTTTGAACAGATAATAAAAGGAATATCCTGATAATACATTCGTTAATTTCACCATAAGTACTTTCGGCGCATTGCACCGGCCGATAAGAGTTTGGTTCAAATATAGTCAAAAATTTGATATTGTTCCAAAATTGTTATGGATATAACTGCGTTCAGAAAAAAATTAATCGATTGGTTCTCAAAAAACAGTCGACCGCTTCCCTGGCGCCAGAATAGGAACTGGTATCGAATATGGATATCAGAAACGATGCTTCAGCAGACACAAGTGGCACAGGTGATTCCATATTATCAGCGGTTCCTGCATGAATTCCCCAATCTCAGAGCGCTTGCTTCTACATCGGTTGAAAATCTTCTGAAGCTCTGGGAAGGTATGGGATATTATGCACGGGCCCGGAATCTTCATGCGGCCGCCCGGCTGATCGTAACACGGCACAATGGTGAACTGCCCCGTGACCGGCAAAAGATCAGGGAATTACCCGGTTTCGGCCTTTATACCACAAATGCCGTTCTCAGCCTCGCATTCAATGAACCACTCAGCGTAGTTGATGGAAACGTTTCAAGAATTATTTGCCGGTTGTTTGCCATCGATCTGGATGTAAAACTCTCCGCTACTAAAAAAGTAATTTCCCAAAAAGCAGACCACCTATTGGATCAGGTGCATGCAGCCGTTTTCAATGAAGCATTAATGGAACTGGGCGCTATCATCTGCACGCCCAGAATGCCTTTATGTGGGCACTGTCCGGTAGCGGAATATTGTCAGGCAAAGCATCAAAAGCGGGTTGACCGGTTACCATATAAATCACCACCAGTCGCTAAACCGTCGACAAATGTCACAGCTTATATCATCCGCCATAAAAATAAGTTTTTACTCGCACAACGACCAGCTACGGGATTATTGGGCGGTTTTTGGGAATTCCCATGTATCGTTTCAAAAAATAATCCTGGTTTCGGCAGAAAATTCCCGGTTGATATACCTTTTACCGGAAAAGTGATTCGCGAGCTGCAGCCGGTTCGTCATAGTTTCACGCACTTCAATCTAGTGATAAAACCGATATTGTTCCATATCAATAGCCGTGATTTTAATTTTACATTTTACACCACCGTGCGGTGGATTGAATATGGCGAATTCTCCCTGTTTCCCATGCACCGATTCATGCTCAAAATATTAAATCAAGTAGCGGCGGAATCAGAAATTGTAGCCCAATAAGGCATAAAATACAGGGCTTCTGTTGGCGGTGTCACCAACGGCAAAAATAAGGGGTCCCAATACCGTATCGATACCGAGCCAGACGCCGATACCATAAATAAAATCCTCGCTCTCCAGTACCAGGTCCGGATTTTCCCAGACACCTCCCCAATCGTACCGAAAACCCAAATAAGTATCAGAAAACAGTTTAAAATATGGTATTCTGAAACTGTATTCAAGATTGGTATAAATCACCTGCCTTCCCGCCGATTCATACATATTTAGCCCCATAAATGACTCTAAACCTCCGATTCTAAAGAATTCGGAAAAAGGAAGTGTGCGGTCCCCCACCCCGACCACACCTTTAATATGGAATGTATGGTATTGCCAGTAGGTATAGTGCCCCTCGAGATTAACAAAAAATTTTGAATATTTCTCCTGCCCCTCAAAAATTTTTTCGTTTCCGGCTTCCCAATACCAGATATTATATATGCCACTCCTGGTAAAAGAAATCTGATCCCGTTTATCGGTAACCGAACGTATGGTAAGTGTTCTGATCTCGCTGTTTTGTTTGAACATGAAATTACCGGAGTAAGGATTATCTTTTACATTTTCCACCCGCAGTTCCACCGACATTTGGCCGAATTTACGCAGCTGTTGTCCCAGTACGAATCGGAAACCGGATCTTTCTTCGAGATATTCTCCGATTTTATCACCATTCTGATAAAATGGATTAATTTTCCAATCATAGATGCCATACAAGCCCATTGTTAAAAAGCTTTCGAAAATTCTATCGGTTCTGAAACTGATTCCAATAGAACGGTCGAGCTCACCATATCTTCCTGACAAGGAAAGTTTTCCACTCGTACCAAACAGATTCTCGTTTGCGATTTGAAAATATCCCTGCACACCCCTCTGGGTACTTACCTGTCCTCCAAGACGTAATACATTATGAGACTTTTCTTTAACTTTGATAAGCAGCGTATACGTTTCAGATGACTTGTCAACGTTTACACTGACTTTCTCAAAGAGTTGTGTACTATAAATATTTTCAATGCCTTTCTGAATTATGTTTGAATCATAGATGTCACCGCGTTCAACCGGAAATTCACGCAGAATTATTAAATCACGTGTGACTGCATTACCGATTATAGCAATACTGTCAATTACCCCCTCGTCAATTTTTAATCCAATTACCGAGTTATCCATATCCATGGATAACGAGTCAAAATGCATTAATATATAACCGTTGACGGTATACTGCGTCCGGATTTGTTCAAGCTGATTCGCGAGTAACTTATCATTTAAGCGTTTATGAATGAGCGGTAGAAAGAGCGGTTTCAGAACGGAATCCGGAAGCATCCGGTTTCCTGTGATATCAATTCCGGTGACCTCCGGATAGCGATTCAGATGATAAGTCAGAACACTGTCTTTTATGGAAACGTGAATAATTTTATATTCCCCGCACATCCGCAGATATTCGATTCCCCTGTTTAAGGATGATTTCGTGACGCTCATATTTTTCTGCCTGGAAATCAATAAATCAGAAAAATCGTAGGATCTGACTGAATCGATAAACACCTCGACTTCACGGACAAAGAATTCCTCTTCCGGTGACAGCTGTGCCACATTGTCAAATAAATGTATTAAGCTGCCAGCAACCGAATCGACAGCCTGTTCGCCTTTTTGCATCAGGATATCGAACTTGTCAAAATCCGAGCTGCCGATTTCCTCCAACGCGGGTGTTATCAAAACATCAGCCATATCCATTTGCAGCATATACTGTTTCAACATCATAATCGTTGTAACCTGATCTGCAATTTCCCAGGGTGCGCCGAGCTCTTTTCTGTTTCTCAAGCGAGAAGTAATATCGACAGCAATCACAATATCTGCACCCTCTGAGCGAGCGACATCAACAGGTAAATTTGAACTGACTCCACCATCGACAAGCCAGAGAGAATCCCAGCTCACCGGCGCAAAGAGCAACGGAACCGCGGTACTGGCATTTATCGCCTCGGCCAGGTCTCCCTTATCGAGGATCACCCTTTTTCCCGTTATCAAATCCGTTGCCACGCACCGGAACGGGATTTTCAGGTCATCAAAATTATAGATCATCTGAAGATTAGCACCGTACAATTTTTCAGAGATAATCGATAATATACGCTGTCCTGAAGTAATACTTGTCGGGAGGGTGGCGCTCAGCCCTTCAAATCGAATATTAAGCAGATAGCGGTCCTTTTCGAGTTTCTGACCCAAAAACAAATTTTCCCGTGCCGTTTCATCACTAAAAATATTCTCCCATTCTATATTGCGTACAATTTCTTCCAATTCATCGGCCGTATAGCCTGCAGCGTAGAAACCACCGACGACACTGCCCATACTGGTACCGACAATCAGGTCAATGGGAATATTATATTTCTCCAGCGCACGCAGTACTCCCACATGAGCCAAGCCCCGGGCACCGCCGCCGGAAAGCACCAGACCAATTTTAGGACGATTAGAGCTATCGCTCCGCTCCTTGCCATTGATCAGATTCTGAAGATCGGGCGCCTGATAAGTATAGATATCTTCAGCGAATATCAACGCCGGTACAACGAAGATCACAACGATGATCCGTATCATATAAAATATCACGACTGAATTTCTTTAAATTAACTGGTCAGAATTTAAGGATTACGCTTTTTTTCCTGCAAGTAGTGCTGGCTTAGAATACGGAAATATTCTTCAATAATTTTTTCATAATCAGGCGTGTACCCTTCCTGGAGGGCGCGCATCAATTGATCCTGCAGGCGTTTTAATTCGCGGTCTTCCCGTTCCTGCCGGCTGTCAGGTATACGACGGGCGTAGTCTTTCCCTACCTCTGCCTTGCGTTGTCGGCTGTATTCCTGTTCACGCATCGATTTTTGAGCATCGAGCATTCTTGATAGAATTTTTTGCTGTCGTTCAATGGTTTTCCGATCCAGTTTCATTTGCTCCAGGTCTTGCACCACATTTTCCATTTCACTGGCGATATTATCCAATCTTCCGATGACATCCGACCGCTGCCCCATTTCTTCGTGTAATTGTTCCATTGATTGCTGCAATGCACGTTGTTCCGCAGCCATCTGTCGCAGACGCTGCTGTGCCCCCGCATTCAGCATGCCTGAATTTGCCTGGCCCTGGAATAAACTCATGCCTTCCTGATTTAATTGTGCTTGTTGACCGGCCATTTGTTGCATGCGCTGGATAAATTGTTCGAATCCAAGTGCCGATGCGGAGGCAGAAAGGCCCTCCATTGTACTTTGCATTTCCATGGCAGCTTTATTTAGTG
>WOR8_10008230_pt1 | contig 14962 bp, 11 predicted proteins | sample DeeMarSeWOR38_10_FD_19890 | JGI IMG/M metagenome (IMG submission 19890) | reverse complement strand
TGACAGGTTACGGTAAAGGAGAGTTCGATTTTTTTGGGGCCAGTAGCAAGGCACAGGCTGATTTTGTGGCGGAAGACCTCGGAGAGGCCGTAGAATGGATACTTGCAGATGTTGAGGCCTAGTCCGCCGAATGGTTCAGCATGAACATCTTAATTGTAAAGTTGAGTGCCTTAGGTGATGTTGTGCAGACAATACCTGCCTTTGAGGCACTGCGAAACCACTATCCTGCGGCTTACATTTCCTGGCTCGTAGAAGAGGGGGCAGCTGAACTACTCGAATACTATCCAGGACTCGACGAGGTTTGCATCTGTCAGCGCAAGTCCTGGCTTAAAAGGCTGAGGAAACCATTACTTTGGCCAGCCGTATGCTTGGATATTATTAGATTTTCCAGACGTTTACGAAGCCGATACTATGATGTGATCATTGACTTTCAGGGACTATTAAAGAGCGCAATCTGGGTGGGTCTGGCTCGGGGAGGCCGCAAGATCGGCTTTGATGGTACGAGGGAGGGAAGCTGGAGGTTTCTTAACGAGAGGTTGCCACCTTATGATCCAGATAAGCACGCCTTGGATCGGTACTTGGACGTGGCGAGATATCTGGGGGCGGAGGTGGGAAATGTCCTGGTTCGTGATCCGTGGACACCAACTGAAGAACACCATTTCAGGAAGAGACTAAATCAAGTAACTCGCAACGGTGAAAGCCCCCTCGTTGTATGTCACACCGTGAGCAGGTGGCAGACAAAACTTTGGCCTGAAGCCAAGTTTGCCAGACTGGCTGCTGAAATGGTAGAACGTTTGCGGGCAACCGTTGTCTTCACCGGCAGTGCTGAGGATCGAGACGAGATTGCGGCTGTGATGCACGAAGCAGGTGGCGGTGGACTGTATAATTGGGCTGGCAGGACTAATCTGAGGGAACTAGCTTATCTTTGTAAAAGGGCTAATGTGGTTATCTCAACCGACAGTGGCCCCATGCACCTGGCCGCAGTTCTCGGTACACCGGTGGTGGCGCTTTTCGGCCCTACTGCGCCCTGGCGTACCGGCCCCCATGGGAATAAGCATCGGGTGTTGCGGATGGAAAGAGATTGCAGCCCTTGTTTCCAAAGGAGCTGCGAGACGGTGGAATGCATGGCAGCAATTGAGGTTGATGACGTCTTTCGAGCTGTAGTTGAACAACTGTACAAGGAGTAGAAAATGGCACTTAGTAAAGAGTTGCTGGACATTTTGGCTTGTCCAAAATGTAAGGGGGAAATTTATTTAAATGACTCTGAGGATGGTTTGATCTGCGATCAATGTAAACTTCTCTACGAGATAAAGGATGATATCCCCATCATGCTCATTGATGAGGCCAAGCCTCTCAGCTAAGATTTTATTTCTTTTCCAGTGCTTACTAGAGATTTTAACCATGCGGATTATCATTTGAATCGGTACGGATGGCGACTCTAGGTGGCGAGGATGGAAGTCTGACCGATGGCAGGGAATTTGCGGACAAGTTATCTGGAGGTACAAAGCTCTTTTGAGTCTGTATTTAAAGGATGTTCACTGGAAGACCTTTGGTCCCATCCTGAGTTGAGACCCTTCTTTAAGAATAAAGAAAAACGTGAGCTTCTTCTGCTGGAACTGGACAATAACACATTCGTGGTAAAACGTTACTATGGTCCTGGAACCGGACTTTTTAGATATGTCTTTAGAGGTTTGCGCGATAGATATGGTCCGGAAAATGAGTGGCAGAAAGCACAGTTCTTGAAAGTGCTTGGCATAAAAGCCAGTGAACCAGTGGCCTTCGGGGTCGAGCGATACTGTGGAGTTATCAGGCGTGCTCTGCTGGTCACTCTCAAGATGGAGGGTAACCGTCTAGAGGACATGCTAAAAGAAAAGGCAGAACTGAAAGACAAGACGCGGGCGGTCAAAGATTTGGCTGCCTTTGCTGGCCAATTTCATGCCTTGGGCCTATCTCATCAAGATTTTTATCTCTGCCATTTTTTCTGGTCAGCGGAATCAAGAGAAATCGGTCTAATAGACCTGCAAAGAATTCGTTATTACAAGGGAGAAAACGGTCAGCCACGCTTACGCTGGATTGTGAAAGATCTGGCCCAGCTGGACTATTCGGCTCGGAGCGTACTTGAGAGGGAGGAATACAACCAGCTGAAGAAGGTATTTGTGTCTGAATATGAGCATTACTTGCCTCTGATAAGCGAGTCAAAAATTTTAAACAAGATTCGCAAGAAAGTGGCTCGCATTGCCAGGCACGACCAAAAACTTAGAGCCAGAGAAACCCTGAAAAGTATATGAAGATAGCTGTCATCCGACGTGAATGTGGACCTTCATGGGGCGGCGCTGAACGAGACTGCGCTCAGGTAGTAAAGGCCCTGATTGAGCTCAATCATGACGTAACCCTTATAGCCAGAAAGCGAGACGATTTTTGTAAAGAGGTTAACTTCATACCTATTAGTTACAAGGCCAGGGGATCTGTTCTGAAGAACTATCTTTTTTTTCTCAAGGTTCAACATGTTCTGAAAAGGGCTGAATTTGATATTGTCTACGGGTTGTCACGGGTCCATCCAGTGGATGTGTTCAGGGTTGAAGATCCCCTTCATGCGGCCTGGATAGAGACTCGTTACCAGTCCAAATTGGCAAGAGGCCTGGTAAAGCTGTCGCTGAGACACCGGCTGCTGCTCTACCTTGAGAGGAAACTGATGCTTGATCCACAGGTTAGGATCGTCTGCATGTCTAGGCTTGTCGCCTCCCAAATAAGCCAACACTATGGGCTGGCTCCATCTTCTAACAGACTGAGGGTGATCTACAATGGTGTTGACTTGCAGCAGTTTAACCCAACAGCCCGCAAGGCTGGAAAACAGCTGCGGCAGAAGTTGGGTCTCCAGAACAAGACGACTTTACTTTTTGCAGGTGCAGAGGCTCGAAGAAAGGGCTTCGCGACCTTGATCAAAGCCATGTCCTCTCTGCAGCATGCAGATATGTACCTTGTTGTAATGGGCTTGAGCAAGAAGAAAGTACCCTTCCCATTGCCGAGCAATATAGAAGATAGATTGATCTTTACAGGCTGGGTTAACAACCCTGAGGTTTATTACGGTTGTGCCGATCTGTTAGTTTTGCCAACTAAAAATGACCCCTTTGGCAACGTTTGTCTTGAGGCAATGGCTTGCGGCACTCCAGTGCTGCTCACCACTGCTGCAGGAGCCGCTGAAATTGTTGAACCGGGCCAAACGGGTTTCATCATGGAAAACCCTCAAAGCGACAGAGAATTGAGGGAAAGGTTAGAGGAGTACCTCTCCTTGTCAGAGAGTCAGAGGGTCATGATGAGTGAGAAAGCAGCTCATAGAGCAGGGCAATTCACCTGGGAAAAGCATGGCGAGATGCTTACAAAACTCTTTCAGGAAGTTAAACAATAAGGATTTTTTGAGAATGTTTTACCGTTGCTTTATTTGAAGATCACAAGGATTTATTCGGCAAATAAGGGAGAGAGTTCAGATTCACCTTTGGCCGGAACGGTGTACGCTTCGATTATCCAATGGTTGAAAATATTAAATCTATTTTGCCAATTGTGAATGAGCTAGACCTCAATGTTGGACCGGATGATGATGACATGCTCGTCCTGATCCAGTTAGGTTTTCCGGAAGATGGAGCTACAACTTGGCAGAAAAATAGGGAATAATTTTATCTTATGGAAAAACGGGCGGAGGAGTTAGCCGAACTGGGCATTCTACTCTATGGGTCCAGGAGAGACGAATACGTAAAGGAAGTTCCTATCCTTCTTAGAGGACAGTTGCCTCCAAATTGGGAATGGGTTGATTCATCCTCAAATAGTATTGTAGCCAAACGTTTGCAACCTTATCCTGCTTACTACAAAGAATTTTTGAGCAGATCCCCCTTCGAAAAAATCAAGACCCTGTTGAGGGGCAGTCGATGCCAAAGAGCGATGATAAGGGGAGAACTCCTCCGACAAAAGGGTTTCCACAGTCCAGCCACATATTGCTGGGGAAAGAAGGCGGGCCGCTATTTTATGGTGACCGAGGGGCTCAATGCAGTAAGCCTATCAACATACATCGAAAAAAACTGGATCTCACCTCTGTCGGGGACAGAACTTCGCGCCAAGAGAGATCTTATTGAGGAACTGGGCAAAGAAATAGGGAACCTGCACAAAGCAGGTATTTGCCATGGTGACATGCGAATAAGTAATGTGCTTGTTGAGGAGACAGGACAAAACATCATTTTTCACTTTATTGATAACGAAAGAAGTCTGTTCTTCAAGAAGATTCCACGTAGACTCGTCGTCAAAAACCTCGTTCAAGTAAACATGATTTTTTTACCAGGCCTGAGCCGTCAGGACAGGCTTCGTTTTTTCCATGCTTATAGCGAAACATATAATCGTTTCAATTCAGGGGAGAAAAAGGCCCTGATGATAAGAGTTCATGAGAGAACTATGGAGAGAGTGGCGAGAAAGCTCGCCAGTGACAAGGCGGCCGAGGGGGGTAAAATCTGAATCTTTAGCCTCCTGGGGCTTTGCTAGTTATTTGTGGTTTTGGGGCGCTAATCTTTGTGATAGAGAGACGATGTTACTGGATAGTAATTTCGAAGTTCGAGAGATTTTAGCCAGTTCTTTTAGGGGTAAGGTTATTGTTGGGTCAGCGACTGATTACTTCCTCCGAAATAATGCTCGTCTTGAAGATTTCCAGCTGGATGAATCCCGCCTCATTCAGTCAAGCGAATCAGCCTCCTCTGCCCTTGTGGAGATGGGAATTCCCAATTCGGCGAATGATTTGGAGAGAATCTTTGTTAAGAAATTTCATTTTAAAGGTATTGTTCATTCTCTGAAGCCTATTTTTCGTCAGCATCGTGCCCAAGTCATGTGGCAGGTTTCTTGGCATCTTCTAAAGAGCTCCATTCCAGTACCAGAACCTGAGGGATATTTAATCAAACAGCGAGGTCCTTTCTGCCTCGAGGGATATTTTTTCTCCAAGGTTCTAAGGAGTTGCTCCAGTCTGGAAGAACTCACAAAAGATCTGAGACTATTGAGCAAGAGGCTCGACTCTGGAGGCTTAATCGGGAATCTGGCATGGAAGGTGGCTGACTTGCACGACAGTGGCACGACTCATGGCGACCTCAAGTGGTCAAATATCCTCATTCATGAAGAGAAAAACGTGACGGGGCCAAACTCCACAGTAGTTGCCCGGACTGCAAGGCAGTAGCTCGGGATCTCGCCCGTTTTGTCCTCTCCGGCCTGGAAGCAGGAGTTGATGGCATCTTACTGGCGAGGTTTTTGGGTCACTACGCCCGGCGGCGAAATTTGACCCTAGAAGATATAGAGGGCCCGATGATGAAGGTTCTGCACAAGCTCAGAAAAAGACATGAAAAAAAGCTTGAAAATGAGCTCAAAAAAGTAAATGGCTATTCTCAATAAAGTTGAAGATCAAAGGTAGTAGGATGAAAAAGCTTGTCGTGGCATTGATACTTGTAAGGTTCTTTTCAAAGTCTGCCGAGTTGGCGGGATGGAGGAAATTCCTTCTCACTCAAGAGTTAACCTGCGAAGTGATCGACATTAAGAGTGAAAAATAATGCCGGCTTGCTGCCCAGTTGATGGTAACGCGATTTCAATTAAGTTGATCCATTACATATATTTAATAAACCGCCTGCCTTATTCAGGGGCATTTTTAAAATATATCTTTGCCGCTTTGCTTTTGGCTGCCGTTGTTTTGCCAGGCTTGCCGGTGGCAGCCGAGATTAAAGGAACCCTCAGGTCTTCTACTCTTAACACCGAGGCCAGGCTCCAGGCCCAGCTCGATACCACCTGGCGCATGTTCCAGTTCCATGCCTCACCTGATGCTTCTATTGGTACAGAGGATTTCTACACTAGCGACCTGAACAACTGGTCAAATACGAATCTACTCGAGAGATCAATCTTTACAGCCAACAAACTCTATTTCGAAATTACCGCTGCATTTTTCAAAGTTGGTGCTGGTATCCAGACGTTTGATTTCGGTGCAGTTGAGGAACCCACAGCCTTAGATCTGACTCCAATTGATGCCTTAGAGCTAGACCGCCCAAGAAATACAGGCCAGCCGACAGTCTGGGGAGGCTTTGATTTTGGCTGGCTGGATTTAATGGCAGCCTGGCATTACCAGGGTTCCGGCAAAGTACCCTGGGAGAAGGATAATTCTTGGCGGCCCAGGATTTTTGGTGATAAAGAGATTATGGACCCTCATGGTGGCAATGAAAGCGTAAACTACACCTTTTGGGCTACCCACAAGGCTGAAGATACAACACTTAGGCTCTTGTATTATAAAGGGGCGTCACCTTATGCCACCGTTCAGATAGGAAGTGTGAATGGCGAGACTGCCATAGAACCAGACTGGCATCCAATCCGTGTTTTCTCTGGTACAGTCCACAAAGAAACTGACCTTTTCAGCATGAAATTCGCTGGCGGTTACGTTGAGCGTGAGGAATGGAAGGATAATACTATAGATGTCGAGTTCGCAATTTCAAAGGAAATCGGAGATCTGCAGTTGGCGCTGCAAACGATCCAAGAATTCATAGTGAAAAGTGGTAGCAAAGGAAAAGGCAAAACCAATAATAACTATCACTTATCTAGTAAAGTAAACTTGGGAAGACTGTACTCAGATACCTATAAATTCACCGCCAGATATACCATTAATGACTACGAGTTCGCCGGATCTGCATATCTCAGTGATTCTTTTGACTGGCAAATCAGACCTTCAGCAAAGCGTCACTTCGGGAAGATAGCAGTCGGCGTGGAGGCTGCGGTCATGGATGGGTTTTACAAGCCTTATGATGATAACAACCAACTAGGTATATCGGTATCGGCAACCTTTTAGCAGGAAAACTGCTAGAGTTTTGTCTCAAACCTGGAAGCAGGAGTTGACGGAACCATACTGGCTTGGTTTCTAGGTCACTAAGCCCGACGGCGGAATTTGAAATTGAAAGACATAGAGGGGCCCAAGATGAATGTTCTCCAGAAATTGAGAAAAAGACATGGAAAAAACTTGAAAATGAGCTCACCAAGTAGATGGCTCTCAATAAAGTTGAAGATCAAATGAAGAAACCGCGCAACATAGTCAGTGTCTCATGGGGTGATCATCTAACGGTTGGGGAGGGTGATGGTCGACTCGCAACTCTTGGAGCACTCCAGAGAAGAATGGAGCGCTGGAGAGATGAACTAGGTGCTGCAATACTTCATTGGAGAATTATTCGTTCATACATCAAGGGTCACTACTATGCTGCCAAGGGGTATAAACATCCGTTTCGAGCCCAAGACCGTGGCCTTGGCTGGCCATTTTTAGAAGCTGTACCCCAGTTCGGCCATGGCATGGGAATGAAAGCATACCTATATGTCTCTCTATTCGACGAGGGTTGGCCTCTCGCGCCCAAAAGAGTGCGCGAAGTCAGTTATCATAGTGCCAAACACCACCACCACGTAAGTTGGCAGACTGCCTTCAGTCGTGAACACCCTGAGTATGCTGTGATAGATCGCCGCGGAGAGCTGCGACAGTGGGGTGTACTTTGTTTGGCTTACCCGGAAGTCCGCTCCCATTTTCGTAATCGTTTTATAAATCTTCTGCGAGCCACTGAGTTTGACGGCCTTTTCGTCTGTCTGCGTTCGCAATCTCGACCAGCTGACTTTGCCGATCAATTCGGTTTCAATGAACCTGTGCGCCAGGATTACTCAGCACGCTACGGACGAGACATAAAAACGGAAGATTTCGACCTGCAAGCATGGCGGGACCTACTTGGCGAATATCTTACCACGTTTCTATCTGAATTGCGTGAGGCTCTCAGCCAGAAGGGACTGCGTCTAGCTGTAGGTACTCCACGGGGTGATATTCTGGGACCGCCCCTGGGTAACACCACGCTTCAGTGGCGCGGTTGGGTGAAGCGAGGAATTATTGATGAGCTGGTGATCAACCAGAACTCCTCTCAGTGTCCATCCATGTGGCACCAACTCTGGCCCATGCATCGGGGTTACGGTTATCTGCAAAACTGCCTTGACCGCTATAACATGCCTCCCTTGTTGGACCATTTGAGTTCTGAGTATATACCCGTCTTCAAAGGTCAGCCGGTGGATCTGTACGTGGCACGTCAGTGGGATGAGCGGTCTGAGGAAGAAGAAAGCCGGCTTCTGGCACAACCGATCGTGAAGGGGTTGGTTTTCAGTTCCTTTCGATTCGATAATCCAGGACCTTTGGCGAGAACCATCTGGACGCCCTAGACAGCGGTGCCGCCAAACCGTAATCTCCCATCAACCACTGATTTCAAAGAACTGATTGGATCTGTGTTTCACTTTCACTTCTCTGCTGTCTCCCAGCACCTGCTGGAACCTAGATAACCGCGTACGAATTTCTTCCAGGGAAACCTCAGGGTAACGATGACGCTGAAATTCCGGTCGGTTATGTGAGCCGGGAATACGTTCCTTGGCCCTTTTTATCAGGGTGCGAATGGTTGAGATGGTCCAGCCTTCCAGACGATCGCGCCCTGAGGGCTGCGGTAATTCGGATTCGCCCTCGATCATTCTTTCGAGCGCATCGACGATCCGCTCACAGGCCAGAGGGCCATCCAGTGCTACCAGGTGGTGATGTACAAGGTCTTCGCGCTCACCTCCATCGGCTGGTCCTAGTATGCCAGCAAGAATATCTCCAAGTGTTGTACGCAGCTGCTGGAAATCGAAGCACTGGTGACTCAGCAGGTTGGGCAAGCGATAAAAACCCAAGTCATAGTAATCATTTGCCGTTGCCCTATAAGAAATAGCGGGTACCCTCATCACATAGGCCTCCACTCCAGTAGTACAACCGTTGTGAATGACCGCCTCTGAGGCCATAATCCATGGGACCACGTTGCCCTCATTGGTTACATGTACCCGGTTGCACTTGGCGGCGAGCTCGTGATAAATATCCTGACTTTCCGTGGGGTGTGGCCGCACCACGATGTTGTATTCTGGAAATGCTTTCTCAAGGGCAGGGATGAGCCGCTGGAAGTCTTGGAAGACGGCCTGTTTGTGATCACGCAATCCTTCGGCGTAATCACGGCTCATGCCCTTGGCAGCCCGTCCGAACTTAGGTTCCTCTCCGGGTTTTTTAGCTGGTCGGAAGAGATTAAGGTCTGGAGAAAAGGCATTTACGTGGTTGAAGTTAGTATTGATAAGGATGAAATTACCATAGGTCCTCCGGAGCTCTTTGGCATCCAACTGGTAAAAGCCGCTCAATTCTTGTCGCAGCAGGTCAACGCGGGGATTCCCGGTGACATGAATCGGCGTCCCGCTGGGTAGATAGGGATATTGTCGCCACAACTCGGCATTATCTTCGCCCCAAGCAAAAAGATGGGACACATATTTTATTCCCAGCGGACAAACTCGACGTCTGTAGTAGGTCTCGGCTTGAGGGTGGACTAGTGCTTCCTCATCCCACGCCACGATTTCATGGCCAAGCTTGCGCATAATCCGGAATATGATGTTCCTGTGGACTGGCATGCTTTTGGCAAGGTAAATGGACCTGGGAAAAGAGGTTATCTGAATATGCATTTCGCGGCGAGGTCCAATCACTGAGAAAAATCCTCGCCTTGCTGCAATACAGGCAAGCAGGAGCTTGGAATCGAGTTCGCGCACCTGATTCTCAACTGGCATGAGCAAAATAGCTTTACCTGGCTTCATACTTTCCCTGGGCCTCCCATGAGTGCGCAGATCACTTCTGCTCTCTATGCTTATCCTCAGACATAAATGTTGATTTTTCCAGGTAATAAATCATCAATTTTATCAAGGTTTAATTTTCCACTGAGCGAGATGGAATACTAGACTGAAGCACGATTTTCTGTCAAGCATCTATTACCCAACGGTCTAGCTCTCAGTGCTGCCTTGGCTGCCCTTGCAGTTAGTCCAAGAGGTGAAGTTTGACCACACTTATTCGAAATAGATGTCACCATTGACAAAATGGGAGAGAAAAGCTAGCTTAGGCGCGAAAATTTGAGGAGCCTACAATGAAAAATGCCCCAGCAAAAAGCGCTGCATCGAATCCAGCGCATTACAAAACTTCTAAGATTAAATTGTGCTTTTTCTGGTGCTTCCTTGTAATTATTTCCTTAGTGGCTATGGAGCTATTATCTTTCACAGTTCTTAAGCTTACTACGAGGAAAGGAACTTACCAAGACGGGGTAGTGCAGGTTAAAAATCCCTTTCATCCCTACCTCGGGTACGTACATGCACCAAACATAACTTTTAAGATATCAAAAGGAATGTCAAGAAAGACGGGTATATCAACGGATGAGAATGGGTATTCGATTACCCCTGCTTATTCCCACGCTAACCCCGACATCACAATAATTGTTACTGGCGGAAGCACAATTTTCGGGGTCGGATCTTCTGATAATTCGACAACAGTTCCTTCTGCTTTGGAACGATTAATAAACGAGCGGCTAGACATACGGGCTGAAGTAGTAAACCTGGCATTGAGAGGTGGTCAGTCATTTCAAGAGATGCTGCTGGTTGATCGGTTCCTCGCTGAAAACCAGGCCGATCTCGTACTGGCAATAAGTGGCAGAAATGATGCCTCTAACGCCATTTCTGATCCAACAGTGGAAGGCGCTTTTCTCAAGCGACACGTATGGGAAAATGCGGTGCATCTTGTAAACAGGGTGGAAAGAGAGGAATTTATGATAGTTAACCTCAGTAGTAAATTCCGCTCTTGGTCATATACCTATGATTTGCTTTATCACTGTCTCAACGGGTTATTCAAATCTAAAAAGTCAAGGTCGTCTGCCGAGTGGTCTACGCTCAACCTCCGAAGAGAGGCATTTACTACTTTAAAAAAGCGGGCAAAGATTACAGCCACTCATTACGCGGCCACTGATCAAATAAGCAAGATGAATGGAGCGAACTTTGTTATGATTTTACAACCAACGCTCTATTACAAAAACATTTGGACAGAATTCGAACTACATCGTATCAACAGGCAACATGGTAGTGAAAATCTCATTGAGAAATATCGACAGAATGAACATGAGTTCTATGATGCCTTCCGAAAAATTGAGAAGCCTTTTCAATTTATTGACCTCTCGAATATTTTTTCGGAATATAATGAGACGCTTTATATTGACCAATGTCATTATAATGATCTTGGTGCCGAAAAACTGGCAGAGAAAGTCTTAGATTCGATTCAACCCTTATTGCACGAAATAAGGGATCGCTGATCCACTGCTTTTTTCATCTCTAGTTTTTAGGGAGTCGTCACAGAAATCACCTAATCGAGTTTAGATTCAAAGAGATATTATCTTTTTCGGCCTTAGATCTGTGTTTTTGCCCCAGTTTTGGTAAAATACACCTCGTGAGTATGGAGCCATTGGCGGACTGCAAGTGCTTACTACCCTGCCCAAAGGGAATAATTGGGTAAGATGATTGGAGGCATTGGTGCTGGTTGCGGATTAACCACCGCTAAGTTTCGGCATCTTTGAAGGTTAGCATTGGTCATTTCGCCGGCCAGAAATCATGGCTGTTGAAGACAGAAATTGAGATAATCAAAGGGAAAAAATGTATATCCTTGGAATTTCATGCTTCTACCATGACAGCGCAGCTTGCATACTTCGAAGTGGAAAGATCATGGCTGCTGCTCAGGAGGAGCGATTTACTCGAAAAAAGCACGATCCGAGCTTCCCTATAAACGCAATCAAAAGCTGCCTTAAAGAGGTGACCATCACTATCGATGATGTCGACCACGTAGTCTACTATGACAAACCCATCCTGACTTTTGAACGGCTTCTAATGAGCTACCTTACCGTTGCTCCCAAAGGCCTTCGCTCATGGTTGGAAGCTATGCCTCTGTGGCTCGGCCAGAAACTGAATATCCCAAAAATCATCAGAAGAAAAACGGGATACAAAGGTGATGTTCTGTTCACGGAGCACCATGAGGCCCACGCTGCTTCCGCATTTTACCCCTCGCCCTTTGATGAAGCGGCCATTCTAACTATGGACGGTGTGGGGGAATGGGCCACGGCAAGCTACGGAATTGGCAGGGGCAAAGATCTAGCACTTCTCAAAGAACTCCATTTCCCCGATTCTTTGGGCCTGCTTTACTCAGCCTTTACTTATTTCACAGGATTCAGGGTCAACTCAGGTGAGTATAAGCTTATGGGCTTAGCCCCATATGGTGTGCCAAAGTATAGAGATGTGATCCTCTCAGAGTTAATAGACCTGAAGGATGACGGTTCAATTCGTCTAAACCTCTCTTATTTTAATTTCTTAGGCGGCTTAAAGATGACGAACAAACGCTTTGACGATCTCTTCGGCGGCCCTCCACGAAAGCCGGAGACGGAGATTAGTCAGAGAGAGATGGACATCGCCGCGAGCATTCAGTCTGTTACCGAAGAGGTGGTAATGAAGATGGCCAGGCATGTGCATAAAGAGACAAACCAAAAAAACCTGTGTTTGGCAGGCGGGGTGGCTCTCAACTGCGTTGCCAACGGGCGAGTACTTCGAGAAGGACCTTTTGAAAATATCTGGATACAACCCGCTGCAGGGGATGCGGGCGGGGCATTGGGAGCTGCCCTCTCAGTTTGGCATCGTTATCTCGGAAACGATAGGGCTGACCCAAACGGCTCCGATAGCCAACGGGGTTCGTATCTGGGTCCGTCCTTTTCCGATGAAGAAGTTAAAGCATTTCTTGAAAGCAAAGGCTACCCTTACTACAGCCTCGATTCCGCTGATAGATCGCGCTTTATCGCAGAGCAGATTGCTCAGGGAAAAATTGTGGGGTATATGGTCGGGCGCATGGAGTTCGGGCCCAGGGCGCTTGGCGCTAGAAGCATACTTGGGGACCCTAGGCGAGAAGATACTCAGACAGTCATGAACCTCAAAATAAAGTACAGAGAATCTTTCAGGCCCTTTGCCCCGTCAGTACTCGAAGAAAGAGCTGCCGAGTACTTTGATATAGATAGGCCAAGTCCTTACATGCTTTTGGTAGCGGACGTTAAAGAGGAAAGACGTCTTCTCCAGCCCTCGAAAGATGGAATGCCAATGCTCGAGCGTCTCAAGGTCAAGAGAAGCGACATCCCGGCTGTTACCCACCTGGATTATTCTGCTCGACTTCAGAGCGTAAACAAAGAAGATAAACCCGATTATCATGCAGTAATATCTGAGTTTGAGCAATTGACCGCGTGCGCGGTAATAGTGAACACAAGCTTCAACGTCCGTGGTGAACCAATCATCTGTACACCTGAAGATGCTTACCGATGTTTTATGCGGACCGAAATGGATGTATTGGTCATGGAGAACTGTATGCTATTTAAGGAAGAGCAACCACTTTGGGAGGAAAAGGGAGATTGGCGAAATGAACTTGAACTCGACTGACACCAGAGAGATAAGGAAATTCGGTATCATTGCCCTTATCTTTTTTGGGTTTCTGTGCGGCCTTGGGCTTTGGATGAAAAAGTCGTTACCCACTTACCTCTTTGGTTTCCTCTCTATCCTCGGGTTTGGCTTCATTCTTATGCCTTCTTGGATGAGGCCGTTTTATGTTTTTTGGCTAAAGATAGCTCATTTCATAGGTAGAGTCGTAACAACCTTAATGCTAATCTTGGCCTATTACCTGGTGATTACCCCCACGTCTCTAATAAAGCGCATGCTGGGAGGACTTCCACTACCTATCAGACCCAACAAGCATGTTTCGTCTTACTGGGTGAACCGGACCGAAGCAGCACAACCTAAGCAGCGGTTTTTTAAGCGATACTAAGGTAAAAAACATGGGCAATCAATCTATAATCACAGAATTCTGGGAATTCTTAAAGGTGAGAAAGCGTTACTGGCTACTCCCCGTGGTTGTTGCACTTTTGCTTTTAAGTGCAATTATTGTTTTCACTGAAAGCAGTGCTATAGCACCATTTATATATGCACTATTTTAGGAATCTATAGGGGAAAATCGCAATAGAGCCAAGTATCAGACGTGGGTCATACTACCTGATTTTATAACGCTACGCCATTTAGGTAGCCTATAAATGTATGCGAGTATTTATTGGGTTTCGGTAACCGACTTCGGGCTAAAGGTCTAATCGTCGCCGTCGCAGCCGATGAATTGCATTTAGGGTAAATAGGTGGGCATGCACAGGCTTCTGCGAATAACCGATGATGCCAGTCGCTGATAGCATTCTTTCCGACCGCTTCCGCCCCTCCTGTGGATTTTGCATTTCGGTTTCTTCCTACACTTAGAATCCAATATATTCATACTAGCAGGGCAGATCTATTTTCACTTATCCGTTCAATACGTTACCATTGACAAAATGAAGGGGAAAAGTTAGGTTAGGCGCGAAAATAAGCAGGATAACAGCATAACTCATTATTTTCGAATTGTAAAGCTTGCGGGAGGAGCTGGTTTTCCGGGGAAAGGGTTGAGTATCCAAAATTTTTTGCGAAATTTGGCTACTTTTGTCTAAATCTAGTTGGAAAATAGGTAAATAAGGATATGGTAGAATGTATCTGTTTTTCGTTAGAGCCTTTAACGACATAGATCATATTACCCCAATTGTGTGGAAAATGAGCATGGATAATTATCCCCTGTCCGTTTACTGCATAGATCCGGAATATGATATTGACAATGATTATCGTCTTAATTTCTTGAAGGAACGAGGGGTTACAGTTGATTTTATCTATAATGCTTATGATCAATCTCTTAACTTCCTTCATAGAGCCGTACGTTTTATTTTTCTGCGATGTTTTGCTGCTGCAAGGAGACTGAACTCCAATGGCAGGACACAGTGGACATTCTTGTCGAGAATGTTTGGCCGGCTTGCTCAAAGAATTGGATCTTGGTTTTATCGGCTGGCCAAGAGCAGGTATTACACCGGAAATTGGGCCCACAAGGTAATCGAGCAATCTGGGGCACAGGTCCTTTGTTTCGATTGGATCAGACCGCGAAAATATGTGGTCGAGGCAATCCTGCGGGCAGCCAAGGAAATGTCCA
>WOR8_10008792_pt1 | contig 14964 bp, 16 predicted proteins | sample DeeMarSeWOR38_10_FD_19890 | JGI IMG/M metagenome (IMG submission 19890) | reverse complement strand
GCGACTGGCCGGCTGTTTTGTCGATCATCGGGATCCCGATCAGATCGAACACACGGTGGAGTCGCTGATCAAGCAGCGTGTGATGGGGCTGGCGTTGGGCTATGAGGATCTCAATGATCACGATGCCTTACGGCATGATCCCTTGCTGGCACTGCTCAGCGATGTGGCTGACCCGACGGGCCACGATCGACGCCGCGCCCAGGATAAGGGTTGCGCTCTGGCGGGCAAGAGCACACTGAACCGTCTGGAGTTAACGCCCTTGGATGCCGATGCGGCGAGCCGTTACAAGAAGATTGTGACGTGTCCTAAAGTTCATCTTTGCCAGTTTAGTCCAGAGCGCCTAAAACCGCACATAACGATTGGGTTCAGGCGCGCGCTTTAGCGCGTCGCTTGGAACCCGTTGTTATATCCCGATTATCTGGTTAAACCCATCAATGATTTTCGCCAATTGCTCTGGCTCAACACTCCCGAGCTTCCTGCCAATTCTCTCAACAGACAATGTCCGAATTTGACTGATCTTGACCCAGGAAGGCTTCTGTAATCGTTTTGGGTCCAATGGAAAGGTGAGAGGGAATCCAGCCTTCTGAGGCTGGCTCGTAATTGCCATCGCAATTACTGTCCCGGAACGTTTGTTAAAGATATCGTGGCTCAGAATCAGGACGGGCCGGTGTCCAGCTTGCTCACGGCCGCGAACGGGGTTCAGGTCTGCCCAGCGGACTTCCCCCCTCAATATTCGGGCCATTCTGACAAATCCTCGCTCAATCCTTCCTCAGCAAGAGCCTTTTCATAATCAGGGTCGAGTTTCGCGCACTCCTGCGCGAGAAGGTTTTGGCTAAGCCGTTCCAGCTTTTCCTTCACTGCGTCCTGAATCGCTCGACTGCGACTCGGAAACATGCGCTTTTTTACGAGCGCGTCCACTTCTTTCAAAACGTCTGGATCAAGGGTGATTGCAATTTTGCTGCTATTCATAACGCACCTCCATTGGTATGATTGTTAGTCATACCACTGTGCGTGTCAAGGAATATAAGGACCAAGCTCAGCCGACGCGAAACCGCGCAGCGGTTGAGTGGTCGGCTGGAGCGCCTTGTTATGCCCAGATACTCGGTTCACCATTGCCACACATCTTCTGGATCAACAGAAGGATCGTCATATCGCCTCACTGTCGCGATCCACTCCGGTAAGTCTTCCTTTATCCTGTCCTTCATATCCTTGACTGCCTCCAAAGTTACTTCGCCCCGTTCCATCATGAAATCGTAGAATTTCTTCAGGCTCGTGGCATTAGATTTTATACTTGTTTCACTTGCCCACATCGCTTTGCGGATGAACCAATAGCCAAGGAACATGCCCACTTCATCAACCCCTTCGGAGGCATGTTTTGGGCTTTCATAAAGCAGGAATTCGTTGATATAAAAGTCGATATTCTCTCTGTGATTTTTCGCAGTTGCCTTTGACAGACCTTTAGCCAACATCCAAGACTCAAAAGCATCAAGAATGGCTTGATTCTCTTCACGGATCAGATTGCACCGACGCTCGTATTCTTCGTACTCGCTCATGATCTTCTCTTCAGGGCATAACGAGCCTGTCGAAAAAGTATCTGCGGAAATTGCCACACGATTGTTTCTACGCCTGTTATTCCTGTTCGCAAATCCATGCGTCCTTGATAATCACTTGTGATTAGCGCTGTTCTTCTTCTGATCGATTCTCCTGCCTCGTTCTGGGTCGCCTTTCATGTGCTTTCCAACTCGCCGTATCGGTGTATCTTCAACAGATTATGCACGATGCAGTAGAGTTTCCACTGGATATCCACCTTCTTTTTACTTCTGAGACTGAAGCGGTTGAGTCCGAGCGTGCTGCAGATGTTTGCGAACACCGGCTCGACAATACCCATCCGCCCGCTGTACTGATAACGGCCTTCCGGCGTATTGATCTTCTGCTTCATCAGGTCCAGGTAATTCGGTTTGGCCTGCTTTGAACGTCCGATGAAGATCGCCACCTGTCGGGTTTGCGCCTTCTGTGGGTCTCGCAGACATGTGTCACGTTGCGTGCAGGGCACGCAGTCCCGTTTGGCGCCCGGGAACCTCAAGGCTTCATAGCCACCCAGGTTATTGGCGCGGCCGTTGGAATGCAGTGTTTTGCCCGCCGGGCAGAGGCAGGTGTGTGTCGCCTCATCATAATGAAAGTCCCGCGAGGTGTAGTGGCGCGGCGCTTTCCCGCCATACTGTTCTCTATCTTTCTTTGCTCGTGCCCGGTAACGCTCGACGTCGGCAAACCGCGGATCGCGTTTTCTCAATCCCAGATCCGGCAGATAACCATCGATGCCCTTGTGATAGAGATGGGTCACATTGGCGGTATTGTAGAAGGCTGAGTCCGCCGTCAGCTTCGTAGTCTTGAAGATGTGCGGGTGGCCGATCGCCTGAAAGTGCTCCTGCGTCTGCTCCACCATGGGCTGCAGCAGGTCATGTTCCTGGGCCTCTCCATAGGCTTCTCCGTGCACAATGATCTGGTGTCTGGCGTCCACGCGGGCAACGCCATCATAGCCCTGGAGCACACCCTTGCTGGTTTTCATCTTGGCGCTGTCATTGTCCGTGATGTTGCTCTTTCTGGGCTTGCCGCCTTTACCCGGCTTGTCATCGTTGTCATCCAGCCACTGCTGGATCTTTTTCGCCTTGGCTTTGATGGGTTTCGCCGCCTTTACTTCCCGCTCACGTTGTTCCGGCTCCACTGGCTGGGCATCGGCATCGCGATGGCGCTCGAGCATCGCGATGGCGCTTGAGCATCGCGATGCCGCCTTCTCCAGCTTCTTCTCTTTCTGCTTCAGCTCCCATTTGGTGCCACTCCAGCTCTTGGAGGCATTGCCCGAAGGTGTTCATGCCACGCCTTTCTGCATGGTGCCGCGCATGTAGCACTGCTCTTCCGGCACGTCGTCGTAGTGGCCCTGCAGGAACGCCTCGCAGTCGCTGAGACAATCGCTGAGCGGCACGGAAGTACCCGGGATACCGGTATGTGCGGCGGTGACCTGCAGCGGCTGAGTCAGATAGCGCTGCAGCCGGCGCGCCCGCAGGACGATGCGCCGGTCCTTTGCCGACAGCTCCTCGATCCCCAGCATGGTGATGATGTCCTCGAGCTCATGGTAGCGCGCGAGATGTTCGCGCACCCCTTCAGCGAGGCTGTAATGGCGCGCGCCGAGCACATGCCGGTCCATGAGCTTGCTGCTCGACTGCAGCGGATCAACCGCCGGGTAGATGCCCTTCCCGGCTTGGGCGCGCGACAGGATCACGGTGGTATCGAGATGGCTGAGGATGGTACTCACGGCCGGGTCGGTCATGTCGTCGGCTGGCACATACACCGCCTGCACGGAGGTAATCGCGCCCTGCCGGGTGGTCTGGATCCGGTCCTGCATCTCCGCGACCTCGGTGCCGAGCGTCGGCTGGTAGCCGACGGTGGCGGGCATGCGTCCCAGCAGGCTGGAGACTTCACTGCCCGCCTGCACGAAGCGGAAGATGTTGTCCATCACGAACAGGACTTCTTTCTGCAGCGTGTCACGCAGATACTCGGCGTAGGTCAGCGCAGACAGGCCGATGCGAAACCGCACACCCGGCGACTCGTCCATCTGACCAAACAGCATCAGCGTCTGCGCCATGACGCCGGCTGCGCGTATCTCGTGCCAGAGTTCATGACCCTCGCGGATGCGCTCGCCGACACCGGCGAAAACCGACACACCCTGATGGTAGCTGGCGATGGCGTGCATGAACTCCATGATCAGCACCGTCTTGCCGACACCCGCGCCGCCGAACAGTCCGGTCTTGCCGCCCTTGACGAAGGGGCAGAGCACGTCGATCACCTTGATGCCCGTCTCGAGGATACTGCCCGCGCCGACGGCCTCGTTAAGCGGCACCGGAATACCGTGAATATTCCGGTGCTCCTGCCCGGCCAGAGGGGCGCCGTCGTCGAGCGGCTCGCCAAAGATGTTCAGCAGGCGGCCCAGACAGGCCGGCGTTACGGGTACGCGCAGCGGCGCGCCGGTATCGTAAACCTGCATGCCCCGCCGCAGCCCCCGCGTGGCATGCAGGGTGATGGCGCGCACGTGCCGCTCGTCGAGGTGCTGGTGGATTTCAAACAGATAGGTCTCGTCATTCAGGCGGGTGCACAGCGCCTGGCGCAGGGGCGGTACATGCGTACAGGCGATAACCGCCACCGGGCCGTGAACCTCGGCGATCACGCCGATCGGTGCCGCATCTGTCGTCATAGACGCAGCTTCCAGCATGCCTGGGACACTGTCAACGTCACCCGCCTCCAAGCGTGCGGGGGAATCGCTCATGGTCGGTCAACGACGACTCTGCGCAGCGCGCGCGCGAGCAGACTGTCGAGCTCAAACCGGTTGCTCGGGTGCGGGATGCTGTCACTGCTCCAGACCGCATCGACTCCCGCCCGATGCAGCCGCTCCAGGGCGTCATCGACGAACAGGGCATGGGTCACCAGCACCGAGATGCCGGCCGGCCGGTGGGGTGCCAGCGCCCGGGCGGCGGCCTCCAGGGTACGGCCGGTGCTGACCATGTCATCGACGAGCACGATCTGGCGACCCTGATAGTGGCCGCTCGGCAGGGTCACGCGCACCTCGCGATCCCCGAGACGCGCCTTGTCCGCCACGCAATACTCGAGTCCCCGCTCACGGGCAATGGCCGCCACCCATTGCCGGGACTCGGCATCCGGGCCGATCAGCAGCGGCGTCTCCAGGCGTGCGGCGAGAAACGTCGACATCTCCGCGCTTGCGGTGAGGGCCAGCGCCGGCTTCACCGGCACCGCCAGCTCCAGGCGCGCCACCCGGTGCAGATGCGGATCCACCGTGATCAGGGCATCGAACCAGTTCGCCAGCACGGCCCCGACGATACGCTGGCTGACGGCCTCGCCCGGCTGGAAGGCCTTGTCCTGGCGCATGTAACACAGATAGGGGGCGACCAGGGTAATGCGCCTGGCGCCCTGTTGCCGCGCTGCCCCTGCCGCCAGGATGAGTTCCACCAGCTTGTCGTTGGGCCGGTTGAGGCTTTGGCACAGCACGACCTGTTCGGGCATCCGTGCCGGCAACCGCACCCGGCTCTCACCATCAGGGAAGTGATGCAGATCCACCTCCGCCCAGGGGAGTCCGGCCGCCCGGGCAAGCCGCTGTGCCGGTGCGCGATAGTCCGGAAAGCCGAGCAGCAGCGCGGTCACGTTCAGGGGATAGTCCTCAGGGTCTGCATGCTGTCGTCCATCCAGCGGTCAGGTGAAAGCAGTCACACAGGAGACCCGCGTGATCGGCGCGCAGCCTGTCCGCGCCGCGTCTGGCGCCTGAGGGATGCGCGGGACACGTGCGTTCAGATCCGGGCGGGCGGCAGGCTGTCGCCCACCCCGAAACCGTTATCGGCCTCTGCCGCCTCCCGGGCAAAACCGAAATCTGCCGGGAATTGCGCATGGATGGTATACAGCGCCTGTCCCCGGCGCACCGGGTCACCGAGCTTGACGTGCAGATCGACACCCGCACCCTTGTCCATGGGGGCGCCCGCGAGGCGGGCAATACGCGCCATCTGCAGATTATCGATCCTGGTCACCACGCCGCTGGACGGCGCCGCCACCTCCTGCCGCATTTGGGCCGGCGCGGGTGGCCGGGGCGTCTTCCCCTGCGCGCCCACAATGGCCTGCATCTTGGCCAGCGCCCGTCCGGAGACCAGGATATCGCGCGCGATCACATAGCCCTGCCCGCCGCGCACATCCGGATCGAATTCCAGAATACGGCCGGCCAGCTGCAGCGCCTTCTCACGCAGATCGGCGGGGGCCTGCGGGTCGTTGTCCAGCACCTGCATCACGTCGCGTGCCTCGAGCAGCGGGCCGATCCCCCGGCCCACGGGTTGTCGCCCGTCGGTGATCACGACCTCGAGGTGCAACCCCAGCCGGTCGCCCACGTACTCGAACAGCTTGCGCAGCCGCAGGGCGTCGGAGCGGGTCCGCACCTTCGCCGTCGGCCCGAGCGGGATATCGATCAGCAGGTGAGTGGCGCCCGCCGCGCTCTTTTTCGACAGGATCGAGGCCACCATCTGCCCCGGGGAATCGATGGCCAGCGGGCGCTCCACCGAGATCAGGATGTCGTCCAGGGGCGCCAGTTTCGCCGTGCCGCCCCAGGCCAGACAGCCCCGTTCGTGGCGCACGATCTCACGCAGGCGTTCCGGCTTGAGCCCCACCTCGGCCAGCACCTCCATGGTATCGGCGGTACCCGCCGGCGAGGTGATGGCGCGGCTGGAGGTCTTGGGTATCAGCATGCCGTGCGCGGCAACGATGGGCACAATCAACATGGTGGTGCGGTTGCCCGGCACGCCTCCGATACAGTGCTTGTCGGCGACCAGCGGCTCACCCCAGTCCAGCCGGTCGCCGGTATCCACCATCGCCTGCGTCAGATACAGGACCTCTTCGCGCTCCATGCCGGTCTCGGTACAGGCAACCAGGAAGGCGGCCATTTCTATCTTCGAGTAGCGGTGACCGGTGATATCCCGGGCAATGCCCCGGTATTCGTCGAGGGTCAACCGCTCGCCGCCGATCTTGCGACGCACGCTGAGGCCCAGCTCGCCGGGGGCGGTAATCGCGGCATCGTCGACCACATTCAGCACCGCCAGCACCGGCGGTCCATCCTCCACCTTGTGGATTTCGATCTTGCTGAGGGCCTGGAAACCTTCGCTGCGATACTGCTCGCAGTCGCGGTGCAGGTAGGCGACGTTTTCCTTGTAGGTGTCAATGGCGACGCGGCGCAGAGTCAGAAAATCCATGGCTGCCTTCATTCGTGGCGACCGGCGGGGCCGCCGAATTTCTGGGGCGCAGGATACGCGAACCCGCCCTTGCGCCTGCAGCGCACACGGCGGGCGCCTGATCCGGCTGCCGCACGGTGGCCCGCGAACATGCGCCCGTCACCGACTCCACGCTTCCCCGGCAAATCTCTGCGGCAGGCTTCACGGTCTGTGCCGGCCGTTCAGCCGGCCTCCAGTGAGGCCTGATATTGACCCTGGCGCGCCAGGCTGTTGAGTCGGGCGCGTTTCAGCAGTGCCGCCTGGGCCGCCGCGCGGTTCTCCGGTTTGCCGCCCCAGGCCTTCAGCGCCGGCTGCTGCAGGGCCCGGCCGTAGGAGATGCTCAACTGCCAGGGTGCCTGTCCCCGGCTCTGGTTGATGGCATTGAGGTTCCGTGTCGCCTCTTCAGGACCCTGTCCGCCGGAGAGGAAATTGATGCTCGGCACCGCCGCGGGCACGCTGCGGCGCATCACCCGCAGCGTCGCCTCTGCCACCTCCTGCGGTTCCGCGCGGCGGCAGTCCTGGGCCGGCAGTACCATGTTGGGCTTGAGCAGCATGAGCTCGAATACGACACCGTGCCGGTGCAGGGCATGAAAAACGCTGTGCAGGACCTGCTCGGTGACCTCCGCGCAGCGATCGATGTCATGGTCGCCATCCATCAGCACCTCGGGCTCCACGATGGGCACGACACCGAGCTCCTGGCAGACGGCAGCGTAGCGGGCCAGCATCTCGGCATTGGCATGCAGGCCCAGCGGTGTGGGATTCGCCGGCGTTATCGGGTAGACCTCGCGCCACTTGGCAAAGCGGGCACCCTCCTCACTATAGGTTTTCAGGCGCTCCCCCAGGCCGTCCAGACCCGCGGTAATCAGATCACCGGGCGCGCCCGGCAACGGCCCCTTGCCCTTGTCCACCTTGATGCCGGGGACGATCTCCTGCATCCAGGCGACATCCGGCAGCGGCACACCGTTTGCGTTTTTCTGGGCCAGGGTTTCCTCGAACAATATGACACCGCAGATGTACTCGCCCAGTCCCTCGGTATCCAGCAGCAGCGACCGGTAGGCACGACGGTTCTCCTCCGTCGATTCGACGCCGATCGCGTCGAAGCGCTTCTTGATCGTGGGCGCGCTTTCGTCCGCCGCGAGAATGCCGCGGCGCTCATCCACCATGTCGTCGATGGTCTGTTGCAGTTGGTCGCGGATAGTCATCGTGTGCTCCTTTGTCTCGGCTCATGTGCGTTTCCGGTGACGCGGAAAGCACGGCGTGATCCCGGCGAAAGTTCGACTCCGTGCGAGGCGCGTGCCATCGGGAGATCCGAGGCTTACGCGCTGCAGGTCGACGCTCCCTGCCGCCGGTCTCGTCGCACGGCTGGCGCGCCAGGATAATGGCGACGCTTACCCCTAATAATAGCTGCGAATAACCGTCTTTGGCGCCACGCCGACCGCCGCGACTCCCGGCTCGGACCTCACGCGCCCGATGACCGAGCCCGCGGGACAGGTTGGTTCCCGGTCTTTGCGCGTCCGCCCCGGGGCCCCGGCTGGCCTGCGTCGGCTCAGCCCCTCAGCCACTGCGCCGCCGCGGGCACGAAGTGGACCAGCCCTTCCAGTACGCCGGCCGCATAATTGCCGTTCATGCCCATGAAGCCGCCGCGCGCGATATACAGTCGCTCGCTGATGCCCTTCTCGCGCAGGACGTGCAGGGCCTCCTCGCGCACGTCGGGGTGGGCGTTGTGGACCAGCACCGCCTGCAGACCGGAGGTCAGCGCTGCGAGGTCATTGCCACTGTCGCCGGCGACTACCGTGTTGCCTTCGCTGAAGCCCTTGTGGTCCATGAGGAAGCGGATGGCGTGGTACTTGGTGGCGCAGCGCGGCAGCACATCGAGCAGTCCTTTGTGTTCAGCCTCGTCGATGCTCCAGATCAGGCTGGCATCGATGCCGTGCGGAAGCAATCGGGCCTGCATCTCCGCCAGCAGCCGGTCGCGCTGCGCATCCTCAGGCGCATAGTAGCTGAGTTTGAAGGTGTTCTGCTTCTCCGGCTCCTGCAGGGTCAGGACGTCCAGGTCATCAAACAGCGCCGCCAGCTCGTCGTGGCGCCGGCCGTTCCAATCCGGCGCGATCTCCTGCTCCCAGGCCCCCCAGGGATGCCACTGGTCGCCGTGAACCTCGTAGATCGTGGTACCCACGTCGCCGATAGCGTAGTCGGGCACCGGGATCTCGTAGTCACGGATGGCGTCGAGCAACAGGGCCTTGTGACGACCACTCACATAGGCCAGCGTGAGCTCCGGGCGCTGCGCGAGCTGGCGCAACAGCGGTCGCGCCCGGGGTGATTCGGGCTGGGACCCGTTGGGCAACAGGGTGCGGTCCAGGTCACTGCACAGCAGCACCTCAGGCATCGAACCGGCTCCCCTGGACGCGGGTCAAAAACATCATGCGGGCGGTTCGTGTCAGCACCGGTCGCCGGCCTAGCCGCCACCCGGCAGTTTGAACTGGCTGTTGTGTCTGGCAAGCGATTCGATCACGGCATTCAGGCCGTCACGCCGGATCTGAGTGGCGAAACTCTGCCGGTAGTTGATGACCAGGCTGATCCCCTCGACGGTGAAATCGATGATCTTCCACGCCCCGTTCTTATTCCGCAGCCGGTAGTCGACCGAGATGGGTTGCCCGCTGCCACTCTGGATCTCGGTCCGCACCATGACGTAATCGGCCTGCAAGGCATCGGCCGGCACGGGGAGGACCGTGAGTTTTTCGTCGGAGTAGGCCAGCAGCTGCTTGGCATAGGTGTTCATGATGAAGGTCTGGAACGCGGCCTGGAACGCGCCGCGTTGCTCCGGCGTGGCCCGACGCCAGGCGCTGCCCAGTACCTGGCGGACGATCGCTTCGATATCGAAGTGTGGCAGCGCGATGGTATCAATGAGTCCGTAGACCTTCTGGGGCTCCTTGTTCAGGGCCTCACGATTCTCCGTCAGGGCATTGATCATCTGCTGCGATGTCTGCTCGACCACCGCCGCGGGCGACTGCCCGGCCAGGGGTGCGCCGCCCGCGGTTGCCGAGATGATGCACAACGACAGACACAGCCATAAACTGATCATGGCGCCCGCTGCCCTCACGGCGCGCGCGCGGTCCGGCGTCCCCAGGAGATCCCGAAACACGTCGATCATGTGCGCTTCACGCCTGTATGCCCTGGCCGCCATGCAATGCACCGCTATCTTCGATGGAATAAAGCGATGATACCGGGCTGACAGAATTTTGCACCCTGTTGATGAAACGGTTGCAGCGGGTTGTCGGCCTGGTATGAATAGCCCGGTCTTTCTGGTTAGCACGTGTGTATACACGTGCTGTAGAGCAAAACACCGCGCGCCGTGAACAGCGGCTGCACAGCCTGGCGTGAGACCTGCAAGCGCAGTTTCCGATTGAGATCCGAGTCGTCGCTATCGATCTGTCGTGGGATGACTGCAGGGGAGGGCTAAGCCCTGCTGTTCGCGGAAGGTCTGGCAACCGTGCTGACGCTGTTCGTCATACCCACTATTTATGTCTTTTTGCGTCGAGACGCTGAAGTTGGCGGCAGCGCGCGCGGTCCCTGGGCACTGACCCGAACAGTTCACCAGGCGTAGCCGCCGGTCAGCAGGTATTCATAGTCGTCTTTCCTGGCGCCCTGTGCCGGGGTGTTATCCCTGTCGAAGTTGAGCTGCAGGGTCGCCTGCAGCTTGTCGAGGATGGGGACACGAATGCCGGTCTGCGACTTGAAGAGATAGTCCGAGGTGTCTTCCACGCTCCAGTCGAGACTGTGTCTGTGGAAGGCCTGAACTTTCCATGCCTGAAACAGATAATGATCAAACCGTAATCCCCAGCGGGCCGCGGCATGTTGCTCGTTTGCACTGCCGTCGAAATTCTGCCAGACGTAGGCCGGACCCCCTTCAATCGAGAGTTTGGTGCGGTCAGTCTCGTAGATCTGGTAACCGGACCCCGCCGAAGCCGTGGCGCGCAGGTTCAGGTTCGCAAACTTGTCGTGCTCAAAGTTCAGGCCGCTGTAGGCGTACCACTTGCCGTCGAAGAAATGATCATATTTCCCGCTCAGTTCCGCCTGTTGCCTGGTCTTGTCGCCGCTGCTGTTCTCCAGATCGCCACTGCCGCCGACCGTGAAGCGATCATGCACCCAGCGAAAGATCGATTCCGAGTCGACATGGTAGCTATCCTGGTCGGTGTTGCCGCGATTCACGTCCAGTCCGGCGTTGGCCTGACCGGTGATCTTCAGCCTGAGGATCTTGGCTGGATTGATCGCGGCGATGCGGGAGATGGGCAGCGGTTTCGGGACCGCGTCGCGGTCAGCGGCAATACGCAGCTCGCCGTCAGCGGTCGAGGAAAGAATGCCGGTCAGACCGGTCTCATCGTCGAGGATGAGGCGTACCGGCGCCGCCGTGCTGAGGTGGCTGACATCGGCCCACTGGATCTTGATCTTGCCGGCGTAAGTGGTTTCAAGAATGAGTTTTCCGTCAGTCTTGCTCACCACGCTGCCGCTGAGCCGGTCGCCGTTCTTGAGAAACACCTCGTCCGCGCTACCGGCCAGGGGGAGCAACAGGCCGGCCAGTGCCAGGAACCGCTTGCCTGGCGGAAAAGAAGAAAGGGGGGCTGCCGTCACCGCCCTTCCGGCAGGCTGATCACCTCCAGCTGGACGTTCGTGAGGCCCTCGCGCAAAAACCCGAGGTCACCGGCAGCGCGCCGCGATACATCGATTATGCGACCCGGAGTGGAGGGTCCCCGGTCATTGACCGTGAGCTCCACGCGCTTGCCATTGCCCAGATTGGTGACGCGCAGGCGGGTACCAAAGGGCAGGCGGTTATGGGCAGCCGTGTAGGCCTCCCCATCATACCGTTCGCCACTGGCGGTACGGCGTCCCTGGAATACCTTGCTGTAATAGGCGGCAACGCCTGTTTCCGTGTCACCGACAGACGCGGCCTGCACGATGAGCGGCGGAAAAACCGCCAGGAACCCGATTACCCAGAGGCGGTTAAAGGGCTTGAACATGTCGGCGGTCTCCTTCGGGGTGACAGTCCTGAAATGGCGCCGCATTCTATCACAGAGTGACTGGCAGGCCATTTCGCGCTGTAGCAGCGCGATTATCCCTGCCTTTGGCTTGAACGGATACCGGGGTCGTGCCAGTACTCTTTTGACGTGATAATGGCGAACGCTGACAAATCAAGCTGAGCGCCAGTCTTCTTATTCATAGCCACGGAATCCACGGAAAGATTCTGAGGGGTGTTCGTTCTTTCGGTGTTTTTCCGCGGATTCCGTGGCCATCATATCCGTCATCATCAGACTGAAAGACCACCAGGAACTGTGACTGCTACTGAGATGAGTAACGCAAGCCCGACAGCCTCAGGCGCTGGCCGTGCGCGCTAGGCGCTGCGGTCTGGCCTCCTTCGCCTCGGTAGCGCTGGCCACCAGGTCCATCACTGCCTGTCTGCGCGAGGCGGCCGGCTCGACGAACATCAGTGCCGCAGCGTTTTCCTGGCAGCGCAGGACCAGTGCCGGAAACGTCACGAACTGTTCACCAACTGCCAGCGCCACGTTGACCAGCGCGTTCTTCTTGAAGGCCGTCGCGACTTCTGTCTTCAGGTACAGCCCGCCGCAGCTGATATTCTGTGTCGTCGCCTTGATGGGCGCCCTGCAGTCCATAAGTATGGCAACGCTCACCTGACGGTCGACACGACGGTCACATCGATGCTCCATGACAGATCCCCTCCAATCCAGTTCAGTCAACCGGCGGCGCCGGCAACCGCGAGGACAAAGGGTACCTGCATCGCCAGGCGCCTATTGTGCGGGACATCGCAAAATGCAAAGATCGCGGGTGTTCTCACGCGGGGCAGCGATGGATGAAACGCCGTACCCCCGCGAAGGAGCCAGCCATGCCCAGCCAGTCCAGCATCAAGCCGCCACGCATCAGACAGTTTGCCCTCGAACCCGGACGCGTGGTTGCCGGCAAATACGAGATTCTGTCCTTGCTGGGCGCCGGCTGGGAAGGTGAGGTATACCTCGTCCGTGAACTGCTGACCGGGATAGAGCGGGCCGCCAAGTTCTTTTTTCCGCATCGCAACCCGCGCGACCGGGCCGTGAAGTTTTATGCGCGCAAGCTGCACAAGCTGCGTCTGTGTCCGGTGGTGATCCAGTATTACGCACAGGATCGCATCATCTACCAGGGCCATCCGGTCTCGTTCCTGATCTCGGATTTCGTGGAGGGCGAGTTACTGAGCGACTTTATCCATCGCCAGCGCGGAAAACGGCTCGCGTCCTTTCCGGCCGTACACCTGCTGCATGCCCTGGCATCCGGCATCGAGTGCATTCACGCCCTGGGCGAATACCATGGTGACCTGCATCCGGACAACGTCATCCTGCAACGCTTCGGGCTGGGCTTCGAGCTGAAGTTGCTGGACCTGTTTCACTGGGGCACGCCGAGTGCCGCCAACATACGCGATGACGTCTGCGATATCATCCGCATCTTTTATGACGCCCTGGGCGGGGCGAAGACCTATGCGAAGCAGCCGCCGGAGATAAAGGCGATCTGCTGTGGCCTCAAGCGCTCGCTGATCCTGAACAAGTTTCGCACCGCTGGCCAGCTCAAGAACTATCTGGAGATGATGGAATGGCGATAGAGAACGCCACACTCAGCAACACCGGGACCGTTCCGGCAGGATTGGAGATCTATTCCCGCGAGGCTTTCATGGAACCCGAGCTGCGGCCATTCCTGCATGGCATGGCGGCGGTGTTCTCGGCGCGCGCACCCAACAAGGAAACCGCCAATGAGGACAGTGCAGCGCTGATTCCCGTCGATGAAAGACGTGGTGTCATCGTGATCGCGGACGGCGTCGGTGGCCATTCGGATGGCGCCAAGGCTTCGCGCCTTGCAATCGATGCGCTGGTAAGCGCCCTGCTTCAGGTTGACGAGCCGGACAGCGAGCTGCGCTCAGCGATTCTCCACGGGATCGACGACGCGAATCGCGCCGTGCGGGCGCTCGCCACGGGCGCTGCCACCACCCTCGCCGCCGTGGACGTTCACGGCAGCACCATCCGGCCCTACCATGTCGGTGACTCTCTGATTCTGGTCACCGGCCAGCGTGGCAAACTCAAGCTGCAGACGATTTCACATTCCCCGGTTGGCTATGCCCTCGAGTCCGGCCTGCTCGACGAGTCCCAGGCCATGCAGTCAGACGAACGGCACCTGGTTTCCAATGTCGTCGGATCGGCCGACATGCGTATCGAGATCGGTCCGCGCCTGAAGCTGGCGCGCTTCGATACCCTGCTGCTGGCCAGCGATGGGCTGTCGGACAATCTGGCGGCCGAGGAAATCGTTGAAGGGGTGCGGCAAGGCCCTCTGGAGCAGCGCGCAGCGCAACTGATGGCGCGCTGCACGGCACGCATGCGTGAAGGGGGGCACCCCGATGACCTCACGGCCATACTGTACCGAAGATCCGCATCACCCCGCGCCCGGCCGGCATCAGGACCGCGCAGTCTATCAGGAGACACCGATGTCTGAGCAGCCAATCGTGATGTTCGACGCGTCAGGATTCGTGACCGACCCGAGCCAGTGGAATGAGAAGGTCGCGGCAGATACGGCGCGACAGCTTGGCATTCCCGAACTCGGAGAGGCGCACCTGCAGGTATTGCGCTATATGCGCGAGCGCTGCCTGAAACATGGCTCCCTCTGCGCGATGGAGGTGATCTGTCATGGCGTGCACATGGACAAGGACTGCGTCCGGCGGCTTTTCCGTGGTCCGGTCGAGGCCTGGAAGATCGCCGGTCTGCCCAATCCGGGCACCGAAGCCTTGACCTACATGGAAAACGAGGAATAGACAGATGGGTGTTGGTTCTTTCCGCGTTTTTCCGTGGATTCCGTGGCCATACCACCCGTCATCATCAGTTTGAAACAGCACTGGCCGGAAACACAATACGAGTCACTGAAAGCCCGCAGCTATGGATACGCATGAAGACAAATCGCGCTTCCGGGGTCTGCTGCGCCTGCTCGGCGTCTAAAGCGACAACAGCAGCCTGCTGGAAAAGCTCATCTCGGGCATCGGCGGGTTCGTCGGCATCTACCTCATTCTGTTGATCAGTCAACGCATCGTAGGCCATACGGATGCCCCGCTCATTGTCGCGTCGATGGGGGCCTC
>WOR8_10003883_pt1 | contig 14965 bp, 12 predicted proteins | sample DeeMarSeWOR38_10_FD_19890 | JGI IMG/M metagenome (IMG submission 19890) | reverse complement strand
CCGGCCCTCCGAACAGGATCGTGCTGGCAGTGCTGCTCGTCATTCCGCTCTGCACGACCCTGCTCGCCTTGACGAATTCCTGGCACGGCATGATGTGGACGGTTACCGAAATCGATTCCGGGCTGCACTACAGCGTCACGACGGACAGCCTCTGGTTCAAGCGCGTGCACGCACCATACTCCTACGGCCTGTTCGGGCTTGCGGCGATTGCACTGATGACCCGGTTGTCGAGCATTGCGCCGGCACAGCGGCGCACCGTCGTGCTGATGCTCGTCTGCGCGCTGCTGCCGTTTTCACTGAGCTTCGCGAACAACTTCTTCGGTTTTGGCTCTCCCACGTTCCCGTATACGTCGGCCGGCATCCTTTTCATGTTGCCGCTGATTGCCTACGTCGCGCGACAATGGCGGCCGCATCATCTGCGCCAATCTGAAAGCTGCCGAAATGCTCGGTCATTCGGAGCGTGAATTGCTGGGCCAGATGCTCTGGGAGGACTTCCCGGAAGCACGCGCAATAGTAGAGCAGGCCAGGGATCTCGACCTGACCCAGACGTTGAGGATGAATGCGAACCAGGTCTACGAGCTCAGCGTGGCACCGTTACTGGATGCGCACGACAGGAAGCAGGGGCTCGTAGTCGTCTGCCGCGACGTTACGGAACGCCGCCAGGCACTCAGCCGGCTTGCGGACAGTGAGCACCTGATTCGTACGCTCATCGAGACCTCGTCGAATGGTATCCTGCGCTTCGCCAGGGACAGCAGCGATCCGCGGCAGCCCTTCCGCTGCGTGTTCGCCAACCGCGCCGCCGAGTCCTATCTCTGCGGCGAAACGGGCACGCTGGTCGGCATGCCGCTGCAGAAGCTCGAACAGATCGAGCCCGCAAAGCTGCTCTCCCACTTCACGGATCCGCGCCACACGAAGTCGCCGGTCAGCTTCGAGACCCGCAACGAATCGGACAGCGGCGAAGGCTGGCTGCGCATCGTCGGTGAGCCTGTCGGAGAGGACTTCTCGGTGACGCTCATCGACATCACGCAGCGCAAGCGCCACGAACGCAAGATGCTCGCCGACGCGCTGAGTGATCCGCTGACGGGCGTCCTCAATCGGCGCGGGTTCGAGAAAGAAGGCAAGGCTTCCGTACGTAATTGCGCGTCTGGCGCGGTGCTGTACCTGGATCTCAACGGCTTCAAGAGCATCAACGACCGCTTCGGCCACCAGGCGGGGGACGCCCTGCTCAAGGCTTTCGGTCACCGCCTCGGTTTCTGCCTGCGTCCCGAGGACAAACTCGGCCGTCTCGGCGGCGATGAATTCGCGATAGTGCTGCCCGGCGTCACCGTGGAGGACGCGAAACACGTCGCGGAGCGTCTCATCGCGACGGCGTCCGAGGCCTATATCATCCAGGGTGAGGAAATCCACTGTACGGCCAGCGTCGGGATTGCGCTGTTGCCGCAGCACGGCGAGGAACTCTGGCATCTCATCAGCGTGGCGGATCACGCGATGTACAACGCCAAGTCCGTGCAGAAGGATGCCGCCAACGACATGGCGGCCTATATCGAGGCTGCTATCGCGTCCTAGGCCGCAACCGGCGCGGCGACTAAAGTGACGGGAACAGCTTGAATTCCGCGAGCGACGGGTCTACGCGGTCGAGCAACACGGCTTCGTATACGTCGCCAAACGCCGCCTCGATGCTGATCGGCCCGTCGAGCACCGTCTTTTCCCCGGCCGGCGTGATGTACAGGTCGTAGCTTCCCGCATCCAGCCCGAGCGACGGCGTCTGCTGGCCGTAGCCCAGACTGATCTGCCGCGGTAGCACGTCATCGATCGATGTGCCCGTCTCGACCACGTACAGGTCCACGAATTCGTGGTTGGTGGCCGAATGGAAAAAGGTGACGCGCGCAATCGTCTCGATCGAACGGCGGTCGACGGCTACCTGCGCTCCCGTGAGTTCGTCGGCCAACACGGTGAAGTAGTAGTTGACGCGCGAGCCCGGGAAGGTCGTCAGACTGTCCTCGAGTTGAATAGCCCCGACGTTGCCGGGAGCGGTTGCGGTAATCGTCAGTTCGCCGACGGCCATCTCGATATCGCCCGTGATGTCTCCGAAAACGAGATCGGCGACGATTCGATTCTGCAACGCGGCATCGTCGTAAATGTCGGACGTACCCAGGTCCATCGTTGCGTGCACGAAGCGCGCAGTCGGCGGGAAGCGTGCATCGGCAAGCGCCGAGGACAGGCCTCGCTCGTTGAATATCCTGATCGTCGCCGCTGCGGTGTCGTTGGCGTCGCCCTCGAATACCGTTACCAGCACTGACTGACTCGCGATGATCTGTGTCGGCACGGACTGAAAAAGTACGTCCGCGGGATTGCCGGCCGACGTAATCGTTACGATATAGATGTCCTGCTCGACATCGGACGGCGCCGAGACTTCGCCCGGGGCAAGCGTTGCGACCAGGTCGCCGAGACCCGGCGCGGCGCTCTCCAGGCCGAGATAAACATCGACGGTGCCGAGTGCCTCCGCCGTATGTCCGATGCGCATTTCGAAAATCGTCTCCGCACCGCTGAAACTGCGCTCCGGAATTTCCCAGATGTCCACGGTGGCTGCATCGACGGAGCCACGCACGACCAATGTGTACTCGACGTCGCGAATGACGTCGACAAACTGGCTGGCGATGCGTTGCGATTCGCCCAGTCCCGGACGGTTGATATCGAAGTTGAACGTGTACGCCAGGTCATCCCAGCTCGCGGGTGAAGAATTGCTCTTGTAAGCGACGCCCTCGAGCGCGCGCTCTTCGATCAGGAAGCCGATATCCGGCGCGGTCGGAATGGCGTTGATCATCCGTATGATGCCGTCGCCGGTCGCCTCGGGCAGGGAGGATTTGCCGCCGCAGCCGGCGATGGCCATCGCCGCGATGATAGCCAGCAGGGTGCTGCGTGTCATTGTGCCGCCTCGTAACCGTAGATCGATTTCACTTCGAGAAATTCTTCGATGCCTTCAGGGCCCCACTCACGCCCGTTCCCCGATTGTTTGTAGCCGCCGAAAGGTGCCATTGCATCGAGGGACGCACCGTTGATGTGCACCATGCCCGTACGCAGGCGCGCAGCAACCCGGCGCGCGCGCTCGAGGCTGCCCGATGATACGTAGCCCGACAGTCCATACGGCGTATCGTTCGCGATCTCGACGGCTTCGTCCTCGGTATCGTACGGGATGATCGACAACACAGGGCCGAAGACCTCTTCACGCGCGATGGTCATGTCGTTGGATACGTCGGCAAATACCGTCGGCTTTGCGTAGTAGCCCTTTGCCAGGCCTTCCGGCCGGCCCGTGCCGCCGGCGGCCAGGGTGGCTCCCTCATCGATACCTTTCTGTATGAGGTCCTGGACCTTCTGCCATTGTTGCGCCGAAACCAGCGGACCAACCTCGATGCCCTCGTCGCGCGGCTCTCCAACGCGTATCGCGCTCGCCACGCCGGCGGCAATCGCAGCCGCTTCGTCCATGCGGTCGCGCGGCACCAGCATGCGCGTCGGCGCGTTACAGGATTGCCCCGTGTTGTCGAAGCACTCTTCGGCGCCCTCACGAACCGCTTTTTCGAAGTCGGCGTCGTCCAGCAGGATGTTTGCCGACTTGCCGCCGAGTTCCTGTGCGACGCGCTTCACCGTCGTCGCCGCGTTCTGCGCGACCGCCACCCCGGCCCGCGTGGAACCCGTGAACGACACCATCGCAACGTCGGGGTGCTGCGCCAGCGCGGTTCCGACGCCCGGGCCGTCGCCATTGACGAGGTTGAACACGCCTGCGGGCACGCCCGCCGCATCCAGAACCTCGGCGAATATCATGGCGTCGAACGGGGCGATCTCGCTCGGCTTGAGCACCATCGTGCAGCCGGCTGCGAGGGCCGGCGCCACCTTGCAGGCGACCTGGTTGACAGGCCAGTTCCAGGGGGTGATCAGGGCGCAGACGCCGATCGGCTCCCTGACCATCAGCGTGGTGCGATTTCTCTCTTCGAACTCGAAGTTCCTGAGCGCGCGAATCGTCGCCTTGATGTGCTGCGGACCGCTGCCGGCCTGCGCGCCCTTCGCAAGACCCCACGGGGCGCCCATCTCGTCCATGATGGCTTCCGCAATATCGTCGTAGCGCTTCAGAAACTCTGCGAGCACGTTCTCCAGCAGTTCGATGCGCTGCTCACGGGTCGTCGCCGCGTAACCGGCCTCGGCGCGTTTTGCGGCGGCCACGGCAATATCTACGTCGGCGGCCGAGCCGAGGCTAATGCGGCCGCAGGGCTCTTCGGTCGCGGGATTGATGACGTCGACGGGATTCGGTGTAACCGGATCGACCCACTCGCCGTCGATGTAGAACTTCAGCATTTCGCGCATGATGACTCCTCACTCAAGCAGCCGCGAATGATATCGTAATTCGGACCGGCGGGCGTGGCGGCCGGGGATGCCGGGAGGGTCAGAAGGCGAGAAATTTCTGCCGATATTCGGCGGGCGGCATGTTGTACCAGGACTTGAACGCCGTGGTGAACGAGCTGATGTTGTTATAGCCGAGCAGCATGGCTACTTCGAGCGCTTTCAGCCGACGATCGCTCAGGTAGCGCACGGCGAGCTCCGCGCGAACCTCTTTCAGGATCTTCTGGAAGCTCGTCTTTTCGGCCTTGAGGCGGCGCTGCAGCGTGCGCCTCGACAATTTCATGGCGCGGCAGGCGTAATCGGCGTTGGCCTCGCCGCGAGCCAGCAAATCCGCGAGCCGACCTTTTAATTGCTCGGAAATATTGTCCTTATTATTCAAGGATTTGAGGTACTTTTCTGCCTGCTCTGTTAAGTGTCGGCGCATACCAATACCGTGAGAATTCTCATCCTTGACGCGAACCCGGGTAACATACCGCGTGTGACGGCGCTTGCCAATCGCAGGCCGCCGCCAGGCATCTCCAAATGACCATCACAAAGGATCGCAATGACTTCGCCAGTCAGTTACGAGCTCGTCGATGACATCGGCGTAATCACCGTCGACAACCCCCCCGTCAACGCCCTGTCTCACGCCGTTCGGCAGGGCCTGCACGACGCGATCCATGCGGCTCAGAAGGACGCTTCGAAGGCCGTGTTGATCGTCTGCACGGGCCGCACGTTTATCGCCGGAGCGGATATCACCGAGTTCGGCAAGCCGCCACGCGAGCCGCACCTGCCCGATCTCTGCAATACCATAGAGTCTTCGTCGAAAATCGTCGTGGCGGCGCTCCACGGCACGGCGCTGGGCGGCGGGCTCGAGGTCGCGCTGTCGTGTCACTACCGTTGCGCGGTTCCGGACGCGAAGCTAGGCCTCCCGGAGGTCAAGCTCGGCTTGCTGCCCGGAGCGGGAGGCACGCAGCGCTTGCCGCGACTGATCGGCGCCCGTGCAGCGCTCGACCTGATGACCAGTGGCAACCCCATTGGCGCAGGCCAGGCCGCGAGCCTCGGCGTGGTCGACCACGTCGTCGACGGCGAACTGGCGGATGCGGCACTGGCCTGGTGCCGGCAGCTCGCGGCGCAAGGGGCATCGTGCCGGGTGACCAGCGAACTGCCGGTCGAGCGCCTTCCCGGGGGCGCGCTCGCCGAGTACCGCAGCACGCTTGCGCGGCGCGCACGCGGACAAATCGCGCCGCAAAGCATCGTCGACTGCGTTGAAGCGTCGCTCACGCTGCCGTTCGCCGAGGGCCTCCGGATCGAGCGTGAGAAATTCATGGAATGCATGAAGAGCCCGCAGTCGGCCGCGCTGCGGCACATGTTTTTCGCGGAACGCGAAGCGGCGAAGCTACACGGAGTGTCCAGGGACACTCCGCTTCGCGAAGTGAACAAGGTCGCAGTCATCGGCGCCGGCACGATGGGCAGCGGCATCGCGATGAATTTCGCGAACGCCGGCATGCAGGTCGTGCTGCTCGAAGTCGATGACGAGGCGCTCGCCAGGGGCCTCGGCATCATTGACCGCAACTATCAGGGCGGCGTAAAGCGCGGCAAGTTGACGGAGGAGAAAGCGCTGGAGTGCCGGAATCGCATTACCGGAACCACCGATTACGATTCCCTGGCAGATGCCGATCTCGTCGTCGAGGCGGTGTTCGAAAATCTCGAACTGAAGCAGCAGATCTTCGCGAAGCTCGACGGCGTGTGCAGGCAGGGCGCGATACTTGCCACCAATACGTCCTACCAGGACGTCGATCGCATCGCGGCGGCGACACAGCGCCCGCAGGACGTGATCGGGCTGCATTTCTTCAGCCCTGCGCACATCATGAAGCTGCTGGAAGTCGTGCGGGCAGACAAGACCGCCGATGACGTGCTGGCCACCTGCATGGCGATCGCAAAGCGGATTCGCAAGACGCCGGTCGTGTCCGGCGTCTGCTACGGCTTCATCGGCAACCGCATGCTCGGTCACTATGCGCGCGAGGCACAGCTCTGCATCATCGAGGGTGCCACCCCCGGGCAGGTGGATACGGCGATGGAAGAGTGGGGGATGGCCATGGGGCCACTCGCCGTTTTCGACCTGGCCGGCCTCGACGTCGGCTACAAGGCCCGGCAGGGGCTGCCGGAGGCCGAGCGCGGCGACCCGCGCGCGTTTCGCGTCGCGGATGCCCTCGTCGAGATGAACCGTCTCGGCCAGAAGACCGGCGCCGGCTTCTACCGTTACGATCCCGAGACCCGGGCGCGTTCGAGCGATCCCGAGGTGGAGGCGCTGATCGAGCGCGAGGCCGCGGCGCTCGGCGTCGAGCGCCGCGAGATCGATGCGGAAGAGATTGTCGACCGGCTGACTTTTGCCCTCGTCAACGAGGGCCTGAACATCCTCGACGAGGGAATCGCGCAGCGGCCCGGCGACATCGACGTCGTCTACGTGTACGGCTACGGTTTTCCCGCGTGGCGCGGCGGGCCCATGCATTACGCCGACGCCGTGGGGCTTGCACATGTGCTGGAGCGTGTTCACGAGTTCGGGCAGCGCTTCGGATCGGAAAACTGGACACCGGCGCCGTTGCTGGAGAAACTGGTCGATGACGGGGTTACGCTTGCGGAGTGGGCGAAATCGAGAAGCGAATAGCGACATAATGCAAGTATCGTGAACCGCGTCACAAGCGCGGCGGCGCCGTTGCGCTATATCTAAATCGACGACAGCTGAGGCCGGGTACTATGGTTGGTCAAAGCCGCAATGACAAAGTAGTGCAGGTCCAGAACCTGGCGGACTACTTTCGCACCTCGATCGACGGTGTCATTTCACGACAGGGCGTCGACGTGGACCCTCATGCCGCGCATTACGTGGTCAATCTGCTCACGCTGTTTTCCCGCTCCGAGGAACTCTACGAGGACCATGGCGAAAGCTACGGACTGCGCCCCCTGGCGCTCATGATGGCGGACGCCGCGGAAGCGCCGACGGCTGCCGCAAGGAGCTACGCACTGCAGCGGATCGGCGACGTGGCACTTTTCATCAGCGGCTTCTTTGCCGACAGCCTTGCGTACAAGCCGGTCGATGTCGATTACTACATTCGCATGGGCGGCACCGCCTACGGCTCGCTCTCGGAAGAAGTGCGGGGCACATTTCGCGGCAACGCCTTTGCGGCGATCTACCGCGAGCTGGCCGTCAAGTTCCAGGTGCTCGTGGACGTTCTCAATGAAGTGCGCGACGAGGCGCGAGGCGAATCGGATCGCGATCTGCTCCGCACCTACGAAATCTGGTTAAAGACCGGCAGCCGTCGCGCGAGGAAACTGCTGCACGATAACGGCGTCGTGCCGATTGCCGATGCGAAGCTCAAAGACCGGCACTGATGATCGATCGGCTGCAGCGGCACCTGAGCGACATCTATCAGGTGGGCGGCGTGCACGATGTCCGCGATTTTCTTATTACCGACCCCCGGCTCGCGCAATGCATCGGGGCCGGTTCGATGCTGGCGGACACCAGCGAGACTTTGCTCCTGGCCGAAGACGACGAGGGACTCGCGTTATCGCTGTTCCTCGATGGTGAACTGCTGGCGCGACTCGAATCCGCCGATCCGCTGAGCCGGCTGCGCGCCAATCAGCTGGACGATCTCTGGAAGGTCCTCGAAGGTCTGAGCCACTTCAACTGCGTGGTCTGGAAGGCATCCCGGGACCGCAGCGTGTCATTGCTCGAACTCGAACTGCAGGCTGAGATCGACAAGTTCGTCGGCACGACGTTGCTCGCGCTCAGCCAGGGACGCACTGAAATGCTCGATCATCTTCACGGCTGGCTGTTCGACAAGGTGAGTTTTCATGCCGAACTGGATGACGAACAGCTCGCCCGGTATCGCGCTGCCAACGAGTACGCGGCACGCTTCTGCCACGCGTTGCGCAGCCGACTGGTTGAGGACGGGGGCGCGGTATTGTCCGAGCTCAGGCGGTTCTTCCGCCTGCCGATGACCGACAAGATCAGCCACATCCACTCGCAGACTCTGTGACGCGTTCGGCCCGGTCCGGTTCAGCCCGGCCGCCAGGGCAGCCGGCTTTGTTGCGCCTGTTTGTCGAGATCCTGCCAGTAGCGCCGCAGCCAGGACGGTCGCCCGTCGCCTCGAGTGCTCATGGACAGGCGCTGCCGCAAGTCTCGTAGCCAATTGTCCGCGATTTGCCATGCCGTCGGCTCATCGCTATCGAGCACGAGCGCCTGCACGCGATCACGCTCCGACGTATGCGCAGCGAGCATTTCCGCATCGGCAGCGAGCATGGCGCGATGTACGGTCTCGAAACTCCACCACAGGCTGTCGTCGTGCTTGCCGCTGGGTGAACCGACATCGTGCGGACGAGCTACTGACACCGGGCGGAACACCCCGAGGCAGGGCGCCGCCGTGCCGGTCGCCCAGTAGCGTTGCTCCGATTGACCGAGTTCGGCGACAAAACTGCCGACGGTCTGGCTCGCAGCGAGCCAGCCGCCTGCGTGCATGCACGGCGCGGCCATAGCGCCGTTCAGTCGACGATAGCGGGGGCGCTCGTTGCCATCGCCATGATCCCTCAGCACCTGCATCGCGTGCTGCGCATCCTGCGCCGAATCAATGAGGCATTTCACGCGTTCCCTGCGTCGGGATGCCATCGCAACGCGGGGCCGGATGCGATCCTCGCGCGGCGATAACTCGGCAAGCGTAATGCCGTTCGAGATCGCGTACGCACCTTCATCGATGCGCCGCGTGGCGGTCTTCCTGCCAGCCGCCTCGACGACCCAGGCGCCGCTGGCGTCCGCGATCATGAAGCTGTTGTGGTAGCGGAAGCCGGGCTTGTCGTAAGCGCAGCGGCCGCCCTGGCCGTGACGCGCGATAAGATCGCAGATGACTTCTTTCGCTTCTTTGGCGGTGGCGGCGCGCTCGAGCCCGAGCCGGACCAGGTCCATTCCGAGGAGTCCGTCGTCCTGCAATGGCTCACGCGCGAAGATTGCCTCGTTGCCAATGACGACGCCGTGCTCGTTGGCACCCATCTCAGCACCCCACATCCAGAACGGGCGGCACAGCAATACGGCATTCGTGCGGCGGACCTGCGGAATCGACCGCCAGGTGCAGCGTAGCGTGTCTTTCGCCGGGTACTCACGGGCCGGCACCCAGCTCAGGACCTGTGCCTCATTGGCGTCCCGGTCACTGTTCTTGCCGAACAGGACGCGGTCCGAGTTTACGACGACGAATGTGTCACACATGCTCTGTAGGAGCGGGCCCTGGCCCGTGATGCCCGGGTTCGAGAACCGCTCCTGCAGCAGTCAGGAAGAGAACGCCTGTATCCCCGTCTGTGCCCGGCCGAGGATCAGCGCGTGGATATCGTGCGTGCCCTCGTAGGTGTTCACCGATTCCAGGTTCGCCATGTGGCGGAACACGATGTACTCGTCGGAGACGCCGTTGCCGCCGTGCATGTCGCGAGCGGCGCGCGCGATGTCCAGAGCCTTGCCGCAGGAATTGCGCTTCAGCAAAGAGATCAACTCCGGCGCCAGCTGGTTGTTGTCTTTCAAACGGCCCGCCTGCAGGCAACCCTGCAGGCCGAGCCCGATTTCGGTCTGCATGTCGGCGAGTTTCTTCTGAATCAGCTGGTTTGCAGCCAGCGGGCGGCCGAATTGCTTGCGGTCCAGCACGTATTCCCGCGCCGCGTGCCAGCAGGCCTCGGCTGCACCGAGCGCGCCCCAGGCAATGCCGTAGCGGGCGTTGTTGAGGCAGCCCATGGGGCCTTTCAGGCCGTCGGCATTCGGCAGCAGGTTTTCCTCCGGCACGAACACGCTTTCCATCACGATCTCGCCCGTGATCGATGCACGCAGCGACAGCTTGCCCTCGATCTTCGGTGCGCTGAGTCCCTTCATGCCTTTGTCGAGGATGAAGCCGCGCACGCGGCCGTCCTCGTTTTTGGCCCAGACGATGAATACGTCCGCGATCGGCGAGTTCGAGATCCACATCTTGGTCCCGGTCAGCTCGTAGCCGCCATCGACCTTGCGGGCCCTGGACTTCATGCCGCCCGGGTCGGATCCATGGTCGGGCTCGGTGAGTCCGAAGCAGCCGATCAGTTCGCCCGTCGCAAGTCTGGGCAGGTATTTCTCGCGTTGCGCCTCGCTGCCGTACGCGTGAATCGGATACATCACGAGGCTCGACTGCACGCTCATCATCGAGCGGTAACCCGAATCGACCCGCTCGATCTCGCGGGCGATCAGGCCGTAGCTGACGTAGCCGAGGCCGGAGCAGCCATAGCCCTCGATCGTCGGACCGAGCAGTCCCAGCTCGCCCATCTCGCGGAAGATGGCGGGATCGGTCTTTTCCTCGCGATAGGCTTCCTGCACGCGGGGTGCAAGTTGTTCTTGCGCATACTGTCGCGCCGTGTCCATCACCAGGCGCTCGTCGTCCGTGAGCTGTTGCTCGAGACGAAACGGGTCCTCCCAGTTGAATGATGCCCACGACGCCGCGGGGTTCGATTTGCTCATCGGGCTCTGTGCCTTGGTTGCGGTACTCATGATTGCTCCTGCCAGTGGGCGCCCATTATACGGCTGCGCGGGCAAAGGGCGCGAGGCAGGAAATCACGGTATCGATTTCCTCTCTCGAGGTATAGACATGGGGGGAGAGCCGCATGCCCGTTCGCCGCACGTCGAAATGCACGCCGGCATCGGCCAGCGCACGGGCGGCCGCCGACTGCTGGTCGCCGAAGTCCAGGACCACGGTACCGCCGCGGCTGGCCGCGCGGGCCGGCGTGAACACGTATTTAACCGGTACGTTGTCGATGATGGCCTGCGTGAGTTCGAGACTGTGCGCCCGGATACGCTCGATACCGATGTCCATCATCGTCTCGAGGCTGTTTGCGGCGACCGTGTAAGGCAGCACGGCGGGCGTGCCGCCCCAGAAGCGCAGGGCGCTCTCCGCGTAGCGGAATTCATGGATATCGAATTCGAACGGGTCGGCATGCGAGAACCAGCCGACATCCGTTGGCCGGCATTCGTGCAGCACGCGATCGTTCACCCACAGAAAGCCGGCACCGGGTCCGCCGCACAGAAACTTGACGCAGGAACCCACGACGAAGTCCGCATCCCAGGTGTCGACATCGACCGGGACAACGCCGGCGGACTGGGCGATGTCCACGACGGTCATGACCTCGCGGTCCCGGGCGAGCCTGCAAATGTCGGCAACCGGTACCTGCCGGCTGGTATTGGAATGCACGTGCGTGACCAGCGCGAGGCAGCAGTCGTCGCCGAGCGTGGACTCCCAGCACTCGAGCGAGCCGAAGTCGGCCGTGTCGGGAATACAGCGTAGTCGGAAGCCCGCCCTGCCGGCCATCGCCAGCACGAACCCCATCGAGGGAAAATCCGCCTCGGTGTAAACGATCGTGTCGCGCCCGACACGCCGGGGCAGGGCATGCACGATCTTGGTCAGTGCGCTCGACAGGTTGGCCTGCGGGCAGACGTTATCCGCGGTACTCCCCAGCAAGGCGCCGACGGCCGCGCGGAACCGGTCGACTTCGGTAAACCAGGCCTCCCACGGTTCGATGGCGCCGGCCTGCCACGGCTCGAAGAACCCGGCTTTCGCGGCGGATTCCGCCGAGCGAGGCGGGCGGCCCACGGAATGGTTGAGAAGGTAGATGCCTTCTCCGAGCGCAAACGATTCGCGATGCATAGTGGCTGCCAAAATAAAGCAATGCCGCCCGTACTGCCATTGTTAGAATGCCGCATACCGCTGTGGCTGGCTCTTACCCATGGATCGTGAACGATGACAAGCAACACCGAAGCCTTCGATTACTGGATTCGCAACGACTTCAGGCGGATGAATACTGCGCTCGAGGAGCTGTATTTCGCCCGGGCAGACCGCAACGACGTCAAGGGGGTGGGTGGCGATATCAAGACGCAGCTGCTCGAGGAGGGGCGAAGCTACATCAAGGCGCTGCTGGACGAGGGCAACACGGACGAAGGGTTCGACAGCGGTTTCGACCTGCTGGGCAATGTGGGTTTCTACATGGCGGCCTGCCGCCGGCACGAGCTGACGAATCCTGCAAACGAGCGCAAGTCGCCACTCGTGGAAGCCTCGGCGCTGGCGATGCAGCTCGGTGCGACGCTCGGGATGATCCCGCGGTTCTCGTCCGCCCACCTGGAAACGCACAACCTGGCCGAGGACGGGATCTACAAGAGCTTCACGGCTCTGGACGACGAGCGCATATTCATCAACTACAATACGCGCGCCGTGTTCGCCTATATCCGGGCGGCGGAAGCCCTGCTGCACACCTTGCCGCTCGGCGTGTCGCACTCGGTGACGTACGATCTTCTGGTGGCGGCGCGGGACGCGCTCAGGGATGTGAGCCGCTTCAACGACGAACTGTTCGACAGGCTCGATACCGATCGCTTCTTCTATTGCGTGCGGCCCTACTACAAGCCGCACAAGGTCGGTCTTCACGAGTACCGGGGTGCGAATGCCGGAGACTTCGCCGGCATCAACGTGATCGATCTGCTGCTGGGACTCTGCCGTGCCGACGATCCGTATTATTCGCAGTTGCTGGTCGACAAGTTCCTGTTCATGCGCCCCGAGGATCAGCTCGTGCTGCGCGACTGCATGCGGCGCAAGAGCCTCCTCGACAGTTTTCTGGAGAGTCTCGCGGCCAGCCGTGGGACGCCCTGGTTCCGCAAGAACGCGGCGATGTTCCTGGAGGTGTGCGATGCCCATGGAGCGACGGCGACACAGCACCACGAGAAGCTCGTACACAAGTTCATCGAGGAACCTGCTGTCGACGCCGGCGTCGAGGAAAAGGACGGCCTTACAGCAAGCGGCCCGCCGTTGCCCGTGTTGTTGAAGTCGTTGCGCAAACTGGCCGATCTGCGCGCCGCCGCCGAGCGTGATGACATCCCGTCACGATATCGCGACGTGCAAAAAATCCGTGCAGCGCTGAACTGATCAGCCGATACGTTCCTCGAGCGCGTCGCAGATCGTCTGCAGGATCTTCAGCCGCGCATAGTGCTTGCTATCGCCCTCGACGAGTATCCAGGGCGCGGCCCGTGTGCTCGTGAATTGCACCATGTCGTGGGCCGCAATCTCGTACTGATCCCATTGCTCCCGGTTCCGCCAGTCCTCGTCCGTGAGCTTCCAGTGCTTGTAGCGCGACTCGGCGCGCTCTTCGAAACGCTTGAGCTGTTCATCCTTGGAAATGTGCAGCCAGAACTTGAGCAACAGGATGCCCCGGTCGACGATCTGGCTTTCGAAGTCGTTGATCTCGCCAAAGGCCCGGCGCCATTCGTCTTCGGTGGCAAAACCTTCGGTGCGCTCGACGAGAACGCGGCCGTACCAGCTCCGGTCGAACACCGACACGTTGCCGGCTTTCGGCAGCTTCGACCAGAAGCGCCACAGGTAGTGATGCGCGCGCTCGATATCGGTCGGCGCGGCGAACTGGTAGATGCGATAGGTTCGCGCGTCGAGGCTCCAGACCGTGCGCCGGATAGCGCCGCCCTTGCCTGCAGCATCGGGGCCTTCGAAAACGAGCACCGTCGACTGGCCCTGCTCGTGTGCCTTGCGGCCGAGTTCCCCCAGCTTGGCCTGGAGTTTCTTTTTCTTCTTCGCGTACTTACCTTCCGTAAACCGGACGGACAGGTCGAGGTTGTCGAAGATCGTCAGTGGCTGCAGCGATTCCTCTCTTTCGGACTCGTGCGGCTCGGGTCGCGCCGGCACCGGATTCTCCGGCGAGTTCTCGTGAATTGCGAGGTGCCGCTCCAGTTCCGCCCTGATCGTCTCGCCGACGCGAATATGCCGGTAAAAGGAATCGACCCCTTCCACGATCGTCCACGGAGCAGCTGCGCGATTGGTGCGCGTGATGATCTTTTCGGCAGCGTCGATGAAGTCGTCGTAGTTTTCGTGATTACGCCAGTCCTTTTCCTTTACCTTGTAGCTCAGCATGGGGTCCGCCGAGAGCGCGTCGAGGCGTTCCTTTTGCGCCTCCCGGCTCAGGTGCATCCAGAACTTGAGGATAAGTGCGCCATCGTCGGCGAGAGTGTTCTCGAAGCGGATGATCTCGGCGAGCCGCTCATCGAATGTCGCGTCGTCGATTTCGTTGTAGACACGCTGCAAAAGAGGCGCCGAGTAACGTCCGCTCAGGTACACGCCCATGCGGCCTTTTGGCGGGATGTCCCGCCAGTAGCGCCAGAAGCGCGGTCTCGCCTTCTCCTCCTCCGACGGCGGCTGATAGCCAATGGCGCGTATCCAGCGCGGGTCCATCCACTTGTCCAGCATGTTCATCGTGGTGCCTTTGCCGGCTCCGTCGACCCCGGCGAAGTCGATTATGATCGGGAAGCGCGCCATTTCGAGCGCCTGGTACTGGAGTTTCAGGAGGCTCGCGCGCAGCTCGGTCTCGCGCTTCTTGAAGTCGGATTTGGATATGCTCTGGCCGAGCTCTGCGGTATCAAACACTGGATGGGCCTGCGTATAGGATCAAGCCGTTCATTATATGCTGCAGCGGGGTCCCGGGGCGACCGCCGTCAGGCGAGTGCTATCATTTCGCCACCAAATGACCAGACTGCTGATTGATGATCGACGAGCTG
>WOR8_10003808_pt1 | contig 14975 bp, 9 predicted proteins | sample DeeMarSeWOR38_10_FD_19890 | JGI IMG/M metagenome (IMG submission 19890) | reverse complement strand
GTCAGGTTGGCTCCCGGCGGCTGATAGACGGGCCCCGCCGCCACATTGGCAGCGATCAGCGCTGTAAGAAGAGATAATAATATTTTATATTTCATTGACTTATGTTCCGCGCGGGCATTGCCTGTCAGCAAGGCGGCCTAGCATTCTGCCTCAGCGATGTAAATTTTCCAAGTTGTCAAAACATTGCTTCTCAGAGCTGGCTACCGTGCGTGTACACGCGGGGCGCCGATGCTGAGCGCAGCCCGATCAGGAACAGCCACTGCGCGTCGATATCGGATTCGATACGCACGCCGACGTCGTCGGTCAGGTAGTGCTTGCGCCCGAACTCGTAGCCGCCCGAGATATCGAGCGTGAGTTGTTTATACAGCCTGATGCTCCAGCCCAGTTGAGCGCGAATTCCCTCGACGCGGTAGTCGAATTCCGAGCTGAAGTCGTCCGTCATGACGTGCCACTGGTGCCCGGCCGGAAACAGCCTGCCCGACAGCGACTGCCTGTCCGACCACCGGTACTCAAAGCCGGGGTCGGGGAAAGCAAGCCGCAAATCAAGCATGTCGTTCGGCGACAGCTCAACGCCCGCGATTGGATAGACCAGGGGTCTGCCGAAAGCGCGATCGTAGGCCAGGCCGAGCACCCAGTTGCGCGAACCCGATTCACTACGTCCTTCCAGGCGCGCGGTAGCAAACAGGTCATCGCCGCTTATCTGGTCGAAGAACTCCTTCAGGACGTTGGAGGAGGTCGATATGCCCGGCGCAAGGTTACCGTCGATCTTCCAGCCGCTCAGGCGGCCCCGGTACCTGAGCGGGAACTGGAAACGATGCAGGTCCCGATTGCGGCCTTCGATGCCGTCATAGACGTAACGGGTGTACTGATAGTCGAGACCGACATCGAGCGTGCCGTTGCCGGCATTGAAGCGGTGAAAACCGGCGAATACCTGGTTTTCCTTGGTCCTCACCGACGCGGGTGCGGGCGAACTGGCAAAGTCCGCCGGGGGCTGCCGGGTAATACTCAGTGCGAGGAACGGCGGACGTCCTTCTTCCACCGATAGATCTGCAGGCTGGCTGGTGGAAGCGCAGCCGGCCTGGGCGGTGGCGAGGACCGCCATAATGATCGCTGCGAAGAGCTGACGCTGCATATCCGATGACCGGCGCGTTGCGAATCAAGCCGAATATTCAGGATATTGCGGTCTGCGTGGCGAAACCAACCCGTCCGGCCGTCCTGTCAAAGGAACAGGCTCTGCAGCAGGTGTTCCTGGACCGGCTTGCCGCCGTCCAGGTCCTGCAGGTAGTAGCGCGGGATGCCGAAGCCTTTTTTTCGCCGATGCAGAATGTTCGACGGCAGGATGTCCTTGTAGGCGTACTTGAGGATGCCCTTGAGTTCACCTTGGTGATAGCGGACGTCTTCCGGCAGGGAGAACGAAAACTCGATGATTTTGCGGGCCAGGAACGGCACCCGGGCTTCGAGTGAAACCGCCATGCTGGTGCGATCAACTTTCGTCAATACCATGCCCGGCATGAAGGTATGGAAGTCGAGGAGCTGCAGGCGCGTGCGAACCGGCAGGTCCCCGCGCCAGTGTTCGCGATAGTGCCACCAGTCGTCGTAGTCGTGGGGGATGCCGAATCGATCCCGGTACTCGGTTTTCGCTGCCTCGGGCATGCCGTGCATGATTTTTGCCCATAGCGCGGGACCATGCGCGAATGCGATCTCGAGTACCTTCGACATCCGGTTAACCGGGCTGCGGCGGCTGAACGGTTTACGAATGCGATGAACAGCCCGGTCCATCGCGGCAGGCCATGACGGCAGCCGGTCATAACGCTCGAAGCGCGGGTAGGTGCGGTAGCCGCCGAACACTTCGTCACCACCGTCACCGGTCAGGACCACGGTTACGTATTCCCGCGCGATTTTCGATACGAGGTAGGTCGGCAGGGCCGATTCGTCGGCGAACGGCTCGTCGAACCATTTTTTCAGGTTTGGCAGCAGGTCGCCTGCGGCGGACTGCGACAGCATGCGCTCGTGGTGCTTTGTGCCGAAGAGTTGCGCGACCTCACGCGCGTACGGAGTCTCGGATTTCTCGTCGGAGTCGAAGCCGATCGAGAACGTCGATACGTCGGCGCCGAGCCCGGATGCCGATGCGACGATGGTGCTGGAATCGACGCCGCCCGACAGGAAGAAGCCGAGCGGCACGTCCGAGATCATCTGGTCCCGCACGGACTGATCGATGAGGCCTCGAAGCTCTTCCGCAGCCTGGTCGGCGGAAATTTCGCGGGGCGTACCGGGTACCGGGATAGACCAGTATGGTTCCGGATCGGTCGCCTTGCCGGTTGCGGGATCGTAGACCAGCCGATGCGCCGGGGGCAGTTTGAAACAATTCCGGTATAGCGTCTTGGGCGCCGGCACGTAACGGTAGCCGAGGAAGTCGTACAGCGCCGTCTCGTCGACCTGCAAATCTCTCGTATCGAGTGCGGCTGCGATCGCTTTGAGCTCGGAGGCAAATGCGAACCGCTGCCCGTCGAAGAAATAATACAGCGGCTTGATGCCTGGCCGGTCGCGGTACAGTCTGAGCTTCCGGTCCCGAGCGTCCCACAGTGCGATCGCGAACATGCCATCGAGATGGTCGATGAATGCCTCGCCCCACTCGAGGTAGGCCTGCAACAGGACTTCGGTATCCGAATGCGTGCGGAAGACATGCCCGAGTCCCTCGAGTTCTCGCCTGAGCGCGACAAAACCGTAAATCTCGCCGTTGAAGACAATCCATGTCTCTCCGTCGTCCGCGAACATGGGCTGCATTGCGGCCGCGTCGAGGTCGATGATCGACAGCCGCCTGAAGCCGACCCGGACCGGGCCGTCGAGGTGCAGGCGACCGTCATCGGGGCCGCGGTGCTCGATGGATGCGAGCGCGGCAGCGAAATCCCAGGAAGGATCCGTCCCGCCGACGAAGCCACACATATTGAGTTCCCTGTATACCGGCGGTGCCGAGAGCCAAGTACTGTATTCGCTTGACCGGCGACTGGCAACGAACACCGCGGCCGTCGATTGCCAGCGTGATACGCTAACGGCCATTCCAAATCAGCGGGCTTCTGTGAACATGCGAATCGCCCACATCAACCTGGCAAAAGGCTACCGGGGCGGCGAACGCCAGGCGGAGCTGCTGATTCGTGCCCTTGGCGGACTCGGCGTGGAGCAAGTCCTGATTGCGCGGCCGAATCGTCCACTGGCCGAGCGGCTCGCCGATACCGGCATCGAGATTCGCCATTGCTCCGGGCTGGTCTCGGCCTTCCGGGCCACCCGAACCGTCGACGTCGTTCACTCGCACGAAGGCCGCGGCGTCTATGCCGCCTGGCTGCGCAACGAACTCTCCGGCACGCCGTACATCATCACGCGCCGCGTCAACAATCCGCTGGGCGACAGCTGGTTGACGCGCAGGGCTTACACGCGTGCGGCATCCGTGGCCTCGGTTGCGGCCGACGTCGCGCGGATCGTGCAGGCGTTCGATGAGCGCATCCGGAGCTGCGTCATTCACAGCAGCAGCAGCGGTTTGCCCGTGGATCCGGAAGCCGCAAAGTCGATCCGGGACCGATTCCCGGGCAAGTGGATCATCGGCAACGTCGGCGCACTGGACAACGCGCAGAAGGGCCAGGAATACATCATCGAAGTGGCCAGGCGGATGCAGGATTCGCATCCCGCATTCCAGTTCCTGCTGGTGGGCGGTGGCGATGACGAAGGAATGTTGCGTAAGCTGGCGGGCGATCTCCCTAACGTCAGTTTCGAGGGCTGGTCCGACAGGGTCGGCGATTACCTCGCCGCGTTCGACCTGTTTATCCTGCCGTCGAACAAGGAAGGCATCGGTGGCATCCTGCTGGATGCGATGGATCGTGCGCTCCCCATCATCGCCAGCCGTGTCGGCGGTCTCCCGGAGATCGTGAAGGACGGCGACAACGGCATCCTGATCGACCCCCGGAGCCCGGAGCAGCTGGAACAGGCTATCCTGCGCCTGTATGACGACCCGGACCTGCGCCGCTCGATGGGCGCCCGGGGCAGGGAGTTCTCCGGCGACTTCACGGCTGAGGCGATGGCGCAACAGTACCTGGAGCTGTATCGCGAGGCGGCTGGAATCGAACTGTAGGAGCGCGCCTCGGCGCGCGAATCGCGGTTCGAGAACCGCTCCTACGGCTGAATTCAGCTGTCCCCGTCACCTTTCTTCTCGCCTTCGCGTCTGAACGCACTGATCTTTTCGTCCACCGACCGGAGGTGCAGGTCGCGCTGCGGGAACGAGATTTCGATGCCGTTCTTGCGCAGTGCGCCGAGTATCTCCTCGTGCACGGCATGCGTCAGCGGCAATCGGTCGGACAGTTCTCTCGAATGGACGTAGAGGTTGAAGTTCAGTGAGCTGTCACCGAAACCGACGAAATAGACTTTCGGCGGCGGTTCGTCGAGCACCAGCGGCATCGAGTGCAGGGTTTCCTGCATCACGCGATGGGCGAGTTCCACGTCGGATCCATAGGAGATGCCGACCGGTATCACGATGCGCGTGATGGGATCCGACAGCGTCCAGTTAATCACCTGCTCGGTAATAAAGGACTTGTTCGGAACGATGATTTCCTTGCGGTCCCAGTCGGTGATCGTTGTCGCGCGAATTCGAACGCGGGAAACTGTCCCGGTCAATTGACCGACGGTAACCGTGTCGCCGACGCGAACCGGGCGTTCGAACAGGATGACCAGGCCCGAGACGAAGTTCGCGACGATTTCCTGCAGGCCGAAACCGAGGCCGACACTCAAAGCCGCGACCAGCCATTGGATCTGCGACCATTTCCAGCCGATGATATTCAGTACCGCGATCGTGCCAATCGTGACGACTACGTAGCGCACCAACGTGTTGATCGCGTAGCGGCTGCCAGGCTGCAGGGTTATTCGCTGCAGTACCGCAATTTCCATTAGTCCTGGCAGGTTCGTCGAGGCAATTGCCGTTACACCGGCAATGACCAGAGCAAACAACAGGTCGCCAAGCGTGACGGGAACAATCGTCTCCTGGCCGTCGATCATCGTCGTTTGCGACCAAAGTGAGACCTGGTCAAAAATGCCGAGTGCCGGCACGACTTCGGACCAGATGCCCCAGGCCGCAAGGATGCCGACAAAGACCAGCCCGGCATTCACGAGTCGCGTGGTTTGCTGGTCGACCGCGTCGAGGTCGAGCGGCTTTGTTTCGGTGACGGGTGGTGCCTCGCTGTCCGTCTCGGCCTTCGCTTCCCTGGCGGCCTGCCGCTCCTCTTGTTCCTGCAGCGCCAATTGCCAGGCGATCTTCCGTTTGGTGAGCGCAAGCCAGCGCATGACGATAAGTTTTACGATGGTTATGACGAGGATCAGCCAGAACGTGTCGACAAGGTGGCCGGTGAGGGTAGCGGCGGTATAGAGAAAGCCCAGGAGCGCTGCCACGGCCAGCACCAGGGGGGTGCCGGCGCCGAGCACGTACCACAACCAGCGGAACCGGCTCGCCCCGGTGGAACCATGCTCCTGATAGTGAGACGCGACAACACCCTTTTGGGGGTGCAGCAATGCATGGCCCAGGCCGCTGAATATGATCAACAGGATGACGAACACGAGCCGCGCCAGGCTCTCCCGATGCGCCGGCACCGGCGCACCGTAAAGCAGCACGGCGACAAAGATGAGGGGTACGCCGATCACCGTCAGGCGATCGAGCTGCTTGCGAATGACCCGCAGACGTTCGGCACTCCAGCCGAAGTGAACCTGCATCACGCCGTCTCTTGCGCACAAAACGCGGAATAACAGGGTGTTGTACAGGAACGGCGCAACGGCGTGGAGCGACGTGGCAACGGCTGCAGTGAAGTCCGAATGATACGGGCTTCGCGTAAGCGCCCAGCCGAGAATAGCCAGCAGCAATGGCAAGGGCAATGCGCGTACCGCCGAGATTCCAAGGGCGGCGAAGGTAAGGCCGATATGATCCGTCGACAGGCGGCCGACTTTTTCGTTCAATTCCTTGAACCGGGCCGTCAGGGAGCGCCGGGAGTAGAAAACGAACCCCAGCACCAGCAGTGCCACGGTAAACGGCAGTGGACTGTACCTGAATGCTTCTGCCAGCGAATTGACGGACGTGGACCAGGAAACGGGCGACAAAGCCCAGGCGATGGCGGGTCCGAGGTTCTCGGCCTCCTGCACCCAGAAGGGCGCTGCGCTCGGAATCCATAGCAGGTTCTGGTCCAGGAACTGCTTGTACTCCTCGGCTGAGCCCAGGAGCCGCCGCTGTGCGACGTCGAGGTCGCCCAATGCACGAATGTAAATCGTGTAAGTGCGTGCAACCTGGGTGAGGAGATCGCGCCGGCTCTTCAGCAGGAGCTCGACCTCGTCGCGGATCTCCGCGATTTTCTCATCATCGCTTATGTCGCTGCGAACCGTCGACATAACCTGCTCGATACGCTCGTCCAGCGGGCTGAGTTCGCGGCGCTGTTCTTCGATGCGCACCTGCGCGAGGCCAATATCGGCAAGCGTCCTTCGCCGCTCCCGAACTTCTGCCCGGTACTGGGAAACCTGCGGCAGGTTGCGCCGTTCCTCGACAAACAGCCGGCCGATAGCCTGGGTAACGCCGCCTACTTCGAGCCGCTGTCTCGAACGCGCAAGGCTCTGTTCAATATCGCGAGCCTGTTCGTCGATCGCCAGCAGCTCGCCGGTAACGCGCTCGATATCAGCCGCCACGGTGGGTAGTTCGCTGGTCAGCTCGACGTTGCCCTCGGCGAGCGCTCTAACGACAGGATGCTTGCCGGCGGCTGCGAGTTCTGCGAGGGCCGTCTCCTGCAGCGCTTGTGTCGCGCTAATCTGCCGCTTCTCATTGACGGCGCTCTGCAGCACTTCGAGTTCGCGCCGCAGGTTAGCCAGCGCACGGGCGGCCGTGTCGCGTTGTGCTCTCTTCAGCTCGAGGCGAACGTTGTTGCTGACAATCTCCTGGTCGAGCTTGTTGAGTTCCGCTTTCCTGGCCTCCAGCGTGAGTTGTGCGGCAAGCTTGCGGGCGTCGGTAAGAATCGCGGGCTCGGCGGGCGGCGGTTCGGAATCGATTGTCGCCGCCTGTTCGTCCATGCCGCTGCGTAACGCGTTAATTTTCGCGCGCGCTTTCGAAGGTCGGTCTGCCTGGGCCGTAATCTGACTTTCCAGGTCGGCCAGCCTGGCCTCCGCGGCGGCGCTCGCCGCCAGTTTCGTCGCCAGCGCCTGCTCGAGTTCGGTCAGTGGCGTCGATTCATCTATACCCAACGATTCGGCAGTCGGCGCATCCGGGGCCGGTTCGTCCAGCTGTCTGCGCAGCGTTTCGGTTTCGGCGGGGGCGGTCTGGATTGCCTCGGCGAATGCCGCAGCATCGGCACGTGCCGACTGCGCGTTCTGCAGCCGCGCCTTGGCATCGCGGAGCTGGTCGATGACCCTGGTACGCGTCTCCTCGGAGAGACCCTCGCGGGCCTCGACGGCCGCGATTGCGGATTCGATCTGCTCGGCGGATACCGTACCTTCCGCCGATATCGAGGGGACTGGCGAGTCGGCCCACGCCGGGCCTGCTGAAAATACCGCAGCCATGAGCATCGCAATACAAGGAATCAGTCTGATTGCGGCTGGGGTTCGGACGTTGAATTGTTCGGTCACTGGGCGGGGTCCATGCATGCGTCGGCCAGCCGGCATTATAGGCAAAACGCATGCCGGTCCCCATGTGTTCGCTGTTTTTTGCACGGCCCGGTATGCTCGACGCCAGGTTGGTACCTGCCTGCGGGGCGGGCAGCAGGGAGGGGAAATGAACAAGATCAGCATTTTGAACTGGGATGAACTCGACGACCGGACGCCTGCTCACGCGCTCGTCGCCGGTGTCGATCTCGTGATCGTGCGCTTCGACGACAGCGTCTCGGTACTGTACGGCCGCTGCGCGCACCGGGGCGCACTGATGGCCGACGGCTTCGTCGACGGCGACAACCTGATCTGCGGCGTGCATTACTGGGACTACCGGCTGGATACGGGCATCAGCGAGTACAACAACGCGGAGACCCTGCATAAATTCAGCAGCTGGGTCGAGGACGGCCGGGTGCTCGTCGATGAAGACGAGGTCGAGGCCTGGGCCCGGGAGCATCCGCAGCCATACCAGCGCGATGCTTACCAGGGCACTTACCAGGATCCCACCGGCACCGCGGACGAACCGCACGTCAAGTTCATCCGCAAGCTCGCGTCCGAAGGTCTGAGCAAGACCGGGCACCACGGTCCGTCTGCGGCGATGGGGGTGTCGCGCAGCAAGCTGCCGAACTGGGACGATATCCAGTTCGTCGTCGCCCAGCTTCACAAGCTGCCGTTGCTCGACGATGATGCCGTCGGCACCGGGGTGACGATTGGCGCCAACGCGAAGAAACCACTGAAGCTGGATATACCGCTCTTCGTATCCGATATGAGCTTCGGAGCTTTGTCCGAAGAGGCGAAGGTTGCGCTGGCCAAAGGCGCCGAACTTGCGGGAACGGGGATCTGTTCGGGCGAGGGCGGCATGCTGCCCGACGAGCAGGAGGCGAACTCGCGCTATTTTTATGAGCTGGCGTCGGCGCGCTTCGGTTTCTCCTGGGACAAGGTGAAGAAGACGCAGGCGTTTCACTTCAAGGGCGGTCAGGGCGCCAAGACCGGCACCGGCGGCCACCTGCCGGGCAACAAGGTGAAAGGCAAGATCGCCGAGGTCCGCGGCCTCGAGGAAGGCGAGGCGGCGATATCTCCCGCGCGATTCCCGGACTGGACGTCGCTTGGCCAGTATGCGGAATTTGCCGCCGAAGTTCGCGAGAGAACAGGTGGCATCCCCGTCGGTTTCAAGCTGTCGGCACAGCATATCGAGCAGGACATCGACGCCGCGCTCGAGGTCGGTGCCGACTACATCATCCTCGACGGCCGCGGCGGCGGCACGGGCTCGGCGCCGTTGATCTTCCGCGACAATATCTCCGTGCCTACAATCCCGGCCCTGGCCAGGGCAAGGAAACATCTCGATGCGTGTGATGCCGAGGGTGTGACGCTCGTCATTACGGGCGGGCTGCGTCATCCGGCCGACTTCGCGAAAGCCATGGCGCTCGGCGCCGACGCTATAGCAGTGTCGAACGCCGCCATCCAGGCTATCGGCTGTCTCGGCATGCGCGCCTGCCAAACGAACAACTGCCCGGTCGGCATCGCCACCCAGAAGGAGCACCTCCGTGCTCGGCTGCCCGTCGACGTCGCCGCCGAACGCCTCGCGCGCTTTCTGGGTGCGGCCGTCGAATTGATGACTGTGCTGGCCAGGGCGGCGGGGCACGATCACCTGGGCAAGTTCTGCAAGGGAGATCTCACGACGTTCAGCACCGACATGGCGCGGCTGACCGGCATCGCATACGGTGGCGTGAATCCGCCCTGAGGGGCGCGTAGCACGTCGATCACTCGGCAAACACGTATTCTCTGCAGGCCGCTGTAGAGCTAGGCTTTCGCCGCCAGCCGGGCAAGCATGTCCCGGCCCGAAGGGGGGAAGCCGCATGGATCTTACCGCTGAGTGGACGGGTATCGCCGCGATAGCCGTTTTCGTCCTTGCCTATGTGCTCGTCATCACCGAGGAGTACACGAGCCTCCGAAAATCGAAGGCGGTCATCCTCGGGGCGGGGATCATCTGGGCGATGATCGGTTACCGTTACGCGCAGGGTGGCATGGGGCACGAGGCCGAGGAGGCGGTCCAGGATTTCGTGCTCGAATTCGCCGAGCTGTTCCTCTTCCTGCTTACGGCGATGACCTACGTGAATTCGATGAGCGAGCGCAACGTGTTCAATGCGCTGCGTGACTGGCTCGTGCGCCGCAACCTGACGTACCGCACGCTGTTCTGGATTACGGGCACGCTGGCATTCCTGCTTTCTCCGCTGATCGACAACCTGACGACAGCACTGGTGATGTGTGCGGTAGTGCTTGCGGTCGGCAAGGGCAATGCCCGTTTTGTCAGTGTTGCGTGTGTCAACATCGTTGTTGGCGCCAATGCGGGCGGCGCGTTCAGTCCGTTTGGCGACATCACAACGCTCATGGTCTGGCAGCGGGGCATCGTCGAATTCCAGACGTTCTTCGCCTTGTTCCTGCCGTCCGTCGTCAACTTCCTGCTGCCGGCGACGGTGATGTCCTTCGCGGTACCGAAGGAACATGCTGTCGGCAGCGCCGAGCGGACACAGATGAAGCGTGGCGCGAAGCGCATGATGTTCCTTTTCGCCTGCACCATTGCGACCGCGGTCTCGTTCCACAACTTCCTCAACCTGCCCGCCTTCCTCGGCATGATGACCGGCCTCGGCTACCTGAAGTTCTTCGGCTACTACCTGCGCAAGACACACATCCCGAAACCCACGGACCAGGCGGACTACGGAACGGCGGGTGACGTGGCGGCGTTTGACAGTTTCCGCGAGGTCGCGCGTATCGAATGGGATACGCTCCTGTTCTTCTTTGGCGTGATCATGTGCGTTGGCGGGCTGAGCTTCATCGGCTACCTGGAGCACCTGTCGGCATACATCTACGGCGAGCTGGGACCGACGACAGCCAACGTCCTGGTCGGCGTGATGTCGGCCGTGGTCGATAACATCCCGATCATGGTGGCGGTCCTGGAGATGCACCCGACCATGGACCTGCAGCAGTGGCTGCTGGTCACGCTGACCGCCGGCGTCGGTGGCAGCATGTTGTCGATCGGCTCGGCCGCAGGCGTTGCGTTGATGGGTCAGGCGCGTGGCGACTACACGTTCTTTCGCCATCTGCGCTGGACGCCCGTCATCGCACTCGGCTACGCCGCCAGCATCTGGGTGCACATGCTGATCAACAAGGGTATTTGACGGTGGCGGCTATTCGGCGATAAGTACCACGCGCGAGTCGCCCCGGTCGCGCGGGTCGGACGCGGGAACCCATTCGTCTTCCTTGCGCCATACGATCTGCACGTCGCCGAATTCCCAGGGATGCGGTTCCGCGCGGTAGCCCAGCTCGCCCAGCAGCGATATGGTCGATGCGGGCAGGGGTCGCGTGACGCTGTAGGTGATCAGGTCCGGCGGGAGCAACTGGTGGTGAAAGCGCGTCGCCGCTACTGCCTCGTAAGGCGTCATGCCGTAATCGAGCACGTTGACGATGGTCTGGAAGACCGACGTGAAGATCGTCGAGCCGCCGGGCGTGCCGACGACCATCGCGACTTCGCTGTCCTTCAGTAATATCGTGGGCGACATCGACGACAACATGCGTTTGCCAGGCTGGATTTCGTTCGCCGTGCTGCCCACGACACCGAATATGTTCGGCACGCCGGGCTTCACGCTGAAGTCGTCCATCTCGTTGTTAAGCAGGAATCCCGCGCCCTCGACGACCACGCCGCTGCCATAATTCCAGTTGAGGGTATAGGTGTTGGATACGGCATTGCCCCACTGGTCGACGATCGAGAAGTGCGTGGTGTTCGGTGTCTCCAGTCCCGGTTGCACGGCATCCAGCTGCGAAATTTCATCCGGATTCACCTCGCGAGCGCGCCGCGCGATGTAATCGTCGGCGATCAGCCGCCCGATCGGATTGTCGACGTAACCGGGGTCGCCCAGGTACTCGGCACGGTCGGCGAAAACACGTTTTTCCATTTCCGCGACAAGGTGTATGTACTGCGGCGAGTTGTGCGGCACGCCGGCGAAATAGTCGGCGAGGTAATCCTTCATCTTGAGCAGCTGAATGAGGGCAAAACCGCCCGAACTCGGCGGCGGCGCGGCAAGAATTTCGTATTGTCGCCATTTCGCGCGCAACGGCTCGCGCCAGACGGCCCGGTACCGTTCGAGGTCTTCCGCAGTGATCAGCCCGTTGCTGCGTTCCATCTGGCCGACGATCAGGCGCGCGGTCTCGCCGCGGTAGAAGTCTTCGGGTCCCTGTTCCGCGATACGCCGCAGCGTTTTGCCGAGTTCGGGCTGCCGGAACGGCTGTTCCGTGCTGATGCTTCCGAAGTGATCGTAAAAGTCGGTCGCATCGCCGAACCACTCTTTCATCGAGTGGATGTCGTCAACGAGCGCTTCTGCGGGCAGGAAGCCGTCTTCCGCCAGCCTGACGGCCGGCATGACGAGATCCTTCCACGGCAGCCTGCCGTAGCGCTGGTGTGCCTCCCAGAGGCCGGCAACGGTGCCCGGTACGCCGGCGGCCTGCGCGCCGATCAGGCTGGCGTTTTCGATCACCTCGCCGTGTTCATCGAGATACATATCGCGATGCGCAGCGAGCGGTGCCGTCTCACGGTAGTCGAGAAAAGCCGGCGTATCGTCCATGTGGATCATCATGAAGCCGCCGCCACCGATATTGCCTGCATCGATGAAAGTCACGGCCATCGAGAACCCGACGGCGACGGCCGCATCGACGGCATTGCCGCCCGCCTGCAGAACGCTTTCTGCAACCTCGGCGCCGTACGCGTCGGGGATCGCGACCGCCGCGGTTCGTTCGACGGTCTCTGGCGCAGGGGTCGGTGCGTGGTCGGCCGGTTCATTTGTCGGACTGCAGCCGGCGAGCCAGAAAGACGCCGCCAGAAAGGCGGGCATTAACCAAAGGCGATTGCTGATCATCGGCAAAGTGTACTACCGAAAGCTCACCGTGTTGCCGGCGAGGTATCGGTGACTAGCCGAAAATCCACCATCCTGTGTCGAGGTCGTCTTCACAGCGCTTGAGCTGCGCGCCCCATTCACGGGCGCGGTAATCGACGCGGCTCGCCGTGTCCTTGAGCCAGCCCTTTCGTTTGTAGGTGCCGCGCTTCCAGCCCGTCGCGCCCTCGTGATAGGCGAGGTACTGGTTGTACGGGTCCCACTTGGAGATTCCGACGGTCTTGTGCGTGTTGTTCGTGTACCAGCCGACGAAGTCGATGGCGTCATCGAAATCGTCGCGATCCGCGAATCGTCGCCCGGTGTCCTTCTTGTAGGCTTTCCACGTGCTTTCGAGTGCCTGCGCATAGCCATAAGCATCGGACGGGCGCTTCCACGGAATGAATCCGAGCAGCTTCGTGCGCGGTGGCCTGGCGTCGAATTGGAACGTCGATTCCTGGCGGATGATCGACATCTGCACGTGTTTCGGCGTGCCCCATCGCTGCTCCGACTTGATTGCCGCTTTGTACCAGCTGCTCTTCTCCGCGAAGATCGCGCAGATGTTCTCTACGTTCTCGGGCGGTGCAGTGGCGCAGCCCGCAAGCAGCAGAGCCGAAATTACGGGCAGGGCGAGGACTGCGACGCTCCGAACCGCCCCCTTGCTGCAGTATTTTCTCGAAAAGCTATACATGCGCTTGTTTAGACTGATAAAAATCTTATGAAAAGTATAGCGGGGTCGCGGCTCTTGTGCGACCCCGCCGGCTTTCAATGCACACACAAGGGCTGCTGGCCCGCTGTCCTCGGTTACAATGGTTGGCCCATTGCGACTGCAGGCGGCGCCTGCAGAACCTCACTCAATCCGGCGAAAAGGCCTTGATCAAAAGACTGACAGTAGTACTCGTATTCCTTGCACTCCTTTTCGGCGGCGTGTTCGGCTGGAAGTACCTGCAAATGCAGAAACAGGCGGCCGCCAATGCCGGTCCGCCTCCCGCGGTCGTGTCGACGCGCAGTGTCACGAGCGAGCGCTGGCAGCCTGCGCTGGAGGCAATCGGTTCCATCACGCCGACGCGCGGTGTCGTGGTGTCGGCCGAAGTACCGGGAATTGTTCGCAAGATCTATTTCGACTCCGGGCAGCACCTGGACGAGGGAGAACTCCTGGTCGAGCTCGACGTTGACGTGGACAAGGCCGAACTGGATGCATTGCAGGCTGACCGGCGCCTCGCCGAGATCACGCGCAACCGTCTCTCGCAAATCGTGAGCGATAATCTCGGCTCCCGCTCGGACCTCGACGAAGCACAGGCAAAGCTCGACCGCACCGAAGCGGAAATTGCCGCGAAGCGGGCGATGATTCGCAAGAAGTCGATACGCACGCCCTTCGCGGGCGAACTCGGTATCCGCATTATCAATCCCGGCCAGTACCTTGCGCCGGGCGACGAGATCGTACAGCTCGTCGGGCTGGATCCGATCTACGCCGAGTATTCGCTCCCGGAGCGGTACCTGTCCGAGCTTCATGTCGGCCAGACGGTCAACATCAGGGTGCAGGCATATCCCGAGACGCTGTTCGAGGGCAGCGTCTATGCCATCAGCCCGAGTATCCAGACCGCCTCACGCAGCGTGCGAATCCGGGCGCTCATCCAGAACCCCGACGGGCGGCTGCGGCCAGGCATGTTTGCAGAGGTGGACACCTTGCTCGATGAGCGAGACAGGGTGCTGACCTTGCCGGAGCGCGCAGTGACCTATAACCCGTACGGCGAGTCGGTCTTCGTCGTCAACGAGACGGATGGCATGAAGACCGTTTCATTGACACAGATAAAGACCGGCCAGGTCCGCAATGGCCGCGTCGAGATTATCAGCGGTCTCGACGAAGGTACGGAAGTCGTGAGCGACGGCCATAACAAGTTGCGCAACGGCCAGGCGATTTCCGTCGACAACTCCGTGGACGCGGATGCGCTGAACACGCGGCAATGAAATTCACTGACCATTTCATCCGGCGCCCGGTGCTTGCGAGCGTCATCAGCCTGTTGATTCTCGTGACTGCACTGGAAGTGCGCGAGTTTCCGGAGATCAGTAACACGGTTGTGACCGTTTCCACGTCCTATCCCGGCGCCAGCAGCGAACTCATCCAGGGCTTTATCACCACGCCCCTGCAGCAGGCGATTGCCGAAGCCGACGGGATCGATTTCCTCGTGTCGCAGAGCACGCAGGGCTCCTCCGTCATCCAGGCCTACATGGAACTCGATTACGACCCGAACGCGGCGGTCGCCGAGATCCAGGCCAAGGTCGCCAGTCGGCGCGGGGAGCTGCCGGCCGAATCCGAGGACCCCGTCATCGACTCGACCACGGGGGACCAGTCTGCGCTCATGTATATCGTCTTCTACAGCGACCAGATGAGCGCGTCGGAAACGA
>WOR8_10003640_pt1 | contig 14989 bp, 12 predicted proteins | sample DeeMarSeWOR38_10_FD_19890 | JGI IMG/M metagenome (IMG submission 19890) | reverse complement strand
TGTTGCACAACTTCCTGCGGAGTAATTAGAGCCGGAGGAAATTGATGCACTGAAAGAAGAAAATAATTTTTTATTTTTAGCACTCTTGCAGTTTGGGCAGGTTACTTCTTCCTCTTTTACAGTTGATTTATGAAGTACTTCAAATTTTGTACTGCAATCAGAACATTTATATTCAAATAAAGGCATGTTACTCTCTTTTTACTTTTGTTGTTTTACAGTTGATTCACTTAATTAATAATTAAAATTCTATTCTTCCAATCCTAAAAAATCTATTAATCTTTTATGTGCATCTGGGGGTAATTCTACATTGTACTTACGGTAGCAGTCAATAGTAATTTCTACAGATTTGAAGTAATTCTGACAATGTGGACAACTATTGAGATGCTCTTTTATTTCCCTGCATTTATCTGTATTCAGCTCAGCATCCAGGTTTTCGCAGATGTGCTGCATTACATCTTGGCAGCCTATTTTCTTTTCTTCCATCATTTGTTTAATGCCTCATTAAGTTCTTTTCTAAGAAATGCCCTTGCACGATGCAGTCTTGACTTCAAAGCAGCAACTGAGAGATCAGTAACCTGTGCTGCCTCTTCGGTTGATAATCCTTCAACATCTCTAAGTAAAAAAACCATTCTATATTCCGGGGCTAACCTTTGTATCGCTTTATCCAATATTTTTTTAAGTTCTTCGTTCTCTAAATTCCTATATGGTAAAGAACTCCAATCAGCAGTAAATTTTTCTTCAAACAAGTTATCATCATCATCGAAAGAAACAAAGGAACGACTCTTTAGTTTTCGTGCCATCATAAGGCAATGATTTGATACTATTCTGTAAAGCCATGTAGACAGTTTTGAGTTGTGATCAAACTGATGTAAAGATCTTACCATGCTGTAAAATGTTTCCTGCATTATCAATTCGGCTTTATTTTTGTCCCGGCAGATTTTAAAGGAAAAATTATAAATGGTCTGCTCATACCTCTTTACAATTTCAGACAATGCCTTTTTATCGCCTCTTTTGGCTTTTTCAATAAGTTCTTTTTCTTCCATCAATTTGATGTTTATTTTCAAAATGGGATTCAAAGATAGGGTTTTTTAGAGAATATTGCTGTAAGGAAAAGCTTATTTATGGCCTAATTTTTGAACTTTTTTCATTTTTGTATGATAAGACCTATTTGGCATCAATATTTAACTAAGGACCTTTTTATCGAATAATGCTGCAAATTAAATTGCTGGGTGAACTTAAAAAGAATAAACTTTTAAAAGCTGTTGACGAGGCTGTAATTAACACCTTCTTCGATCCAAGAGAATTGAAAGAGAAAAGAGAAGGTGAAATCATTTACAAAACCGGTGATGACTGCTCTGGAATTTTTCTGCTTATAAAAGGTGAAGTAAGAGTAAAGTATTCTTCGAACAATTATGTAAGCAGAAAACAATCGAACGATTTTTTCGGTGAAAAGGAATTGATTGAAAACACACGCCGCATTTCTTCAGCAGTTGCCTTCAGCAGAGTCTATTATTACCAAATTGACAAAAACCTTTTTAACAAACTAATTCAAAAAAATTCAGCCTTTAACAAGAATATTACGACACTAGGGGAGATAAAACTACCGGAAGTAAATAAAGATGTCAGCCCAAAATTCAGTATTGTAGAAAAAGCAAGACCGATAAGCTTTAAAGCTGCAACTGAAATTGGTAAAGCATGGGAAAAAGACAAGAATGAAAAGAATGATGATACATCAGTGATTCCCAGCCAATTATTGGAGGGGCAAACACAGAAGCCTGTACAAAACGATATCGAAGATTATTTAACGCCGGACGACCTTTCGCAAAAATTGAATGAAGAACTGCTGAATAAAAATGAGGAATTTAAAGATTGGAAAATTAATTCGGAAGATGTAGAAAAAACAAATGCCACACCCGAATCGAAAATAAAGGTTGAAGAATATAAAAATGCTAAAGTGGAAGAGAAAGTTGAAGAAGTTGAAAAAAAGGAAATGCCAAAACCCGCCGAAGATAATGGCATAAATAGGGAAATGATCAGAAAGATTTTTGAAAGTATAGAAGTAATATACAATAGTATTACCATTGCCGAATTAATCGAAAAAACAGTTAAAGCATTAAAAGATCTTACATCATCCGAAAGCGGGAACTTAATAATAGTGGATGAAAAGCAATCAATTATGAAAAAGATATCCCTTAAGGATAAAAAATACAGTGAAGAAGTTTTTCAATTACCGGATGGACTTACAGGTTCGAGCGCACTTCAAAAGAAGATACTAAACTTTGAAAGACCAACTGAAGATTCACGATACAATTCCAAATTAGACCAGCCCGGCTCTGCAAGGCTAAAGAGAATAATCTATTTTCCGGTTATAAGTGAAACTGGCGAAACTGTTGCGGTTATTCAGTTAGCACATGAAAATAAAAAATATTCTGATAATGATATCGTATATATTAATATGCTTTCAAAACAAATTGTGAGTGCTATTGAAAGGGCATACAGACTCGAAGATTATCTGTATGAAGAAAGACAAAAATCAAACAAAAAATTAAAAGATATCTTATTAAATGAAATTAAAGATCCGGTTAGTATAATTAATAATTACACGGAAATCTTAAGCGAGAAAAAGTTATCGGAGGAAGTTGATGAGGTAATTAGAATGCTTCAAAAACAGGCAGCCTCAATTGAAGACCTCACCGATACATTGCTGAGCTCATCATTAGAAGATTATAAGCTCGAGTTAAGAGGAATTCATTTTAACGAATTTATAGAAGATGTTCTTGAGTTACTTTCCGAATTTTGCCAGGCAAGAGGTGTTACCCTTTTTAAAAAAATAGGTGATGGTGCACTAGTAAATATAGACAGAAGTAAATTCTATGCTGCATTAAACCAAATTATCAGATACTGCTGCGAAGATGCTAAGAAAGACAGGAAAATCTACCTTAGCACTACACTGGAGGATGATTACATATCTATAACTATACAGGCAGAAGGAAAAGGTTTACTTCAAAGAGTAGAGGGCGAATTTAAAGACATTATACTTGGGAAAGACTCAATTGAACAGCCAAATGCTGGTTTATTGCTTGCAAAGCAGATTATTATCAGCCACGATGGACAATTCGAATTTAACAGCACAAAAGGAAAAGGAACAACTTTCACAATTACTCTCCCCATAAGTAATTCTTCGTTAAATTAGGATAGAAATTTCTCTATTCTTTATAATAAATGAATTACAATCTGATTACGATTCTAGGACCTACAGCTGCAGGCAAAACAAAAATTGCCGCTAAACTGGCTGCAGACCTCAACGGCCAAATTATTTCCGCGGATTCAAGACAGGTTTACAGAGGAATGGATATCGGAACCGGTAAAGATCTCGACGAGTTTAAAAAAAGAAAGATCGTATACAATTTAATAGATATTTGTGAGCCAACTGAAGAGTACAATCTTTTTAGATTCAAACAGGATTTTACTGCTGCCTTTGACCTGATTTTAAAGAAAAACAAAATACCGATTATGGTTGGCGGAACTGGAATGTATATCAGTGCTGTGCTCCATAACTACCAGCTTCCTCCCTTAGAGGATGATACTGAAGGATTTAACAGATTGAATAAACTCACAAAAGATGAACTATTAAAACTTCTTTTCGGTTTAAATCCTAAACTTCATAACACAACGGATTTGATTTATAAAGAAAGAATTATTCGTGCAATATTGATTGAACAATCAAGAAAAGAGATTAAAAGTAAAAACAGTAATTTGATTTCATTGAATATTGGTATTCAACCTGGTCTTTCAATGGTTAAAAAAAATATTACTGAGAGATTAAAAACAAGATTACAATCCGGAATGATTGAAGAAGTTGAAGGGCTTCTTAAAAAGGGGATTCCTAAAGAGAAACTATATTTCTTTGGACTTGAATACAAATACATTACTCAATACATTATCGGTGACTTAAATTACAACGATATGTTTCAAAAATTGGAGAGTGCGATACATAATTTTGCTAAACGCCAGATTACATGGTTTAGAAAGATGGAAAGGGAGGGCATTGAAATATATTGGTACAACGGAAATGATTACGATGAAATTTTAAATTTTACCAAAGCAGAATTGAAAAAGAAATATGAAAATACCTGAAACGGTTAATAATTATTTAAACAAAAGATCATCAAATAAATGGAAATTAGAATGGGAGCGTAAAGATGGTATTGAAAATGTAGTTGTAGTACCAGCAATTTCAGAATTTGAAAACATTCAAAGGATTATAGAGTCTTTATCAAAAAATGATAAACATATTTTGGATAAATCACTCATTCTATTTGTAATAAATAATCTGAGCTCTTCATCCGAAGAAGTAAAAAGTAATAATAAAAAAAGCATTAAGTTTCTAAAAAATTTGATTTTTAATGATTCTACCGATTTGCATTCGACGACATTTATTATCCATAATCTCAATCTTGGTTATGCCGATGCATCATCTAAAGATAATGAGCTAGACACCAAATCAGGAGGTGTTGGTCTTGCTCGAAAAATTGGAATGGATCTGGCATTAACTACATTTGACTACACATCAAACAACAAGAAAATAATAATTTCGTTAGATGCTGATTGTGTGGTTGAAAACAATTATTTATCGGCCATTACACATTCATTCAACGAGTTAGGTATAAATGCTGCAACAATTGAATTCTCACATATTGCAGATTCAGAAACAGATGCCGAGATGATACTCCGTTATGAAATTTTCTTAAGATATTACGTAATCGGTTTACTATTTGCAAAATCGTATTTTGCTTACCATACAATCGGATCAGCATTCGCATGCGAAAGCGAAGCTTACGTAAAAGTAGGCGGAATGAACTCCCGACAGGCTGCAGAGGACTTTTATTTTCTTCAAAAGCTGGCTAAGGTGTATCCGATTTACAAAATCAAGGATGCAATTGTAAGTCCTTCCGCACGACAATCATGGAGGGTTCCTTTCGGAACCGGCAAAAGCATGATGGAATTTGAAAATGGCAGGCGACAATTTTTAGTTTATGATCCAAAAGTTTTTATAGTTTTAAAAGAATGGAATGAATTGTTTAATTCTGATTATGCTCTGAATACAGAAACTTTACTTCATAAAGCAAAAGATATTCACCTGGAGTTGTATTACTATCTTATTCAGAAAGATTTTCCTGTAAAATGGGAAAAAATACTGGGAAATTGCAACTCGGAAAGACAGTTAAGATATCAGCGCAGAAATTGGTTTGACGCATTTAATACTCTGAAGTTGATTCATCATCTAAGAGATACAGTTTTTCCAATGCAGGACACAGTCCTGGCGCTGTCAAAGATGTTCGATTTGTTAGGCTACGACTTCAAAGAAGATTTAGACATTCACATCGAAAAAAATGATCTCAAAAAATATTTAAATACACTTATTAAAATTGAAAATTCGTTCTCAAATGTTTTAATGGCTGAAAATAAACTACTTAAAGCAAAATGATTATAAAAAAAGACAAAGATTTAATACAGGATTATTTAAAGGACGCATCAAACACTGAAGGCTTTTGTGATTCAGTATACTTTCCTGAATCAGTAAAGGACTTGCAAGAAATATTTAAAGAAGCAGTAGAAAATAAAATAAAGGTTACTATAAGCGGCAATAGAACTGGACTCACAGGAGCTGCTGTTCCTAAGGGCGGAATTGTAATTTCAACAGAAAGACTTAATAAAATAATTGAAATAAATAAGAGTGAAAAGTATGCCGTTGTTGAACCAGGTGTTCTTCTCTCGGAATTTATAAGTAAATTAAAAACTTACAGCCTATACTATCCTCCGGACCCAACAGAATTAAATTGCTTCATTGGAGGAATTGTCGCAACAAATGCATCGGGTGCAAAATCATTTAAGTACGGCGCAACTAGGGATTTTATTTTGAGTCTGGAAATGCTCCTCCCAACATGTGAATTGATCACAATTAATCGCGGTGAACAATTTGCAATCGATAACAAGCTTACTCTTAAAACAAATACTGATAGATCGATTGAACTGGAATTACCGGAAATTCACATTCCAATCACTAAAAATGCTGCGGGATTTTTCAGTAAAAAAAATATGGACGCGATAGATCTGTTTATAGGTTCTGAGGGTACACTCGGAATTTTCACAAGAATAAAATTATTATTATTGGATTATCCCAAAAGTATTTTTTCTGCCGTAATTTTCTTCAATGATGAAGATGATGCTTTTAATTTTATTAATGATGTTAGAGAAAAATCATACAGCTCGCGAAACAAAAGAATAAAAAACACAATTGATGCAATAGCGCTGGAATTTTTCGATAAGAATTCATTGATTTTCCTTAAAAATGAATATTCCCGCATTCCCGCAAATGCATCTGCAGCCATATGGATCGAGCAGGAAACAACTCCTGAAAATGAGGAATTAATAATTGAAATATGTGCTAGATTAATCGAAAAGCACAAGGGTAATTTTAATGATTCATGGATCGCAGTTACAGAGAAAGACAGAGCAGAAATAGAGAAATTTCGGCACAGCATTTCTGCCAAGGTAAATGAATACATTTCTTCAAACGAGTTTAGAAAACTTGGGACAGATATTGCAGTGCCAGACAGTGAATTACAAAATTTCTATTACAGTATAACAAATGAAGTTAAAAAAAATGGCTTGGAGTATGTTGTATACGGTCATTTTGGAAATTCGCATCTCCATTTAAATATGCTACCTAAAAACGAAAATGAATTTATATTAGCCCAAAATCTTTATAAACAATTTTGCAACAAGGCAATAAATATTGGCGGCACTTTTTCTGCTGAGCACGGCGTGGGTAAGAATAAGAAAGAATATTTAATTAAAATGTATGGATCTGATGCAGTTAAAATGATGGTGCAAATAAAAAAGAAATTCGATCCGTATTTAATTTTAGGAATTGGAAATATTTTTGATATCCAAGACGATAATTAATCATTTAGAGCTTTGTGTACTATGTCCAGCAAAGATTTTCTGCTAAATGGTTTCGAAATGTAATGTGAACAACCACCCTTCAAAATTTTTCTTTCATCTTCTCTAAAAGCATGTGCTGTAACAGCAATGATGGGAATGTTTTCGTAACTGGAGAGTCCCCTGATTTCTTTAGCAAGCTCCAGTCCACCCAGACCCTTGCATAAGTTTATGTCCATTAAAATGGCATCGAATTGAGTTTTCTTAATTTTTGAAATTGCTTCAGAAGAATCAACAGCTAAGTCAATCTTAAATTCATCCTTAAGGAACATTGTAACTACTTCCCTGCTTATCTGATCATCTTCAACGTAAAGAAGCTGCGGAAGATGCTTTGCATTAGGCTGCAATTCTTCCTCCTTTTTTAAATGAATTAGTTGTTTCGGAAATAATCGGTTCCGTCTTTTGTATCCTTAATTGTAATTCCCAAACCAGTTAGTTTGTCCCTTATTTCATCCGCAAGTGAAAATTTTTTTTCCTTCTTGGCTTTCAATCTAATCTCGAGTAGAATTTCAATTAATTTTTCTTCAAATAAAGAACTGGATTTTGATTTTAATGGTTTATCCTTAATGATTCCCAAAACACCCCCGGCTGTTCTTTCCATAAGGTTATTAATCTTTTTATAAAAATCAACATGCACAGAATTATATTCGGCGATTGTTTTATTTATTTCCTTTATAAAATCGAATATCATTGAAACACCTTGGGCGGTATTAAAATCATCATCCATTACTTCAATAAACTTCTTCTCGAAAGCGTCAAAATCAAATTCAGGTATCATTCCATTCTGATTATTTTTTTTCAATTCGCTTTCAATAGTGTTCTTCAGGTTTTTAATTTTCTCAAGTCCTTTTTCAGCAGCCAACAGCAATTCATCTGTAAAATCTAAAGGTCCGCGATAGTGAGCCTGCAAAAAAAATAATCGGATTGCTTCGGGAGAAAACTTTTCTAAAACTTCGCGCGCTGTAAAAAAATTACCGAGCGATTTGGACATTTTTTCCTTATTGATATTAAGAAAGCCAAAATGAATCCAGTATTTAGCAAATGGTTTATTTGTAGCAGCTTCACTTTGCGCAATTTCGTTTTCGTGATGTGGAAAAATTAAATCGTTTCCACCGGCATGAATATCGAAAGTTTCACCAAGATGTTTGCAGCTCATCGCAGAGCACTCAATATGCCAGCCTGGTCTGCCTTTTCCCCAAGGACTTTCCCAATAAGGTTCACCCTCTTTTGCTTTTTTCCAGAGTGCAAAATCTAAAGGCTGCTTTTTGTTTTCATTAATTTCAACCCTCGCACCCGACTCAAGTTCGTCAATATTTTTCCCACTTAACTTTCCATAAGAATTAAATTTCCTAACATTATAGAATACATTTCCACTTACATTGTAAGCAAATCCCTTTTCCACTAAAGATTCAATCATTTTAATAATGGTTTCAAGATGCTCGGTAGCTTTTGGATACAGAGTTGCCCCTTTAATCTTGAGTCTTTCAAGATCTTCAAAAAAAGCATCTGTATATTTTTTTGCTATATCATTTATTGAAATATTTTCTTCGTTTGATTTTTTAATAATCTTATCATCAATATCAGTTAAATTCATTGCAAATTTTACCTTGAATCCTTTATATTCAAGATATTTTCTTATTACATCGGCTAAAACAAATGTTCGCGCATTTCCAACATGGAAAAAATCATAGACTGTTGGACCGCAAATATACATTGTAACATTTGGCGGGTTAAGAGGTTTGAACTCGTCTATTTTTTTAGTAAGTGTGTTATAAAACCTGAGCATAAAAATTATTTATATGCTTTATTGTCGAATAAATCATTTTAATTTAGTGCAAATATAAGCAATTAAAAATAGCAGTTGAGATTTATGCTCTTTTTAATTCACTGATAAGTAACAGCATATCTTCCGGTAAATCGGATTTGAAATAAATCATCTCCTTCTTTTGTGGATGAAAAAATCCAAGAGTTTTTGCGTGAAGTGCCTGTCGTGGCATAATTTTCAACAAATTTTGAACCCTGCTTTTTATTTTAGGCATTTCAGAACCATAATGGATTTGCCTGCCTCCATAAGTGGGATCTCCAAAAACGGGCTTACCAATACTGGAAAGGTGCACCCTTATTTGATGTGTTCTACCGGTTTTTAATTTAACCTTTAAATAAGTTGTAAACTCAAATTCTTCAATTATCTCGTATAGAGTTAAAGATGGCTTGCCCTGTGAGATAGAAGCACTGAACTTTTTTCTGTCCTTTGTGCTTCGTGTAATATTAGATGTAATTTCCCCGGATTTATCATTAAAATTACCCCAGCAAATTGCGTGATACTCACGTTCAATTGTTCTTCTGGAAAATTGCTTTGCAATTTCAGCGTGTGTGAAATCATCTTTCGCAACAACCAGCAAACCACTTGTGTTTTTATCTAATCTATGAATTATTCCCGGTCTCCCTGACTGATTAAGTTCGCTTAATTTTGATGTGTGATACAACAATGCATTAACTAAGGTTCCAGTGTAATTCCCATAAGCAGGATGTGTAACCATTCCAGCGGGTTTATTGACTACAATTAAGTGCTCATCTTCAAATAAAATATCAAGAGGAATATTTTCGGGTTCAGTATCTTCGGGTCTCGGCGTAATTGGATGTACAGCTTCGATAATATCATTGGGTTTGATTTTATAATTTGACTTCGCAGGTTTACCGTTAACTTTTACAAGTTCGGCTTCGATAAGTTGTTGGATTTTAGAGCGGGTAGCATTTTCAATAACGTTGGTAAGAAAAAGGTCCAGCCTTTCTTTCTTTTTACCTTCAGGGATTTCAAACAGAAATCGTTTTTCCTTTATCATTTTGATCATCAGAATAAGCATCTTTCTCTTTGTTCAAATCGAATTCATTATTCTTTGCAGTTATATCTAAACCCCCATTTTCAATTGATGCTTCTAATTCGTTAGTCTGACTTGACTCAACTTCTTCCATAGTTTTAGTTTGTTTGTAAAAAAACAACAATATTAAAACACCAATAGTAACTGAAGCATCTGCTAAGTTAAATATCGGCCATCGTTCGTAGCTCCTGCCCAAAATGGTAAAATTGAAAAAATCAAAATCAAAAAAATCAACAACCTTACCGTAAAACAAAGGGGCATAATCGAACAAAAGACCATAAAACATTCTGTCTATAAGATTACCGATAGCACCGCCCAAAATTAATGCAATTGCAATCTTTAAGCTAAGCGATTTATTTCTAACTATGAATAAATATATAAGTAAGCCTATGCTGGCAAAAAGCGAAAATAAAGATATCCAAAGTTTAAATTTCGAACCGGGATCAAAGCCAAAAGCCATTCCGGGATTTTCAGTAAAAGTTATTCTGAAGAAATTTCCGATTACTGAAATTGATTCACCCGGAAACATGCCGACAAAGTTAACATCTAAAAAAGGTATGCTGAAGCCCTTAACGTACAGCTTGGTTACCTGATCTAATATTATAACTATTATGGTTATGAGCAGTATTTTTGTAAAACTTTTCACGTATTAAATAAATTCTAAAAATTATACTTATAGTTAATTAGAAAGAATAATAATTTTCGCTATTTCAAATTTTCGGAAAGTTGAGGTTATGCTGCGAAATTATTTTTTCTCCTGCCTTTGCTTAATTGGTAAGCAATGCTGACTATGTGGAACTGCTTCGAGTCTTTCCTTAGGTATAAGCGGACAAGTTTCGCATAGGTTTTGCGGTTCATCAATGCATTCAATACAAATGCCGTAAGTGCCTGCTTCTATTCGCTTTAGAGCATCTTCCAAATAACCTAAAAATTTATTTTCTCTTTGAGCATACAAAAATGTCTTCTCTCTTTCCATTGCATCTGTTCCCTGTTCAGCCATATGAAGAGAATATGGTGAATTTTCATTTATATATTCCCCGGTTGTAGGATCAAGCATTTGTTCTCTTAAATTCTGAAGTTGCTCAATTATTTCATCTCTTTTTTCAAGTATTATTGTCTTAAAGTGTTCAAGTTCTTTTTTACCATAACCCTTAATTTTTTTAATGGCTTTTGCCCGAGACTCAGCAGTAGATTCAACTTCAGTTACTGTAGCTATCTTCTTAATACGCAGTTTTTTTAACCCAACTTTTTTCTTTGCTTTCTTAGAAGGCGTGGTTATTTTTTTCACTGAGGGTTTTTTTACAGCCTTTTTCTTAACGGAAGTTTTCTTCTTTGTTACCTTCTTCTTTGGTATCTTGCTAACTGTTTTTTTAGCAGCCTTTTTAGTAGATTTTTTTACGCTTTTCTTCTTTGTCACTTTTTTACCTTTGGGAGATTTCTTTCCTGATGCTTTTTTGGTTACTTTCTTCGCCATTTCACTTACTCCTATTTTTTAAGTGCTAATCTTTTCTATTTGAATTTTACAATTATGTTCCCCTATTTTCCAATCACGTACAACACCCCCATTTAGTCTATCGGTGTATTCCAACTTTTCTGCAAGTGTTTCTGCTGAAATATAATTAGTGAAAACTTTTATTGCATCTGTTAGTTTGTTGGTCCCGGTGTAAAAAACTTTTATTTTATCTGTTACTTCAAAGCCTGCTTCTTTTCTCATATTCTGAACTCTGTTTACAAATTCACGCGCTAAACCCTCCGCAATTAAATCCTCGGTAAGTTCAGTATTAACTGCAACTGTTATTCCACCTTCAGACTCAACAACCCAGCCACTAATCTCTTCTTTAATAATTTCAACATCTTCCGGTGATATTGAAAGATTTTCCCCCTCTATTTCAACATTTATATTTAGTCCACTCTGTATTTCTCCAATTTCAGTGCTTGATAAATTTTTTATTCTTTCAGCTGCTAATTTTACATTTTTACCGAATTTGGGACCGATTGCCTTAAAATCAGGCTTTGCAGATTTCCTAACAACTGAAGATTCATCTTCGAGAATTTCCAGGTTCTTTATGTTCACTTCATCTAAAATAACACCCTTCATATCCATTACAGCCTCTTTCTTCTTTTTATCGATGGCAACCATAATTTTTTTAAGCGGCTGTCTTACTTTTAAATTAGATTTTGCCCTGATCGCACGTGTAAGATATACTATATGTTGTGCAACATCCATCTTTAATTCTAAATCAGTATCACGCTCTCTCTTCGAAGGGAAATCAGATAAGTGCACTGACTCAAATTTCTCTCTTTTGGTTACGTTATTAAGATTCTGATAAATTTCTTCCGAAATAAACGGTGCAAATGGTGCAGTTAATTTGCAAATGGTTTCAAGGCATTCGTAAAGAGTTTGGTATGCTGCAATTTTGTTTTCATTCATTTCTGATTTCCAGAATCTTCTTCTGCAGCGTCTCACATACCAATTTGAGAGATGATCAATTGTAAATTCTGAAACTGAACGTGCTGCACGTGTTACATCGTAATCATCCATAAGTTTTTCATAATTAACAACCAGTGAATTTAGCTTTGATAGAATCCATCTGTCAATCTCCTCCCTTTTTTCAAAGGCAATGGGCTCCTCTTTAAACTTAAATCCATCAATACCGGCATAAAGAGCGAAAAATAAATAAGTATTTACCAGTGTGCCAAAAAATTTTCTCTGAACTTCCATCAAACCATCTACATCAAAAAGAGTTGGTCTCCATGGCGGACTATTAACAACTAAATACCACCTTGTCGTATCGGCACCATACTTTTCAAACAGCTCAAAAGGATTCACTGTATTACCCTTCGACTTGGACATTTTCATCCCGGTTTTATCGAGGATTAACTCATTAACAATTAAATTTTTGTATGCAACATTATCAAAAAGCATTGTAGCTATTGCATGCAAAGTATAAAACCAGCCGCGTGTTTGATCAATTCCTTCACAAATAAAATCTGCGGGAAAGGCTTTCTGTTCGAACCATTCTTTATTTTCAAAAGGATAGTGAAATTGGGCAAAAGGCATAGCACCCGAGTCGAACCACGCATCAATTAATTCAGGAGTCCTTTTATAAATCTTTCCATTTTTTTCAAACATAACTTGATCAACGAATGGCTTGTGCAAATCAATATTTTCAATTCCGCTCACTGGAACCCGTTTACCACTCTCTTCAATAAATCCTTGCTTTAACTCATCAATACTACCAACAGCAAACATATCACCCTCATCATTTAACCATATTGGCAAAGGAGTCGCCCAAAATCTGTCTCTGGATAAAGCCCAGTCCTTATTTTCTTCAAGCCAGTTACCAAATCTTCCCGCACCAACTTCTGGAGGTTGCCATTTTATTGTATTGTTGAGTTCAACCATTCTTTTTGCAACAGATGTGGTTTTTATAAACCACGACTCTCGTGCATAATAAATTACAGGTACATCCTGGTTTCGCCAGCTAAATGGATAAGTATGAACGATAGTTTCCTTTTTGTATATCTTATCCTCAGATTTTAATTTTATGATTATATCCTTATCTGCGTCTTTAACAAACTGCCCCGCAAAATCTGTAACTTCATCGGTAAATTTACCTCCTCTGTCAACAGGCTGAAGCATTGGAAGATTGTATTTTTTTGAAAGGTCATAATCATCCGCACCGAAAGCAGGAGCAATGTGTACAATTCCCGATCCATCTTCAGTGCTTACAAAATCTGCAAGACAGACAAAGAAGGCTTTTTTATTTACTTTTACATAAGGCAGAAGCTGCTCGTACTCAATTCCTTCAAGTTCAATCCCTTTAATTTCCTCAACCACTTCATATTCATCATCTAAAATTGAAAGTAAGTCTTTAGCAAGAATTATTTCTTTCTCTTTATTTTTTACTTTTACATAGGTAACATCGGGACCAACAGCAAGTGCAACGTTAGAAATCAATGTCCAGGGAGTAGTTGTCCAAACAAGAAAATATTCATCCTTATCTTTTAATTTAAATAGCACATAAATCGAAGGATCTTTTGTTTCCCTGTAACCGAGGGCTAATTCCGCAGCAGAAAGAACGGTTTCCGATTTAGGATCCTGTGGAACAATTTTGTAGTCTTTATAAATGAGTCCCTTATCGAATAATGTTTTTAACGCCCACCAAACCGATTCGATGTATTCATTTTTTAAAGTTATATAGGCTGAATTTAAATCAATCCAATAACCCATTCGTTCAGTCATCTCATTCCACAAATCGAGATAAGTGAAGACGGAATCGCGGCAGGCTTTATTGTATTTATCTACACCATATTTGGGTATTTCACTCTTGTTTTTAATGCCAAGTGCTTTTTCAACCTCAATTTCCACAGGTAATCCGTGTGTGTCCCATCCGGCTTTTCTTTCAACACGGAAACCCTTCATTGTTTTATACCGGCAAACTAAATCCTTTAAAGTTCGTGATATAACGTGATGAATTCCGGGTTTTCCGTTTGCGGTTGGGGGACCCTCATAGAATGCAAATGTGTTATCTTTAGAACGCTTTTCGACGCTCTTTTCAAACACATTATTTTCTTTCCAAAACTGCAGTATGTGCTTTTCAATTGCAGGGTAACCTATTTTTTCTATGCCTTGCTTGTACATCGATAATAATTTTTTATAACTCTTCGTACCTTTTTATAAGTTCTCTTTCAGTTTGAATGAATTCTTTTAATTCTTTTTCAATTCTGTCTTTAGTGAGTACAATGTTTTTTGACTTTAACTCTGCGTTGTTAATAATTTTTTCTGCTTTTAAATTTGCTTCCTTTAAAACTAACTCTGCTTCTTTCTTTGAATCGTCGGCAGTTGCCTCTAATACTTTAACCTTCTCTCTTAAAATTGCAGCCTGCTTTTCACCGCTCAAAATTTCCTGTATAGCCATACCAAAAATCCCCATTGCACCAAGAGTTATATTCCTCAAACTGTATAAAATCAGGTTCTCTGTAAGAATTTCCGCTGTACCAAAATATTCATAAAAAAAGACTATCATCACTACGCTTAACAATGTAACTGAAATTATAACAGAGAATAGTACCTTCCCGCCAAACTGCCAGCCAAGTGAACG
>WOR8_10003638_pt1 | contig 14990 bp, 4 predicted proteins | sample DeeMarSeWOR38_10_FD_19890 | JGI IMG/M metagenome (IMG submission 19890) | reverse complement strand
ATATTGATTACTCCAAAGCAATAATTGTTGAAGTAATTTTAGCGCATTTTTATGAATTGTGGAACAAGAAAAATTGATTTGGGCAACAAGCCCTAAAACCCGTGGCATTGCCGCTCCGGGCTACGCCCGTCCGACTGCCTCGGATAACTTCATCTACGGGTTGAAATCCGTAGAATTGCGGCAGAATCTTAAAATATTTTTTAAGATTGCGTTTGATATTGTATTTTAGAGCATTCCGAACAATAGAGCGAGGCCTATACCGACTGATTCAGTATAGGCCCCACAATAATGCGAAACTAAACCTGATTTTCTTTCTTGAACTGCGTTATAATAAATACGCATGTCCCGTCATAAACCGGAAGCAACGTTTTAGCTCATTACGGAGCAGTTCTTAGTCGATACAATCCAATATCGTCAATGAACATCTTACCTGCACCGCCGGGTACCGTCATATTGCCTTTAGTCCCCACACCAATAGCAAGCCGGTCAACATCAGTCAAGTCAATGCCTTGGTCGGCAAAGGCCTGGAGTGGAACGACCCACTCTGTCCAGGTTGAGATCTGAGATGCAGCCGGATCGTCATGGACTACAACGGCGGCCGGGCCCGAAGTATTGGAAATAGCCACATAAACTGGCTCCGGGTCGTTACTGGCTATGCCGATATCCTGGTTTGTCCACATCGGACCTACAGTGCCTACAATCTGGATGCTGGAGAATTTGGCAGTACAAGTCAAAGTATCGTTATGACTGGTCAAAGCTAATCCAACGTAAACATTCGCATTCATTGAAATAACCTGCGGCGTAGAATTCTCAATTACCGTCCATGTCGTACCGTTGGTAGAAATAGATGCTGAAAAGCTGCCGGAGATGCTACGTTCCAATTTGACCCAATACGGAGCGACAATGCCGGTCTGAGTACCACTGGCTGCGTCAGTATCCGTGTTTATACGGTACTGGAAGGATGCCCCGCTGGCCGGTGTAATACAGGCAAATGCATATTTCGAACCCGGTTCCAGTGACTCTCGGATCATCACTCCAGCCTTGGCCCAGACATCCGTATTATCAACGCTCTCGACCTTCGCTATAATCGAGCCTGCACCGGTTAACATCTTGTACGCAAAATGGAATTCATCTGCCTGATTCCAGATATCAACACCTGAGCCTGTCATCGTGTAAGTACCGACCGGACCTTCAACAAAGCTGCCAACGGATGCCGCATAACCTCTAAACCAGATAGATAATTCGCCGACTTCGTATTTAGTCCAGTCACGCGGGGAAGTCAGTGTAAATTCCGTCTCCGAATACTTGGCGAAGCCCTGCTTATCGTTGTCATAAGACAATGGCATTGACTGACCGCCACCATGAACAATAGTCTGTTCGGTGTAAGAAATGCTGTTTTCGTCGCCTACAGCGGCGCCTGTACCGTTACCAGGATAATAAGGTGGAACACCAGGGGCTCCATAACCAAGACCATCGTGCCAGGAGTACCATATCTGGTTTTCCTCCGAATCATAGCTCTCAAAATTATCTATGATAAGATGGTCGGCTACCGAAAAGTTCCAGACATTACCCGTGCTGATAGTCCCATCAGGATTAATCTCATCGATTCGCCAATAATAAGGTCCCGTTCCCCAGTCAAGACTATCCGTCGGACTATAGCTGGCCAATGGCTGTTGGCCTCGATAGACACCTGATGTATCAGAGCTATTGGAACTCTCTACAGCAGCAAGATCCAGGCCGAAGTACACATCATGAGCTGTCGCCTGATCTCCGGGGGACCAAGTCAGGGGTGATTTTGCACCTTCAACATCCACTATTGAATTGTTGCCCGGAACCGGATTCCATGCAAGCAGCGGGTCACCTCTGGTAAGTTCTGCAACCTCAGCTTGTGACAGAGCCCTGTTATAGAAACGAGCATCGTCAATCATACCGACATAAAAGTCACTTGGGCTGGAAGAGTCTGAGGAGTCCCATTCCTGTCCTATTGACCACCGACTTACCGTGTCCAGAACAAATGCGGCGTTATACGTGCCTACCTGGACGGCATCGACGTATATATATCCCCTTGATCCGTCTCTGACGTATGTCAACATGTGCCACTGGTCATCATTAACAGCGGGCGGGAAATCTCCTACATCGCTATCTTCATTTACGTATGCATTCCCACTGTCAATACCAAACATGAATGGGTGACTACTATCTATATTAGCAGCAAACAATTCCCCTTCGCCGGTCTGAATGGTTTTGATCCAAATGCTCAGCGTAATGTCGGTGCCTGTTATGTCATCGACTATATCGTTAATTGCGACATAGCCACCATTAATCAAATTCAGTCCGCCATTCATTACACCTTCAACCCACTGCGGCTTACCTCCGAGTGTGCCGTGATTCTCATGTCCCGACCAGTCAATGGCGGTGCTGCCGTAACCTTCATCGAACTTCCACCAGCCGATAAGATCGGGATCTGTAATCGTAATAACTGATCTTGTCTTGAAGTTCCATACATCGCCCTTGTGTACGGTACTGCCGTCGAACTCATCGACCCGCCAATAGTAAGCTGTGTTCTCTGCCAGAGGACCGGGATTATAAGTTAATCCCGCCTGAGGGAGGGCACCTGTGGCGTCATTGACTTCATCAAAATTCGTGCCGAAGTACACATAATGCACTTTCGCACCAAAGCCGGTCACCCAGCTGAGAATCACATCCAGTTCCGCGAACTTCAGGCCATCAAATGGGAAAGGATTATAAGCTGTCAATGACGGAACCGTAAAGCTCCAGACATCACCTTTGTACTTCGTTGTACCGTCGGACTCAACCTCGTCGATTCTCCAGTAGTATGTAGTGCCTGGAACAAGACCATCCGGATATGGAAATCCTATGAAGCCGATAGTAAAAAAGTCAAAGGTTTGATTGCCTTTGAAAGTATCGCCTGTGCCGTCGTTCACATCATCATAATTCTCGCCCAGATAAACATCGTGCGAAGCCACAGTATCTCCTGGAGTCCAGGCAAGGCTCGCCCAAATATCCGGATAAATAGAACCATCGGCTGGTTCGGGATCTGAGGCCTTGACGAATACAGGTTCATTACCGTTAAACAGGTCCATTATATGCTCTGCCGATAGAGCGCCGACATAAAAGCGGGCATCATCAACTGCGCCGGTATAAAAGTCGCTTGGGCTTGAAGAGTCGGAAGAGTCCCATTCCTGTCCAATCGACCATCGGGTTTCGTTCAATATAGAAGCCGTGCTTGTAATTGTGCCTACCTCGACACCATCACGGTATAAACGTCCGACTGTTCCTTCTCTGGTGAATGTTATCATATGCCACTGGTTATCATTTACGGCTGGACCGAATTCATAATCGGGACCATCGTCCACCCATACATTTCCATTATCGATGCCGAACTGCAAAACGTGGCTGCTCGTAGTATTGGATGCGAAAACGTTACCTTCAGATCCGGAAGTGGTTTTGATCCATACATTAATTGTTATATCGTCGCTTGTTAGGTCATCAACTATGCCGTCAATAGCAAGATAATCATCTCCGTCGAGGTCCACAGCGTTTGTACCAATCCTGCCGGTTATGAAAGATGGATTACCTCCAGGAACGGCATCGTTACCCAATCCGGAAGAATCTTTGTAGTCACCGTCGAGTTTCCACCAACCAATGAGGTAGGGCTTACCTGCAGCATGGACAATATTCGTCGAAACCATGCCCAGTGACAAAAACAAAGTGGTTATAAAGAACAGTTTCTTACACATAGGAATTATCCTCCTTCAATAAGAATTTCAAAACGACCACAATAATTTTACCTTAATTAGCTTGTAACTTGCATATTAGAGAAATTGATTATGGAATTTATACCACCTCCTTTCTTTGAAGATAGCAAATCAGAAGTTATTAAGGTTACAAATTACCCTGAAGTACATTACTTCAGAGGTCTTAAATTTGCTTGTCTATCTTGGTTTGTTAAGTAAAAAAGCCCATATAATATACATTTCATCTACCGGAAGAATACAAATTTACATCCTTCACTCATAATTACTTATACCAAATTACCTATCTTGCCGTCAAGAAATTTTTCAAAAAAGGTGAGTTCATGGTATATTCTCGGCTATAGGTAATCTGCAATTGATCTTTGCGGTTGGTTCTTATGCTGTTTTTTAACTCTACAATGATTTTTTAAGGGAAACCTTGGAGGAAAAGCTTTATGTTTGGAATTATTTAGATTGACTCAGATGTACTCTAATGTTAAAATAGTAAAAGAATCTGTGTGAAAATCAAGTTTCCTCATGGTCGATGACCACGGCTTTGAGGTTGTAAGTTTATTGGTAAAACCACGGTCATCGGTCTATGACGGCTGAGAAGAAGGAGGCAGAACGTTCATGTCTTTGAAGGTTCCTTTTCTAACATTGATTCTAGTTGTATTTTTTTTGTCGTTTTCTGTCTTTTCGTCCGGAAATTCCGTCGCTGCTACTTTAGTCATCAACGAGTTGATGGCTGATAATGCCGGCTCGGTACTCGACCAGGATAGCGATGACGATGACTGGATCGAGATTTACAACAGCAGCGATTCGGCTGTAGATATGGGTGGAATGTATCTTACTGATAACCAGTCGGCTGCTAAATGGCGTGTTCCTGACAACAATCCAGCTATAACCACAATTGCTCCTAAAGGTTTTCTTTTGATCTGGGCCGATGACGAGATGAACGAGGGTACGCTACACGCCAATTTCAAACTTGGTTCCGATGGTGAGACTATTCGCTTAATTGCCGCCGATGGTAAAACTCTGATCGATGAGGTGACTTTCGGCTCGCAGGCAGAAGACCGTTCCTATGGCCGCTTTCCTGACGGCAGTGATAACTGGCGGGCTTTTACTGCATCAACTCCAGGCAAGCCCAATTTCTCTGCGCCCATTTCTATTGTTATTACTGAGATTATGTACCATCCCTACCATCCGGTTCCAGGTGCAGAGGATATCCGGCAGGAATATATCGAGCTTTTTAACCGTGGCACTGAAAATGTCAGTCTTTCAGGCTGGCGTATCAGCAACGGCGTTGACTTTATCTTCCCGGATGTAATGCTTGGTGTCGGGGAGTATCTCGTTGTAGCTGCGGACGTCGACATTTTCAAAAGCATGTATCCATGGGTAGACAATGTTGTCGGTGGCTGGGTAGGCCGGCTGAGCAACAGCGGCGAAGCGATAGAGATTCTTGACGATACAGACGTCCAGATAGACAAGGTACCCTATGCTGACGAAGGCGACTGGATGGTGCGTGAGCTGGGCCCGCCGGATCGCGGCCATCGGGGCTGGGAGTGGGCTAACGCACACGATGGCGGTGGCAAATCACTGGAATTGATAAATGTCAACATGCCGAACGAATTTGGTCAGAACTGGGCTCCAAGTAATCGAGATAATGGCTCGCCCGGCATGAAAAACTCTGTTTACGATGAGAATGTTGCTCCCTTTATTCTGAATGTGACACATACACCGATTATCCCGAGGGACAACGATACGGTTGTAGTCACAGCTCATGTCATGGACGAGCTTCGGACAAACATTACTGTGACTCTGCATTATCGAGTTGATATTTCGGAATATGAAAATCAAGATGTCTACCCTCATCACGATCCTGGCAGTTACAACAATATCACTATGTTTGATGATGGAACGCACGATGACGGCGCTGCTAATGACGGTATATATGGAGCGGCGATACCCGCTCAGGAGGATGGCACGATAGTAGAATTTTATATAGAGACGCGAGATTCTCTCTTCTATTCAAGAACTTGGCCTGCACCGAGCATAGTTGATGGAACATCGAAGCAGGTGACCAACGCTCTTTATCAGGTGGATAACACCTTTGACGGTTATTCATCTTGGCCGCCGGGCCGACAACCGATTTATTATCTGATAATGACTGAAATGGAGCGCGGAAGGTTGGAGTACATCGGAACCCATAGTAATTTGTATGGACCGGACTCGCAGATGAATGCTACGTTTATAAGTGTGGATGGCGTAGATATTAAAGTACGTTACAATATTGGTCTTCGCAATCGCGGACATGGATCACGGAACGACCCACCAAACAACTATCGCGTGAATTTCCCACACGACCGCCCGTGGAAAGGTGTTACGGCAATCATTTTGAACTCGAAATACACATATTATCAATTAGCAGGCAATATGCTTTTCCAGCTCTCCGGGCTACCTCAGCCCAACGTTACTGCCGTTCAGGTCAGAGTTAACGGCCTGAACCTAGCTGAGCCAGCTCAAAGGATGTATGGATCGTATGCCCACGTTGAAGTCATTGATACCAACTTTGCCGCGAATCATTTTCCAGATAATGCCGACGGCAACACTTACAAGGGTATGCGGGATGATGGCCCGGCAGATCTTCAGTACCGGGGAGATAATCCTGATTCTTATCGCAATAGTTACTTCAAGGATACCAACGTAGCTCAAGACGACTGGTCGGACCTCATGGACCTTTGCTATGTTCTGTCCGAGACGCCGGATGACATTTATGTCGAAGAGGTCAAACGCGTTATTGACGTGGAAAAGTGGTTGCGATTTTTTGCAATAAATGCCCTGCTGGACAATAGTGAAACTTCCCTATCCAATGGATATGGCGACGATTACTACCTGTATAGTGGTGTAGAAGATCCACGATTTGTACTCATCCAGCATGATTTGGATACTATTTTCGGTCGCAGCGGTAGTACAACAAGTAGTATTTTTCGTTCTGCCCCCGTCCGGACTATAGACCGTCTCCTCAAACATCCCGAGTTTATCGGGCGATATTATTTCCACCTAAGGGACCTGATCGAGACAACATTATCTACAGAACAGCTCAAACCGTTTCTGGATGATCTGCTTGGAAATTTTGTTCCGGAAAGCTTGATACGGAATATGGTGAATTTCACTGAAGCGCGTAATAGTTATGTCCTTTCATTGATCCCTACTGAATTGACCGTTGAAACTGATCTTCCTCAGTCAAATGGATATTACCAGAGTGGAGATAACGCCTTTAGCCTTTACGGTACGGCCAACACCATAAAGACCCGCTCGGTTCTCGTGGACGGTCAGATGACCGTATGGTCACCGGTCGAAGGAATGTGGGATTTCGGAGATGCCTCCGGTGTGACCGAATCGCTTATTAGCAGCGGATCGATTTGGAAGTACCTCGATGATGGCTCCGACCAAGGCACACCACAAGATGGAGCCAAATGGTTCGCCGATCCGTATTACGATGATAGCATCTGGTTTGAAGGGCCGGCCGAACTTGGATATGGCGATGCATCTGAGGGCCGACCGGAGGCGACCATTGTCAACAGCGGCCCAAGCCGGAACTTTTTCATCACGACCTATTTCAGACGCTCATTTGATATTTATGATGCTTCGCTATATTCCAGGCTGCATTTTAGATTAATCCGTGACGATGGTGCAGTAGTGTACTTGAATGGAGTGGAAGTGGCTCGCAGCAATATGCCTGATGGAGAGGTTGGTTTTCAGACCCTTGCCAACAGCGCCATCGGTGGAACGGATGAGTATATCTTTTCTGAGTTCCAAGTAGAAGCGAGTCTTCTGGTCACAGGCACCAATGTTATCGCGGTCGAGATTCATCAGTCTTCTGCATCCAGCAGCGACATCAGCTTCGATCTCGAACTCAACGGGATAATGCCATCGGGCGGCTCAGGCACCTTATGGCCCGGGATCAATCGCATCAATATTAAGGCTTACGATGGCCCCAATGGTATGGGTAACGTATTAGAAAGCAGATATATAGATATATTGTATGATGATGGCAATGTGTCGCATGTCTCCGGCACGCTCAACGGTGATACGAGTCTGGATGCTGTTTCCGGCCCATGGCATGTGATTGACTACCTGATAGTACCGGCTGGAATCACGCTAACAATTGAACCGGGAACGACACTTTACTTTGACACCGGCGCAGGTATTATCGTTCAGCAAGGCGGTCGGTTAATGGCTGATGGTACCGAGAATGATCGTATCCGGTTCACAAGTGTACCCAATAGCGGTTCGCGTTGGGATGGCATTCAATTCAACCAAACCATGGAAATCAATCACCTCTCTTATATAGATATGGAATACGGTGATGGCCTTACACAAGCAATTAAGATTGATCACTCACAGCTTCTTATCGATAATATGACTTGGACGCGGACAAATAAAAACATTCTCGAAGTAACTAATCCTTATTTAATCGTGAGTAATTCTACTTTTCCTGACCAGAATGACGAAGAAGGAATCTACGGCCGTGGCCTTACAGGTGATCAGTACTTAATTATTCAGGGAAATATTTTTGGACGTCCAAGTGGATATCAGGATGTATTAGATTTTGCCGATTGTCATCTGCCGGGACCTATCGTACAAATATACGGCAATATCTTCCTCGGTAGCGAGGATGACGGGCTTGACTTTGATAATGCCGATGCCTGTATCGAGGGCAATCTGTTCATGAATTTCCTCGGTGGAAGCGGTATAGGTACAGCCAATGCCGTTGCCGCCGACCAGGGCAGTTATTTAATGTTAGCTCGAAATATCTTTGTTAATAACAATAATGCCGTGCTTCTCAAGGGTAATGCCCAAATGTTTGCCGAGAACAATACCTTTGTGGAAAATCTGAATTCAGCAATTAATTTTTACGAAGCAGGTTCAACCCCCGGTCTGAGTGCATACCTGAATGGAAATATCTTCTGGAACAATGCTGCTGAATTCCAGAATGTTGCCGGGCAGGTGCAATTGGTCATTGACCATTCGATACTTCCGGCGCAGTGGCACTCTTACGGCGTAGGCAATATCGACGCCGATCCGCTTTTTGTCGATGCCGGCACGGACTTTCATCTGAAAGCCGGCTCGCCGGCTATAGGTACGGGGCCGTGTGGCATGGATATGGGTGCTTTTGTGCAGGCCGGTGCCGCAGTATGCGGCGAGCCCGACGAAATCACGTATCACACGGATGCCATGCTCACCGTTGGCGGGCCAGGCATTACGCACTATAAATACAGTCTCAACAGCGAGCCCTGGAACGAAGAGCTGCCGGTCGATACGCCCATCGTCTTGAATAATCTCATTAACGGCCAGACTTATACCGTTTACATCATCGGCAAAAACTCGGCAGGCGTCTGGCAAAGTGAAGATAAGCCGACCGCATCACGTACATGGACCGTTGACACATCTTATTCGAAGCTCATAATCAACGAAGTGCTTGCCATCAACAGCACAACTCTAAACAGAGGTGGGAGCTTCCCCGACTTGATAGAGCTGTACTATGACGGCCCCACCGCAATGAGTTTAGCCGCTATTAGCATCACAGACAATCCGGACGAGCCGCGGAAATTCGTCTTCCCATCCGGAATATCCATCAGACCGGGGGAATACAAGGAACTCTACGCCGACTCCGATACGACAACTGCCGGCATCCACCTTGGCTTCGCCCTTAATAACGACGGCGAAACTCTCTATCTCTATGACAGCGGCGGCCAGTTAATCGATTCGGTCGAATTCGGCACGCAGTTGCCCGATCTGTCCATAGGTAGAATCGGCAGAAATGGCCAATGGACCTTAACTGTGCCGACCTTTGGCGAGGCAAACATAGCCCATCCACTTGGGGATCAGAAGACGCTAAGTATAAACGAATGGCTTACTGATGGCTTGGTGCTGTTCGAGGATGATTTTATCGAGCTTTATAATCCTCACGCCGCCCCGGTCGATTTGACTGGCCTGTATCTGACCGACAATCCCGTCACTCAGCCGAATAAATATCCGCTCGGCCCGCTGAGCTTCATTGCCGCGGAAGGCTTTGTCGTGTTTAAAGCCGACGGCAGCAATCGATCCGGTCATTTGGATTTCAGGCTCTCGGCCGACAATGAAATGATAGGATTGTTCGACGCCGGGCTCAACGAGATAGACAAAGTAGTCTATGGGCCGCAAACCACTGATGTTTCATACGGCAGGGCGCCCGACGGCGACGAATATTTCGAGTTCTTCGAGCTTCCCACGCCCGGCGCTTCAAATCCTTCAAGCGGGCCCGCAACCGTTTCAATTTTTAACTTTGTGCCGGAGAATGCGGATAAACAAGTGCTGGTCCCGACCGAAGATATCGGCAACCAATGGACAACCATTCAATATGACGACTCGTCATGGGAACCTGTCATAGGAGGTCCAGGCGGCGTAGGTTATGAAAGGAGCTCCGGTTATCAGAATTACCTGAGTATCGACCTGGAGCAACAAATGTATAGCACGAATGCCACCTGTTATATCCGTATACCGTTTACTCTTGGAGCCGACGACTTGGCCGGACTCACCGGGCTGATGCTGAAGGTCCGTTATGACGATGGCTTTATCGCATATCTTAACGGTGTTGAAGTGGCAAGACGTAATTTTAACGGCACTCCGGCCTGGAACTCTCAGGGCAGCACCGACAATCCGGATTCGGCGGCCGTAGAGTTCGAGGATATCGATATCTCCGCCTTTCTGTCCAACATCAAAAGGGATAAGAATATATTGGCCATCCAGGGCCTTAACGGCTCACTGAACAGTTCAGACATGCTCATCAGCGTCGAACTCAATGGTACTATAACGATGGTGTACGATGATTTCCCGTACGCCAATGCCCAGGCTCTTCTGAACGGCCTCCGCATAACGGAATTAATGTACAATGCATCTGACGGAAGTGAATTCGATTATATCGAGCTGCAAAATATAAGCGATACAACTCTTGACCTTACAGGCGTTCGTTTAAGCGACGGCATTGACTTTGTCTTTCCACCGATGACCCTAGACACCGGCCAATTTGTTGTAGTAGTCAGCCGCATCACTTCCTTCCAGTCAACCTACGGAACGGACATCAACATCGCAGGCGAATATTCCGGCAACCTGAGCAACGGAGGCGAAGAGCTCGTCCTAAGTCTCCCAGCGCCTCTGGATGCGGCAATCCTGCGCTTCGAGTACAGCGACACATGGTACCCGACAACAGACGGCGACGGTAGCTCGCTCGCGATCAATGACCCACTTGCACATCCGGCAGGCTGGAGCGAACTGCAAAACTGGCATTCTACCACCCCCAGCCCGGGTGAGCTATAAATAATTGTTGTCTTTATAGGTTAGGTTTGAAATTAAATATATTATTGATTTGGCTGCAAGAGCAACTATAGTCTTGATTCGGATAGAAATCGGTCTGATGATTTGATTCGAAAAGCTTTGACAGCAAGTTTTGATTCCCCTTATTTGCAGAACATCGTCGCAAATTTGCGATATCAGAACATCCTGGCGGATGTAATATATTTCTGCTATAATCATCAGTTGTATCTGATATTCTACTTTTCGAAGAGTAGGATCGACATTCATATAAACTTTATTTGTTAAATCTACTGAAGAAGAGTGCTCAAATAATCGCTGTAATACTGCAGGGGAGATACCGCTCGGAGCGAATACCAAGTCAAAGATCTTTTGATTATACTGAACTCCATATATTTGCGAAAATTATGCAACATCTTCCTTACCAATGAAGTGCTTTCTACTATTCTCGATTAACGCAAATAGAGATCGCATAGTTGTTCCAGGGTTCTTTTGCCGTTGGAGATTTTCTGGACCAGGCTTTGTGGTCCATGCAGAGACGTTGCCTGAGCCAAGTATTTTTCGAGTGCTTTCTTCTTGTCTTTCCCAAAGTAACGGATTTATTCATTTATCTTTGTGCAATATTTGCCAGTGGGATGGAGCATTAATGGGAACTTGTCTGAACGGATTTTTCTCTTTGAATTCATCATCTTCCTGTCTCCTAAAAATAGTGGTTTTTTTGACAGATAAACGCGTTTTGGTTGTAGAAATAGTTGTATTTTTCCAAAATTACTCTTTTCTTCTATATATATAAATACTTGTAAAACACAATCTTGTGACTATTATAAGGAATAAAATAATGTTGTACATTGAATACGTTGTCAAATAATCGACGTGTTTAGGCTAATATCGAGGGTGAGCAGAATCGATCAGATTGCCTATATTATGCTTGTTAAGACTATTGAAAAAAGTCTATTTTCCTCTTCGGAGGGCATCATGTCCAAATTTGTTTCTGATCTTATCAAATGCCTCATCGAGCCTTTTTTGTTTCTCCACTTCAGGTTCAGTAAACAACTGATGCTGGCCACTACCCCCCTTCTGTAAACCAGATACTCCGAATCCTAACAATCTTAATGCACCTGCAGATTTCTTATGCCATTTCAAGAAAACTTGCTCAGCTTCCTGCCACAATATCTTGGTAATGTTCGTTGGATGATCAAAGGTACTGCTTCTCGTAATTGTTCTGAAATCATCATATCGCAGCTTCAGAGTAATTGTCTTTGCCTCCAAATCGTTTAACCTGAGTCTCTGTGCGACATCCTCGACCTGATTGAGTAGTACATCGATAAGAATATCCTTGTTGGATATATCAGTAGCAAACGTCTGTTCACTGGAAATGCTCTTCGCCTCTCTATCGGATTCTACTTCCCTGTTATCCACTCCCCGAACTAACCGGAGTATATGTGGTGTTTGATCGCCCAATATGCTCCGAAGGATTTCTGGCGGAGCTTTTCTAAGCTGTTCGATCGTATGTATTCCTTTGGATTTCAAGGCTTTCCCTGTCACCTTGCCTACGCCCCATATCCTGGAAACCGGCAAAGGATCAAGTATCTGCTGCTTGTTTTTTTCAGTAATGACCACAAAACCATCAGGTTTATTCAGATCAGAGGCGAGCTTTGCCAGAAACTTATTAGGGGCTATACCTACCGATGCCACCAGACCCAATTTCTCTCTTATTTGATCCTTAATAGCACTGCCAATCTTTTCTGCGCTACCAAACAATCGAATACTTCCGGTAACATCCAGAAAAGCTTCATCAAGAGATATCGGCTCAATTTGAGGTGTAAACTGTTGGAATATTGCGTGAATCTGCTGTGAAAACTCGGCGTACCGTTTCATTCGGACCGGTAAAACAATAGCCTCAGGGCATAATCTGATTGCCTGTGACATAGGCATAGCGCTATGAACACCGAACTTACGTGCTACATAAGATGCTGCACTGACAACACCCCGTTGTTTGGGATCACCACCGACTATTACAGCTTTTCCAATAAGATCTGGATTGTCAAGCTGTTCTACGGATGCGTAAAAGGCATCCATATCTACATGAATTATTTGTCGGTTTTCAGCCATCTTATATAACTTCTTATACGAGTATGAATAATTTACCAACTTCTTTTGCGGTGATAATTATAATCTTTGATGTGTTCGATTAAAACCTGGAATATAAAAGTGATACTTTGCTTACACCAGAAGCAACACGCTTAACACAGTCACTACTCAAGTAAGCTCAATTCATTTACCTGTTGCCTGTACAGCTCGAATAGCCTCTTCAATTTCCAGTTGGTCGAGTGAAGGATATTGTCTTTCTGATTGGCTGCTGTTTGATGTCTTTTTGAAAACAACGCAGTACTCATGCTTTATGGGTGGGTCCTCAAGCTTGCCGTATGTTCTTCGGTCGCTGGTGCAATTGTGCTGGACCTTGATGATAATAGACCTCAACTCTCCCTGAGGGAAATTCAGGATGTCTTTAACAATTGGTGTATACTTGCCTTTCCTACGGACGTCACCTATGAGCACTGCCAATCGGCCGCCTAGTTCCAATGCTTCGTAGCATCGCTGCAAACAAATCATAAGGAATTTTTTAAATTGTTCATACTCTTCATAGTTGCATAAGTCATTAGGGTTGTCACTGTATCGAATGATATTCCAGTATGGTGGGTGTATCCAGCAAAAGTCGAATTTGCCTGGAAGCTGTTTTTTGGTTAAATCAAAACCCTTTCGCAAGTCACCTCCCCAGTAGCTTATATTTTTCTTCTTGTACTTATTGAGACCTTCGACTACATCTCTGCTCGTGCCAGACCCTTCCATCGGATCGCAAATTTTTGTGGCCCGATATCTTAAAATGAGATTGCGTATTAATCTCCCGTCACAATTGCCGCGGTATCTATGGTCACCCCACGGCGCTCGGTTCGGATACGACACGACAGAGGTCATATCTTCGTCTTCCGCATAGAGGTCATAAAATCCATCCCCCAGTCGATTGAGTATTCCATCGCTAACCGCCTCTGAAAGTCTTGCCCGAATGGTATGCTCAGGGGTATTAGGTCTTCGTTGCAATATCTCGATGTGCATTTCATGGATATGGCATGCGCCATTTTTATCCACATATTCCAAGACGAGGGTCCTAATGGTTGTGTTTGACATTTCTATCCTCCTCTGGCTTAAATGGCCAGACCTCATGAAGTAGGTCTGGCCATAACCAAACTTTCCATCCGGACACGAAACAAGTGACAAATTCAAGACCCAGTAACGGCAAAAGAGGTCGAATTCCAAAATTTAAGGCCTTCAATATGTTAAAAATGATTAATATAGCTCTCGCTACACTATGAAGGAAACCGCAGCAAAAAAGCTGCGGTGAAAAAGAAATGAAAGAACTCAAGCTACAGGTGTCAGGACTTTGATTGTTTTAGGTATTAGAATCTCAGTTTCAGTGATCCGGTAGTTCGTGCAAATTTCTATGTATGTCCTGACTATGTCATCGCATAGCTTGTCAAATTCCTGAACCAGCTCGACTCTCTCTCGAAGCTCACCTAAAGTCCAGCTATTGAAATCCTCGCACATATCCGTATCCTTACCCGGCCATGTAAAGACCTGCATATGAGTCTGCTTGAAATTAACTCTTTCTTCCGCATCACATCTACCGCAGATACCAATCTGACCTTCCGGCACGGCTTGGTAATTCTTCTGACCGCAATGTGTGCAATAGCTTTCATAACCGCTCGGCTTTATTCCACCTCTGTACAAAACAACGTAACCGCCGCTTCTACCGTTGATTCCTGCCTGCCACTGCCAGTTGTATTTCCTACTGAATTCTTCAAGCAGGTCGCTCATTTTTTCCTG
>WOR8_10009117_pt1 | contig 15011 bp, 14 predicted proteins | sample DeeMarSeWOR38_10_FD_19890 | JGI IMG/M metagenome (IMG submission 19890) | reverse complement strand
ACTTTCTCCTGCCAGTCCGTGCGCGGTTTGAAGTGAAATATGAAGCGGTGCACGGCGTACTCGGTGAGGGTCCACAGGAATACCCCAAGCAAGAAGCCGAGGATGATTTGACCTGCCCCCAAGTCGGACCGAATGGCAAGGGCCAGGAAGACAAGCATTACCGGTACCCAGATGATGAGCACCACGGCCGGATGAATATGAGTGAAGAACTCCATGAAGTCCGATTTAAACAAGCGGATGGGCTCCTCATCGTGAATGATATTCAGTTCAGTAGCGCTAGACATTACGGTCACCTCCTCCTATGGGTGCTACAGTACCCGCACTTGGATATAATCTGACTGGCTTACCCGAATTGACAACACGCGCTGCCCTTGGCGCTCCGCAAGTATACACAGGCAATAGCTACTGCGCAAGCCGCGTGCTATAGGTTTCGACTTACGAAGTAGCGTTCTGATCGGTTGATTGTGATAGGGCTATGTTACTGAAAGTTGACGTGAGGTGCCCCGCTGCGAGAAATCCTACTTTTGAACAACGGGACAGTTAGAGGCTTTTGGCGTGGAATTAGGAATTTCGCTTTCCTCGTGTGCGCAGGCCGCACACAGCGACGTGGTAGGCAGAATCTCCAGCCGCTCAGGGTCAACTTGAGCGCCATAGCGTTCGCAGCGACCGTAGCTGCCGTTCAAACATCGGATGACCAAATTAGTGAGTCGGCTGGCTGTCAGGCTCGTCAGCTAGTACGGTTTCACACAACAAAGCTAGGCTTCTTAGGCCTATGGGTTGCCAAAATCAGTCAAGATCAGTTCTATGCAGGGCTAGGATGCTGTCAGCGCGTCATCAATCATTTGCCTGGCCTCAGCGATCTTAGTGTCAGTTACTGAGGCTATCTCGGCAGACAGGGAATCTCGTCCGCGAGCCAGCAAGTCTGTATCAACTTTAGTGAGGCGAGCGCGTCGTTCATGCCAGGTCAGGTCGCGCACTATTTTGGCAATTCGAACGGGGCCGCCAATCTCGAGCCTTTCCCGAACCCAGTCTTGCCGTTTCTTATAGTCTTCCGACAACTGGCGCGACATGCCACGCAGTGTGTCCAGTACGCAGGCAAGCTCGGCGCGCGACATAATCGGTCGAATACCCAACGCCTCTGTCGTACGCACTGGTACGCGCAACGTCAACCCCTTGTCGGGCATCTCGATCACGTAGTAACGCTCAAAGCCCTCCACCAAATCCAGGCGCTCCAGCCTGGTAATCTGTCCTACACCACGTCCGGGGCATACCACCTTGTCGCCAACTGATAGCTGCACGATTTCCTCCTCTCTATATGTTGAGGGCCTGTAACAGAGTAATTTCCCGCTTTTCAGGCCGCCTTCCAATAGCAGTGAAAAACACGTGGGAAGTTACTTCTTAACGTCCCCCAACTGTCAAGTCGTTTCCACTTCTTCGTCCTGGATCAGACTCAACCAAAGCACTTCGGCCTCCGGTTGGCCGATCAAAGCGGGTGATGATTCCTAGCCAAGCCTTTCTCCCGCGATATCCGGCTCAGACTCTTCAGTCGTGGTCTCGTCTGTCTCGGCGACGAAAGGTGTTTGTGATTCCTCGCTGTCTGATACAGAGCTATGGGCCTGATCGGTGTCGGCAGTTTGGTCTTCGGCCTGTTGAGCCAACCATTCCTCACGCTCCTGCTCAGATACGCCCTTGAGGCTTAATCCAATGCGTTCGCGGAATGAGTCGATACGGAGGATGCGCATGATCACCTCATCACCGCGCTTGACGACCTCCCTCGGATCTGCTGGGGGCGGATCGGCCAGTTCAGCAACATGGACCAAACCTTCCACTCCTAGGCCCAAAGCTACAAAGGCGCCAAAGTCGACGACGTTGGTCACCGTGCCGGACACTAGTTGATCAAGCGTGTAGGTCTCGTCTACCAGCGTCCAGGGGTTGGGTTGCAGCCGCTTCAGGCTGAGACCAATCCGCTTGCGTTCGTGATCCAGGCGCAGAACGTATACATCAGTCTCATCGCCTTCCTGCAAAACTTCCCTGGGGTGTCGGACTCGTCTCCAGGCCAGCTCCGAGATGTGGATCAGCCCATCGGCTCCCCCCAGGTCGACAAAGGCACCGAAAGGCTGCAACCGGCGGACCGTGCCCCGGACCACCTGACCCTCCACAAGCTCTTCAAAAAGGCGTTGCATCTCCTCTTCGCGGATCTGCTCTCTAGCGCGGCGCTCCGAGAGGATCAGGCGCCGCCGGTTTCGATCTACTTCGATGATCCTGAATGGCAACTCCTGCCCAATGTAAGCCTTCAACTTCGTCTCACGCTGGTCAGGGGTCAAGCGTCGTCTATCCCAATCCCAAAGATGTGAAGCAGGGAGGAAGGCGCGCAGATTGGCAAATTCCACAATCAGGCCACCGCGGTTGTAATCGGCGACTTCTCCTCGCCAAACTTCGCCACTCTCGAGCAGCTCTCGAGCTCTCTCCCAATCCTTTTCGAAGCGTGCCTGGTACATCGAGAGAACCAGATTACCGTTCTGATCTTCCAGCCGCACAATGCGGGCCTTGATCTCTTGACCAGGCTCGAGAACCCTTGCTCCTCAACTTTGAGAATCTCACCCTCGCGGATCTGCCCCCGACGTGGGCGGTCATAATCATATTCTTCGGTCAACCATCTTTCCATTACATTCTGAGCTAACACGCTACTTTGCCTCCTTTTTAAATAGAAATACCCGGCCTTCCAACCTCACGAGGGGAGAGAACCGGGCTATCAAGCTCACTTGAAGTTGGGCTATCACGTCGGTGACAAGCCCCAACCCACAGATATCAAATAAAAAGCTCGGAACCACCCCACTGTCTCTTGCGACTGCGGAACCAGGAACCAAGCCCATCTCGGCGCTGCTCTATCGAGCAGATTTCTACCAAGTTGTTGCGACAGAATAATGTGTCTTATCGTTTCTCTCTGTCGTCTGGCCCCCGACATTCGTCGGGAGACATCACCCTCTCCTGTAGGCGATCACTCGATCTCCAGGACTGACCTGGACTCACGGCACGTTCCGCGACCTCATGAGGACAAGAGTACCCTTAGTTACGCCTCTTATCACGCTATCCTATTGCCAAGTCATGTTAGTAAAAAAAGATGATTTTGTCAAGCGCGATTGAAACTCTAGGGTCTATTCCAGATTTTGGGCAGACCATGGGGAAGTCGGGGGACACCCCTTTGGCTTCGCTCACCTGCCCTGACAGCCAGTCCGGGGGCAGGACAGGTCCTTGCACCCACCAGTCTGTGGCGCTGAGTGCCCAGGAATTTGGTCGCACCCCGAACTCTCACAAAGCATTTATTTTCAAAGTCGCTGCTGCGTGGTATACTCGGGCAAATCCGAGCTTGAGGAAACCGATGAAGCGAGACCCGATAGTTCTGGCTCTGTTGGCCCTTCTCCTGAGCACGCTGGCCTGTGGGGTGGGCGGACCGGTCACCTGGCGTAACAACGAGATCCGACGCACCGCCCTGACGCACGAACTTACGGCGCGTGGCACTGTGGACGAAGTGCTGGTCGCCTTTGGCCTGACTGAGGCCCGCGATAACTTGGGCTTTGAGGACGGTAATACCGCGACGGGACAGCCTCAATCCTGATTGACCGGGGAGATGCGGACGGCGTAGCAACTCGGGTACTTTCTTTGCGACGAGAGGCCGACGCGTGGGAGGTGATATCCGATGAACCCCTGGAACCGTCCCCGTCTCCCTCGGACTGATAGCGCATAAAATGCTCGTACAGCGCAACCGGACCGTCTCGCTCGTCGAGAGAGGGAATTGCCTCGGCCGGATAGATGATGAAAGGATAGTCCTGGGGCCCCCCTAGCCCGCCGTGACTGGCTACCTGGTCTTCAAAGGTTACCACCCGCCCATCGCGAAGGGCCCCCAACAAGACAAGATCACCGCTGTGCGGATAGCGCGCCAGTTGCTTCAGTTGACGAGCTGCGTGGTCAGGCTCAGGTAAGTCTGCCAACGGATGGTATCCTTCAACATGCTCCAATCTTCCCAGCGTCAACGTCCCCCCCTGGTTCATGACCACCACTTGGTCGCCTTGGCGGCCCACCACCCAGCCAACGCCAGGGTGCTCCAGCAAGCTAGACAGTAGACGAGGGTAAAGCAAGGCGATATCGCTTAGATCCAACGCCCGAGGATTGATGTTGAAATACACGTGGGCCAGTGAGCCAGAATCACGGACCACCACATCGTTACGGCGGGCCATATCCCACTCCGCCTCGTCGTATAACGGTGCTCTCTCATCAACGAGGCGGCGAGCCGCTCGAAGCAGCCGCGCACCAGATGGCCGCAACCGAGCCTCGATATCCCGTAGTTCCCCCAGCAAAATCTGTGCCTGAGCCTCTGACGTTTGCTCGCCGGTGCTTCGTTCATCCACGGAGACGGCGTTCTCCATGTTCTCGACGATATACTGTCCCAGAGTTTTGCCATACAGCCGTCGAAAGGGGATAGATGGCGTCTGGCCATGATCCGACAGGACGTAGAAATCATATTGGCAGCGTTGTGACCTGGTGACCAGACGTTCTAGACGTCCAATGTCTTGGTCTATGCGCCGCAAGGCGCGAAACGCCTCGAACCCGTTGGGCCCAAAATGATGCGCTGCCTCGTCGTAACCGTAATAATTGGTGAAAATAGCCCGCGTGCCCCGATGGATATCCAAAGAAGCCGAAAAAGTTTGTAGTTCCCGAAAAATGATGTCCACCATGACTTTCAGGAACGGCGGAATAATGCGTGGCGGTTCGTAGTAACCAGGAATAAACAGAGCAACCAACCGCTTGAATAGATCCCGCAGATACTCCCACACCGATAGGACAGCCGTACGCACCACGCGCAATGGGCTCAAGAGGAAAAGAAGCAGGAAGCCTACTCCTTTTACATTTTCTAGGAAGTGTCCACCTCTCAGCGATCCAAGGGTGAGCAGACTCAGGCCGGCATCGCCGTCGAGCAGGCTCATATAACTTGAGCCGCCACGCAGGATACCGGGCCGCCGTGAGGCAGCTACCCGCGTCTGCAGCACACGCGCAGCACGAGGCACTTTGCAGGCTACCGACCACCCTATATCTTTTTCGTACCAACGGAAGCCTGGGATATCGAAAGCGCCGCCAAACATCAAGCCAGCCTGCACCGCGGGTGTGCTGCTGGGCAACCCACATCGCCAGCGCGCCAGACGGTACGTTCCCCTGCTCAGGAGGCGACGCAGACTCGGCGTGTGGCCGCGTGCCATGGCCTCGACGAGGTAATCGTAGGCTAACCCATCGATTTGAACAATTACAAAGCCCTGCCGGAGTGTAGTGTTCGGCTCCGGCGTACGCCCAAGATGCCGTGCTAATGCATCGTAGCGACGCCTGTTCAAGCGGCTGGCCAGGCTGTCAATCAGATCGACCAGGCGGCATGCGTGCCAGGACATACGTCCCTCTCTCGCATTTGGCTGAATCGCCTCATTCTCGCGATTGAGCGGCTAGAGAAGCCAACATCTTGATGGATGATTGGCGATTTCATGGTCCAGCAGTCGGCTCATCGGCGCCTCCAGGAGAGATTGGCATAGGCGCGGTTGATGTCCTCCAGAGAGATGAGGCCCAGAAAGTGACCTTGGTCGAACACAGGCAACGCGCTAAGACCGGTCTGTGCAATGAGTTGCTGTGCTCTCAGCAGGGGATCCTGGGGTGACACGGTCGGGAACTCGCTTCGCATGGCTTCTGCTACGCGTGCGTGTCCTCCTCTATGCCGGATCGACGCCAGCAAATCGTCGCGTGAGAGTATCCCCACCAAAACATTCCCTTGCACAACAGGGAAGTCACGCCGATGATTATGAAAGTCCAATCCCATTACGCCAGCAAGGGTATCCTCGGCTGCTACAGGGCGCACCGTCTGCATCGGCAATGCGTGGCGAACACGCAGTTCATCCAGCACTGCGCGGGCCTGTACCATTTGATTTTCAAAGCTGGCCCCGGTTAACACAAATAAGGCCACCAAGACCATTGAGAAGCTGCCAAGGGGCGACAGCCCCAGGAGGACTAATCCCACTGCCATTAACTGGCCCACCCGGGCCGCAATATGGGTAGCACGTGGGTAGCTGGTCCACATAGCCAGGAATGCTCGCAACACACGGCCGCCATCCATAGGAAAAGCCGGGATCAGGTTGAAGAGACCCAAAATCAAATTGGCTGCCAAGAGATAGACCAGCAGTGACAGAAAGCTCCTCGGCCCTATGAGCGCATAGGAAAGATAGCGCAGGCTGAACGGCTGTCCATTGCTCCGTATGAGAGCCAGCACAAGACCTAGCCCGACCACAACCGCAAAGTTTACCGCAGGTCCGGCGATAGCAATCAGAATTTCGTGTAGCGGTTTTTGGGGGAGCGATTCCAACCGAGCAAGCCCACCGATCGGCAACAAGGTGATGTCTCTCACCCGGATGCCCAACCGCCGGGCAACCAGGCTGTGCCCTAGTTCGTGTAAGGTGATGCACACAAAGAGCAGGATGATCGAGACAGCCGCAAACAGTGCGCCGCGTATCCCTCCCATACCGCTCATGCCCTGCGCTGCTGCCCAGATGACTATGAGCAAGAACGTGACGTGAATCTTGATATCGATTCCGCTAACTTCGCCGACCTTGAGCGACCATCTCATCACATCATCCTTGGCAGATGCAAAAAGCCACCCGCCTATTACAGCGGTGGCCATCCCATAAAATTGCGATTCATCAAGGCGACGCGACCTGGCTCCGGCAACTCTTCTTCCGTCGCCTAGAGTGCAGGGGCGCCTTGCCTCATCTATGGCCGTCCTGCCGGGGGCCAAGACCGAAATGTGAGGATGATTATACCTGGGCCATCGACCCTCGTCAAGCGTCCTTCGCCGCCGCTCCATCGAAGAAGATGATCAGCATCAACTCGATCGCCTCGTCGGCCGAGCCTAACTCACGCTCGTGGGCCGGGTAGAAGAATGGATACATCATCCCTAACAGCACCCAGGTTGATAGACCAACGTCTATGGCACGTAGCTCACCCCCTGCAACCCCGGCCTGCAGGATGTTTTCCACCTGGCTGATGAACTTCTCGCGGTAGAGAAAGCCAAATTCAGCCCGCGCCTCCTGACTGAGGTGCTCCATTTCCTGGCTGGCCAGGCGGATAATGGCTCGTTGATCTGGCTCTTGTTCCAATATTGCCTGAACCATCCGGCTGATTTGGTCGCGCGTCGTGACCCCTGCGCTCCGGGCATCGCTTATGACGCTTCCAACGCGTTTCAGATTGGCAGTCAGGATAGCCAGAAACAGGGTCTCCTTATCCCTGAAATGATAGTAAAGCCCTGCCTTGGATATCCCCACCGCCTCGGCAATCTCGCGCATCGAAATGCCGTGATATCCCCGCGCTACGAACAGGCTGGTTGCCTCCTGAATGATGCGCTCGCGGATGTCAGTTGGTTCAGATGACGTCATATTGGCCTACTCTGAGGCAGAGATGCAATGGCCGAACCTAGATCCCCAGGCGGATCAGAGGACGTCCGTAGGGCAGGAAGGGCCAGGGTATGGCCAACAGAATGGCCAGCAAAGCGAGGCCGAAGAAGATCGCAGCACGTCGATGCTTGCTAGTCGCCTCCTCAGCGACCTTGGAGGTGGCCCGTCCTATGTGGATCAGGATCAGCGCCACGATCATCAGCAAGACGTGCTCTACCGACCAATAGCGCAGCAACTCATTAGACATAGCCGCTCCGAAATCTTGAAGCGCGGTCTGGGTAAAGGGACTGAGGAAAATGTAGAGGATGAACCCCAATACCACCTGTAGATCCATACTGACAGATAACAGCATCCCCAGCCTGTCGTCCAGAGCTGTCCACCCTTGTTTGCCAAGCCAACCGGCAAGCGCCCGCACGACGGCTACAATGGCCAGGACGAGGACGACCCAACGTAGGATTGAATGTAGGGTGAGCATAAATGGGTACATCTTACCTTAACCTCCCGAGAATGAGTTTGAGTTGATTCTTGCACCATTAGCTTAATTACCGGCCGGTCGGTCAGCACGCACAAATAATAGCGTATTCGGCCTGGCGTGTCAAGAGCGAGTTTGGTTTGAGGGACCACTCCATACCGTCCCGGAACGCAACCAAACCAAAGGGGCCACGCACTTCCTCGGTGCGTGGCCCCTTGACACTCCGGTGGAGCATCAGTACTACTCAATGTTTTCGTCTTTCTTGACCAGTTCTAGAGAGGCAGAGTTGATGCAATATCGCAAGCCTGTTGGTTCAGGCCCGTCTTCGAACACGTGACCGAGGTGCGCGTCACAGGCTGCACAAAGCACCTCCGTTCTGCGCATAAACAGGCTATGGTCTGCCTCAGTCCGCACATTCTCTTCGTGAGCGGGCGTCCAGAAGCTTGGCCAGCCGGTGCCAGAGTCGAACTTGGCCTCGGAACTGAACAACTCTGTACCACAACACACGCAATGGTAGGTCCCTTCCTCTTTGGAAGCATGGTAGTCTCCAGTAAAGGGTCTCTCAGTACCCTTCTGGCGGGCAACGCGGTACTGTTCTGGCGTGAGTTGCGCTTTCCATTCCTCGTCTGTCTTAACAATCTTCTTTGTCATCTTTCAAGACACCTCGTTGAATCAATATCATACTTACCCATTCTCTTCATATAATTCTACTCAATTTGTCGAATTTGTCTAACCTGAGTTCGGAGTTATGTCAGGGACAATCATCCAGAGTAGCCACAAGCCCATTCGGATACTGGGCAACCCAACGCCGAACTCAGCTTGTCTTGATAGAAGGGAGCGTTACTGCATGCTTCGCAAGGAATACGGTCACTTGCTCGAGGGTTGGTAGACCACGTCGCCCCCCCAAAGCTTGGCTATTGAGCGCAGCCACCGCGCTGGCCAGGGCAGCCGCTTGCTCCAGATCCAGTCCCTTCAACAGACCAAACAGAAACGCCCCGTGATAGCTATCGCCACAACCAGTCGTATCTACCACCTTTGGCAGAAGATAGGCCGGTTGGTGGAAAGGCTGCTCATCCCGAGGATAGACCCAACTTCCCCTTGCACCATCAGTGACTACTACCAGGGTTGGTCCCTCATTCAGCAAGCCTTCGGCTGCCCTATGAACTTGGCTTTCCCGCGTGTAGCGCTCGGCAAAGTCACGGGCCACGATGCAGATGTCGACCAGTGGCATCAGTTCTCTCAGGCCAGGACGGTAACGATGTGCTCCGCCGTCAAAGGAAACCTGAACCTGGCTCTCGCGGGCGTATTGACAGGCCTGAAGACAGGCTTCCCAATGGCGACCGTTGAGATGCAGAATCCGGGCACCCGCGATCACATCCCGAGATATATCCGCCGCTGACATCTCCGGGACGGTACCGGGAGCATAGGCAATAGCCCGGGACCCATCGCCCTGACACACCAGGATAGAGGCGACGGAGGAAGTGTACCCTTCTACCAACTTGAGATAAGCTGTGCAGACTCTTTCGCGTCGCAACTCATCGCGAATGAGGTCAGCGCACCAGTCATCGCTGAGGGCATCCAACATAGCCACCTTGGCCCCCAGTCGCGCCAGGGTAACCACGGCGGTGGCTACCGGGCCGCCTCCCTCAATCGTCACCCCGAGGGCGTGTTGGACTTCATCCTGGGTCGGGAAATGATCCACTAGAGTGAGGACATCCAGGGTTGAGACACCCAGGCCGATCACGTCGAATTCCTCAGTCATCGGGAAGGGAAAACACGTACCGCCCGCCGGTGACGGTAACTACGTACTTCGGATGGCTGGGGTCTGGTTCGAGCTTTTGGCGCAAGCGATGCACGTGGACACGCACGATAGCTCTTGCCTCACTTTCGGTTGCCTCGTAACCCCGGATTTGCTTGAGCACCGTCACCGAGTCGAGGGCAACGTTTGGGGACTCCATCAGGCAGGTGAGCAAATCATATTCGGTGGGTGTTAGGTCAAGGACTTGGCTCTGGCGAGTTACCTGATGCATATTCTGGTCAAGAGTAAGGTCGCCATAGGTGAGTTGAGCCCTGGTAAATCTGGGCGCAGAAGGCGCCGGTGCACCTCGTCGTGCCAGACCATCGGCCACGCTAGCCAGCAACTCTTCCGTGTTGACCGGCTTGGTCAAATAATCGTGAGCTCCCTGACGCAGCGCCTCTACCGCCGACGGCACGCTGGCGTAGGCTGTCACAATAATAATCTGAGTCCCGGGCGACCGCTGACGAAGCTGACGCATCACCTCCAGTCCATCAACACCTGCCATCCGCAGGTCCACCAGAGCCAAGTCAAAGGTCTCATGTTCCAGCAAATCCAGGGCAGCCAACCCATCGGCGGCCTCGCTAACTCGATAGCCTTCGTCCTCCAAACTGCGCTTCAAAAAGTAACGCAACGTGTTTTCGTCATCTACGATGAGAATATGTGCGCTCATGACGAACGCGCCTCCTTAGCTGAAAGGGGCAACTGAATGGTAAACTTGGTTCCCTTACCTATCTCGCTTGAAACTTCGATCGTGCCACCGTGTTCCTCGATTATTCGCTGAGCTACGGCCAGCCCCAGACCAGTGCCGCGGGCTTTGGTAGTGAAGAACGGTTCAAATATGCACCGCTGTACATCGTGTGAGATGCCAGGTCCTGTGTCGGAAATCGTGATGATCAGCCAATGCTCATTGCCACCCAGGCCGATGCCAAGGGTCCCGCCATTGGGCATCACCTCGACTGCGTTGAGTACCAAGTTGGTCAGTGCCTGCTCCATCCGCTCTCGGTCGACCTGTGCTTGGGGGAGCAACGGCGCATAGCGACGAATTACGCGAATCGCCCTCTTTTCCAGGGACGTCTGGTAACGATGCAAAACGTGCTCCACAATGTCCGGCAGTGTCTGGATGCTAAGCTTAAGCTGAAAAGGACGAGCTACACTCAAGATGTCCTCCAAGATCCGGTTCACGCGTTCGATCTCGCCCAAGATCATCGCTATATCTTCCCTGTGGTGTTCTTGTTCAGATACTCAACACCGGCAGCGATCCCGGCTATCGGATTGCGAATCTCGTGTGCGACCACTGCCGACATTTCGCCGAGTGCGGCCAGCCGATCCAGTCGGCGCCGCTCGGCTTCAATGGCTTTTGCTTCGCTCAAATCTTCAAACAGGCACACCACCCCTGTCAACTTGCCACCACTATCGCGCAGCGGCGAGGCATTCACTGCTAAGGGCAAAGCGTTGCCATCTCTGTGATGCACGTTTATTTCATTCTGTGGGTGCCTGACAGGACCAAGGGTGGTGGCTGCCCGCGACAGACTTGAGTCGCCCTGCGGTTGTTGACCAGGAGCTTGGCTGAAATGGTGCAGTGTGGTCTCGATCACCCCAGCCAATTCTGTTGCGCCTGGTATGGCCTGGCGCACAGATTTTCCCAAGACCTCCCTCGCGCTGTAGCCCAAGAGGGTGACCGCAGCTTTGTTGAACACGGTCACTCGTGCCGCCTCGTCGACTACCACCAGTCCATTGGTCATGGTTTGAATGATGTCTTCGTTGAATGCGCGCAGCGTCTGCTGCCGCTGGTGCAATTCCACGTTTTCGATGGTAATAGCGAGTTGGCCGCTGATCAATGAAATCAGCTCCAAGCCCATTTGGCTAAAGGGAGGATGGTCGGGGGATTTTTCCGCGTTCAACACCCCGACTACCTGATCCTTCATCAGAAGAGGGCGCGATAAGGCTACGACACGCCGAGCTTGCGTTGGGTCGCTGTGCAATCGTCCGTCGGCCTCAACCCAGAGTGGTCTCCCACTTCTGAGGACTTGATTGGGCACCGATGCCGCCAGAGTGGATCTGTCAGAGAGATTCCCCACGGAGGCCACCGTGTTAAGCTCGTCGTTAGAAAGATCCCTCAGGGCCAACCAGAGCCGTGCAGCGCCTATTTCAGGCAGAGCAACTTCAAGGACACGTTGGGCCAAGCTCAGAGCGCCATCACTGGCGCACAACGCGTCGTTAATCTCCAGCAAGGGCAACAAGGTTTGTAGACGTAAGCTGTCGCACAGCAGCGCTCGCCGCCGCAGGCTGTCTTGCACGGCTTCTACCAGTTCTCCTGGCTCAAAAGGCTTAAGCAGAAAGCCTTGTGCTCCCAGCCGAATGGCCCGAAGTGCATCCTCCATCGTTCCATAGCCAGTAATCATCACCACTGACAAATGTGGATCCAGTTCCTTGGCCAACGCCAGCAAGTCCAACCCGTCTCGTCCTGGCATGCGGATGTCAGCCAACAGCAAATCGAATACCTCTTGTGTCAACCGATCAAGCGCGGTGTCGCTATCGCCCACCCCCTCAGCTACATACCCGGCACGCTTCAACGCACGCACACAGGTGGCGAGCACGCCAGGCTCATCATCTACCACCAGGACGCGTTCATCCACGATCGCTAATCCTCAACTCTCATTTGATGACTTGCCGTTCTATCTCGGTGACCGGCAAAAGCAGGGTGAAGGTGCTGCCTTCCCCAGGTACACTTTCCACTTCGATTCGACCATTGTGCTTTTCGGTGATGCTGTAGCTAACCGAAAGTCCCAGGCCAGTGCCCTGGCCCACTTCCTTGGTCGTGAAAAAGGGATCGAAGATGCGCTCCAGATCTTGTGGGACAATACCCAAGCCACTGTCGCTGACGTAAACCGCAGCCATCTGACGATACACACCATCGACCTCTCGCTCGGTGAGCCGCGTCGCAATCGTGAGACGACCGCCGTCGGGCATGGCCTGCACGCCGTTGTTGAGTAGATTCACCAATACCTGTTTTATCTGGTTGGTATCGAGCATCACTGGAGGCAGTAACGCGAAGTCCTTTTCTAGCGAAACATTGGCCAGTACCGATCTGGTACAGACGAGCATCACAGCCTCCTCAACCAGACCATTCAGATCAGCCGGTACCAACACAGGATCGCTGGTACGGGCAAAGTCAAGCAATGCTCGCACGATTTGGCGGGTGCGAGCTGCTTCACGATCGATTGTCTCTAAGTCGGGCCGCATAGCGTGTTCAGGGGGAAGGTCTTCCAGCAACAATCGAGTGAAGCCGATAATACTGGTAAGAGGGTTGTTGATTTCGTGGGCGACGCCAGCCGCCAACTCACCCACAGCGGCCAACCTGGCCGATTGGACCAGTTGTGCCTGGGTTTCTTCCAGCTTGCGCATGCCCTGACGCAGTCTGTCGTAAAGTTGGGCATTTTCGATGGCAGTAGCTGCTGGTGCTGCCATGGTGCTGCCATCGAGGTCAGCAAGCGCAAATCTTCGGCGTCGAAAGGACCGCTCTCCTTGTTCATCGCTTCGATAGCACCTATGGTCTGCCCCTTGGTCTGCAAGGGGACGCATAGGATTGATCGGGTCTCAAAGCCGCTACCTGTGTCAAAACCTCCAAACCAACGGGTGTCTTTCGAAGTATCCGGAACCATAACCGGCTGACCTTGCTGGAAAACCCAGCCTGCAATTCCTTGGCCTATGGCTATCCTCATTCCCACCACATAGTCTGAGCCCTCACCTGAGGCGGCGGCGAACCTTAGATCGTTATTGCTCTCGTCATAAAGGGCAACCGAGGTGGCTGCTGCTCCTAGCAGCCGAGTGGTGTGATCGGTGATGAGGGTTAATGTCTCTTGTAAATCCAGTGTGGAAGTAACAGCCTGGCTGATCTTGTTCAGAGTGGTCAACTCTTCGACACGCTGACGAATCTCGCCATACAGGCGAGCATTTTCAATGGCGATGGATAGTTGATCCGCCAATAGCTCCATGGTGGTCACGTCCTGACGACTGAATGCGTCAATCTCGTCACTGCGCAGGTCGAGAACTCCTACCACCTTGCTACCCAAGCGTATCGGTATGGCTAATTCGGCGCGTACCTCATTGGCGTTGGGTCCCAAGCGAAGATAACCGGGGTAGCGACTCACGTCATTGGCCAGTTTTGTCCGACTCTCCTGAGCAGCTTCACCTACCAGCCCTTCGCCCAGTCGTAGTTGATACTCAATCTGCACCCCGTCGACATACGCGCCAGCTTGGCTGTAGGTCGTTACGACCGCAGCTTGGGCGTCAACCAGAAAGATAGACACACGCAAATAGCCAAAGCGACGCTGAATGGCCTGGGTAACAGTGTTCAACATCAAATCCAAGCTCAGGATCGAAGCGGCGGCCTGACTCACCTCGTTTATCAAGGAGAGGTGTTCCGACCGTTCGCTCTGGGCGCGGAATAGGAGCGTGTTTTCTAAGGCAACGGCCACTTGTGACGCGACCGATTCGGCCAGGGGCACATCATCGGCGTGAAAGGCACCCAGCTGCCGGCTGGTCAGCGTCCACGTACCGTGTGCGCCAGCTCGCTCCATGTGCAAAGGCACACACAACGCCGAACGATCAATCTCGAGCAAATAGGGTGCCTGGTACCAACGGTCATCGGCCAAGGTGTCGGTGATTAGCAATGACTTCCGGTGCCGCAGGACCCAACCCTCAACGCTGTTTTGCAGCATGTGCTGCGCCAGCCGACGCCCGATTGCCCCTACGAATTCTTCGCGACCTGGCGCGGTGGACCTAAAATGCAGGACACCATCTTTCTCCTCAATGATAATATACGCAAACTGGGCACCCAAGCGTGGGGCCAGCGCCAGGATTTGATCAAGCAACTGATCGGTGTCCAGTTGGCTACTCAGTTCTCTGGCAACTTGGTAAAGCAGAGATACGCGCAGATGGTCGCGGTCAGAGGAGGGTTGCGTGATAACCCCTTCATACCCATTGCACGCCTGACGATAACGCAGGGCATTGCGCACAGATAGTGCCAGCCGCTCAGAGGCCTCCTTGAGCGTGGATAGCTCTGGTGATGACAGGTTGCGTGCCCGGCTGGCTGTCAATACCGCGACTCCAAGTCTCTCACCCTCGACCTGCAAGGGGACGCAGTACAGCGATTGTCCAGGCCGGGTCAGGTCAGGTGGCCAGAGGTGCTGATTGGTGTCCTCAGGCTTGATAACTGACTCCGGCGCGCTCATCAGCCAGCCACCACCTGTTTCGTCGATCA